>ENA-OSEO01000694-OSEO01000694.1-sediment-metagenome-genome-assembly--contig:-NODE-694-length-79809-cov-6.225179_pt1 | contig 79809 bp, 51 predicted proteins | sample MGYA00237883_ERZ534232 | MGnify/ENA metagenome assembly ERZ534232
AAGCGTTATGAAAACCTTAGGTTTTCAAACTTTCCTCTATACCCCGAGGCAGAGCCTCGAGGAATTCTTATGATTAAAATATACTTAGTAATACTATTGTTCAGGTGTCTGCGTTATTTCCCGTGATAACTTAAGCTGTGAGACAGTTACAACAATGAAAGATTTATATCAGATAACTGTTGAATGCCATTCCGGATATAAAGTTGATGAATATCCGAAATGTTTTTACTGGGATAATATCCGTTTTGAGATAGATGAGATCATGGACAGATGGTACCAGGGTGACTCAAATCCTGAATTTCCGGCAGCCAACTATTATAAAGTCATAACCAATGACAGAAAAACCTATATCCTAAAACATGAAATTCAATCAGATATATGGTTTTTATGGATACGTGGTGAAACCCTTAATATTTAAAGTTAAATGCAGTAATCAGCTGAGCGTCTGAACAGTTTCAACAATCTCCTGACCCCTTCTGACAGCCTCAAGATTAAGCGGGATCAATTTGTGATATCTCTGTGGCAGAGACTTCTCCAGACCTTTTTCAATATTTTTCAAACTCAAAATCGGTTTGACTTTTAAAAATCCTCCCAGAACAATCATATTAAATACTTTAGGATTTCCCATTGCCACACCGGCCTTGGTCCCCTCTATTTTATAAATATTTATATCCTTTCTTTCCGGCGGCCTGACTATCCCGTTGGGATCATAAAAAAGTGTACCACCGGGCTTTACAGAATTCTCAAATTTATCAATACTCTGCTGGTTTAAGATAATAGCAGTGTCATATTCCTGCAATACAGGGGAGCTTATCCGCTTATCACTAACGATAACCGTTACGTTGGCGGTTCCACCCCTCATTTCAGGTCCGTAAGAGGGGAACCATGTCACCTCTTTATCCTCCATTATTCCGGAATAGGCAAGTATTTTACCCATTGAAAGCACACCCTGTCCGCCAAATCCGGCAATTATAATCTCTTCAGTCATTATTAAACATTTTTAATTTCCGGTAACATTCTCTTTCTTGTCTGTATCCTTTAAATCTCCCAGCGGATAATAAGGGATCATATTATCTTCCATCCACTTATTTGCCTGCACAGGGGTCATCTTCCAGCCTGAGTTACAGGTAGATACAACCTCTATAAACGAAGTGCCTTTCTTATCCAGTACATTTTGAATTCCTTTTTTCAGTGCCCTCTTACACTTGCGAACTGCAGCAGCTGTATGGGCAGCCTGACGGGATACATAAGATGTACCAGGTAATTGGGCTACCAGGTCGGTCATTTTCAAAGGGAATCCGTTAAGACCAATATCACGTCCGCCGGGGGTTGTAGAGGTAACCATTCCCTCAATGGTGGTTGGTGCCATCTGACCGCCGGTCATACCATATATACCATTATTGATAAAAACTACAAGGAAATTCTCACCCCGGTTACAGGCGTGAATTATCTCGCCGGTGCCGATAGAAGCCAGATCACCATCACCCTGATATGTAAAAACAAATTTATCAGGATTTAAACGTGCTACACCTGTAGCAACAGCCGGAGCCCTTCCGTGGGCAGCTTCCTGCCAGTCAATATCAATATAATTATAAGCCAGGACAGAACATCCGACCGGGGCAACTCCTATTGTTTTCTCCTGTAGTCCCATTTCTTCAATCAACTCCGCGATCAGTTTATGAATCACTCCGTGAGTACAACCCGGACAGTAATGCATAATAGTATCAATCAGGAGTTTAGAGCTTCCGTAAACAAGATTTTCAGGCTTAATAATATCTTTAATATCCATCATTCACTTTTTTGAATAAACATTTTCTCCATTGCTTCCAATACTTCGGCAGGATTGGGAATAATACCCCCCATTCTGCCAAAATGCTCAACTCTTCTAACCAGACCAGCCTCATATATAGAAAGTTTAATATCTTCTATCATCTGGCCGGCGTTCATTTCAATTGATAAAAATCCTTTTGCGTTTTTTGCCAGTTGACCAATAATATCTTTAGGAAAAGGGAATAGTGTAATGGGTCTGAGCAGACCAATTTTATGACCTTTCTCCCTGCCCAGGTCAACTGCTTTTTCACATACACGGGCAGAAGTTCCAAACGCCACAAAGATATATTCGGCATCTTCACACCGGATAGCTTCATAACGCTGCTCTTCAGCCTCCATCCTTTTATATTTTTCCTGAAACCGACGATTATTCAACTCATTTTTATTTGAATCAAGTTCAAGAGAAGTCACTATATTTCGTTCTCTTGAGGCAGGTTTGCCTGTAGTCGCCCAGTCACCCCACTTCCCGATAATCTCCTCTTCAGTCAGACGCTTCTTATAATCAGAAAGCTGCACTTTCTCCATCATCTGTCCAATGGCACCATCTGTAAGTATCATTGCAGGATTCCTGTATTTAAATGCAAGTTCGAATGCCAGATCAACAAAATCATTCATCTCCTGAACCGAGGACGGAGCAAGAACTATCATTTTATAATCTCCATGCCCGCCCCCCTTAACAGCCTGAAAATAATCAGCCTGAGATGGTTGTATGGTACCCAGTCCGGGACCTCCGCGCTGAACATTAACAACTAAACAGGGAAGCTCTGCACCGGCAATATAGGATATTCCTTCTGTCATTAAGCTTATGCCGGGACTTGAAGAGGATGTCATAACTCTTTTACCCGTCCCTGCGGCCCCGTAAAGCATATTTATTGATGCTACTTCACTTTCGGCCTGCAGTACAACCATGCCTGTCTCATTCCATGGTTCTCTCTCCATCAGGGTTTCCATTACTTCTGACTGAGGTGTTATAGGATAACCAAAATACCCGTCACAACCGCATCTGATAGCTGCTTCAGCCAGCACCTCATTCCCTTTCATTAACCTTAATTCTCCCATTATCTTCAATTTTGTTACACATATCGATTTATCCGGGTCTGCTTATTTCGGTGCAACTTTAAAATAAAGAAAAATAAACACCTTGTATTTTGAAACATAACCATTCCCAATAAAGAAACCGATATCAGACATAATTAATTATTATAGTTTAACTCTGTAAATGGTAATACATGTATCAGGACATACCACTCCGCAATTTGCGCAACCAATACACAAATCCGGATTTTCCATATAAGAATAGTGGTAACCCTTTCCATTTACCTCCTGGTGTAATGCCAAAACACCGTGGGGACACTCTTCAACACAAAGTCCGCAACCCTTACATGCCTCTTTATCAACTACTACTGCTCCTCTCACCTTTGCCATATTTCAATCTTTTTCTTCAGATAAAACAAATATTTTGTAAAACTATTTTTACTATTATGAAAATCGTGCAACTAATGTTGCTTTATCAAATCTTATAGAGAAACCGGGTCAGAATATTGCGGTGAATACCCAAATATGAAGCTATATGCTGCCGCTGAAGCTTTTTCCCCAGCTCAGGGTATTCATCAAAAAATTTCCTGATTCTCTCTTCTGCGTTCAGCGACTGGAAAGAGTGCACCCTGTCCATTGCCTGAATATAACTCTCTTCAGCTAAAATACGAACAGTGCGTTCAAACTTACGATTAGTGTCAAGCAGATTTTTAAATTCCTCTTTCCCGATATAGATGAGTTCTGAATTCTCGTAAGCACGAATAGATTCGGTTGAACCTTTTCCTGTATAAAATCCATAATGATTACTAACTATAAAATTATTTGGAGGGAAAAAGAAGCGGGATATCCATTCGGTTCCCCTGTCGGAAATATATGAAGCATATAGTAATCCGCTGATAAGAATGCCTATTTTCTTAGTCCTCTCTCCATAATCTATAAATGAATCTCCCTTATTTAAAATAACTGATGTATTTTTTAGATCAAGCTGCCGGAGCAATTCAATTGTAAGATTATATCTGGAAATAATTTTTTTCTGATCCATGAAAAATTTAACTCACATTTAAGGTTGAAACGAGCATAATTTTAAAATCATTAAAATTACTACATAACGCAAGTCTCATTCACCCTACATTAAAGAATTTTCTATAGATAAAAAATGTTCATTAAACAGTTTCAATCGCCTTTCCAGCTCTTCGAACTGATCACGTTTTACAAACGATACACAGGCACGTATTCCTTCCTCTTCACTCCCTGTATTGTCTAATGCAATAGCGCTTATGCCAAAATAGAGAAGACTTTCAACCAATTGATTACCTGTCAGTCCCGGATATGAAACCGTAAAATAAAATCCGTCTGCGATAGTTATGTCCAAATCATTTTTATATACTATCTCAAATCCGTTCTCAAGGAATAGTCTTTTCATTATCCTGGCCCTTTCTCCATACTCCTTTATGTCATCGACAAAATTAAAGGTGCCTTCATTGGCAGACTTTAACATTGCAGCCAGTGCCCATTGCGCCGAATGAGATGTCCCTGACGAGAGGGCATATAAAATTCTCAACGTTATTGTACTGCCAAAGGTAGTACCACCGAATCTCTCCTGCAGCAGGGGAAAATCACGGTGAAAAAGATCATCAGAGATAATCATCAATCCTATCCGCTGGCCTGCATAAGAGAAAATCTTGGAACTGGAGATAAAAAGTACATAATTATTGGTATACTTTGCAACAGTAGGCTGAAATGGCGGCACTCCGGGCTTTGAAATATCACTGCGGAAATCCATTCCAAAATAGGCAAGATCCTCCATAACAACAAACCCATGTTTATCTGACAGCTCCCCTATTATTTGCAGTTCATATTCAGAAAAACATATCCAGGAGGGATTATTCGGATTAGAATAGATAACTGCGCAGATATTACCTTTTGAAAGATACCCTTCAAGTTTATCCCTGAGCTTTGCACCCCTGTGATTAAAGACATCGAAAGATTCGTACTTCTGTCCCAGAATCATCATTTGCTGTTTTTGCACGGGAAAACCGGGATCAATAAAAAGAACCGTGTCTTTGCCCGGGACAGCATTGGCAACTGCCATGAATGCAGCATAAGTGCCCTGCATTGTGCCGACACTTGGAATACATGCCCCCGGTGAAACATCAATATCAAGAAAATTCTTAACGAAGCGGGAGGCTTCATTTTTAAGAGGTTTTATTCCGTCAACCATTGGATAAATTGCTGCTACCCCCCTTTTAAGGGCATCAATTTCAGCTTTGGTTCCAATGGCAGCCGGCGGCAATCCCGGTACTCCCATCTCCATCCGGATATACTTTTGTCCTGTCTCCTCTTCCACCAGATTGACCAGTGCAACTATTTCACGAATAGAGGCTTTCCCTGTATCTTTTATGCGGAGCTCCTTAATTTTTCTGTCAATGACCTCTTTACTGAAAGGTGAATTGTACATTATTATTTTTTTTCTTTTACTCTTTATACTCCCCCACTATTCAGATAAATATCTCCTCTTTTATACTCTCCGAGTACAGCAAGACTTGATACGTTTTTCAATACCTGATGCAGGGCTTTGTCATAATTTTCCAACTTTTCCCATTCTATATCAACATGAAAGGTATACTCATTTGGCTTACCGATTATTGGCACCGACTGGATTTTCGACAGATTTATCTTATTGTCTGCAAAAACATTCAAAACTCTTGCAAGCGATCCGTAAAAATGACCCACTTCGAAGCAGAGTGATGCTTTATTGGCATCCTCTGCAGGATTACCATGTTTAGAAAGAATTAAAAAGCGTGTATAATTTTTCTTGTTGGTTTCAATACCCGTCTCCAAAATTTCAAGATTATACAATTGGGCTGACCTTAAATTTCCAATAGCCGCAGCATTCGTGAGCTTTTCCTCAGAAATATATTTCGCTGCACCGGCAGTATCAATACCTTCGTGCAGCTCAACATTGGGGTAATACTTTTCAATATATTCAATGCACTGTTGAATTGCAACAGGATGCGAGTAAATATCAGTAATATCGGAAGGTTGGACACCCGGAACAACCATCAGATTCATTTGAATATGAAGGTATATTTCTCCAATTATCCGGAGATGGTAATCACGTATCAGCTGGTAGTTTTTCAGTAAGCTTCCTGCGATTGAATTTTCAATAGCCATGACAGCATAATCAACCTTATCAGCGTCCACATATTCGCAAACACTGGTAAAAGATTTACATTCAATAACTTCAATTTTTTCATCAAAATATTTGCTGGCTGCATCTTCATGAAAAGAACCAATTATACCCTGAACAGCAATTTTCTTCATTAGTAGCCTGTTTTTAAAGATTCCAAATATACAAAATCTCATCCATAATGAATCAGTTATAAATAAGATTGTATAAACTCAGTATTAACCTGAATATTCTGTTAATAAATAATTACAGATTTAAAACACAAACAAACAAAATTTGAGATCACCCTGTCTTCTTCTTTTAAATAAATATATAATTAAACGTGTCATGTACTGTCATTCTCACAGGGTGATTGTTCAGACATGACTAATTCCGGCGATCTTTATCAGTATAACCATTAAAAATTATAAATCTAAACAGATTAAATCCTATTTTTAAAAGAAGTATATGAGAGTTAATGACTATAAATAGAAATGATCATTACATCCGGTGAGTTCATCTTCATGTCTCGTCAAAATAGCAATGCACTTTTCAATATCGGAAGGCCTGATGACAATGACTGCCATATTATCATTCATTGAAAATGCGTACAGATACTCAATAAATATACCTTCAGAACTCAAAATATTCAACATTCTGGCCAGAGCTCCCGGAGTGTTTGAGCTTTTAACAAGTACCACATCTGTTGTACGAACCGAAAACTGCTTCTCTTTCAATACCTGGCAGGCTTTATCAGGATTATTAACTATCAGCCTTAGAACACCAAAATCAGATGTGTCAGCAACGGTAAAAGCTGAAATATTAACACCTGCATCTCCAAGTACTGTAGCAACTTCATTGAGGCGGCCCGACTTATTTTCCAAAAACACTGAAACCTGCTTTATCTTCATATGTTTTAAATTTTTGATTATATAAGTTTCCGTTCTTCTAATTCAAAACTTTCTGTTATCTATTACTCTTTTTGCTTTGCCTGCAGTGCGTTCTATTGTTTTTGGCTCTACAAGCTTCACCTCTGCAGAAATTCCCAGGGTACTCTGAATGGCATTTGTGATTTTTCTGCGAAGGGCTTCCAGTTCACGTATTTCATCTGAGAAGAATTGCTCCTGTACCTCAACCAGCAACTTCAGCACATCCAGTGAATCATGTCTTTCCACGATCAGCAGATAGTGGGGTTCAGTTTCACTCATCTCTAAAAGTACACTTTCAATTTGTGACGGAAAAACATTGACACCCCTGATAATAAGCATATCATCAGAACGTCCCATACATTTCTCCATTCTCACAAGGGTACGGCCACATTCACATTTATCGTAAATCAGTCTTGTCAGGTCTCTTGTCCGGTACCTTAAAACCGGCATCCCCTCTTTTGTAATTGTTGAAAATACCAGCTCCCCGATTTCTCCGGGCGGAACAGGCGTGAGAGTATCCGGGTCAATAATTTCCGGAATAAAATGATCTTCATTTACATGCAGACCAGCCTGCTCGCCGCACTCACATGAAACGCCGGGGCCGACGATCTCACTCAGCCCGTAAATATCAATTGCCTTAATTTTTAGTTTTGCCTCAATCTCCTTTCTCATATTCTCACTCCATGGCTCTGCTCCGAAGATACCCACTCTTACTTTAAGTGTCGCCGGATCAACTCCCATCTCATTCATGACATCAGCTATATAGAGCGCATAAGAGGGAGTACAGGCGATAACGGTTGTTTCGAAATCCTGCATTAACTGAATCTGCTTTTTAGTATTTCCTCCTGATATGGGAATCACAGTTGCACCAAGATTTTCAGTACCATAATGAAGTCCGAGACCACCTGTAAATAATCCGTAACCATATGCTACCTGCACAATATCATTTTTATGAACACCTGCCATACATAATGAACGTGTAACTACCTCAGACCACATATGCAAATCATTACGGGTATAACCAACAACAGTGGATTTCCCCGTAGTTCCCGAACTGGCATGCAATCTGACAATTTCACTCATCGGAACTGAAAACATACCAAAAGGATAACTATCCCTTAAATCTGTTTTTTCGGTAAAGGGTAATTTACTTAAATCCTCCACTGACCTGATATCTCCGGGTAACAGCCCGGTTTCCTGCATTTTCCGTCTGTATCCGGCAATATTATGATATATTCTGCTTACAGTACTGATTAACCTGTCACTCTGCAGGGTTAGCATCTCATCACGAGAGGCGCATTCAATTTTTTCGTTCCAGATCATTAGTTATTACAAAATTTCAAATTAAACTATAAATAAACTTCTCCTTTTCTGTCTTAACTTACCGGCCATATGCAACTTCATCTTTAAGAACCTGTATTCCATTTTTTTCCAGTCTTTTACGAGCTTCAATGACATCAGGAACCTGCAGTACAAGAAGTGCCATATTAGTTTGGGAAACAAGCCTGCTGTATGCACTCTCTATATGGATACCAATCTTTGACAATTTTACTAAAAGTTCATCAAGGCCACCCGCCTCGTCCTTCATCTCCAGGACAATGACTTCGTGCAAGGTAACAGAGTTACCCTTATCCGCCAGCGCCTTATAAGCTTTTTCGGGTTGATCAACCAGCAGATTCATCACTCCCCAGCCATGTACAATATTACTTAAGGTGAGAGACCTGATATTGATGTTTTCAGCTTTCAGGATATTTGTTATCCTCTCAAAATGAGCAATTTTATTTTCTAAAAATACAGAAACCTCGAAAGCCATGGTATAGAAAATTAATTAAATTAAATAACAAAAGGGGTTGTACAAAATTACCTCCGGCTGTTAATAACGAACAAAAATAAAAGTAATATCAGAAATTATAAGCGATGGAAAGCATATTTCTGAAATTTGTCACATTGTCTATCCCCTTAACCTTCCCCTTGTCACTGTAGTCATTAGTTCCGTATCCGGCAGTTGTTACAGACACTTCCCAGCCAAACATGAAGTTTTTAAAGTTATAAATCAGCTGAGGGGATATTTTGTATATCATATCAATATCTGTCGCCTGACCGTAAAACACACCTCCGTCCAAAGGATCTTCACTTGTTCCCAGATTTTTCAGATACCCGGCATAAAGACCGAATTTCAAATCCTCCCCGTATAAAATATTTATCCAGTTATAAATATGATTGAACGGAGTATAGGTTTCCGCCCCTGTGGAAGTATTAATTGATGCTACGGCGTATCCCCCGGGTAAAAGGCTCTCGCTGACATTTTGCCCAAACATTGTCTTGGCTTTCAGTTCAAATTTGTTTTCTGTATATTTCAGATATGCCAAAGCTGCTATAGTGTTCAGCTTTTGCGTAGTTTTAAAAGTTCCGTCTGTCCCGGTTGTGGAAGTCCGGGGCTGAATACTTTTCCAGTCAAATGCTGCCCCAATGGTCCAGTGTTCATCATAATACTGCAATTGTGCATGCAAATTTGGGATAACGGCATTTCGCTGATAAATATAAGTTTTCCCTTCAGGACCGTCATTTACATAGTTGAATTGATATACAGCCCCTGCAATAAAATCAAAATTATCAGTCAGTTTATGTGTAAGTCTGACCTGGGGAGTCCTGTTGAATACCTGAAAAGGAAGTCCGGTATTTTCACCTAACGTTGAAGGATATACTTTTTCTATGAAAGTCGGATGCCATGCCCGGCCAATAAGCAGAGTGGTCTTAGGCCATACAATATTAGTATAGGCATGTCTTAACCGTAAACTGTTGGTTGTTGTGCTACCTGTAAAATCAACTTCAACGTAAGCGCCAATTTTGGCATTACCCATTTCCAGTCCGGAAAACCGGGTACCAAACCGTGTAAAGGTATTCAGTAAATGTGCACTTGGCTGAGCATTGATATCCTCCCCGTTATGATCATATTGAGGAGGAAGAGGATAAAACTCAAGAAGATGATCACATGCCTGTACGTTTTTGCGGCTGTCAAAAATAAAGTCATTTCGAACAAAGCCGGTAAAATCCATTTTAATATTCTTTAAAGTAAGAAACCCCTGGGCATTGGTTGCAATTGACAGCAAAATCAGAATAGCAGATAATAAAAGTCTCATAAAACAATGAATTAAAAGATTATTACTCGTTTTACAAAAAGTATAAAAACATGAAGCCCAAAAATAATATAAATTATTAATGTAAGGCATAAAAATAAAACAATATGGAATGTCAATATTACAATTTTTACCTGTTATTGCAATATAAGCTTGTCAGACCTCACAGACTAATTCATGTCTGAAAAGAACACTGCAACCAGTAAAAGCAAATCATAAAATTATTTAGCTGAATGAAATTTATTAAGAAAACCGGGTTTTACGGATTCGCATTGACCTGATCACATCTTTAGTAAACTAACTCTGAGTGATCAGTCATTATCTTTAAATAATTAAATCCCGGATTTTTATTTATTCTCAATATAAATAGTATATTTTAGTCAGATTTTTCCTGTAAAAACAAATGATTCCTCTCCTTTTCACTAAAAAAATTGTGATATTTGAACAAATTAAACTTAATCTGGATATGTTCAAAAAGCTTCTTCCTCCTCCAAAATGGAGGTTGCCGGTTATTGTCGCATCAGGTTTTTTATTTGGATTAATTTTATTAACATTTTATCTCTCCAGGGCACATTCATATCTTTCAGACGAACCTAAAACCTGCACCAACTGCCATATTATGGCCCCCCAGTATGCAACATGGAGTCACAGTTCTCACCGTGAGGTTACACATTGCAATGATTGTCATGTACCACACAATAATTTTGTCAATAAATTCTATTTCAAAGCTAAGGACGGACTCAGGCATGCAACTATTTTTACCCTGAGAAGAGAACCTCAGGTCATTTTCATTAAAGAGGAAGGTGCAGAGGCAGTCCGGAATAACTGCATACGTTGCCACTATGAAGTTCTCACTGATCCCCGGCTCGCAGCAACGGTAGACGGACATGAGGCACACAGAACTGATCGCAAGTGCGGCGAATGTCACAGGGAAGTTCCTCACGGACGTGTAAACAGTCTGTCGAGTGTTCCCTTCGCAAGAGTGCCACTTCCCCAAAATCCTATTCCTAAATGGTTAAAAAAAGATATTAACGACTAAATCATCGAATATGAGCAAATATCAAATAATTACAGAAAAACGTCCCTGGCTGGCATGGCTACTTTTTGCCGTCACCATAGCAATTGTTTTTGCACTCGGACTTCTTGCTTCGTCAATAATAGAAAGACGAATGGAGGCAGTTTTTGTAAATACTCCTCAGAACGAGATAGCACCGTTTGAAACGGATAACGAGGTCTGGGGACAAAATTATCCACGCCAGTTCCAATCCTATTACGGTACTGCAGACACATCCTTCCGCAGCAAATACAACGGCAATGCATTTATTGACATGCTGGAGGTGGATTCCCGTATGGTAGTGCTCTGGGCAGGATACAGTTTTTCAAAAGAGTACAACCAGGGACGCGGGCACTATTATGCAGTTACGGATGTCCGCAACATTCTCCGTACCGGTGGTCCGCTCAAGGCTGACGAAGGACCTATGCCTGCTACCTGCTGGACATGTAAAAGTCCTGATGTTCCGCGTCTTATGAATGAGTCAGGGGTAACGGAGTTTTACAAGGGAAGATGGGCCAGACTGGGGCATGAAATTGTTAATCCTATAGGCTGTGCCGACTGTCATGATAATGAAACGATGAATCTGAGTATTTCCCGGCCGGCTCTTATTGAAGCATTTGAACGTAAAGGTGAAGATATTACAAAGGCGAGTTACCAGGAGATGAGAAGTCTGGTGTGCGCTCAGTGCCATGTTGAATACTACTTCAATAAAAATATTGCTGAAGGAGCTGAATACCTGGTCTTCCCGTGGGATAAAGGATTTACGGCTGACGATATGGAGGAATACTATGATAATATTGAGTTCAGCGACTGGACTCATTCCATGAGCAGGGCACCTATGCTGAAAGCTCAGCATCCGGGCTATGAAGTTTACAAAACCGGTGTCCATGCAAGCAGAGGAGTATCCTGCGCCGACTGTCACATGCCTTACAAAAGTGAAGGAGGGCAGAAATTTACAGATCATAAAATGCAATCTCCTCTTAATAATATTGCAAATTCCTGTCAGGTTTGTCACCGCGAAGAGACTGACAGACTGATAAAAGATGTTTATGAACGCCAGGACAGAGTCATAGAAAACCGTGATGAGCTGGAAAAGCTGTTGGTAAGAGCTCATGTTGAAGCTCAAAAAGCCTGGGATTTGGGAGCGACTGAAGATCAGATGGTCGATATTCTTCAGGATATCAGACATGCACAGTGGCGATGGGATTATGCAGCAGCAAGTCATGGCGGATCATTCCATTCGCCGGTAGAGATAAGCCGCACAATTGCAAACGGTATTTCCATTGCCCAGGAAGCCCGTGTTAAACTGGCGCGCCGGCTGGCAGAACTGGGACATTATGACGAGATACCATATCCTGATATTTCAACCAAAGCTAAAGCACAGGCATTTATTGGCCTCGACATGGATCAGCTTAATGCAGAGAAAAAGAAGTTCCTGGAAACAGTTGTTCCTCTTTGGGATGAAGGTAAACCTATAGATTGACTTTCACTATCTTTTGCTTAAGACTTCTTTTTCATATAGTTGTACTTCAGCAATATAATCCTCCCCGGCGGGCACGTCATTCATGAGGCACCAGTAATCCCACACTACCCCAAAAGGTTTAGTTTTCAGTTCCTCAAGCATAGCCAGTCGTTCAAAATATTTTCCATCCTCCTCAAGTTTTCTTAAATACTCAACCGGTTCCAGCAGGGAATATAAGAAAGCTTTCTGTACAGCCCTTGTTCCGATAATATAGGCTCCAATCCTGTTAATTGAGGCATCAAAAAAATCGAGCCCCACATTTACCCTGTTCAAAAAATCATTCCGGATTATCTCTGAAGCAATTAAAAGCACCTCTTCATTCAGGGTAACAACATGGTCAGAATCCCAGCGCACCCCCCTCGTAATATGGAGCAACAACTCATCAACAAATTGAAGGCATGCCGAAATTTTATCACCCACCTGCTCGGTAGGATGAAAATGGCCGTTATCAAGACAGATAAGTTTATTATTTTTTATGGCATAACCCAGATAAAAATCGTGTGATCCGACTGTCATTGATTCGGTCCCTATTCCAAATAACTTGCTCTCCATGGCATCCTTAAGATACTCTTTTGGGTAATCATTTGAAAATCCTTCATCGAGAGACATCTTAAGAAGAGTCCTGTGCCCGTTTCTGTCGACCGGAATATCTTTTGAACCATCAGGAATCCAGGTGTTATGTACACAGGCAGTTCCTAACTGTCTTCCCATCTCAGCTCCTATTTCACGGCACCTCTTCATATGCTCAATCCAGAAGCTCCTGACTCCATTATCTTTCGAGGAGAGGGTAAAACCATTGTCTGCTTTTGGATGAGAAAAATAAGTTCCGTTAAAATCAAGACCTATGCCCAGATATTTAGCCCAGTCAATCCAACCCTGGAAATGTTCTTTACCTATTTCATTCCGGTCAACAAACTGACCGCCGAATTCTCCGTATATAGCATGAAGATTTAACCTCTGCCTGCCTGGCAGTAGTTTCATAACCTTTTCAAGATCCGCCCTCATCTGATCAATAGATTTTGCCTTACCGGGATAGTTCCCTGTGGCCTGTATACCTCCCCCCGACAACGTTGCATCCGGTTTTTCAAAACCGCCGACATCATCTGCCTGCCAGCAATGCAAACTGATTACAACATCGTTCATTTTTTTCAATACCTCATCAGCATCTATACCAAGCTCTCTGTAAATTTCACAAGCCGATTCATATAACTTTTTCACAACTTCGGTTTTCATACGATTCAAATTATTTATTTTTAAAGGTATCATAGAGTTTATCCCGACTTCAATCAGGAGACTCCGTATAAGCTTCAGTAATACTCTTTTATTCCGTTTTTAACCTGGATGCTCATTTCATAGCTTTAAAATGACAATATATTGTTCTGAAAAACAACGAATAAATCCGAAAATTTAACCTCTCTCACCTCCGGTCAGGGTGCACCCCCCACTCTTTCCTTTTATTTTCATCAAAAGCAGGATTTGCAACAGGAAATTCTGCATTAACCTCTCTTTGCCAATTTTTCAGAAGACTTGATAACTCCGTGGTTTTTTCAGGAAAGAGCTCAGATAAATCCATCTGCTCTCCGACATCTGCACTCAGATTATAAAGCGCCACCTCTCCCGAAACAAGATTCTCAATTAATTTCCATTCGCCCTTCCTGACAGCACCGGCCGGAACATCATGATGATATACGGGGTAGTGCCAGAATATGGCCCTCTCAGGATCGTATCTGTTCTCCAGTAATTCAGGCATAAGAGATTTCCCGTCGAGAATCTGATCCTCAGGATTTGCAGCACCGGCAAGCTCCAGGAATGTCGGATAGAAATCCACACTGGATACGATAGCATCACTGATGCTTCCGGCTTTTATTTTTCCCGGCCATCTGATAATCAGAGGTTCCCTTATCCCGCCTTCATAGACTGTACCTTTCTCAGCACTGAAGGGAGCATTTGAAGAGGCGATATATTTTAACGGACTATCTTCATAAATATCAAGTTTATCATTTGCCAGAAGAGGAATGCGATCAAAACGGCCGATTAGTCCGCCATTGTCGGAATAAAATATGACTATAGTTCTGTCCTCAAGCCCGGTCTCCTTTATTTTTCTGAGCAGTCGTCCCACGCTTCTGTCAAGATGTTCAATCATTGCAGCATAAACAGCATTACCGGGATAATTATCCATTCGCTGCTTTTTCAGATATTTATCAATCAAATCTCTATCGGCATCCAACTGAACATGAACATCGTAATGTGCAACGAACAGAAAGAAGGGATTTTCCCTGTTACTATCTATAAATTCTTCCCCAAAATCTGTCAGTAATTCTGATAAACGTTTTTCGGATCCCACTTCCCTCGGAGGATTGAACTTCACATTATAATATCCCTGTCCGACATTAGCCACATCATATCCCTGGTTTAAAGGATGATGCTCCGTTTTGTCTCCTAAATGCCATTTCCCAAAATAACCGGTAGCATATCCGGCACTTTTAAGTGCCTCTCCTATCGTAATTATTTCAGAAGGAAGATACTGTGTACGATTTTTAGGTACAATAACCTCTTCAAAAGGCCGCCAGTGTCCGGGAATAAAGTCTATGATCCCCACTCTTGCCGGATATTGCCCGGACTGTATGCTTGCCCTTGTCGGAGAGCAGACAGGACATGCAGCATAGGCACTTGTAAACATCATGCCTTCGGAAGCAAGCTTATCAATATTGGGAGCTTCGTTAAAGGTATTGCCGTAAACAGGAAGATCAGCCCGGCCAAGGTCATCGGCCAGTATGAAAACTATATTTGGCCTTTCATTTTTTAATCTCCCGTAAATTTCCCCTGCCTCAGAAAGAGTTACTGAGCAAAAAACGGGAAATAATAATAAGCTAAGATATTTCACGGTTTAAAAATTTAGGATTTGCCAAAATTCTTTTCCGGCATAAGCAAAATTAAGAATTTGAATGACTACAGATTAATAGTTTCTGAACAAACTGTCAGTTCATCTTCAAGGTGTATTCATAAAATACCTCATTCATATTTTCGCCAATCTCCATCCAGTCCTTTGCCGTTGGCACTTTGCCGGGATTCTTCATCCAGTTGGCATTAATTTCATAAATTATAGCCTCTATTCCATATCTCTGATACATGCCGCACGACAATGTAACTACGCGGTCTGACGAATATTTTACATCCTCGGCATAAGTTGTTTTCTCCCTCATCAGTTTTTCCAGTAATGTCATATTCTCTGCCAATGCGGGTACCTCTTTAACATATCTTGAAAGATGAAATCCTCCTGAATCATCATTATGAATATCAATGGCGAGACAGGGTTTTGATCCTCCTGCAATCAGCTTCTCAATAAACTCTTCAAAAACAAACTTTTCAGGACACAGGTCAGGATCTGATTTTGAATCCCAGTTTCTGTTCAGGTCCATACCATTAAGATTGAATCTTGTCATTCCTCTTACAACTCCGTCCTTGTTGGCCATTGGCATTATATATATGCAAAACGCCTCTTTCCACTCTTCCGAATTTTCAGAAATAAACCTGTTGATCAACCCTTCAATAAGCCAGTTACCGCCTGATTCCCAGGGATGAGACCTTGCCCTTATGAGAATTGACTTTTGCGCCTCCGGATTACCAATCTGTATGATCTCAAGAGGCCTCTTTTCCACAGTCTCTCCTATTGTAAAAATTTTCACCAATCTGTTTTTCTCTATCTTACTTTTAAAATCTTCAAGATCTGAAAGGGTATAGGGAGGCATTCTTGCAATATAAACAGATTCAGCTTCCATCGGAAACTCAACCAACAGTTCATTACCGGGAAGTTGCTTTGTCCTGACAGCTTCCCAGTTTTTATTATCATAGGAGATGTAGCACGGTATACCCTTCTCAAAGGTCCACCAGCCGGAACTTAATCGCCCGTTATATACATCAGCCATCATTTTAGCAAGAATGAATCTTGTGGTCTTCCCTTTTTCCGCATCCAGCTTAAAATACCAGTGTGTAGCCTGGCGATTCAGCGATTCACGCTCATAATCAGGTAAAATAAAAAACTTCACGATAGTATCTCCCTGCATAGTCCACAAGACGGGAGATGCATGTTCAAAGAAATGATCTGCAAATTTAATAGTGCCATACTGTCCATTGGATTTGCCTTCAGACGATTCATTATCTACAGCGCCCGATTGATAAAAAGATAAAATAATCAGGCATGTCAGTAAAATGCGGATATCAGATAATTTCATATAATTAATTTGTATATAACTTTATTAAACAGCTTATAATCAGTTTATTATTTAAAAGGTTTTCACCCTTCTAAATAATTTATGGATTCTGGCTTTATGAATTCCCAAGCTAATTAAGCAATGTTTTATTTTTAATAAGTGGTTTTGCCCAGTATGCAACACTCAGAATATAAACCATAGTAATGAACATGAAAAACATTCCTGCTTTAAGTCCAAACATATCCCCCAGCCAGCCGATTATGAGAGGAACAAGCGCACCCCCGAAAATACCGGTGCATAAAATTCCTGAAAAAGCACCGTGATGAGTCATTTCAGAATTAAGGGCCAGTGAAAATATAATTGAAAACATTACCGAGATAAAAAATCCTGTAAGAGGGAAAGCCACAACAGCAATCTGTTTACTTCCCGTCAAAGCAAGCAACAGAGTGATCATTGCCAGGACAGTAAATATTTTAAGAACATTTTTGGAATCCATTAATTTCAACATAACCAGTCCCAATAAACAACCTATGGTCATGGATCCCCAGAACCATGAAACAGTCTTTGCCCCCAAAGCCTCCGGATCCACCTGATGGTAAAGATTCAGAAATTCACTCATAAAGTTTGCAAGTCCCTGTTCTGTGCCCACATAGGCAACTATACCCAGTGCATATAAAATAACATGCCTCTTTTTAAGCAGTTCCACATAGGCAGACATACCTTCTGCCTTTTCATCCTCCTTTAAATCAATCGCCGGTATCTTAATAAAGAACAGAGCAATAAGCACTACTATAAAAATCATGGTAAAGACCCAGTATAAAGAAGACCAGGGCAGATGTTCCGGGGTAACCATTCTCAGGAAATCAAGTAATACATTTTTTATTTCCGCTGCTGAAAGATTAGTGGTCAGGTAAATATAAACCAGTGGACTCACAAAGGAAGCTCCGCCAAATACAGTTTGTCCCAAAACAGAATAAAAAGCAAAATTCTCTTCACCCCCGGCAACCCGCATCAGCGGATTAATTACAACCTGAAGCATTGCCATACCCAGGCCTACGATAAACAGGGAAGCTATTGCAACCAGGTATACGGGGAAGACTGCAAAGAGAAATACTCCGGTAAAACAGATTGCGAATGCTATCAGCATTGAAGTTTTTGCTCCCAGCTTTTCTATCATGAACCCTGCCGGGACGGACATTATTCCATATGCCAGGAAAAAAGAGAAAGGCAAAAATGATGCTAAGGTCAGACTCAGGCTGAAGTCTTTTATCAGCGCCGGCATAATAGGTCCCAGAATGTTGGTAACAAAGGAGATAACAAACCAGATGATCAGAATAAATACAACAACAAAATAATTTTTTCTCATAGCAATTTGGTTTTCATATAAGTTGATTTATAAATTCATAAAAATGGTAAAAACAATTATTTTAACAAAAATATTGATTCTATATTACTTGAAATTTACTCCATAATAAAAGGAAAGTATGTCCGGACTTTTAAAAACATAGTTAAACCCGACATAAAAGCTAAAAAGAAATATTTATTAGCTGCAATCATAAATAATTTCTGACTTTTTAATATGAATCAGTTTTAACAATTACATCTACTTTGGGAGAACGGTAACGTTCTTCTCCATCAGCATTTTTGACAACCGCCTCGAGAAAATAAACACCTGAAGAGTCCGGTGACCATTGCAGCATCAATGGCAATCTGTTATTTATCACTGCAACGGGCATATTATTACCATACAATTCGATTGTATAAGGGACTGACTCATCAGGGTAAAGATGTGACAACTTAACGGAAATGTTTTGTCCCGCTGAAAAGATATCTCCGTCGTTTGGATTAGTGATTGTAATCGAGGTTTGCTTCAATGATTCTGTATCGATTTTAAATTCCGGCGTGGTGACATCCCTGAACATTTTATACACATGCTGGTCATCCTCAATACCTGAAAATTTAAAAGGCATATATTGATTGACAGCAGAATTCATATAGCCCCACCCCGAACTGTTCAAAACAGAAAATGCCAAACCTATGGCTCCCTCTTTTCCTGTCTTGTCATCTTCATTGCATACTATCGGTTTCCCGAATCTCTTATGACTGTTAATCTTTTCATCATAATCTTCCAGCGAAGTATTATTAAAATGTATTAAAATAAAGTCCGCCTCCTTTGCCAGGGTGTCATGGTACATTCCGTTACCCATGCCGGAGGTGCTCACTATTAACTGCGGATTGGTTTTTTTGGCAAGCCTGATTAGCTCAACCTGTCCTGCTTCGCTCAGGAGCCACTCCCCGTCAATCCAGTTTCTGTATCCACCATGCCGGTATTCATTTGACACTTCCAGTATAACATTTGGAAATTTTTTTTCTGTTATCCATCTGACAACATTTTCTATTGCATTAAAAATACACTCTTTCCCGGCAAGAGCATATTCATGCGAATGCTGACGCTGATAAAAGCATGAAAGGATCACTGCAGCGCCATTTTCATCACAGGCACAGATAACCTTTTCAATCCTCTGCAAATAATCCTCTTTCAATGATCCGTCAGAATAAAAGGCTGCATTTACCGCTCCCTCATACCCCGGCATACCTCCCTGCAGAGATATGGTAAAAGCATTTACCCCGGCAGATACATATTCAGGAATCTTATCAATGAATGATGCTGTATTATCCGCCGTACTGAAACCAGGTGCGTTCTTCTCCAACTGTTGACCTCTGTCTTCAAAGACAGAATTAACCATCCTGACATTCATCAGTAATCCTTCGGCAGGTGATCCTTTATTTATTACCTCGCCACTTAAAAACCACTGATTACCGGTTATTGAGATATGTGTTTGCATTTCAGAATTTCCTGATCTCCTGCATCCTGCAAAGATCATAAACAGAATCATTATCAATAAAAGCGGACACTTTTTAGTTACCAAACTTTTCATTTTGAAATCATTATTAAGATCGTTTCACAAATCCGAAAATATTCTCTACCCGGTAAGACAAAGAAAATCAATCGGCAGGAAAAATAAAATATAACAAACTGTTTTTTCGTATATTGTACAATAATTATCTCTTTTCTGGTTTCTTCTCAATGACATTCAACCAGATACAGGATAATAATGCCCGTGGAGTAATTGTAGATGATTAATCAGAAATATTGAAGTTTAAGCGAGCATAGTTTTTCATCTTTAAAATCAAAAAAGAATATACACAAACGAAATATCTATTAGAATTTTTTATATTTTTAATTTATTCGGAAACGAGTTTGAATTTTCACCATTCAGAAATCAAAAAAACAGAATGATAAAAATTGATTTTAATGAAAAAAATAATTATAAAATTTTTAAAAGTGAATAGTATTAAATTATTTGTTTTGGTAATAATAATGCAGACAGCATTATTTCCTGCAGAAATATATTCTCAAAGCAGAGTGCTTAAGGCAGGTATTTCAAAAGTCGATATAACTCCTTCTGAAAGTCTGTATATGGGAGGTTACGACGAATCATGCCGGATGGGCCCTTCAACGGGCAATTACGGGAATATTTATATCAGATCACTGGTTTTTGATGATAACAATCAAAAATTAGTCTTCACTGAAGCCGATCTGGTCAGTCTCCCGCGGGATAGCTATTCAGAACTCAGGAAACTGATTTCTTCTGAAACAGGAATTCCATTTGAAAATATCATACTGGGCTGTACACATAATCATGCTGCACCAACCCTGGATAAAAGAAACTTCAGTTCAGAGTGGTATAAAAATTTTAACAGCAACATCATAAAATCTGTAAAAGATGCAATTGCCGATCTGGAACCCGTCAGAACAGGAGGAGGAACCGGCAGGTCAAATATTGGCATGAATCGCAGAAAAATGATGGAAGACACTCTCTCATATATCACCTTCGATGAAAACAACTCCAGTCAGTCGTATGGTAAATATAAAACTGAAAATCCTGTTATGATAAGGGAGATGGAGGGCGTCTTCCGCCTGGGAGCCAATCCGGCCGGTCCTATAGACGAAAATATCGGTATAATGAGGATTGATAATTTATCCGGGCAACCTAAAGCTGTTTTTATCAACTATGCATGTCACGGCACTTCTCTTGGAGGACGCAATAATAAGATCAGTCCGGAATGGAGCGGACATATGCTTGAGTATATCGAAAAAAATATACCCGGGGTAATCGGCATATTTGCCCAGGGAGCAGCCGGGGACATTAATCCAAGGTTTGTCGGCGGACTCGACGGATACGTTGATAATCCTGAAAATACCGCCCGACTGGGATTTGAAATCGGTAAAGAGGTTGTTGATGTGTTTTCATCAATAAAAACAGGTAATCCGTTAGATCCGGAGATTAAAATTGTCAGTAAAAAAATTACCTGTCCGTTGAAATACGGAGAAATGATAAAAGACTTTAAAAACACTACCACAGATATTCCTGTGACCGCAATAAGGATAGAAGATTTCACCTGGGTAACCTTTCCGGGTGAGCTGTTTCACGAAATAGGCAAATCAGTCAAGACTGCCACTCATGCCAGATATCCTTTTCTGGTCGGGTATTGCAACGGCTCATACGGATACCTGCCCACACAACAGGCATTCAGTGAAGGAGGATATGAACCCTGGGCTTCACGCTTTGCCCCGGTTACAGAAAAAATTTTCCTGAAAGGTGTTGAGCAAATTTTACAGGCAATGTATTGAGAATATAAATGAAAGTGAAGAAAAACTTGATTTATTGTCCGGTACACTCTTAAATGCAACTATCACAGATATCAAAAGTGCTTTTCCGGATTAGCTCCGCCTTTAAGGATACAACCTCTTTATTATGTTTTACAATATCTTCTCTATAAAGAGGATAACAAATTATTTTCCAATTTTTCCGTTAAATATTTTAAATTTGTTCAATTTTTGGATAAGATTGTTATTTGTACGTTTGACAAAATACCTTATAATCTGTTATAATGAATAAATCACAAAACACTGCAGGATTATCTGGTCCCCAGCAGTGGGGCCTGATTATTTTGCGGATAATAATAGGATGGCATTTCCTCTATGAGGGAATTGTCAAACTGATGGACACAGGTTGGTCAGCAGAAAGCTACCTGCTTAATTCCAGAGGATTTTTATCCGGGATATTCCAGGCGATGGCTTCCAATGCCTCAGTTATGCAAGCGATTGATTTTATGAATATATGGGGTCTTATTTTTATCGGACTCGGACTTTTCCTCGGATTATTTGCAAGGCTTGCCGTGTATGCAGGAATAATGCTGTTATCTTTTTATTACCTCGCATATCCGCCATTTATGGGATACAACTTTGGAATTCCCCAGGAAGGCCATTACTTAATAGTAGACAAGACATTTATTGAGATGATCGCACTTGTCGTATTGGCACTTTTCCCGGCTGCACTAAATACCGGTCTGTTGGACCTGATAAAAAAATTATCTGTGAAAATCCGTATTCCGTCTTTCACAAAGAAAACACAATCACAGCCGGTAACGGTAAGTTCAGGAGCTTCTCAAAACAGGCGGGATATTCTGAAGCATCTGACATTTTTGCCTTTTTTGGGCAGTTTTGCCTGGGCTTGTGCAAGCCAGAAAAAATATACAGAAGTTGACGGTATGACAGGAAGTACGATAAAGCTTGAGACAAAATCGCTCAGCGAGATCGAAGGCAAAATGCCTATGGGTGTTTTGGCAAAAGGAAGACAGCCGGTAAGCAGGCTCATCATGGGTACAAACCACCTCTCCGGTAATGCTCATGCCAGGGATCTTGTTTATGCCAACTCTCTTTTCAAAGCTTATAATACTGAAAGGAAAATATATGAAACCTACATGCTGGCAGAGAAGGCAGGAATAAACTTATTCTTTGCAACCCCTCTCCTGGAAAACTATAAAAAAATCTACGGAGGTAATTTTCAGACCTGGAAAAATGTTTCCCCGACAAAAGATGATCCATATACCCAGGTTGATAAGGCCATTGATATAGGTGTGGATTATATTTTCATTCAGGGTGCGGCATGCGACAGAAGAGTTTATGATGGTGATATAGATGCTGTAGGTAAGTGCATAGATTATATTAAGAAGCAAGGTTATCCTGCAGGACTGGGTGCTCATACCATTCAGGCTATGATTGCCTGTGAAGAGGCAGGCATAGATCCTGATTTCTATTATAAAACCATGCATCACGACAAATACTGGTCAGCTCACCCGAAAGAGAACCGTTATCCATTCTTATGGAGTTCCAACATAAGTGAAGATCACAACAAATTCCACGACAACATGTGGTGCCTGTTTCCTGAAGAGACAGTTGAATTTGTACAAAAGGCACAAAAACCGGTAGTGGGGTTCAAAGTGCTTGCCGGCGGAGCCATTCGTCCGAAAGACGGCTTCCAGTGGGCATTTGACAACGGAGCTGATTTCATAGAGGTGGGAATGTTTGACTTTCAGATTGTAGCCAATGTTATCCAGGCCATTGAAAGTGTTCAGTTAGCCCAAAACCGGACCAGGCCGTGGTATGGATAGTTCCATTAGGTTTTATAAAACAAGGGAGCAAGTATAACTCAAAAATCATTGACAGCTTTCCGGGCTCTGGTAAGATAATCATCAAGAAGTTCGATTTCGAATTCCTTTATCATCTGATCAATGCTTATATCGGGGTGTTCGCTTGTAATCAGCACAGCACCCAGCTTGCCGGGATCGGTAACAGTTACTAATGGCCCGTATTTCTCCTTCATCTTTGTAAGTTTACCCCAGTTATAATCAAGATGAACCAGTTCCGCATCTATATTGATTCTTGTAACTGCAAAATCGAAATAGTTAGTACTTGAAGCAATGATCCGTCCGAGAGGATCCCGTATTTCCGATGGAGCTGTCCTCGGAGCCAGAGATCCTATAAAGAAAGAGCGGCACTGGTAAGCCCAGTAATTTTGCATAAGTCCTCCATGGTACATGGAAGAAAATATCATGATATCCGGTTTCATTATGGCATACTCATCACACAATTCAGTGAAGTTCAGATCGAAACATATTGCACAGCCAACTGTACCGAAATCACATTTTATCAGGGGTGCACTATCTCCAGGTACAATCCCGCTCTCTATTTCCCCTATAGTAGGGAAATTTTTATCATAAATTCCGGCTATGTCCCCCTCCCGATCTAAAATGATAACTGAATTCCGCCATGATCCGCCATCAATCTCTCTTTTTGTTCCATATGCTATGTAGCATTGATTCTCCTTCGCAATATTTTTAAAAAAATCAAGAACCTGATCCTTTCTGACCTTATAATATTCGGACATCTCATCGTTATTCAGTCCTCCGGGTGAGTCGCATACCTCCGGTAATACAATAAGGTCAGGCCGGGACGGGATAACCTGATCCAGCTCTTTCCCCCAGAACTCCTTAACCTGGTCAACCACATATTGCATCTCCCGGGATTTATCCATAGCAGGTAGCCGGTTACCGACAGTAGCAACGGTAACATAATTGGCACCATTCAAAATAACTATGATGCCCAGAACAAAAATAATTGTGATAATCGATTTCAGTTTTAAACTTTGCATGGCATTGAAATTAATGATTTTTAAAGGTATCATATAGATTATTCCGCTGATTGCATATTTACAAAAACATTCATTGCCTCAGGAGAGCCATACATAACAGTAGAGTATGTTTTCCCGAGTCCCGGTCGTGATGGCGGTATTTCCAGCAACCTTTTAAATTTAGCATCCCAGGCTTTCCGGAGGATACGTATATGTTCAGGATCACCATTAATACTCACACTGTTAACCAGTGCCATTATTGTAACCCCTATCTGATTGATCGGTCCGGTAGCCGGGCATGACGTATATCTCCAATCGCTTATTTCATCTCTCCAGGTATCCCTGTTAAGATGAGTTACACCGCGTAAAACACTTTCAGGAATCCGTTCATCATCAGTAAGTCTGTAGTAATAACTCAGTCCGTTGAGCCTTACTGAAGTAATAAAACCCGCCTCTCCCACATGGGAAGGAATTCCTTTTTTTCTATCTTCAATTGAAACACAATAGCAATGTCCCCACGGCAGACTATACAACCAGCCACCGCAATTGGGATTTTGCTCGCTTAAGGCATCATCAGCAAGCTTGCGCATTGCGTTAAGGCATCTTTCAGAGGGATTGATCTTATACTGACCGGCAAGGGCAAGCATGGTCCAGCCGTTTACACGTCCCGAATGACTGGTTCCTTTAAAATGATATAATCCGTCTTCTGCAAGTCTCATAAGATTATCCCCGATACGGTCTAATGTTTCCTTTATCCACGGATCACCCGTGAGCAGATAGTAATGAGCCATTCCGAGAGTGAATATATGTCCGAGGTTAAAAGGATCAAGACAGACATAAGGATTAGGATTCCCGCTGCCTATATCTTTTTCAACATAAAGCTTTTTTATGTCCTCCACAGGATGGAAGCCTCCTACATGGCCTATACTATGTTCATGAACCATTCCTGGCCTTGAAGGATATGCCTTTGATTCCCATCGGGAAAAATACTTTTTCAAATCATCATTCACTGAATGTACCACATCAACTTCGCTATAATGCCGGGCCGACTGTTCTCCCACATAAAAATATTTAGGATCGCCGGTTCTGGCAAACTGCGTAAGGACATGCAAAGGAGTATCGTATTCATGGTTACCCCAGTTCACTCCACGCTCTCCCCACCAGTCGCCCCAGTTCATTGCACCATAATCGCGTTGTTCACGAATAGACCGGCAGTAACCCTCAAAAAGATTATCAGCCCATTGATCATATTCTGTCATTCCCTTACTGCCCGCCGGCGCTATAAAACCCCACTCTCCTGTATTAACGGCATATACCGGATCAGCAGCCGGAACAAGCGGTTTGCCGGCAGCCTTGGACAACAATTCTCCGTTTCCCGATAAACCTACTGTTATTTGCCATCTGCGACTCTGACCTTCTCTTAGTCTGTACAGATTACCATCAAAAAGATAATCATGCTTATACCACGGAGTCATATGAGAAAATGTGCCTTCACTGAATGCAGGGAACAATCCCAGTTTCGCCACATCAGAATTAAACTCAAGACTTTTTGGCCATTGCTGCCAGAAGTCCCGAAGTGTGAAAGACATAACGCCCTTCCCGTCGTTTATCTCCATCCAGCCCGGAGCTTTCTCACCTTTGCCTTCAGCACCTTCAAACCGGTAATTTTCATCATCAATCTGAAATAACCTCACAGGAGAGTTAAAAGGAGAAGACCCCTTCCACCCCGGATCACCTCCTACAGAAACTGAATTTATTTTATTTAAAGGAATAAATTCAAGGTTTAAATCCTGCATATATGTTATCATTCCTGTATCAGCATTCACTATAATCTGAGGTTCAAGATAAAACTGGTCCAGTCCGGCATAAACAGATGCCCGCAATCTGAAATCTGTAACACGTATACCTTTAGGATTACGAAATGACCCTGACAGGGAGACTGTGGAGCGCAAAGCTCCTTCTGTTTCGATAATCTGTTCCTCCGCAACTGCTTCACAGCGGTCGCCATTCCGGTCGGTCAAAACCAGTTTTATATCGAAACGATCAGAGATCCTTAGCAAGGCACCTCTGACTGTCTTCAATTCGAGTTGTCCGGAATTAACCGATAAGGTCTCTCCCTTTTCTATTCTCACCGGTTTATCATGTTTGAAATTCTTATTTCCCGTATTCCACTTTAACCGGTAATTATCAGTGCCGTTTATTTTCGGGTCAGCCTGAAAATCCAGAAGAACCCATCTTGCACTTCCGTCCTTCCAGGTTGCCAGCACTTCACTTTGGCAGGGCACAGGCTCATTACTACTGTCTGTTAACTCAAAAACACTTCCTGCCGGAGCTGCACCTTCAGCAACAGGAATACCCCCTGTGACATGCCGCAGCATTGAAACACCTGCCATATCCTTCACAGTGATATCAATATATTCCTGGTTAGGGTAAACTGAATCACTGTGAATTAAAGTCATTCCTGTCAAAAAGGTAATACAAAAAATTACAGCTGTTAAAAAAATAGTTGTTAATAAAACTTTCGTACAATGCCTATTACTTTTTGGTTTAACAAGCAATTCTTTAAAAACTTTTTCTCTCTCTTTCATTTAAATATGCTTACTTTAGACTTGACAGTGCCTGAAAAAATATCAGCACATAACAAAAATAAACATAATTTAAATCCTCAAAGCAGATAAATCACAAAAACAGGTATGAGTATTTGTATTTTTAGAAGCATTAAAAATTAGGACGGCGTTTTTATAACGCAGGATTAATTTACTTTTTCGATATATAAAGGTTGTACACAGATAATTATTCCAAGTGCCTAAAAATAATACATCAGTTTCCATTCAATGGTAATTCTGTGTATTTATTCATTCCCCCTCCACCCGCAGAACCGGCATCATATGCAAATCCATATACCGTTACTCCGTCTTTTCGAGTGTATAGTGATCCCCGGATCCATGAACCGTTAATACCATCAACAAGCAAAACCGATGGCTGCCAATCATCATTTTTATCAGTGTAAGTGTGATAGATACTTCCAGTTTCATCTTCAATAAACAATACGTGAATAGTTGTTCCATATGCAATAGCATCAGCACCTGCCTGATGTGAATCAACTGCACTATAAACAACCTTCCTGTCACTCACCTTGACGGGTGGTGATGGCGGTCCATTATCAGTAATTCTACACTCCCATAAATATCCGGATCTGTGCTGATAAATCACAGCCAATGTATTGGTTTCCGGAATGAACACTAAAGGCAGGATAGAACCATCATTCGCATCAGGGTCAGGTTGCAGTTCAGTTGAGAGTAATTGAGATTCAGTCAAAGAGCCATCAGGTAAGATTTTACGATACCAGGCAGTACCATTGTTTCCATAATAGGCGAAATGTATCTCATCATTTAATCCCAGAACGATCTGAGGATCAGACAGAATCACATCATTACCCGGGTCAACGGTTATCTCATTATCTTCCCAAACACCATCAGCAGATCTTATTTTATAGTGAAGCTTCCGGGGACCTCCGTATACAGCTACCATACTGCCGTCGGATCGTATGGCAAGTGTTGCCACCTGGGTTGGGGGATCATCTTGTGTTGCAATCAGATGGTCACGTATGTCCCAGGTGTCCGGATGTGTTGGATGGTCTGAAGTACGAAACGAATGGTGCCAGGTTTCATTGGTTTGTTGATGTATCATATGTATAGTATGCCCTGAAAGTTCTGCTGCAAAGCCTTCGAGATCATCTTCATCCGGTCTGTTATCACCATCAGCTTCCTGCCAGCTTACACCATTATCTATTGATTTTATCACCATGAGCATATTATCTGTTTCTGCCGGTTCCATTATGAAATAGAGATCACCGTTGGATGCCTGAAATGGCCCTATGCGACCAGGTGTTTCAATAAAAGTTCCGCCAATATGACCTGGTGGTACAGAGAGAGACAACACCGGATTTATAGAATTTTTAAATGGTTGATTGTCGGAATCCACCATTCTGAATTCAAAAATATCACCTTCATCATTTGTAACGGCACCATCTGCAAATCTTCGAATAACCAATGGCCATTCCCACTCGCTTTGTGCCATTCCTCCTGACCATGGAATGGTTTTATTAGCAAAGTTTATGCCCGCACCAGGAATAAATTCTGTTTTGGAACCAGCAAGCAAATCAATCGTTTCAGCTCCATTTTCATAAGCTTTTGTGGAGACGATGCTTACACGCGGTGAGCTGGTCTCACCCTCCAGTTGAAATTTCCGGAATTCCGCGTTACTGTTAGCAGGAACGTAAAATCCAACTTGTGACAAAGGCACAATATCATCTAAATGGACAGAAATCTCTGCTAAACCTTTTGCAAACTCAATTTCAACTTCACCATCTTCAATTTGTACTTCAATTTCGAGCCACTGGTCTGCATCAACCGTAACTTTTTCCCTGGTAACCGCAGTTTCCATTCCATCAACGAAACGGCTAAACTGCAGGAAACCGGCAGTATCCATAAGTATCCTGCAATAATTTTTGGGATCAACATATCCGAAAATTATACCAGCTCCTGACTGATTGTTGTCGGGCAGACAAAGCTCAGCAGTGAAATTCGCTGGTTCCCAATTAGTTTCATAGATGCCAATGCACATTAAAGGCTCATCATTCAAATGTACCCTTAGAAATTTGTCACTTCCATCCGTAACTATTTTTATACCCGAAGCACTTCCACTTATTACTTGCCAGCCTTCGGGTAATTCATCTTCTTCAGCCCTTTCAAAATTCAGGATAAAAACTTTATCAGGCTTCGGAAACTTCTCTGTCTCAATGTTTGTCCACTCATCCCCATTTCGCCGGTATTGCAGAATAAATCGCTGTTCGTCATTCAACTTATCAGATGCAACAATTTCAAAACGAATCCGGAAAGGATCATCTGTAAAAATTGTAACATTTTCATTAAGAATCCCGGCCCATCCCTGATCACTATTCAAATCTGCATTAATGTCGGAGCGAACACGAAAAGCAGTTTGTCCGGGCTGGTTGATACATCCAACTACAATAGAAAGCGTTAAAAATGTTAATAGAATCAATAATATTTTTTTCATTTGAGAATTATGAATGCAATCCTAACTAAGGTAATCAAAAACACTTCAAATAATTAAAATACACATTTACAAAAAAAATTTAAACACTTATTTAGTATTTGCCATATTATATTGCATAATAATGAGATAATAATGACATATATTTACATTGATCGCCATATAAACAATTATTTGTAATTGATACTTATTATAAAACTAACTCTTTCATAAAAATTAACCTCGATAAAATCTGTCTCCCAAAAACAGGGAGACAGATTGTTAAAAGTTAAAATGATATAACCCAAATTATTTGAATTATTCCTTAAATTTTTTATTTCCTTTAGTCCCATCCTGGATTCTGTGGCATTATTTTCGTGATGTTAGCATCTATAACGTCCTGAGGTATAGGGAAAAGAGTGTCTCGCTCAGTAATTTTATCACCGCCAAATAAATTATATTTTTTTGTCCTTTCATACCACTTATGAGTCCTTGTAAGGGTAATTCTCCGATCTTCCTCAATAATTAATTCTCGTGACCTCTCATCAAGAATAAAATCTAAAGTCACATCGTCACCTGTAATTGGAGTTGCATTAGATCTTTCCCTTACAATATTAATTGTTTCGGCAGCCTCATTAAGATAACCAAGCTTTAATTGAGCTTCCGCTTTTAATAGATATGTGTCTGCAAGTCTGAGATAAATCAAATCATGCCAACTAAAATCTGCAGCCATATTTTCCGGATCAGTTCCTTCTCCTTTCCTGGTGTATGGCCAATCAGGTAAACTAAAATTATTCGGAGTAATCGGTTCTTCCCAATTGCACCAGATTGTGTCACCATAATTGAATCCGTCAGGTAACAAATCAGCTGGATAAGGTGCATTGTATTCTGCATCTCGTAAAATAAAGTATTTTCTCAATATATAATTAGATGCTCTTTCATCCTGTGGTTCATAGCTATCAATCCACCATTTTGTGACACCAAAATATGATTTTCCTCTTCCTCCTCTCTCGTATGTATATTGCAGTGCTCTCTTACCGTTAATAACCCATGTATTATATTTGCCAGTCACTGCGCGACTCATCTCATTTCCCCGTTCATCAACACTATTTAACTCAAATTGCCATACCCACAATGCCTCGGTATTTCCTTCGGCACGATTTTGGTTTCCTTCTTTAAACATGTCCCCAAAAGCACAGCCTCTGGGATCATCCTTTTTTACCCCATATCGTTCTGTAACCAAAAAATAAGCCGGATTTTCTATAACCTGATTACACCAGTATAGTGCACTATCTGGTTTATTAATAGTAAGATACATTTCAGCAAGAAATGTCTGGACAGCCCCTTTAGTCATTCTTCCCTGAAGTGAGCCTTCAGTGGGAATGTACTGCTGCGCAAATTTAAAATCAGAAATAACTTGCCTTCTTACTTCAAGACGGGGAGCACGTTCCCAATCAGTTTTTATGGTTGAACCAGAGTACTCCGAAAGGCTAAGTGGAACATCACCCCAATTGGATGTAAGATATCTGTAAGCCCATCCGCGCAAAGCTCTTGCTTCTGCTATCACCCTTTTCTTATTATTTTCTGGGGTATTGCTACCACCTGCCCAATTAACCTTTTCATTCTCCGCCCTAGATATTATAGTATTAGCAGTATTAATGACTTCATACAACCACGAAAAGATCTCTAATAACTTTTTATTTGCAGGGCTATTGGTAGACTCCCACATATAATAAATATCACCCCGTCTGGCATTGCTGCACATATTATCTGTTCCATTAATCGAATGTTCTATTTTTTCAGACTGCCATCTATGATGTCTGGCTACATTATACAAACCATTCAATGCAGCCTCAAAACCAGAAAGCTTAGTATATAATGTTTCAGCAGCTAAAAGATGAGGAGGTTCTTCTTCCAGAATATCATTTGAACATCCAGACAAAAAAATGATAATCAATATGATTTTAATAATACTTAAAAATATTTTCATAATATTCAATTTTTTTGATAATAACAATAATAATTTATTTAAAGTCCCAGAGATACGCCAAAAACATATTCCTTTTGCATTGGAATTTGTTTTTGTGCTTTTTCATCAATTAATTCGGGATCCAATCCTGACCAGCCGGTAATAACAGCTAAATTACGCCCGGTAAAATAAACTCTTAATCTACTGACATTGATAATTTTATTCAGGCTTTGAGTTAAGTCATAAGATAAAGAGACATCCTTAATACGTAAAAAGTCAGTCTTTTCATACCAAGTTCCTTCAAACCCAGCCATTTGATCTGCAGTTTCCCTATTTATAATCCAATCATTAGTAGGATTATCAGGTGTCCACCAATTCTTTCTATAAGTGTTATACCTTACTTCCTCTCCCTGAACATGGTCATTCATTAACCAATTTTTTACTGTCTGCCCATGTACTCCATGCATAAAAATGCTTAATGTCAAATTTTTATATGAAAATGTATTATTTAATCCCCATAAAATTTTTGGATCTTGCTGTCCTAATATTCGTCGGTCATCTGCTGTTAGTTTTCCATCGTCATCTACATCCTTTAATTTAACCCAACCTGGTTGAGTTCCATATTTTGCAGCTTCTTCAGCTTCATCTAATTGCCAGGTACCGTCCCAAATAAAATCATAGATAACCCTAACAGGCTGTCCGATAAACCATTTATTACTAATATCATCAATCTCATTTCCGGTTTCATCCATAAAGCCATATAAAGAAATTATCTTATTTTTATTAAATGAAAAATTTCCTTGTGTTGACCATATGAAATTATTGGTAACAATATTCCTGGAATTTATAACGGCTTCAATACCATTGTTTTGAGTTTCTCCAATATTAGAAGTAACGGCAGGATGAACCCACCCTCCAGGTAGATGGGTTACCGGAGTAATGCCATGAATAGCTGAGATGCTTCTCCCTAAAAGCAAGTCTTTTGTATTTGTTAAATACCAATTAAAATCACCCCTGATCCTACCATCAAAAATTCCAAAGTCAAATCCAAAGTTAAATGTACGTGAAGATTCCCATCCAAGATCAGTTAGCCCGAGTCTGCTTGGTTTATATCCTATAACTGGTGTAGAGCCGGCAGAATAATTTGCAACAGTGTATTGAGATAAGGACTCATATGCCCTAATAGCCTGATTGCCGTTCAATCCGAATGATGTTCTTAGCTTCAACTCGCTAAAAAGATTCTTTAAAGGGAAAAAGTTTTCATTTGCCAGATTCCAACCTAAAGCAAGTGAGGGGAAGGTACCCCATTTGGAATCGGATCCAAACCCTGAATATCCGTCTCTTCTTATCGTTAATGTTACAAGGTATCTGCTGTCATAAGAATAATTGGTACGTAACATTTGTGAAATGAGGTGTGTCTCACTATATGAATGCCCGGTATTTTTCACTGCTGCCTCACTTGTTGCATACCATGAAAGAAAGTCATTAGGAAATTTATTTCCATCAAGACTATTTGATCTTCTTTTATTTCCCTCATAACTATATAATCCGGTTAAAAACAAGGTATGATTTGCAAATTCTCTTGTGAATGTCAGGATATTTTCAATCACAGTATTATTATTAACTGAATTATCTATATTGGATTCTCCCATTGTTTCAAATCCTTTCTGGGTATCTCTCCCTTTGTATTGTGATTGTTCATTGGATTGCATTATCAAACCACTATTAAATTGATAACTTAATCCTTCAATAAAAGGAAAATCTATTACTGCATAATTATTCGTAAGAACCTGGTAAGATCTGTCAAGATCATCGTAAAGCATAGGCCCGAGCGGATTACCAATAATAATATTATCCGGCCATGGATGAATAGTCAGATTTCCATACTCATCATAGGCCTTACTAAGAGGATTTGTTCTAATATCAAAATTTGCAGGTTGCCCGCTAGCGTCATCAACTGAGAGATTTGTTCTTGTACCAACAGTAACGATATCAAATATTTTTGTTTCAACATTTATTCTACCAGATAAACGAAGAAAGTTATCATTTTTTGCAACACCCCTAATATCTGTTACACCCAATCCAAGATAATATTTGTTTTCTTCAAAGCCGCCAGAAAAAGACATATTATGTTCATGGGTATGACCAGTTCGTATACTAAGTTGAGGCCAATCTGTCCAGATACCTTCTCTGTAAACTTCCTCTTCACTTTGCGTCATCGCTTGAGGATTTCGCTCCAGTTTAAATTCGTAAAACTCCGGTCCTGTAAGAATATTATGCACTTTTGTAACATCTGTTAAAATATATCTTCCCTCGTATGTAAGTCTGGTCTTTCCAATCTCACCTTCTTTGGTAGTAATAAGAATAACCCCATTCGATCCACGAGAACCGTATATTGCTGCGGCAGAAGCATCCTTTAATACCTCAACTGACTCAACATGATTAGGATTAATATCTGTAAGATGGCCACCGTAAGGTATACCGTCCACAACTATTAATGGATCATTATCTGCAGTAATAGAATTTCTCCCTCTTACGAGAATGGTTTGATCAGGTTGTGCCCCAGAGCTTGTTGTTCTAACCATAACCCCAGCCACAGCACCCTGTATAGCTTGAGAAATATTCAAGTTTGGTAACATTTCAAGCCTTTCTTTAGGCATAGAAGCAACTGTACCGGTAATATCACTTTTTTTCTGAGTTCCATAACCTACGACAATAACCTCTTCCATACCAAAAATCTCCTCTTCCATCACTATGTTAAAGGTAGACTGACCGGCAATTGCTACTTCCTGTTGACGCATACCAACAAATGAAAAAACCAACACTTCAGAATCAGCAGGAATTCCCATACTAAACTCTCCATTAGCACTAGTAGTTGTACCAATTGTTGTACCTTTAACAAATACTGAAACCCCGGGCAAAGGCTGACCTCCCTGATCATGAACAAAACCATTTATTTGCATTACAGGTTGTCGTGAACTTAGTTCAGGCAATTCGTAATTACGTTTTAGTACAATCTGATCGCCGGTAATGGTTGCATTCACAGATGCCTGTTCTTCAAAAAGTGTGAGTATCCTTTCCAAAGGTTCATTATCCACCTGGATAGTAATCCTCACTTTTTCATCAATAACATCATCCTGATATAAAAAATAGTAATCGGTCTGATCTTCTATCTCCTGAATAAACTTTCTAACAGGTACCTTCCTGAGATTCAGGCTTAAAGCAGTGCTTTGGGAGTAGGATTCAGCCCATGACACCGAGAAGATCAAAAATGAAAGCAACAATGTCAATTTCATTTTTTTAAAGTTTAAATTACCTCTTAATTCAAAAAAGAGGTAACACATTAGCAATTTTTTCATAATTTTGACACGTTTTATTAATAAAATTAAACTATTTTGAAACCAGTCGGGGGTAGGATACCGGCTGGTTTTTTCATTTCAGTTCATAAGTAGTAACATTTAATTTAACTAATTCAGCCGAAGCTGTATTTGCAAGAACATGTAAAACATCCTCTTTATCCTCTTTTAATATAAGCTTTCCTGTAATGGACCGCACACCCAGCATCGGATCTCTTAAAATTATCCTGATATTATAGTAGCGCTCAAGTTTCTTAACAATTCTGTTTAGTTCTGAACTTTCGAAGTTGAGGAAACCTTCATGCCATGAAACGTAATTTACTACATTAACATTATAAATGTCCAATTCTTCATTTCCACGATTAAAAACTGCCAACTGGTTTGGTTCTAAAATATAATCACCTGTAAATAGATTATGCTTCTTACCTTTCAAACTTACTCTTCCTTCCACCAGAACTGCTTCAATAAAATTATCAGCAGGATAAGCAGACAAATTGAATTTTGTGCCCAATACCTCAACATTTAAATCGGAAACTTGCACTATAAAAGGCATCTTCTCACTGGGAGCCACTTCAAAAAAACCCTCTCCTATAAGATATACTTCTCTCCTTTTTCCAGTAAAGGATGACGGATACACCAAACGTGAACCTGCATTTAAAAAAGCCATAGTCCCGTCAGGTAATTTTATAGATGAACTTTTCCCGTAAGGTACTATAAGATGATTAAATTCCTGAACAATGGAATCACTTTCATTCAGAACTGTGTCTTTTTTATTTATAATAATTTTTCCATTGTCATTGTACTCAATAGTAGATTCTTTTTGTGAAAGCACAATATTCTTACCATTTCCCAAAATAAGCCTCGCATTCGATTCATCAGACAAGACTGAGATTTGATCGGGGACAGCATCAAAACTGGCTGGCTTATAATAATAATAGAATATGGCACCAAAGCAGAAGAATAAGATTGCAATCGAAGCGTACTTCAAAGATGTTAAGATTATTTTGCTGATTTTTCGCTTTTTCTGAGCTGATTCTAAATGTTTTATAATATCTGCCAGTAATTCAACCGGGTCTGATACATCACCGGCTTTATTTTCAGATTTCAGTTGTAAAAGTATCAATCTGGCCAGTTCAATCTCATCCTTATTGGCAGGATTATTTTTCAGATAGTTTTTCCAGAATTCATTAAGTTGATTGTCAGGCTTTAAAACCCATCTGACAAAATGTTTATCTTCAAAATATGCTAAAAATTTGTCCAATTCCTTATTTTAATATCAGGGGCAACAAGTAGTATAAACATGGACAAAAAAAATCAACTATTTTATAAAAACTAAAAACAAATTTTGTATTACTGTTGAATCAACCGTCTTTCTTAATGTAACAAGTGCCCTGTATAATAATTTTCGTGATGATTCAACGGAAATTTTCATAATTTTTGCTATCCCTGCATAATCAATTTCCTCCTCAAATTTCAAATAAATAATTTCCTTTTGTCTTGAGGGTAAATTATTTATTGCATCACGCAGTCTTTCTATTACCTCAGTAGATATTTTCTGGTCAGTCGCAGTGCCGGGAAAACTGTACTCAATGTTAAAAAAAATTTCCTCCTCGTCTGCATCAATTACCAAAGACTTCAACCTTCGTTTTTTTACAATTTTTTTTGTCAGACAATTCCTGAGCGCTATAAAAAGATATGATTTTAAATTTCCAATCTCAATACTTACTTTTTTCCTTTTAAGAAAAAGATCAATAAATATTTCCTGAATGCAATCACGTACCATTTCATTATCTGAGCATAATTTATAACCATAAGAAAACAATCTTTCGATGTATTGCTCATAGATAATTGTAAAACATTTATCATCCCCCCTCAAAAAAGAGCGCCATAAAAAATCGATATTTTTATTCTCAGGACTTTGCATACATGGAAGTCAAAATCAAAACAAAAGTATAATCAATTCTTTTTATAAGGATTATAATCCTCCTTTATAACCTTTTTAACTGCCTCCAGGTATCCAAATCCGTTTAACATATCAGGCAGAAGATAACTGCCTTCGACCCATTCATTCCATGCATTGATTGTAATCAGCTTAGGCTGTTCCGGATGACTGTCGGCGTACTCTTTTGCCCTATAAAGCAAAGCAGCAAAACTCTCCGGGGTATTATGATAATGCACCACATCCTTAATTCCTTTTGCCGGAAATCTGGGCGTATCATCCCAGCCAACTGACACACAAGGGAACAGAGGTACATTCAATATTGAGTCATATTGTGTCCTGATTTTAACAGAGTTAGCGCCATAAACCAGATAATCTTCATTTAGTCCGCCCATATTATACATAGCAACACTATTGAACCCCATCTGCTCTACCCTTTCTGAAAACCGGTCAGCCGCCTCCTTTGACATGAGTGAACCTCCCCCCTGGTTCCACTGAATATGTAATCCCGGGAATCCGGCTTTCATAGTTTCCTCTCTGAAATAATCAAGAGCTTTTCGCGTTTCCTCCACACTTCCTCCAAAACTTTCAAGCAATTTGCCAATACTGAAAATTGAAAATACCGGCTTACCGTCTATTTTGAAATAATTGGGTTTAACAAAATAATTTTTTATAACTCTCTCCACAATGATTTCAAAATTTTTCCGGTCTACCGCGGCGTCCCACATTATAGATGCATCCTCGGCAAACTTGTGAACATTCCAGTAGTTCCTCCGCACATCATGGTTAGCCCACATGAGGTAAAACTGCATTTTCGAATTATTTTCTGCCTTCAGAAAACCATCATTGACAGCGCTTTCCAAAAAAGGCCCTTCGTCATACCAGTACCAGTCATATACAAAAACATTGATGCCATGATCGACTGCCACATCTATCCACCGCTCTACCACCTCAGGGTCGTTGTCAGGTTCATATCCCCACAATGGCTGACGCGGCTGATAATGTCCGTCAAACCGGGGATTTCCCTTTTTTATAACTTCCCACTCGCCTGCACCTTCAGGCCATAACATATCACCAAACCGCTCATCATGATGGCATGACGGCCAAACATAAGCTGCAACATAATACTCATCAGTTGCAGATACTTCAGTGTTTTTATTATTTACAGAATTACAGGAAGATAAAAAAATTGCAAATAACAGTAATGCTGTTCCGGAAAATTTTGGATTGAATTTAAAATGGTCCATGATCTGATTATTTTTATTCCTACAGGTTAATTGCAATTTTAATGATTTTTAGTGGATTTAAGAGGATTTATATAAAACAATTATTTCAACATCCATTATTCCCTTCAACCCTTACTCTTCTTCAATAAAATTATCCTGTGACCGATTCCTGCCGGAATGTCCAGTTTCAGTGAACCAATAATGAAGGAAACCTCTGAACTGCTTATCTCTATTCCTGTTGATGGATCAAAACACTTTACCGTCCAGGTTCCGGGTGAAATATCAACCTGAAGCAATCCTCCGGAAGTTGCACCGATAAGCTGTATAATGCAAAGTGATGAATGATTGGTAAGCAAATTGGCACCAGACCCTTCAGGTAATTTTAAAATAATTACAGGATCAGGTTGCATTTGCCAAAATGGCACTTCGGCAATAAACCGGCCTAACCTTCCGATTGCCTCATGCTGAAAATCTATAACCGATTCAGGGTTGTCTCCCGCAGGCCTGTGAAAACGAGCAGCAGCGGCCCCGCTGATAAACCGGCTCCAAAGTACCATATCACCACCATCCGAATCCCGTGAATAATCTTTAGATACTAAAAGAGGCATGATTGTTCCGGCTTCAGTCATTAATGCTCTGTATAAAAAAATGCGTTCTCCCCCTCCCAGTGCTTGTCGTTGCGGTTCACCAAATTCATGTCTTGATACTGCCTGCGCGATATCCACGAAACTGTAAACAGGATCCATACATAAGTTACGAGGACTGAATTCATGTTCACATTCACCTCCACCATCTATGCGGTTGGTAGAAGGCATTTCACCAATCATAAAATGAGAAGGAATCCGTTTGCGGATGTAACCGGCCCAAAACCTGCTCCATTCCCCGGGGGCACGGCTTTCATTAGAAATATCCAAAATAATATTGGGATAACTTTCTACTATTGACAGAAGGTGATCAACATATTTTTTCTGAAGATTGAGCACCTTAACATTATTGTTTTTAGAAGGAATAGTATTATAAAAAGGTGCATTGCATGCACTGGTTTCTGCAGGCAGTATTGTTTCGTCATAATTTATATTGTTTTTCGGGTTAAAAGGATGAGCATTCCATGCGTTACCCTTACCCGGATCATAGGCGCCTCCCGGCCCGCGCGTTACCGACCAGTCGTCCCATACCTCCATCGAAACGACTATGCGACGTTTTAATGCAGCATCAAGCCATTCACGCAAACGGTCTTCCCAGGCCTGCTCAAAATGCTCAAGATCATACCTGCCATCTTCCAATTTTAACCAGGGCTGCAAAATCCTACTTACTGCCCCGTCGTGCAGGTGGTTCATAGGATCGTAAGGGAGGCAACGGACAAATCCGCAAACATGAGGACTGCCAATTGCATCTATAACTTTTTCCAGACGATCTAACTGCTCAATAAAATTGATCTCGGCAGACCGGCTTATGGGTGTCCAACTATGGTAACCGGTGGCTCCAAGCGGAAATACCGGCGTATCACCCCATGCCAGATAGTGCGGATTATCAGGCCAGGCCTGAACCCGGTTATCTTTGTGATTTTCAGATTGACAACTTAGAAAAAACAAAACTATAAAAACAAGTAGTGAGCAATTCTTAAACATTATATCATTTTTTGGTTGGCAGTTATATAATTACGCATTAAAAATATAAATAAATTATGATCACTTAAACAATTGAATAACATATATTAAAATAAAATATTTTTAATCATAAGTTAATAATGATTTTCTAATGCCCGGGGATAAAACTAACATGGGCAAGTCTCATATGATTTTCATAAAGAAATTGTTTTTCACCGTCAGTTGCCGCATTAACACCTGATTTCAAAGTAATGCCCTTACAACTTGACAGCCTTTAGTCTTTAACTATCTCTTAAGTTTATGAATTAATTAATACCTCAACTTCATCATTCCTTATAACTATCTTTTCTTCATAAGTCATGACTCAATGCATACCTGCATAATTATAGGTTTATAATATTTCAGGAGATAAGAACTAAAGACAACACTAATAACAGCGATCTTTAAACATTTTTCATGACTGAAAATCATTTAAAGATCGATCTTTTTACCTGCTACAAAAAATTCATCCAACACAATATTCTTGTAGAATTCTTTAATTCCAAAAACATGTTCAGCCTTGTCCACTGATACATTTCTGATAAAAATATCGTGTAGGGGCATTTCTTCAAGACCTTGTAACTGAATACAGTAATTTGCAGCTTTGCAACGGATATTCTCCAGGTAAATTTCATGAAATTCTGAGGGTGCATTACCACCTCGATAACTATGATAACTGTTTGTGAAATATATCAGGTGCGAACCAACAGTATCGACATCAACATTCCTGATAAAAACATCTTTAATATAACTCCCCCTGTCTTTGTTTGCTTTAAATTGTATCGCCTGTGAAGCCACCTTTCCAAGTTTGAAATTCTCAATATAAATATTTTCAATACCTCCGCTCATTTCGCTTCCAAAAGCAATACCATGGAGAACCTGCGGTGCACTGCAGTTACGTACAACAATATCTTTTGTGGGTCGGTTGACTCTCCATCCGTCACTGTCACGGCCTGACTTAAAAACAATAGCATCATCGCCTGTAGTAAAGGTGCAATTTTCAACAAATCCCATTGTACTGGAATCAAAATCAATTCCGTCATTATTGACAACCAGGCTATAAAAATCCACACCTCTGATGACAATGTCGGTACAATAGATCGGATGGATCATCCAGAAGGGTGAATTAACCAGCCTGACTCCTTCAATCAAAATCCGGTTGCAATTGATAAATTGAATGAGTGAATTCCGCAGATAATCGCCTTCACCAAATACTCTTTCTGAAACAGGGATCTGCCGGTCACCGGAATTATGCACCCTATCACGCGCTTTGACCTGTAATTTTCTGAAAGGAACCCATTTTTCCATGCCGTTTCCATCAATTAATCCGCTTCCGGTTATAGCAATATTTTGCTGATTGGCAGTATAGATCATCGGTGAGTAATTGTAAATCTCAACCCCTTCCCAGCGGGTAAAGACAGCAGGAAGAAAATCACCCGGTTCAGGACTGAACAACAGGGTAGCTTCTTTTAAAAGATGCAGATTAACATTGCTCCTTAATGAAATTGGGCCTTTCGAATAAAATGTACCCTCAGGTATCAAAACCACACCACCTCCTTTTTTTGAGCAGGCATCTATCGCACTCTGAATCGCAGCTCTGTCGTCTGAAACACCATCTCCGTGAGCTCCAAATTTCAATATACTCAAAGTATCGGGTTTAAAAGATGTCTTTTTAATAGTACTGACAATGCTGTCGGCCCTTGAGAAGTCTGGCTGGGCATTTACTTTTCCGGTAAAAAGAAAAAGTCCTGTAATAAGAAAACAAGAATAGATTCTTATAAGAAATTTCATGTGATATAAATTATTTGTTGATACTGTTTAAAAAAATATGCCTGAGATGAACTCCTTATTTTTTTTTCTTTACCAAACAGGAATTCGCTTCGTTAACAGGAGAAGGAATATATTTACCGACAAACATTATTAAACAATATTTGTCAGGTCAGCTGTAAAAACCTGTCGTAATCCTTCAGGAGCAGCCTGGAAAGCCAGTTTTTTATAATTTCTGTCCCAGGTTGGGTGTCCATCTAACCGAATCGTGTCATTTTTTAATCCTTGCCGTTTTGAGGTGTTACTTTGTGCAATTATTACCTCTTCCTCTGATGTTAAATCAATCAGTTTAATACGCACTTTTTGCAGTCCGTTGTCAACGGGATAATCATCTGTTGATATATACCTACTGTCAGGTGTAATTCTCGGGTGTCCCTCTCCTCTTATATTATCACTAATAACCTTAAAATCAGAGCCGTCATATAGAAATTGACAATATCTGGGAGGATGGCCTGAACCTTCCGGACTCATGACACGAATAATATGTAACCCGTCAGGATGCCAGTTAGGATGTCCGCCAGCCTGTCCCCATACATATTCTCCGGAAGCATATTTCAGATCTGATCCATCTGCATTATAAGTAAAAACCATGGGATTTCTGCCTCCCTGTCCACTTGGAAACAAACACCTTACTACCTGCAATATTTTAGTACTCTGCGGATTTACTTTAGAATGCCAAAAATAGTATGTTCCATTTTCTTCAGGTTCAGGCGTTGGTATTTTTGCAGCAACATCAGCCAGACTTACCAATAAATGTTTCCTGTTTGATGAAACATCTGTCTTCCAGATTCCTTCATCAGTAGCTGCCCCATAAGGAAGTTTATCAGGATTCTCAGGATCTTTAGAAGGCAAACCATATCCCTGTTGGGTAACATTTAATAATTCGAGGGGAAATCCTACTATAAATTGTCCGTTAGGTGCAAGATTATACATTGGTCCGTCAAATGCAGTATACTTACCGGTATCAAGGTCTATTTGAACGCAGACTGCCGTTTGTCCGTTAAATACATCATTCGTATAAAGATACCTGTCACTTGCTCCCCAATGTAACAATGCACCTGTCTGAAAACCCCAGCTTTTTGTTTTATAAACAGTCGAGATTGTTTCTTCCTCAAGGTCTACAACGCAAACATCAGCTATTTCACCATATTTTGGAAGTCTGTCCTCTAAATAAGGAACACGTGTTACAGCAATAAACCTGTTGGACGGACTATGTGCAGGAATATCGTAATAGGTATAATTGTAATTTCCGTCATCAGGAGTTACTTTGTAAATAGGAACGTCCGGTCCGTATGATTCAGATTTGTATTGGCGTATTTTGAATTTTTGTTTTCTGTAAACCGGATTGGAAATATTCCAAAGCCCCGGAGTAACCGCCAGAGCTGCAAAACCACAAGATGTATATACAAATTTTCTTCTGTCCATGACAAATGTTTATATATTAAATCTAATTAAAATGAATAATAAACGGAATTTCCTGTAAAAAATCTCCTCCTGCAAGTTAATAAAACAGATATTAATCTGATTAGAAATAATTATTCTCTAAAGTATCATATAGTCATCTACGGTTTCAGTCAGGGATACTTTCTCATGTTTGCAGTATCCCCCTGGGTGATTTACAATCATCCTCGTTTCACGTTACGGATAAATTTTATATATCTAATTATCAAATCCTTTCATCTGAATAGTGGTACTAACTTATTATATGGTATTTTGTGTTCCTCAAGAATATTGCCATACTCATCTATCAATCTGAATTCAACTAATGGTTTATCTCCTCTCATAACAAAAGTAAATTCGCCAAAAGCTATTACGTCTGATCCGTGGTAACCAAACAATTGACTGGAATTATCCTCTGCCATTGCATCAGGACCGGGCACTCCGCCAAGAGATCCTGCTTCAAATTCATAAAATACAAATCCAGAAGGCCTCGGAATTGTAAATCCGCGTGCCCCGTGCCGGTCGCCACTTATTAGTAAAACACCAGTGATGTTTTCAGTTTCTATAAAGCTAAAAAGCTCTTCACGAGCCTTAGTATCCCATGTCCCCCAGGAATCTTTCCCGGGTGTTATATAATCACTCCACATTGTTCCGCTGGATATGACTTTGAAAGGAGCTTTAGATTTTTTCAGTGTCTCTTTCAACCAGTTAAGCTGTTCAATACCTAAATACGAACCATACTCTCCCCTGCGTTCGTTTTCACGTAATGAGCGGGTATCCATCATTATAATCTCAACAGGTCCGGTACGTGTGCTAAAATAGATTCCCGGTTTCTTATTTTCCGGATTGTTCCAGTTCTCATGCCACACTGCCCTGACAGCCTCGCGGTCTGCTTCATTAAATCCTTTTGGAATACCACTGAGATCGTTATTGAAATAATCATGATCATCCCAGGCAGCATACAGAGGGATATTTTCACCCAGATTACTCCAGGGTGATGAGACATCCCGAAGAAGATAATCTGACCGGTGCATATTAATATTGTTTTCCCTGTCATCGGCTGCTATATCTCCTATCAGCATCATAGCCAGTGGTTCTCTTTTCAAAACTTGATTAATAAGATTGGGATTATGAAGACCAATTTTATGGAAACAAGATCCAAACACTATTCTAAATACACCCCTTTCGTCAGATACCGGTGCAGTAGTAAATCCGCCTTCAGTAATTCTGCGATTATTGACATAAACTGCATATCTGTAATCAGCATCAGGATCCAGTCCGTCGATGACAATTCTCTGGTCCACACCAGGTTCAATCGTGCCTGCCTCATATGACTTTTCATGGATGTCACCTGATTTTGTCACTTTCACAACTATTGGTGCCGGGGAAGACGGTCTTAGCCATATAGTAACTCCGTCTTCACGGAGGCCACCAAGCATAGGTCCTCCCATTAACGGTATATTATGTTTCCGGGCTGATTCAATAATCTCAGAATTAGTAAAGCCGGCATCAGGATGCTCCGAAAAAACAGATCTTGCATCCAGATAAAACTGCCTGACATTTTCAGGCAAAAGCACATAGCTGTCGAGTAACTTCGTATCTATCTCCAGGTTTCCAATATGAGCTTCACGAAGGGTAACCCTATGCCGGGGCGGGATGGTATCGATACCAATACTATAGCAATTGCTATTGATGAGAAATAGAGAAAAAAATAAACACAATTGCAAAAAGTTATTAAAATTTCCCATTTGTTTGAAATTTCATAATTAATTGTTAGAAAACTAATTAATAATTTTAAAATATATCTGACCCTGCCTTACTATGCCAGGAAGATGAAGCATTTCGCTCCCGCATCAACTTTTTTAAACATTTAATTTTGTGAAACGAGGCTTGCATAATCATACTGATATGCAATTTTATTACAATACTGATTTAATCTTTTAATTCACCTGTCGCATAATCCAGCTGTCTTCCCACATAAGGATAACCATCAAAAATATCACCGTTACCCAAAATCCGTGGATCTCCCTGCAACGTAAGCTCTTCTTCCATCCGTTTACGTAATTGTCCTTTTATTTCGGCATATTCAGATACTTCAGCCAGGTTCACCATACAATCAGGATCATTCTGAATATTATATAGTTCTTCTTCCGGTCTCTTTCCGAAGCTCATCTCGAAAAACCTGTAAGTGTCATCACCAGGCTTCAAATTTGTCAAGTAAGATTTTGTAGGCGAGTTATCACAATTTCTATAATTGTATTCCGGATTACCAACCGGCCAGCGCTCAGGCTTAAAATTACGCACATACAAAAACTTATCATTTCTCAGCGCACGGACAGGATAGCCCAGATCAATCCCGTCTTCGTTTGCCCGTCCCGTGTCATGGCGCTCCTTTCCAAGCAAAACATGATCACGTCTTTCATCAACACGTCCTGATTTTTCAGATATTAGAAGAGGCAGAAAACTCTTTCCGGTCATTTGCTGATGCGGTTTAAATCCGGCAGCCTCCATAATAGTAGGAGCAACATCAGGGAAGCTTACAAAATCAGAGATTTCCCGCCCGGGTTTTATAAAACCTTTCCAATAAGCAACCAGCGGAACATGAAAACCTTCTTCATAAATCTGTCCTTTTACACGGGGAAATGGCATTCCATGGTCGGAAGTAATCAATATCAGCGTATTTTTCAACAGACCTCTCTCTTCCAGAGCCTGTATTGCACGACCAATATGTGTATCATACCATTCCACCTCAATTGCGTAATCCTGTAAATCTCCTCTTATTGTGTCATTATCCGGATAAAATTCAGGCAGCTTTGCATCTTCAAGCTTTTTACCTTCTTTCTTCCAGGAATCCAATTCATATTTACGATGAGGTTCAAAGGCTCCCAGCCAAAAACAAAATGGCTTACCCTCTATGTTCTCATCAAGAAAGACTTCAAAATTAGCAGCATAATCCGTAGAGTTAATTCCATTATATGGAGCTTTCAGTCTGATTTTATTATAAACAGGTCCTGCCGGATTATCTTCAGTATCGTATGTACCCGGTCCCCAGCCTTTCCCGGTAAATCCTACATGATAGCCGCTATCCAATAATAAATGGGGATAAAACTCAAATTCTGAAGGAAAATGCGGCCAATGGTTACAAGCTTCCTTCAGTTGCCAGCTATATTTCCCGGTAACCAAACAGGCACGTGCGGGAGCGCATTTCGGATTACAGTTATAAGCATTGGTAAAAACAGCACCTTCCCTTGCCAGCCGGTCGACCGCCGGAGTTTTTATCCAATCGCAGCCATAGGCACCAAAGCTTTTCATTGATGCATCATCGGCAATACAGAATAGAATATTTGGCTTTGGAACATCCTGTCTGGATTGAACACTACAAGCCGTAAAGGCCAGATAAAAAGCAGTCGATAAAAATATTGTTCTCATATTGATTTAGTATATAATAATTCGCTATCCTCTTAAGTTTTTGTAAAAAAATATCGCTAATGTGTGAAATAATAAAAATAGCGAAAATACTCTCTTTCAGTTTACCTTCATAGTTATAAATTGATTTTGTGTAAAAGTTTCTTACAATATGAGTAAAAATAGAATAAAAATTTAAAATTCTCTATATCCAACAGGCAGCCATTCATTTTCGTATTTATATGACTTTAAACAGATATATGATTTTTCAGGGTTTGTTGTGTCAGTTATAAAAACTTTTTAACCTTTCTATTTAAAAAATATGACTAGTGATAATCAAGATAATACCAATAAGTATCAGAATAATCATTTTTAAATTTTATACCGGGCTTTCTTCCCCTGTAGTAAGTCATTAATGTTTCATATTGAGAGTACTTATCAATTACATCTTTACTTATGTGAAAACTACCATTACCGAAAAGGTCTCCGTACGCTCTGGATATCACTACGGCCTCTTCAATGTGCCGGGGTAACTTATTATAGCCAAGTTCCTGAAATCTATTTGTTTCATTTACTATAGCCTTTAAGTTTTTTTCAAGTAGTAACCATGCCATTTTGTACTCAAATGCAATTTTATTTTCAGAATTGGAATCCAGCATCAATAGTATATTCGACTGAGGATTTTCCAGACGTATTAAAAAATCTTTTTTAGGTTGAAGAAGAATTTTTTCACCTAATTCAGAATCATTTTTAATCAATTCAGGCTTATCCAACATATTTTCGTACTTTTCTGCCCAATCCTTGTAAAGTATGGTCTGCTTCAACAACTTAATATATTTACGGGCCACGTCATAATATCCGTTTATCAGATTTGTTTTAACAAGCATTTTCAATATCTCCGGACGATATCCAAGAGAGACCATTGCCTCAAATGCCCATCTGTGAGCCTCGTTGATTAGACCGATAGTATAGTAAAAGTATACGCCCCGGAATATATTATGAATTCCCGCCTTTGAATCCCATGGTATAATAATTGACTGAGTACCATAATCTTGCGGAGCATGAAACATTCTATCACATAATATTCCTTTTTCTGCTAATGCGATATTGTAATAGTATTGGGCATTAAGATTTTCTATCGGATGTTTTTCCTGATGTTTTATAATACTGTTCCAATCTTGCCGGTATAAATATTTTTCAAGTCTGAACAGATTCGCAACATTTGTGTCATACTGCCTGATTAAAAAGAAAATAGTTGCCAAAAAGATTACTATGACCGGGAATAAAGATATCGGTTGATTTCTTTTCCTTTTTTCTGTTAATAAAGAGACGATTTTAATTCCTAAAGGGTAAAAAACTATAATAATGAAAACAATATATAAATACTGCAATTTCCCAAAATTTACAGGAGAGGGTAAAGCATTAGTAATTAAGGCAGTATCAGGTTGCAAAAACAAGAATTGTTTAAAAATTAAAAATGAAAACACAGCAACAGCAAGCAGCGCCACAGGGTATACCCATTTATCAAAAACAAAGAAATAAGTCAAATATATAATAAGGAATATCAGCGCATAACCACCGGCCAGATAATAAAACAGAGGAAACAGGAGAATAGAAATTATACGTATTTTGGTATTATTATAAAGGGAAAATGAAAAATAAATAAATGTTAATAAAAATCCAAGATTGTACTGCAGAAGCCAGCTAAAATTTGTCTGAAGCAATAATAATATGCAAGATGGTATTATTAATACTGGTATCATAAAAAAATGACAGGAAATTTGCATTGAAATTTTCTTAAATATTAAAGCAAATAACACTAAAATTGCAGAAAAAAGTAAGGAACCGTAAAATTCATTGTAATAACCCTGAGTTAAAAATATACCAGCATATTCCAGTAATCCTCCCGGCTTTAATGTAAATGGCAACAAATAATCTTTTGAGTATATAAACAGATGAAGTTTTTCCTGATAAAAAAAAACATATTCACCAAAAAATAAAAAATAAACTACAGCAATCAGAAACAGAAACAACAGGATCAAATAAAAAGACTTCCTAAATGCGACATTAAGTTTTTCAGAGCCGGAATATTTTGTCATATTTTTAATTTTCCCGTTTAATCCCATTTCTTCCCATTTTATCACATATATTTTTTTGTTTAACTGTCCTGAACTTATAATTTATATCAGAATGCAAAATTCAAATTAATCACCGTTTATCCAACTTACCTCAATCTCCTTACTGACTGCAGCATCAGCAAAGTCACGGGTATCGGCACCAATTTTTCCAGTAATAAATTCCGGGATATTGTATGTAAAGAGTAATCGATTATATAAAGTCGGATCTTTCTGAGGTAAAATAAAAGGCTTACCGCATTTATCGTCCGAAGAAATATATGCAAAATATGGTCTTGCCGTTAATCCGTCCCCTCTTTTACTGCTAAACATTATCCACTTACTGTTAGATGACCAGGAGTGATAACTTTCTGTTTTATCGCTGTTTAGATCCATTTCTTTTGCTACTCCTGTCTTTAGATTCAAAATGTATAAATCTGCCTCCTGATGCCATATAGAGAAATTACCGTAGTCCTGCAATGTAAAGATTAAGTTTCTACCATCAGGAGAAATTTTCGGGAAAGAGATACTTTTATTTATCGAACTGGCATTGAACACAATTTCTTCCTTTCCAAAAGAGATTTCTCCGGAATTAAATGAACGCCTAATCAGGTCATATCTGACATCCTCCGGATTTGTAACTCCTGTTTCCTTTTCTGCCCTGCAATAGTAAAGATAATTACCATCAGGAGACCACTCCGGAAAGGTTTCCATAAAATCAGTTGAATAATTATCAGTTATTGACATGATTTCTCTTTTTTCAGTGTCATACAATACAAGTGATGAAGCCAGGTCACGCACTTCTATCCGCTTACCGGGAACTGCATGAAAAGTCTGTATTATATTATTCTCAGAAAAAGCCACAAATCTGCCATCTGGATGCCATGAAGGATAAACAGCATTATTTTCCATATTATCAGATTTCAAATTATGCCTGGCAACTTCCTCTCCGTTAATGAAATATGTGCCACCAACAGTTCCCCGAACCTGTATCAGGAATTTTTCAGGATCTCTTTGATTAAAAGAATGACAATTAATACAATTCTTTTCAATCATTTGGTTTTCAAGAACAGACGATTCCTCAAAATTTTGCAGGTTTCTTTGTATGATCTTTAGGTCAACAAAGGTTTCGTAGCCTGGATAAAGTAACCTGTAGCAAATATATGGATCTACAGTTTCCGGGGCAACGAATATAGATATAGGCTTGAACCTGATGCTTTGCTCCTCATAATTCTTTCTAATAATCCCAATCTCTATTTTGATCTCCCTGCTTCCAGAAAGTAAAGTTTTCCAGTCTTTTACGGGAAAACGGATAATGCCATTCTTTGAATTTATGCATTTACTAATACCATTTGAGGAGATTGCCTTTGCTATATAAATATCCCCTTCTTCTTTTATTCGAAAATTTAATGGAGCAATATTTGAAGGGACTGTTACCTCAGAATAGTCTGGTTCAATTTCGGGCAAATGATTTATACTGGTGACATCTTTCATCTGTTCCCCGGAACAACCAATAAATATATTAAACTGCAACAACCATAATATCGTAAGAATCCATTTCATTAATTAACTCCATATTTAATTATACAAAGAAAAAATCATATCGATTTTTCGGTGTATATATACAACAATTTTCATTAACCTATATTATACACATTCAATATTTTTCCCATGGTGCCCAACCTTCATCATATTCCAAATAGGCACGTCTACCAAATTCCAAAGGCGGCATTCCCACTTCAAAAGCGCCAAGATCAGGTGCCGATCCCTTAAAATCATCATTAAATCCGGGAATTATTTCTCCTCCATTGATCATTGGATTTTTTATCTGTATTACCGGATCAGTAATATTCCTTGTTCTATCACCGAATTCATACGGATGCCTGCCCCAGTTAATGCTGTTTATCCAGAGTCTCGGATAAAATTCAAGATTATTCGATGTTACGAACAACCTTGTACTCGAAGGAGTATTAGTAAATGTTACAGGATGTTCTTCATCCCCTGGTCCTCCATAATTATAATCAAAATCACTATTGGGTTCCTCTCTGCCGGAGGATCTTCCCGGCACATCAAAAATATTGTTCCTGGCTACACAGTGGGCACATTTTCTCACTGACCCATAGGGACCGTCAGGTTGCACTGCTGTGTTATGGAAAAAGTAACGTCTCCCTCCCTGGAATTCATCCCTTCCTCCAAGTTTGAACATAGATCCGCCAGTACTATTCCTGTGACCCCTTCTGCTTTCAGCAAAAACATTTCTAAAAATGTATATGGGACCATAGGTAGTGGAAGCAGTTGCCACCCCCATGAAATATTTATCCATATAATTACCCCAAATCCTGACATTCATATTTGCACCTTCAACCTCAATTGCATCGTCCCAGACACTTCTGATAAGGTTACCATAAACATCTGAATTACGATTTAAATTACCCACTTTTGAAAAGTTACTTCCCCCACCAATGGCATCATTAAAACCATGATCTTCAGTGGATATTATATCGTTATATCGAATAACATTTCCACCCAGACTCTGTATTATAGAAATGCCCTGCGGACCTGCAGGATGACCTGTTTCCCAATCATTTGAGGCCCCTCGCGGCTCTTCGATCAGGTTTCTTTGAATTGTTAAATTCCAGGTTCCCTCTTCAGCCCAGATTCCACTGTCCATGCCTCCTTCAAGATTTCCGTAGGTAATCGGGCCTCCTAATCTTCCCCAAAATGTGATATAGTTTTGTTCTATAATTATATCATGCCTGTTACGCCTTATAAGTATTCCATGTATTCTTGAATTCCTGATCTCAATTCCCTGGACTATCACATAATCAGCATCTATCTCTATGCCATAATCATAGACATTTTTTAGATTCAATACAGACCTGGAATTATCAGGAACGGTAACCAGGTGATATGCATCAGGACTGCCTGATTCGGTGATTTTAATCGTCTTATCGGTTTCGCCTTTCTCAATAACTGTAACTTTCCCTATTGGAAAAACATCACTCCTGGTTTTAAAAGTTAGCATGGTTTTAGCTGAATTATTAGATAATTCAACATCATATTGCGTATCAGACTTAAGGTTTATTATACTTCCCCTGTATTCATTCTGACGGTTATCATAAACTAAGTCCAGGCCATTTTTCCAGTCACTGCTATTATATTCTTTATACCTTATACTGCATATACCTTCCTCCTCTGTATTCCAGTAAATACCTGCACATTCATATGTGGCAACAGCATGAGGATTTTGAGTATCATCCGGAAGCTCCTGACCATATGAGGGAAATAAAAATAATAATGTCAAAATAGTAATAAACCATGAGTTTGAGTTCATAATAAGTACCTCCTGTTTATAAAAATTTGATTTTTTTAATTTTTTAATTTTTAAACTTTCATAACTCCAACGACAAGATCTGACATTCACCAGGACCGTAAGGCACTAAAATATCTTTCCCTTCAATAGAAACTTTTACAGGATTTGTATTCTCTTTAAAATCTGTACGCCTTACCAGCAACTTGTCATCAAGTTTAATTCCTGAAATCACACACGTCTCTTCAACCGGCACCTCAAAAATGACCGGGCGTCCTGATCTGAACCATTCATTATACTGAAGAGAACTATTATAAACCTCCTGCAATAATGTCATTTCTGTTGCCAGCTCGTCTTTCATACACCAGGAATACAACATATCATGTCCTCTTAAAAGCAAGTGCCAGAGTAACTCTTTATAGGACTCTTTGCTCATCTGTGTTACTTCAGGATCAGGATTTTCAGGAGGCGCGGTAGTATGCCAATGAACAAAAGTTGCCAGAGGAATGCCGGAAGGAGTTGATTTACCGGCATTGCTTGCAACCTTAAGCATATTGTAGAACCAACGATAATCAGAACTATACTCAGAATACCAGTCATATATCGGATACCAGGTATAGACAACCGGCATTGCCAATGTGAATCCGGTCTCTGTAAATTCATCATACCATGGGCGATATAATGCTTTCTGATCTTTGATATGGGGTAGTTCGGACTGGGGATACTCAAAAAAGTCATACCAATATCGCCAGTCGTCATTAGGATAAGTGGCATAATTCGTAATTAATGCTTCCGGAAATCTTTGAAGAATGGGAGTAGTATAGGTTTCAAACATTAACCTGCTTCTTAAGGACCTTATTATAGCCTGAAATGACTTAAAGTCATTTAGGTTATCAACATGTTCAGTACAACGCTTACACTTTTTAGAATTTTCCCAGGCCTCATTCCATTCGTGGGGCCCGTCGATCTCCCAGTCTGCCGTAGCAATATCAATCGTCAAACCTGCAGCTTTATATGCATCAGCATAAGCAGTAACCCGGCTCCTGATAACAGGTATCCTCTTATGAACCGTAAAAGGGCAGCCCATTACACGACCTGCAAAGGAGCTGTCATTAAAAGATTCACCTTTAGAATTTATATGTTCCGTTGCCGGAGTATCATCATAAAATCCATATAAAATCCGCGAAGCGTCTATTGCAACACTTAGTCCCAGTTCCTGCTGTATCCTTCCTATACGTATGCCCTCCTCAACAGAAGACTCCGTCTTATCTCCCTTTTCCCAGAAAGTGATAACTCCTACGCCTCTTGCTGCAAGATCCTTTATAACCTGCTTAGCATCTTCATCTGAAAGGCTGCTCAGATTACCTACCGAATACTGATACAATAACTCCCGGTGACCCCTATCATAACTCAAAGGCGGAAGTTCATCCAGCAAAATCTTTACATTTCCGGGAATATCCTGAGAGAATGATCTATGTGATATTATAGAAAATAAACAAACTAAAGATAATAACAAAACCACATAAGAAACATTACAATTAATTGCAGAAAATAATTTATTATGTTGCATTCGGTTCAATTTTTATTTTTTCAGAACTATTAGATCGGGTGATCCCTGATTTTCAGGCTCACTCTATTTTATATGCCTTTCAGAACTTACTTTTTTAATTTTTCAATCTCTTTTGCAATTATCTCTCGTGCCGAAAAAAGGACTTTTGGATCGTTAGTTGTTGACCACCAGTTTGGAGCAACTTTAGATACTACCTTCAATACTTTGTCCCTTCCGGCTATTTTCTCATATAAATGAAGATATTCGTAATCTTCCATAGATTCCCGCAGATTTTTCAGCCGGATGCTTGAAACCGGACCATTTATGCCACATATAGCACCGGGATACATAAAATATCCTCCACCGTTAAATTTTATTCTAAATGCAGGATAGTGCCAATCATCTTCTACCTTGGTGGTCAATGACCAGTAAAGAATTCCGTTAATCCCATATTGGTAATTCATCCAGGTAGGGACTCGGTGATCGGTCATTACATTATCAATATGCCAATATGGAGGATCGCAATTTTTAACTTCTTCATAATTCGGGTGGTAGACCCGGGCTCTCTGTGACAATGCAGTATATGACCACACCTCATCACCCTGTGCAATGACAGAATTTGTTGTATCCCTGTCAATAAATCCAAATAAGGGACACCATATATCCACTGCCTCACCTATGTGGGGCCATGAAGGATCCTGGCTATATGGTTGTTCTACAACGAGAACCCTCAGTTCAGGAGCAGCTTCATGAACCATTGAACTTAATTCAATGACTCTTTTATAGCATTCGGCCGTATTAGGTTCATCATAAAGATATACATATGCGCGATCATCCCAGTTATTATCACGCACATATTTATAATAATCTCTGTAATAGTTTATACATCTTTGCCTGTCACGGGAATTCAACTCTCTGTGCGGATCAGTGAGACCTCTTATAGGGGCTCTGGGAATCTCAAAATCTCCTACTTTCATTTCATCAATAAATTGTTTCAAGGCTTCGTGTCTTTGGGAAATTATATTTAATGAACCATCTTCATTCATTTCCGGCAATAAACTCTTTGGAAAAGGTGGATTCAATCTGTGTTCCGCATACATTTTACAATAGTTCATCTCTATTTGTTGATATTCCACAGAACCGGATTCAACACCAAATCTTTCAGCTATTCTTCCTACACTGCCGAAATGATTTCTATGGGTTGGCCTGTCAGGCAGAGTGAAGTCCCAAACAGTTAAAGAGACAGGAATAGAAATTTCTTTGGTGATCACCTTATCGGTTGATGCAGCATGTGGACTAGGAAAATCATCCAGGGTAACCTTGAAAGTACCCTTATATTCACCCGCAGGTGTTTCTTCCGGTATATATACATCTACCCAGATGGGTTGGTTCTGTCCTTTCCAGACCTCAAAAGGTATGGCATACATTTCATGCCCCTCTGTGATACTCGGGCCAGGCCAAAATTCACGATAAGTTCTCCAGGGCTTTATAATCTCACCGGTTTCAGGATTTTTAAATGGAACTAGTGGATCGGCATATAATCCCGGAGGAAGCTGGGCACGTGGTGAAGAACGTCCTACTCTAACATATTCCGGCCTGTACAGTGTAATATTTTTGCTTGACACGGAACTGATATCGCTATCCAAATCAGAAATCTCGGCATTTGTTACAAGGACATTTTTTGAAATTGCACCTACAACTACCTGAAATGATTCATATTCGTTCTTTGCTGCTTTGATTCTAACCTGTAATTCACCGAAGAGGGGTTCATTCAGACCTATTCTGTCCAGACTGGTAATTGACGTTAGCTTAACCTCTGCATTTTGAGCCGTGACAACAGAAAATGAACAAATAATATTGAATACTACATATATTGATACATAAGCTAAATTTAACAGTAGTCTTTTCATTTTTAAATTCTCCATATTTAAATTTGGTATTAACAATTAATTATAAATGGCCTTTATTAATAATCAAAATCAGGGGGACCTTTCCGCAATTCATTAGGAACCGGCCAGATACCATCAGGGTACAGATATAAAAGTGCTGTATGCACAAGCGAATTACTGCGGGTATCATCGATTCTGTATGCATACATTCCAGGTGGAAGCATATTACCCTGATCATCCTTTCCATCCCAATACCACCAATAATAGCCCCATTTATGAGGTTTATCTTCAAACAAAGTTCTTACGCAACTTATATTTGAAGTATTCTGTACATTAAATATCCTTAAAGTAAGATTTGCAGTAACATTTGTTGAATCTTTCAAACGTACCCAAAAATCAGGTCTTTTCCATAAACCATGACCTTGCTGCAATTTACCCCCTAGACGGTGATATATATGTTTTCCTGTTGAACTTACAGCCGGCTCATAAAAATAATATGGTGATTTTTTATCATACAGGTATGTAATTTTTGCAGTGCTGCCATTCATATTTTCTGCAACAAATCTTATATAATTTTTCCCGTATGTCAGTCCCGGCATAGCCCATGGACTCATTTGCAGTTCAGATGAAATCTTTACACTGTCAATTCCTGAACCCTTTCCCTCAAATTCGAATTTTATCCAATAACATGATTTACCTGTAATTGAAGCATTGTCATATTCTTTTACATCAGGTTCAAGTTTAACCCATTCATAATTCGTAAATAATGTATCTGCTCCTAAATTTTCCCCGGGAATAGTATTACTTCGGGCGATATAAACATTACCGCTTTTTTTAAACCAGGCAGTTACATCAGCTCCAACATGGTACCATGGATAATGATTGGACGAAAATACTATATATGAGGGCTGAGAAGGATCATACGGCACAATTCCCTTTTTGGTATGTTTAACATTACTCTCCTCCACCACGAAAGATTCATATAGATCATTATGGAAATTGGGTGCATATGTATAAACCACACTTCCATAATCGACCCAGTTCCTGGGGAACCTGCCATCATAGGTATCGTAACCTACGCTTGTTGAATCATATCTGCCTCTCATGTCAAAATACATTGTCATCTTTTCTTCCGGTCTAAGGTCACTATATCTAAAATTTATCAGGTAATCCGAATCATAAAATTTTGAAGGATATTCCGATTGTCTCAAAGGGCATCTCACTGAATCAGGACTGAAACATCTCCCATAATAACCATTATGTCCGATGTACTTATTAACTGAATCAATAGGAGAAGGGTCAGCCTTGAGTTCTGCCCAGGTAGCCATTGTTTTACCATCCATTTTGTAGTGCGCCATTTGTATAGTGGGTGAACCATTATAATCATGCCATGAGCCGTCCCAGTATGCTCCACCGGCAGTATGACCTCCCATAGAATATTTACATCCATGAATGTCTGCATCCGGAATTTTAACAAGAAGAGGATTTACCACATCGTGAAATTCACCGCACATTGCACTTCCGTATGCATTTAACAATCTTGGGCCGTTCCCGTGATGATAGCGCCCGGGATATGGATTCGGTCTGGGTTGTTTATTATTGAGTTCAGACCGGTGAAAATTCAGCATTGACCACTCCAGTGCTCTAAAAAATTTCTGTTCTTTTGTAAGTTCTCCCCTGGTAATCATTTCTGCCAGTGACCGGAAAGAAGTTGAATTTCCCCGGAAATCCCATCCCTGTGGTCCAAAAAGATAAGGATTTTGTATTACGCCAGTACCGGTATTTGCAATAGTGACAGAAAGATTTCGCAGATTAGGAGAAGAAACATCAATCTCCTCTAAATAATTCATTGAAGAAACAATATAACTATGAACCTGAGGATCCACAGGTTCAGGAACAGGATATTTAAGAATATCTGTATCGTTAATATCTTCAATAGTATAATTATGAACCTCACCGGAACAGGAAACAAGGATCAATAACAATGCGAATAGACTGACAGATAAGTGATTTTTGCTTTTCATGGTATGATTTTGTTAAATATACTTTAAAAATATATTATTTATTCTATTATATTAAAATGCCGGGTGACGATTATTTCTCCCCCTGATGATTTTGCCCTTACTTCCAGATCTTTTTCCCCAGCCTCCGTTCTCATCAGGAATATTCCTTTGGAACTAACCTTAGTTTTCCTGCTGTTGACCCAAACTTCGGAGTCCGGTTCCACAAATCCGAAAACCTCAACCACCTCCCTGTTAACTACATATGAATTTTCAGCAGGTGTTGTCTGAACAAACAATTTGGGTGAATTATGTAATTCAATTAATTCTCTTATTATTTTTCGTTTTGTTTCATAGAAGATTTCCGGATCGTGATTATAATTTCCAAAGCTCCGGACAACAGATGAAGAAATTTCTTTTCCTCTTTGAGAAGGATCAAACCTGAAATGATCAATATCCAGACTGTCCATCAACTCCCTGACCCTGTTCTCCAGCATCCGGAAATATTCATAGTCCTGGATACCGTTTCTCATTTGTTCCCACCGGAGTGAATTTATAATACCATCCTCTGCGGGATAAACATGCCATGCATCACCAATGTGCATCCCGATATCTTCATAAGGATTTTCTGTCCAGTGATTCCATCCCCAGTGTAAAAAACCGTTTAAATCATATTGGTTATTTATCCAGTGAAGTATCCTGTTATCCATCAGGGGTACATCAATTGTTTTGTTTGGGTAACCATTGGTTTGGTATATACCTACTGTATAGAACCAAACCTCGAGTCCCATAATGTTCTGAAATTTTTTAAAAACATCAAACTGCGGACTTATCTTATCAAGTTTGGGTACCGCAATTTCAATTTTATCTATGACATGACTAGTAGCAAGTGCATCAATTCTTTTTATTCCAGGCGCATATTTGTGGAAGAAATCTGACATCTCCCTCCATGCCTCTGAATTTGCCAGATTAGGTTCATCTTTTACATGAATAAAGGTCCGGTCAAGCCATCCTCTCTGTTCCAGATGCTTTTCAAAAGCAGGAAGTAAAAAAGGAAGTATATCCTTACCCGTAATCATAGTTTCCTCCCCGGTTTCAGAATCCGTAACCTGCAGATCATTAAACAAGACCTCAGTGCTCAATACTGTTCCACCTTCCCCGAACCTCGTCAATCCATTGCCTGTTTCAAGGAAATCCATCTTACCTGTATCCCAGAAAACATTGGCAATCGTGTCAAAGCGTGTAAAATCAAATTCATAGCCTCCGTTTATCTTTCTCAATATTTTAATTGTATTTATAGGAACAGAAAATCCGTTTTGCCTGTGGTCTGTCATGTTTTTTGCATACTTCCCTAACATTTCATACCATGCTTCGGAATAAGGATCATCAATTCCATGAAACCGCGAAAAATTCCGCGTGTCATACCATAATGTAACATTCAGGTGCCTTTCATCAGGAAGGTCGAAGGGATAAACTGTAAGTAAAACCGGTAATTTTTGTTCACCCCGGTCACTTGTAACAGTAACCTTTCCATAATATTTGCCTGGTATGGCATTCCCAGGGATCGTAAATGTTAACCATATCGATTTATATGAATTCGATTTTAGTTCAATAATTTTATCCTGCATCAGATAATCAGGGAACAAACCGGGTGCCAATCGTACGAGGTCTTTCGTCCGCTGGTTTTTAGCATTTTCTTTAAGGGGTACACTGCCTACAAAGTTCCATTTGATCAAATTATCACTTAAAACTTTTCCAGATACAGGATCTGTTAAACTGCTCACATCAGCGGTAACACCTGTTAGATCAGTGCCAGCGCTTATGACACATTGTCCTGAGACAATCTCATTTCTAATCCCGAACACATGAACTGTATCATATAGCCGGGGCAGTTTGTATCCATCTTCAAATACTTTTATAAGGTCTGTTACTGAGTTGAGTTGAAAGGATTGAGCACCTGCCGGTATGCCGGATAAAATGATTAAAATTATCACAATTAATAATGTTTTATTAAACGGCATTATTTTGTTTAAGGATTTATACATTTTACAATGTTATGATTTGGATAATTCAAACTGCTTAAATGTATTAATTCTTTATGGTAAAATGTCTTACGATTTCTTTCGTTCCTTTATTATTTGTGGCTTTTATACTTATTGTATTACTCCTGGTAGTCACTACGAAAACTTTTTGAAATAAACCTCTTATATCCACTGGTACTTCAGATCTGTTAATCTCAACTTTCGTTCCTGGTTCAACCCATCCGCATACTCCGATTCTTGTCTGGTTCGTAACAGCAGAATGCTCAATAGGATTTGTTTGTACGTAAATCAACGGAGATTTATCAAAATTTATCAACTCTTCAATTATCTGCTTCTTTGCATCATATAAGACCTGCGGATCATTTGAATATTCAGCTAAATCTTTAATGACCATACTGGCTATTTCCTTACTTCTCTGTTTAGGATTGATCCAATTGAAATAAGAGCCCAATGAATCTTTTAGACTGGCTACCCTGTCTTCCAGCATCCAAAAATATTCATAATCCTGTATACCATTTCGCATCTGTTCCCATCTGAGTGAATTGAGAACACCATCCTTAACAGGGTATACATGCCATCCATCTCCCAAGTGTCTTCCTACTTCATTATAAGGATCCTCAGTCCACTGGTTCCAACCCCAGTGTAAATAACCTGTCGCGTCATATTTGTAATTTAACCAGTGCATAGTCCGACTCTGAATTACAGGCATATCAATTGTTTTATTTAGAAGCAGACTGCTTTGAATCGTACCAACTGTGTAAAACCAAAGTTCTACTCCTTTTTGTTGAGCCTTCTTCCATTCATCATACCAGGATACAAAGTGATCCAGTTTAGGAACGGCAACCTCGAGTTCATCTGTTATCAAATAAGTTTCAATGGCATCCATCCTTACAAGATCCGGTGCAAGTTGATTCATATAAGCAGAAATCTCCATCCAGGATAAAGCATTATGATGAGATGGTTCATCCATTATATGAAAATAGGTTTGATCCAGCCAGCCTTTTTCCCTTAAATGCCCCTCAAAAGCTGGCAATAATTCAGGAATAACCTCTTTTCCCGGAATTGTTATCTGGCCTCCGGATTTTTCATCAATGACATTAAAATCATTAAAAAATATCTCTGTGCTATACCACCTTTCTTCTCCACGGTTAGTCAGGAATCCTGTTTCTATATACTCCATTTCCCCTTTATCCAGGATAGCTTCACATATTTGATCAAACTGTGCAAAATCAAACTGAAGTTCACCATTTATGGACTTTTTTATTTCAACTGTATTCATTGGTACGCGAAATATATTCTGCCTGTGACTTCGCATATTTTCAACATATTTTTCGAGCATTCCAAACCATTCATCAGAATATTGCTCTTCGATTTCATGGAATCGGGAAAAATTGGTATTAAACCATTCAGTTACCTTTAAATGACGTTCAGAAGGTAATGTTAAAGAAAATACCTCAATTTCAAGAGGAATTGATTGTTCTCCCTGTGAAGCCTTCACTGTGACATTAGCCAAAAATTTACCGGAATTGAGATTCTCAGGAATTGAGATAGTCAACCAAACGGACCTGTAAATACCCTTACTAATATCAATCTGTTTTTCTGCCATAAGATAATCAGGGTATTTTGCCGGAGCTGCCCTTTCCACTACATGTGCAGGTTGATTTGGCGTATTGGAAGGTAAGGGAATACTGCCGACAAAATTCCATTCTACAGATGAGGGTGCGATGACATCTCCTGTTACGGCATTTTTTAATTCATTAATTTCAACTGTTACATTAGTAAGATTCTCTTCGGCAAAAACAGCACACTGCCCTGATAAAACCTCACCTCGAATCCCGAATATTTTTATTGCATCGTTTACCGGAGGTAATTTATACCCATCTTCATAAATACGGTCCAGATCACTAACAGCAAATACTCTTAAAGGTTGAGCATAAATTAAATGACATTTAAATGATGTCAAAAAAACAAGCCAAATTATAAAAAAAAATAACTTTGAATTTTTCGTAATAGAAGATGTTTTCATAATATTTATATTATTTATTCATATACCCTGCGTATAATCTCTTTGGTTCCTTTTGAATTTCCAGCCTGGACTCTTATCAAATCACCATCTCTCATATCTGTTTTAGTAACGAACAATCCTTGTTTGTTTACCATTAGCTTCTCACCATTGACTGTAATACTTGTTCCCGGCTCAGTCCATCCGCACAGTTCAACCGAAGAACCTTTTTGTAAACCAGGACCTTCCATCGGATTTGTCTGTATATATACTTTCGGGGATTTTTTAAAATCAAGCATTTCCTGAATAACTTCCATTTTCGCCTCATATAAAATTTCAGGATCCTTTGAATATTCTGAAAATCCTTTTATAATCCTGGTGGATATTTCCTTTCCTCTTTGTTTCGGATCGATCCAGCTAAATCTTGAACCAAGTGAATCTTTCAGTTCACCTACCATATTTTCGAGCATCCATAAATATTCATAATCCTGGATACCATTTCTCATCTGCTCCCATCTGAGAGAGTTTAAGACTCCATCCCTGGCAGGATATACATGCCATCCGTCTCCCAGGTGCATTCCGACCTCTTTGAAGGGATCTTCTGTCCATGCATTCCATCCCCAATGCAGATACCCCGGAGCATCATATTTATAATTCATCCAATGCAAAATGCGGCTCTCAATAAGTGGGACATCAATGGTTTTATTGGGATATATACTACCCTGATGTATACCAACTGTATAGAACCAGACTTCAACTCCTTGTTCTTTTGCCTTTCTATATGTATCATACCAGGATGCAAAATGGTTTAATTTTGGAACAACAACTTCAATATCATCAAGTAACCAGGTAGTCTCCACAGCATCCATTCTTATAAGATCTGGTGCATACTTATGAATGAACCGGGAAAACTCAATCCAGGAGAAAGAGTTCCATATAACAGGTTCATCCTGTATATGAAACCAGGTTTTTCCCAACCACCCTTTTTGGCGAAGATGAGATTCAAATGCTTCTACTAATGATGGAATTACCTCCTCACCGGGTAAAGTATGATCCTCACCAGTTTCGACTTGAGTTACTTTAATGTCCTTCCACCTGAAATTAGGGTCTCTCCACCCCTCTTCACCGCGCATTGCAAGAAAACCTGTCTCCATATAATCCATTTTACCAGTATCCCAAAATAACTGTGCAATTTTATCAAACATTGTAAAATCAAATAAATAATTACCCTCTTCTGATCTTTTTTTCCCTATAACATCCATACTTACACGAAATGAATTCTTCCTGTGTGCAACCATGTTATCCGCATATTTTTTTAACATGGCAAACCAATCTTCTGAATAAGGTTCCTTTATACCGTGCCACTTTTCAAAATTCCTTGTATTGAACCATTCAACAATATTAAGATGCCTTTCTTCGGGCATATCTAAAGGATAAATTATAAGCATAACAGGCAATTTCTGCTGTTCTTTTCCAGCCATAACAGCGACCTCGGTTGAATAAGTACCTGCTTCAATTGTTTTTGGTATATTAAATGTTATCCAAACAGATTGATATGATCCTTTTTTAACATCGATCAGCTTGTCTTCCATGAGGTAATAAGGGAACTTAGCAGGAGCTTGTCTCGTTAATGTGCTTAAAGGGTAACTCCGATTGTTTTCAGTCAGCGGGATACTACCTACAAAATTCCATTCCGCAAAAGCTGAAGACAAAGTATTGCCCGATCTTATATTTGTTAAAGTGTTAATTTCAACTGTAATATCAGAGAGATCATCTAATGCATTTATAACGAACTGCCCTGAAACAATTTCTCCCCTGATCCCGAATATTTTCATGGTATCGTCTAACGTTCCCATATTATATCCGTCTTCAAAAATACGAGCAAGATCGCTTGCTGCTGAAACATGGTAGTTTTGCGCACTTATCGGAGTGCTTATGCTCATAGAGACTACTATATTTATCAGGATAACCGAAATATATGTAAACTTCATGTTCTAAAATTTTTTAATTAATTTGAAATTTGATTGTTTTAATAATGGTTTCTTAAACATGACTGATCTTGGTTTAATTAATAGGTTACATTAAAGTTTCTTACTATTGTTTTGCTTTTATTATCTTTTTTAGCAGTTATCTCCAATTTTCCTCCGACATATATTAAAAATCTGCCCATAATCAATCCGTCATGAGCAACGGGGAATTTTCTTTTATTGATAGTGATTTCCGTTCCCGGTTCTGTCCAGCCACATAATTCAACCACTGAGCGATTAATTACACTACCATGCTCTTCAGGATTAGTCTGGATATAGAGCCTTGGTGAATTTTCAAAATCTACCAATTCATTTAACAGATCTCTTTTAGCTTGATACAATACTTCAGGATCGTTTGAATGTCTTACAAGGTCTGCAACTACTCGGGATGCTATTTCTTTACTTCTCTGAGTAGGATTTATCCATGAAAACCGACTGCCTAATGAGTCTTTAAGTATCTTAATTTTATCTTCATACATCTTAAAACACTCATAATCCTGTATTCCATTTCTCATTTGTTCCCAGCGAATGGAATTAACCACTCCATCCTTTACAGGATATACATGATAACCGTCTCCCGTATGTTGCCCTGTATCTGAATAAGGATTATCAACCCACTGATTCCATCCCCAGTGCAAATATCCGGGAGTATCATATTTATAATTCAGCCAGTGCAGAATCCGGCTTCCGATCACAGGCATATCAATGGTTTTATTTGGGTACATACTTCCCTGGAAGATACCAACAGTGTAGAACCAAAGTTCATTACCCTTGTCCTGCCATTTTTTAAATACACTATAACCGGCATCCAAAGCATCTAGTTTTGGAACTGCAATTTCAATATCATCAAGGACAAATGAAGTGCATAAAGCATCAATTCTTTTCAGATCCGGAGCATATTGATGAATGGCTTTAGATATTTTGATCCACTCTACAGCGTTATGATGGCTTGGTTCATCCTTGACATGAAATAAAGTCTTATCCAGCCAGCCTTTTTGTCTTAAATGATTCTCCAGAGACGGAAGAAAATAAGGTATTACATCCTCCCCAGACATAATAATACTATTCCCATTTGAATCCAATACACGAAAATCCTTGAATTTAACTTCAGTACTTGCAAATCGTTCTTCTCCGAATGTTGCCAATTCACCAGTCTCCAGATAATCCATCTTTCCTGTATTCCAAAAAATTCGGGCGATCTGGTCAAACCTGGAAAAGTCAAATTCCAACTCTCCAGTAACAGACTTTCGTATTATAATACTATTTGCAGGAACTCTGAAAATATTTTGTCTGTGAGATACCATATTTTCAGCATATTTCCCCAACATTTTAAACCATTCTTCTGAATACTCCTCTTTTATACCGTGAAATTTTTCAAAATTCCCTGTACTATACCATTCAGTTACTTTTAAATTTCTCTTTTGCGGCATAGTCAAAGGATATACTTCCAGATTTAAAGGCAATGACTGTTCACCATTGTCGCTTTTAACGGTAATTTTTCCTGAATAGTTACCTGCACTGGCATCTTCAGGAACAATAACTGTAAACCAAACAGCCTGATAGTTACCCTTGTTAATATCAATTTGCTTTTCAGCCATCAGATAATCAGGAAATCTGGCAGGAGCTTTACGAACAACAGCATTATCGGGTTGATTCCCGGCATTATTGAGCAGGGGAATGCTTCCAACAAAATTCATTTCAATATTCCTTGCCGGTATTACGTGTTCTGTTGCATTATTTGTTAAATCTGATACTGTCACATTAACACTTTTTAGATCATTCCTGGCAATTATTACAGCTTGTCCTGACAGTACTTCATTCCGTATTCCAAAAAGACTCACGGAATTATTATTTTCCGGCATCTTATAACCATCCTCAAAAATTGGATTAAGATCACTTACTCCGACAAGATCAAAAGATTGGGCCTTAAGTTGAATATTCCCAATAATAAATTGAGACAGTAAACAAAATGATAACAACTTATAAATGAGTTGCTTTGCAAATAATAGTTTCATGAAAATAATATTAAAGTTAGGAATAAGTTCACATTATAAATTTACTACAAAAAGAACAGGTGATTTTGACATTAAATCACACCCCAACGAATTAATAGATTAATAAAGGGAGTTAAACATCTTAATAAAAAAAACCGGAGACTCATTGGATTTATTAATATCCGCTAAGTCTCCTGTTCGTCTTAATATCTATAATTCAATTTTGATCACATTTTCTTCCCATTTAATTCCTCTGTCCCTGAATACTAATGTATCAGTAATATTATGTGTATATGTATCATCCTTATATGAATAGCTCAGATACATTGATTGCCAGGTTAACAAAGTCCACTCTTCCACACTTGATGATTTATCAAAATATTGCCCGGTTCCTGTAATCTCGTATGCAGCACCCTCAACCGGAGTTATTGAAACAGAACCGGACTGACCCTTATCATTGTCAAACGTAAGAGTCATTGAAAGTCCGCTTCCTGTAATATGACCAGCTCCGTCGGAAATCACCTGGTTTCTGCTGATAGTGGTTAATCTCATCAAAGCATCTTTTTCTACATACATATTACGGAACACAATAGTAGTATCATGCTCACCGGTGGCTGTTACATTTATCACATCACGTCCTCTGTGCAGATAAGTACCATGGTATGCATTCACATATTTTATACCATACATTACCCAGTCCTTAGGACTTTTATTCGATTCCCAATGTGCTTTTATCCTGGGATCTGCATTAGATACTGCTGCTTTACCGGTCAGAATCGTATCGGCTGATGTATCTGTAATTCTTAAAGGCACCACATATTGCCCTGTAAGTGCCAAAGTGTCATCAAAAAATTCACTGGTGAGCTGAACACGTATCCTGCCATTAAATAATCCCTTTGGTATAGTAACCTTATTCACAGGTTCCAGAGTATAATATTGCTCAGGTAAGGGAATAATTTTAAGATCTGTATTATTTTGATAAACACCTTCGGTCAACAATGGATCCAATTCATAATCTACAGTCCATTCCTGGTTGTTAACATACATTCCTCCAACACTTACCCCAATATCGAATATATACTGTTTATCGAGTGAATTATCTACCCTGTCCTCCCCAAGTGAGAGAGTTCTTAATGGTAGTTGGACAGGAAAATAAACCGATTGATAATCAAAATCTTTATACATTTTATCCAGAGACCTGTTGTCAATAGGTGCATCTTGTTCAATATCACAACCTGCAATTCCGGCAATCAGCATGATTATTATAATTAATATCTTTTTCATAATCTTATAATTTTTTAGTTTTTAGTTACCATCCCATATTCTGATCAAGACTATATTTAAGTGTCTCATCATATGGAATGGGCCCATAAATCATATAAGGTTCATATCTCCTCTCTTCGATTTCCCTATATTCAAAATCAGGGCTCTCATCTTCAATACTTATAAATGCAGCCTTCACACCGGTTTGCATAGCCGAAATATCATTCCAGCGACGAACATCCCAAAATCTGAATCCTTCAAAGCAGAGGCTTACTCTTCTCTCGTTTCTTATAAGTTCCCTTAGATCTTCCTTACTGGTAATTGAAGCAAGATAAGCATCAGGATCTATTCCTGCCTGAGACCTTAATTCTGCTATTTTCGATTTTGCTGTAAATCCTAGCCCATTTGGATCTCCCTCAGGGCCCCACGCTTCATTTGCAGCCTCTGCATAATTAAGCAACAGTTCAGTCATTCTAAGCAAAACATAAGTATGTGTGGCATTAGTAAGATTCTTTGGATTAAGGTTCACACCTTCATTCATGAATTTCTTAATATAATAGCCCGTACGAGTAGAGCTGTTTAGTACATTTATCCCATCCATGTCTGCATCAACATCAGTTTTTATATTTTCTCCTTTTAATGATCCATTGTTATAAATTATATACTCATAAAATCTGTTATCCCGATTTGCATAAGGGTTATCCGGATCATATAAACCATCAGGATGGTCAATAGGGTATCCGTTTTGCATAGGAAAAGCGTCTATCAAATTCTGAGATGGATTGGTTCTTCCGTTCCCGAACAAAGATGGAGGAAAATTATCCTGTTCCCATGATCTTATCTGTTCTTTTGCCCGATTCCAGATAATTTCTTTATTACTCTCTTCCTTATAAAAAGTATGACAATTAACCGATGAATTTTTGTAATATAACTCACCCATTTCCTTTAGAAGTTCCCCAGCTATTGTTGCTGCCTGGGCCCATGTTACGCCGCTTGCATCAGAAAATGCAGGACTGGCTGCAAGTAGTGAAACCCTGGCCTTAATTGCCCGTGCAATGTTACCGTTTATTCTGTTTACATACCTTTCCCCTGTCGTAATATTGTAATGATCATTTTCAGGAGGTGCATTTTCTCCGCTTGGTTTATCGCTCCAAGTTGCCGGCAATTCAGCAATTGCAGCATCTAGATCAGCAAAAATACTCGAAACACATTCTGCAAAAGTATTCCTTGGAAGATATAGATCGTCTTCCAGATTAAGAGCTTCATCAACAATAGGAAAACCTAAAAGTGTTCCATCAGCATTTTTCCCTCCATGATATTGCAATAATTGATATTTGTACCACCCTCTGAGCGCAAGCGCTTCGCCTTTTAGTCTCTTTTTATAAAGTTCATTTTTATAATCATTTTCCTGAGGTGTGTACCTTGGATCAATAGCCCATCTTACTGTTTCATAAACTTCAAGAAATTTATTTAGATAATAAATCTGAGTATAGGCGGTATTCCACTGTGATATTGGATTAAACGCTGATTGCCACTCTCCTGATGCCATGCGCAAATAAGAAGATTCCCTGTAATTAGTGGTTGCATCATCAGTTGCAATATCCAGGGAAAAATCATAATCATCCGGCAGGGAAATATAACCCCTGAGCAAAAGCCCTTCCGCATATGCCATATTCCCCAACAGCAATTCTTCAGTAAGAGTATTTTCCGGCCGTGGTTCCATAAAATTCTCACAAGAGATAAAACCTGTTAAAATGAACAGCAGTAATAGATTGATGTATTTTTTCATTTTGCTTAACTTTTTCATTAAATTATAAACTTATGTTTAATCCAAGTGAAAAAATTCTTTCCTGCGGTGCTGAACCAACATTTAGCTGAATTTTATCTTTAATCTTAGACACAGTAAACAGATTATTTCCCCTTAGAAAAACACGGGCATCCTGAATGCCACCTATTTTAGGTAACAGGAATGTTATTTGTGCAGTATGTAATGTAAATCTGTTATTATCATACAACCAAAAAGTCGAATTCCTGAAGTTATTCGGATTTGACTGAGTGGTCAAACGAGGATAGGTTGCAGTTTCCGCAGTGGCAGGTGTCCATCTGTTCAGAACTTCGGCAGAATACTTCCTGTCTGCATAAATCCAGTAATATGAATTGTTAAAATAACTGTTTTGTCCATAATGACCAGTACCCAATCCAAATAATTCTATGAATTTATATTTAACATGAAAATTAACTCCGTAATGGAAACGTGATCTTGAATTTCCTATAATTTTCTGATCAAGAATATCAATAACACCATCAGAATTCAGGTCTTCATATTTAATATCCCCAGGTTCTACCACACCGAAAGTCTGAGTGGGAGAAGATTCTATTTCAGCTTCATCTTTGAATAATCCGAGAGCCACATATCCAAAATAGGCATCACTTTCCCTGCCTGTTTGCCTGCGATAATCCTCTTCATATTGCAATTCGTCCATAATAAGAACCTTGGGCACTGAATAAGCTAAGTTAGATCCAATTTTTAATTCAATTTCTCCCAGTTTTTGCGAGTAATTCAATCCCAGTTCAACACCCTGGGTTTGATAACTTTCATAATTCTCATATGGTGGACTTACAATATAATCAGGAAGTAAATTTACACGTCTTGTAATAACATCATAATTTTTATAATAGAAGTAAGAAGCTTCTACACCAAGCTTATATTCCATCAGCATAGACTCAAAGCCAAGATTATAATTCATGTGCTTTTCAAAACCAATATTTGGATTACCAAGTCTGATGACTCTTCCATTATTGTAGTAAACTCCATGATTATAATAGTAGGTTCCACTGGATGAATAAAGATTACGGGAGAGATAATATTGCGAAATACTTTCGTCTGTATTGACTATAGCCCAGTTTGTTCTCAGTTTAAGATAATTGACCAAGGAGTTATCCGAGAGAAAATTTTCCTCGGAAAGGATCCATCCGAGTCCGATACCGGGTGAAAATGACCATGGGGTCGACTCGTATAATTTTTGTGAACCTGTAAATACTCCTGTCAATTCTGCAATATACTTATTATCATATACATAATGTCCGCGTAAGCCAAAGTGGAGATGCTTTGAAGATTGAGTGGCACCTTCAACACTATAGTCATCACCATAACCTATTGCATTGACTGAGACTTCATGTATATTGTCAAATATTCTGTTATAGTTAACTGTTCCATATGCACCTATCCTCCTGTAAAAATTTACATCACTAAGTGTCTGGCTTTCAACTTTTATATCAGTTCCATATTTTGACCAGGATTGAATTGTATTATTATCACCGTAATTAGGTCTGTATACAGCATAAGAGTTTTCAATATCAGCAGTAAACAAGTTAAACATATTGAAAGAGAAAAGGGCGGATGCAGATAATCCCGAAGTAATATTATTCAGGTCAAAATCCAATCCTGTACTAATCTCGATTAACCTATCCTGTATCTTGCGATTACCATTGAGTGTCAATTCACCAAAAACATTAGTACGGTATTCGCTGGTACCTCCAAGTAAATATTTGCCGTCAACAAGTTTGGCGGAACCCAACAGATCTTCATCTTCCATTAGTTCTACTGGAATCAGGTCCGGTGCAATATCAGGTCTCAAAGTAGTTGAAAGAGCCCAAAAGTCATTTGAAGCACTTGAATATCTCGGAGCCCTGGAAAAATTAAAAATTGCAGCTCCATCGAATGTTACTTTAATGAAGTCAGTCAGTTTATAATCAACATTACCTCTCATATTCAAACGATCGTTACTTTCATTATCTCCCTCACCGGCTTTAAGCAGACTATTATCGTGCCTCCAGCCTAAATTAAGATAATACTGTCCTATATCATTGCCACCACTTGCCTCTCCAACGACATTATTATGTGTGTAATAATCATGTAAATAGGTTGAGTTATAATAATCGACATTGGGAAAACGAACTGGATCAGATCCATTTCTTGTATTTGAAATTACATCATCCGGATATCTGGGATCCAGATTATCGTTTGCAAGAGCCTCGTTATAGAGTTCCATATATTCGGCTGCATTCAGATACTCAGGATAAGCTATTGGTTTGTTTATACCTGTTTCCACTGTAAAATGCATTGACTTTTTAAGTGGTTTGCCACGCCGGGTAGTAATGAGAATAACACCATTTTGTGCCTGTGATCCGTAAAGCATCCCGGAAGCAAGGTCTTTTATGACTGTAATCTGTTCAATTTGTTCAAGGTTATAATCATTCGCCGGTCTTGGAATACCATCTACAACTATTACAGGACTTCCGAACTGACGAAAATTTGTTGAACCAAATAATCCAGGTATTCTTCCGCTCAAAATTCCGGAATATGAATTTTGCTGATCATATTTCTGTATTTCCCTTGTATCTAAAGCAACTACTGCCCCCGGTATATTACGCTGTTTAAATTCTCCAAAGGGCATATTAACCTTATCCTTTTCAGTTTTTTGATATAGTGCTTTCTCTAGTGTAATGTTTTCCATTGCCACTGCCGGAGTTGCTATGATCAATTCTGAATAATATCCTTCCGCTTCAAGAAGTATAGGAATTCTTGTAGAATTTCCCCATTGAAATTGAAATTCACCTTTTTCATCGGTATAAACAGGTTTGGCAGTTTCTCCAATTGTAACCATTACACCAGGAATAGGATCTCCGTTCGCATCTATAACAGATACGGATTTCTGAGTTTGAGCATATATGGGAGCCAGAAGCAGTATATTCAAACTCAAAAAGGTGACAATGATCTTTATTATTTTTCTATACATATTTCTTTAATTATGGTTTATCAATTTTGTATTCTCTCTATATTACTGATACTAACTAAGTACCTGCATGCTAGTCCCAACCAGGATTTTGATACATTCCTTCATATATAAGGGTCATATCCCGAGGCAGAGGAAGCCAGTAATGCTTTGGATCCTCAAATACTCTGACCCTGAAAACATCCCTGACAAAACTAGAAGGTGTCCAGGCTTTGTCAAATTTTAAATCTACAATAAGTTTGTTCTCTTCCAAATGACCAATGTACCATCTACGGATATCGAACCAGTAGTGCCCCTCAAAGCATAGTTCAACATTTCTTTCATTACGTACAAGGTCCATAAAGCTGTCATATCCATCTGCAGAAGCTGTAACGGGAGGCATACCCGCCCTTTCACGAACTATATTTATAGCACCCACAGCAGTTAGGGTCGCTCCGGGAGGAGCACCATCAGGACCGTATGCAGCAGTTACTGCCTCTGCATAATCAAGATAAACCTCAGCAAGCCTCATGCGGGGGGTGATCCATCTTAACTGGCTCCACATCCTGTCATAAGTATTAACTCCCTTCCTCCAAAATTTCTTAATTATATATGGTAATGCTATCTGAGATTGTACCATCTTGTCACTTTCCGGATCACCATAAATTGGATCATATAGATTTACTACAGTTTTAGGATTAAAACCATGTTGTTCTCTGTCAATTATAATATTTTTTCTAAACCTTGGATCCCTAAAATCCCATCTCAATTCATTATTTTGATCATATTCCAATTTATATCTTGTACCATCTGCCATTTCAAACTTATCTACAAACAGCTGGTTTACAGTTTCGCAATTCTCAGTACCCCCAAATCTTGCCGGGCCTCCATAGACCCTTCCCATTGCACTGCTCCATCTGCTACTTCCCCTCCTGCTTTCGATTCTCTGGAATATTGTTTCAGAAGTCCACGGCATAGTACCATCAAGTTTGGAAAAATTATCGTAATAATCCTCAAAAGGTACTAAAGAATAAAGTCCGGTATTGGCCAGTTGGATCATTTCCCATCCTGCTGCGGCTGCTTTTTTTGCATACTCAACATTATAAGCATAGTCTTGTCCGGAATATGCATTCATGAGTGGACTTGCAGCATATAGAAGATGTTTCTGCTTATAGGCAAGTGCTACTCCCTTTGTAATCCTTCCAACATTTGCATCAGGCCGGTCAGCACCAACACTCGTATTATCCCAATCCTCCGGAAGAAGTTCAATAGCCCTGTCATAGTCTTCAACTATTCTGTCAGTACATTCCTGATAGGTGATTCGCGGCAGCGATAATTCATCAGTAGCTGCAAATACAGTGTCGACATATGGCATTCCGCCAAAGGCTGAAATTATCTCTGCATGAAAGAAAGCCCTGAAAAAATACATTTGTCCTAAAAGAAGGTCTCTTTCCTCATCAGTGGCTTCAGTTAAAAGGTGCATATTTCTTAATCCTATATTACAGCAACGGATTCCACGCCATCCGCCTGTCCATATACCGCTGGTTTTATTTTCACCCCATCCGCGTACGGTACTGCTGTTTCTGAATAGCGACGGACTGTTTCCATTTGGATTACCTGCTATATACTGGTAATTGCCTGCATTTCCAAGATAGCCGCTGGCCCATGTAATATATGAATAGGTATCTCCGCCATAATTCATAGAAGTTACAAGATAATGCTGTGCATAATCTACTATTTCTGCATAATTAGGATCAATAAAACCCTGAAAGGATTCGTATGTCGAAAAAATATCCTGTTCTGTTACATCTGCTTCGGGTGTTTTTTCCAAATATTCAACACAGGAAGCCAGAATGATCAGGCATAAAGCAAAAATCTGTATATAACGAATTCTTTTGATATTACTAAATGTTTTCATATTGTTTCTGAATTAAGGTATTATTGAAAATTGAAACTTAATCCTATATTAAAACTCCTGGTTGTCGGATACTGCCTCCTTACATTGCTTTCAGTGGTTATCTGCGGAGCATCCAGATCCTCATACATTTTGGACCATAAAAAGAGGTTATCACCACTGAGCGAAAATTTCAGATTGGAAACTCCCATCCTGGATACCCAGGGAGCATCCAAAAGATAGGCTAATTCAATATGCTGAAGTCTTAAATATGATCTCGGCCGGTCAAAATAACCCGATGCAGCGCTACTTTGGAACCTGACTCCTGCAAGAGAGGCGTTCTCTGTTACTCCTAATTCCGGCGACCATGCACGTTCTTTTATATAGGGGTAAACTATTGAATATAATTCGGCAAAGTTCCCCATGTAAGAACTAATTCCACCCTCAATATTATAAACTCCATAAAATCCTACATAAAATGACCAGTTTTTATAATTCGCTCCAAATGCAGGAGAATAGGTAAACTGAGGTCTTGTAGGATATCCGAATGGTACATTATCATTTGAATCAATAATCCCGTCTGCATTATAATCAACCCTTGCATAATCTCCAGGGAGCGCATTTATATTATTTGTACTCCATGCCGTATTATAGACATCGTTCCAGGTTAGAAGAGGATAATCATGTTGATTAAGTGTAACTCTTGGCTGGCCAATCTGGTAACCTGCCTGTTTCTGGTAATCTGGTTTAAACAGGGGATCATCCCTTTCAATGATTTCATCTTTTGCATAAGTATGAGCATATGTAAGCCATAAATTCAGACCATTGTTAAATCTTTTATTCACTTCAAGTTCTAATTCCCATCCCCAACTGTCAACAATTCCAAGGTTCTGTGACACCGGGGGTTTTCCGAAGTAATCAGGCAAAGTTATCTCATTGCCGCTCATAAAGATATCAGTTCTGTGCTCCCAAAAATAATCAAAGTTGATTTTTATGATATTATCAAAAAATCCAGTTTCAAAACCTAAATCTTTTTTGTGCGCGGTTTCCCAGTGAATATCCGGATTGGCAATCACTCCTTCATAACGAAGAGGCAGGGCATTTTGGATGTAGGGTGCTCCAAATCGCCATACATTCTGTGAAGAACTCGAAGTAGTATAAGTTTTTGCGATCCAACTGTTAACATACAACCATCTTGCTATTCCGGCATCACTCCCAATTTTACCATTAGAAAAACGTATTCTCAATGTATTCATATATGGAGTTATACTTTGAAAAAATGATTCATTTGAGACAGTCCATCCAACTGCTACCGACGGGAAGAATCCAAAACGGTAATCTCTTGAAAACTTTTCAGATCCGTTATAAGCAGCATTAGCTTCAATATTATAACGCCTGTCATAACCATATGTTACTCTTCCTACCCAGTCTTCACGAAAATGAGTGAACTCCGAGCCACGTGCATCCTCCTGCCGACTCATCAAACCGAGTGCACCCACAGTATGCTTGTCAAAATCGCGTGTATAGTTTAGAGATATCTCATAATATAGCCTCCTGTATGTTGATTCATTGGTACCTGATTCACTTCGATAATAATTTGGAGGAGTCACCCAGTCAAAACCGTGAGAACCACTGGAACCAGGGAACTGCCAGATAGTATATTCCTTTTCAAGTTCTCTGATCTCATCTTCACTTATCCCAGGATACATCTCTTCAACAATCTGGGGTTCTATCCATTTTGTAATATCACCATATCCAGTTATTTGAGGGCCGGCAGAAACAAACACATTATCAAAAGAAGCCCTGCCTTTTAACGACAATCCTTCTGTAATAAAATTAAGCTTCTGGGAAAGTGTAAAGTCAGTTTGCAAATTGGTCTCCTTATTCAATTGATAACCAAACATATTAAATAGATAAAGCCCGTTTGTGAACCTTCCATAACCTTGATAATCGGCCCAAGTCCCATCTGAATACTTTGGAGGATAAAGGTCAGGAGGACGGGAATACATTGCCATCCAGGCTGACCATTTGCTTCCTGCCGGACGTTTTTGGGCTGCATAATAACCTGCTAGATTAGAACTAAATCTCGTAGTAGGTGTAATATCAAAATCCAGATTACTTCTGAAATTGAAACGATCGAATGTAAAGTTCGGCTTATATCCCTGTCCATGATCTCCAAGATTTATTATATCTCCTTCATTCAGATATGAAAGAGCTCCGAAATATTTTACAACTTTTGTACCTCCACTAATATTCATATTAACATTTACATTATTACTCCACTCCCTTGTGAACTCCTCTTTCCAATCGTAATCAGACAGGTATTCCGGATAGGTCTGATCCCTGTAATATTCCAGCCACTTGCCAGGCACCACGTAATTCCAGGCTGATTCCCTTATCGGCACTTCATTTAGTATGGCATAATTTTTCATCAGGTTAGCCTGATAAGAGCCTTCCCTGCTCATAAATCTCGATAAGGTCTTTCCTGTAAACGTTCCATCAAAACTTAACTGAGGCTTTCCTTCCGTACCACGAACAGTAGTGATGAGTATCACCCCGTTTGCTCCTTTAACACCAAACACTGCAGTTGCAGAAGCATCCTTTAAAACAGAGATCGTTTCAATTTCATATGGGTTTAAGTTATATAACTCACGTTCAACGCCATCTACTAATACCAAAGGAGCTGATTCATTCCATGTACTTTGTCCTCTTATATACATATAAGCATAATCATCGTCAGGTCCTTCTGTGGTTCCATAATCCCTTCCTCCAGGCCTTCCACTCATACGAACAACTGCAAGACCAGGTAATTTCCCGGTAAGAGCAACTCCCAGGTCTGAACTTTTGGTGGATCTTAAGATCTCTTCACCTGTAGTCTGAGCGATTGAACCAACTACACTCTCCTTCTTCTGAACGCCATAACCAACAGCAACAATTTCTTCCAGAGCAACTGTCTCTTCCTGCATTACCACTGATATACTGGTTCTGCCTTCAATGGGAATCTCCTGCGCCCTCATACCAATAAAGGAGAATTGAAGCACATCCGCATCAGCAGGAATAGTCAATGAATACTCACCTTCATTATTAGTAACAGTACCAATTGTTGTTCCTTTTACTACAATCGATACACCCGGTAACGGCATACCTCCTTCGTCGGTCACCTTGCCTGTGATCTCCTTTTGCTGCTGTGATGCATTTAAATCAAAACCGGAACGAACATCATTTCTTTCGTTATTTAAAACCGGAGGATTCTTATCCTTTTCATTTTTGATAACCACCTGACGATCATAAATATTATATGTGTTTGGAGTATCTAAAAGAACCTGGTCAAGCACTTTATGGATAGTTCCGTTTGTCACATTAATGTCTATCCGGCGGTTTACATCAATCCATTTTTCATTGTAGAGCAAGATAAATTCGCTGCTTTGCTCAATTTGATCAAATACCTCCTTAACTGTAACATTTTTCAGTTTAAGATTGAATTTGGTATCACGGGTGTAATTAGTGACTGCAGAAGCAGTCAAAACCGCAAAGATCAAGAAGGTCAGCAGTTTTAATTTTAACAAAAATTTAAATACACTTCCGCATGGGAAGTACATAATAAACTTACATAGTTTTTTCATACTTTCACACCGTTTAAGATTAAACACTATTATTGTGAAGGCCGAAAGTCTGGCAGGAACTTCGGTCTTCATTATTTTATACCATTATCATTTATTCTATTCAACATATATTTTATCATACATTATTTGATATTCTATACCAGAGGCCTCAGCAAGAATATCCATAACCTGTTTAAGAGATCCTTTAAGATCCAATTTTCCGCTGATCTTATCATCTGCAGGATAGTAGGCAGGTAACTCAATTTCTATATTATAATACCTTTCAATTTTCAGAAGAACCGATCGCAAACTTTCTCTGTGATATTCGAGCCAACCGTTTATCCATGCAATATGAAGATCGGGGTCAGGTTCCTCTGAAATAACCATTTCATTTTTTTGTTTATTGAAGATCGCTTTTTGTCCAGGTTTTACTGATTCTGTAATTCTTCCTAATCCAGATTGTTTCGGGCTATTTATATTTATTTTTCCTTCAAGAAGGACAGTCTCGACACTACCTTCTTCAGGGAAAGCAGACAGATTGAAATGTGTTCCCAGAACTTTTACTTCCAGTTCCCCTGCACTTACAGTAAACGGATACATATCATTATGTGCAACTTTAAAACATCCTTCGCCTTCTATCCTTAGTCTTCGATTTTTGCTGGAATAAGAAGTATGAAAAGCGAGCTTGCTGCCTGAATTTAACCATATGTGAGTGCCGTCATCAAGTATTATTTCCGACTTTTTCCCATAAGGTACCATTATCTCCTTTAAATGAAAATGACCTGATCTAATTCCTGCCTGATCTATTATAGTAAGAGTATCATTAATGATTACGGATCTGTTTTCCCTGTTTATAGTAATAGTGGAATTATCTGTTATAAGAGGGATTTCGGTTCCGCCGGAGAGTAAAACATAACCATTATTGCTTTCATATGGATAATTAATTTCAAACTTACATTCCCTGCCTTTCAAGGTTAAATAAGCATAAACTCCGGTTCCAAAAATAATAACAAATACTACCGATGCTGCAATACTAAGTATTCTTCTGATAATCATTTTTCGGGTTTTCTTTATATAGACGCTTTGGTATTCGCTTATCCTATCCCATATTTCTAATACCGACGAATCGTCAAGTACCTCGTTGTCTTCACGCACTGCTGAAATAATTTTTTTGGCGTCATTTACTATGGTTAGGAACTCCGGATGTACTTTCAGAAATTTTTTCCACTCTTTATTATTTTCCCCGTAGAATATCCATGAAAGAAAATTCTTGTCTTCAAGTAGTTGTTCGAGATTATATTTTAAATATTGTAGTTCCATTCAGTTTTAGGCCTGATATAACTTAGTAAAGACAATTAATTATATTTTGTGGACAAATTATTCCAACATATTTAGAAAAACAGCGCTCTCACATAGCAAAAGCGCTGCCCAGATCTAAACTAAACTATGAAAAATCTGTTCGAGTGTATGTAAATAAAGAATTATTGGAAGATTTTGTGGACAGAAAAAATTATTTATTTGAAGTTTATTAAAATACGGTATAATTTACCGCATTCTCATCTTTTTGTTGGAAAAAATCCCACAAAATATATTGCAATATCTGATTTGGATATTTTTTGTTTAATAGATTGCAGCGCTCGGTACATCTGCTTTCGCGCAGAATCATACTGCAATTCCATGATTTCGCAAATCTGATCATAATCGAAATCACAAGCATAACGATAAAAAAGAATCTCTTGCTGTTTCGCGGTGAGTTGTTTTACTGCTTTTCTTACAGTTTTAATTCTTATTGTCATTTCCTCCTGTCGGATAAGGGCAGTTTCAGAGGAATAACAATAATCATCAATATTTTTTTTATTATCGTTATAATCCTGTGTATAAAAAAATAAATTTTGGAATCGCACATTTTTTACAAGTTTTCTCCTGAAGGATGCCATCAGATAAAAACTTATATTGTCAGTTTCTCCAAGTCTGTCCCGTGTTGAGATCAAATCGTAAAACAAGTCCTGAATGGTATCTTTAATTAATTCTTCATCATGTGAGAATATTTTACCATACCTGTAAAGGATTTGAATATATTTGAAATAGATCTTTGATATCGCATGATTTTTCCCCTTCCTAAAATCATTCCACAGGTTATATTCATAATTCATTTAGGTTATATTTTAGGTTTACACAAAACTTATAGTAAATCTCTTACTGTTAAAAATATCAAAAACACTAAATTAAATCATTAATTTTCAATAACATAAGATATAATTCCAGAGTATCGTCTGTAAAGATAACAAAATCATCAGGTAATCACCAAACGATTTTGCCGTGAGGTGGTTTATAACATGTATTTTTTATAGAATGAAAATTTTAATCGTCAATATTTGTTTGTGTGGGGGCAGCTAAATTAAATATTTAAAAATACTTTGTCAGGATAAAAAAATAAATAAAAATATGTTTTGATTTACACTGTCATATCTAATTGATCAAAATTACCAGGTTGCAACCATTTTTTTAAAAACGGAATACCACTCTCTATTCTTAGTTCATGACCACCATCAAAAAGGTCTATTTCAATTTTAGATTTTATTCCTGTCTATCAATTTTGGTTTTGGTTTAATTACTTCAATATTTATCTCTTCAAATACATTTTTTGCTGTGGTTACCCCTTCTGATACCGGTTCAACGCGGATCTCGCCATTTTTCCAGACCGACTGGGCAACAAGTTCAAAATCATATGTATTTCCCTCTTCAGCAACCAGCTCACTTTTGTAAAGCAATGCAGGTTGTCCGTTACTATATTCATCAATCTTAAGACTCTCAATATTCATCTCAGGGAAAGCCTCATTATAATCTCCTGCCAGGTTCATCTCAATCCAGCATATCCATTTTGATCCGGGCCTGACCTCTGCCCTTATGGAAAAATAATTCTCTTTAGGAGTAGCTCCTGATACTATCAATGGTGAGTCTTTCTCTACATCCGAAGATTCAATGTTATTTACTTTAAATAACTCAAACCATTTAGGCAGGGCAACCGGTACATCAGCTTTACCTTCCCAATCTCCCACC
>ENA-OSEO01000697-OSEO01000697.1-sediment-metagenome-genome-assembly--contig:-NODE-697-length-79608-cov-6.649131_pt1 | contig 79608 bp, 61 predicted proteins | sample MGYA00237883_ERZ534232 | MGnify/ENA metagenome assembly ERZ534232
CAATTGTCCCAAAATGACAACAATGACAACATTGGGTTCGAAAGAGGGCTCCCATCGAACTCCGCGGCCGAAGGCGGGCGGGTGTCCTTCCCTCTCCGGGGGTGTCTTGATAGGGCTGGACAGCGGGCCTTCCTCCGTGATACAGGATTTTTTACCGAACCAAGCACGGCTTCCGGGCCGTTATCCGGGGCGAATTGGATGCAGACAAAAACGCGCACGGTGTCCGTTACCCGTAAGGGCCGGGGGTTCATGCTTGGACCTGGTAACGCCGTGCGCGTCTTCTGTTTCGGGGGGTGCCCTACTACCAGGGCGGGTGAGTTTTTGCCTTGTAGAGGCTCTCAATGAGCCGTCTGCAGAAAGGGAAGGAGAACAACGTCATGAGTGAAAATCAAAAAGTGCGATGCTTCGACGGCGACAGGGTCATCGGGATGGTCCCGTACACGGACAACCTTGATCGCTGGGACGGTCACAACCTGACCTGCGGGGAGCCGGGCCGGCATCTTGGGATCGGGAAAACCAAGGACGGCCGGTACTATCTCTGCTACGGGACCCAGTGGCAGGGCGAGCGGGATCATGCCTGCATCGTCTCGGAGGGCGAGGCCAAGCAGGCGGTTCTCCACCACAACTCGGACCTGTGGGGTCAATTTTTTGACGAACCGATTCCGGAGCTGTGAACTCCGACAGGGCTCACCAGGGCGGCGGGGGGGGGGTGCTGTACCCTTCACCAGGTGCCGATCTGGGCAGGAAGGGGGCTCTCCGTGCGCCCTTTTCCGAGGGGGGGGCAGGAACCGGGAACCGGGTGCGAATACGTATTGCCGAGCACGTATCGTCCCAGGGGCTCCCAGGTGGTAGGACAAGGAGGGCTCGGGCAGGCAACATTGACAGTCAACAAAGGAGGTGGCGAGCATGGGGGTTTCAGTACGCGAAAAACCAAGTGGATCGGGCGTATGGTGGATCTTCGTCAACCACAATGGCAGGCGCAAGTCAAAGCGAGTCGGCAGGGACAAGAAGACGGCCGTGGAGGCGGCGAAGCAGATTGAAGCCAAGCTTGTGCTGGGAGACCTGAAGATCGACGACGAACAAGCCCCGTGTCCTACGTTCCAGGAATACGCGGAAAAGTGGCTCGCCACATACGTCAAGGTCAATTGCAAGGAAACTACCCAGCGGAACTATGCCGCTTTCCTCCGGATGTACCTTTACCCAGTATTCGGTAAGAAGCACTTGGACCAGATACGCCGTGCGGACGTTAAGGACTACATCCTGGAAAGGCTTTCCTGTGGGCTATCCGCAAGCACGGTATTGAATCACAAGGCGTGCTTGTCAGGGATCTTCACCAGTGCCGTGGAAGACGAGCTGATCGTGGTAAACCCTGCCTCCGGTACCGGCCGGCTTATCAAACGCAAGAACCGGCGCGACGACATCAACCCTCTCACCAGAGAAGAGGCCAGGTTATTCTTGGATACGGCACGGGAGCACTTTCCGCGCGCCTATCCGTTATTTCTTGTGTCCCTGCGGACCGGGCTTCGCATAGGTGAGGTGACAGGTTTGCAGTGGGGCGATATTGATTTCAACGGCCGTTTCATCGAGGTGCGGCGAAGCATTGTCAACGGGAAGATCACCACGCCCAAGAACCGTAAATCACGCCGGGTGGATATGAGCAACCAGTTGACGGAGTCCTTACGGATACTGAAAACCGAACGGAAGAAGGAGACCCTTCGGAGCGGGTGGAAGGAGATTCCTCCGTGGGTCTTCATCACCAGCACGGGGAACTATATCGACTCGAACAATCTCCGGAAGCAGGTGTTTGACAAATGCCTGGACAAGGCCGGGCTCCGGCGAATCCGCATCCATGACCTACGCCACAGCTATGCATCCTTCCTGATCATGCAGGGCGAGTCCTTGGCCTACGTGCGGGACCAGTTGGGACACCACTCCATCCAGTTGACGGTGGACACCTACGGGCACTTGGAACCGGGAAAGAACAGGCAGGCGGTGGACAAGCTGGATGACGCCTTCGATGACCCAATTGACGACTCAATGAGGGATCAGGGGGCGCATCCGGCCGCACCCTATACGCACCCTGCGAAAACCTGAAACGCGGAGAAGCAAGCCGGCGTGGGGACTCGAACCCCAGACCTGCTGATTACGAATCAGCTGCTCTACCAACTGAGCTACGCCGGCAAAACCAGGGCGGCTTCTACCATGGGGTCCGGGGGCTGTCAAGCACGGGCAAGACAGGGGCGAGGCATCGAATTTGGGCCTTGATCATCGCTACGTCCGCACGGTCCCCCCCCCGTCACCCCGGCCCTCTCCTGTCCCACGACGGACGAGGCAGTATCCGGCGTTCTCGCGCCTGCTCCGCGCCCGGGCAGAGGCCCCGAGCACCGCTGCAAGGCACGTCTGGCGGCTATCTTGCGTCAACCCGGTTTTACAGGGAACGAGGCAACTGCCATGGAGACTTACAGGTATGCGGAGTCCGGCAAGCTGTTCGAGAGGGCCAAGAAGGCGATACCCGGGGGCGTTTACGGGCGATTCGCCCTTGCCGCCAATGCACCCGGTTATCCCCGGTATTTCTCCGGAGCCGGTGGGTCCAGGTTCTGACGGCGCTATGGGGTTGCACATGATGCGCATGGTAAGGCCATAGGGAGCAGGCGTTTGGATAAGGCTATGGGAAAGGAGGGGCTCCATGGACGCGCAGTACGATGTCATCGTTGTGGGAACCGGTCCTGCCGGGGGCACCATCGCGGCCGGAATGGCGGGGGCCGGTCAAAGGGTGCTCATGCTGGAAAAGGGAGCGTACCATCCGCGTTTTTTGCTGGGCAAACAGATTCCATCTCTGCTCCTTCTCGACAAGATGGGGGCCAGCGCCACCAAGGAGGGGCTGCCGGTGGCCAGGGGCATCACGGTGGGCGGGTCGGCCCTGGTGAGCTGCGGCGCGGCCACCCCTGCCTTTCCGGGCATGTTCGAGGCCGTGGGAATGGATTTGAGGGACGAGATCGAAAAGGCCCATGACTACATGCACATCGACGACGACTTTCCCCAGCGGCTCATCGGGAAAGGGCAGATGCACCTCATGGAAGTGGCGAACTCCCTGGGTTTCTCGTTTCGCAAGATGAAAAAATTCGTGCGCGCGGACAAATGCCGCGAAGGGTGCAGTTGCATGAAGGGATGCCCCACGGGCGCCAAATGGTCCGGCAGGGTGCCCGTGGAGGAGGCCCGTTCCCAGGGCGCTATTTTGCGCACGCGGACCGAGGTCGTCAAGGTGCTCGTGCAGCAGGGAGAAGCAGCGGGGGTGGAAACCCGACAAGGAGAGGCATTCCTGAGCAAGATCGTGGTTCTCAGTGCCGGGGGCCTGGGTTCGCCGCCCATTCTCAGAAACTCGGGCATTGTGGGCGCCGGCGACAAGTTCGGAATGGACCCGTTGCGGTTCACCTATGGATTTCACCGTCAATACCCCATGATGCGCGACATGGATATGGGAATCGTCGACGACTCCTTGCTGGAAAGCGACGGGTTCATCCTCTCGCCCGTCATGCACACGTGGGCCGGGTACCTGAGCGCCGTGCCCCGGGCGAGCGGACTACCGCCGCTGGCAAGCCTGGGCCGCTTCGGTCGGGCCGTGAGCGTCATGACAAAAATACAGGACGACCTGGGTGGCACCATCTACGAAGACGGCACCTTTTCCAAACCCCTCACAGACAGGGACAGGGCCAAGCTCGACAGGGGGGAGCAGTTGGCAACGCTGATTCTCAAAAAAGCCGGCTGTGACGCGAATACGATCTTCTCCTGCAAACCCGGAGCGGCCCACCCCTGTGCGTCGGTGCGCATCGGTGATCACATCGACACAAACTTCGAAACCCGGATACGAAACCTCTTTGTCTGCGACACCAGTTCCTTTCCCAAACCCATGGGCCTGCCGTGCGTGTGGACCTGCACCGCCCTGGGCTTGAGAATGACGAAGATCCTCAAGGACAGACTGCACGCGACCAGTGGCCCCGGCGTTGTGCCCCAGCGGTTCGGCAAGAGGATCCGACCGCCGAAGAGCCTTTCCTTGGGTTGACCTGCGGTCCGGTTTGCAGGTAAGGGAAGGCTCCGGAGGCCCTAAGGGCCGGACACGTGGGGGGACCTATCGAAAGAAAGGAGTGCACGAAGCGTGGGACCGCTGGAAGGAATAAGGGTGGTGGAAATAGCGGGCATAGGGCCGGGACCGTTCTGTGCCATGATGCTTGCCGACATGGGGGCGGACATCATCCGGGTGGACCGCATGAGCGACGAGGGGCGTCCGGGAACCACCGTGGGCGCCAATCCGCGACACGAAACCTTGAACCGGGGGCGCCGGTCGGTGGCCTTGAACCTGAAGCGACCCGAGGCCATAGAGGCGGTTCTCCGGCTCTGTGAGGCTGCCGACGCCCTGATCGAAGGGTTTCGACCCGGCGTGATGGAACGACTGGGCCTGGGACCCGACATTTGCCTGGGGCGCAATCCCAGGCTGGTTTACGGGCGCATGACGGGCTGGGGGCAGGAGGGGCCCCTTTCCAAGGCGGCCGGACACGACATCAACTACATTTCCCTTTCCGGGGTGCTGCACGCCATCGGGCGCAAGGGCCAGCGCCCCGTGCCGCCCCTCAACCTCCTAGGCGATTATGGCGGAGGCGGCATGCTCCTCGCCTTCGGTGTGGTGTGCGGCATCGTGGAGGCACAAAGGAGCGGGCGGGGACAGGTCATCGACGCCGCCATGGTGGATGGGGCTCCCCTCCTCATGACCGCGGCTTACGGCCTGCTGAAAATGGGCCGGTGGGACGGCGACCGGCACGGCGTGAACCTGCTCGACACCGGCGCCCATTTCTACGATGTGTACGAGACCAAAGACGGGAAATACATCTCCGTGGGCTCTATCGAGCCGCAGTTCTACAAACTGCTGATAGAAAAGACCGGGCTGGACCCCGAAACCTTCAAAGAGCAGATGAACAGGGAACGCTGGCCCGAATACAAGGAGAAGATCGAGGCGGTCTTCAAGACCAAGACGCAGGACGAGTGGTGCCGATTGATGGAAAACACCGACGTCTGCTTCGCCCCGGTGCTGTCCATGAACCAGGCGCGCCACCATCCCCACCTCAAGGAGCGCGGCACCTTCATAGAAGTGGAAGGGGTGCTGCAGCCTGGCCCCGCTCCCCGTTTTTCGCGCACCCTGCCCGGTGTGCAACGTCCTTCTCCGAGGCCGGGAGAACACAACGACGAGGCCCTCAAGGACTGGGGCATCGACGAGGCGTTCATGGCCTCTCTGAAGCAGGCAGGGGTCATGTAAGAGGAGAGAAGTGCCTGGCCTTCACGGAGCCGGGGCGTCAATCGACAATGGAGGTGGTTGCTGGGGGGAAGGGGAGGTGTCGGGTTTCAGGCACTTAAATGGGGTGCGGGACTGACACCTCAAATCCGACGCCTGGGCACAGCACCTTTTGGCCTTGATCAGCGTTGGGGCCAGGGTGCAGTGACGTTATAACCGGCGCGTCCACGAACTGCGCTTTTTATACCGTCCCTCCGGTCCTCTCCCAGAGGGCGAGGGGATGCAGGTGATCGCTATTTGTAACCGCGCGGGGTATGATTTGGGCCGACAGGCGAAGGGTGATCACGATTCTGTCGGCTTACCTCGGAGCGCGGGCGTCTTGTCCGGACCACGCCGCAATGCAGGCGAGACGCCCGTGCTCCCCAGGGCGAGGGCAGCGACACGGCCGGCCGCAACGATGATCAAGGCCCGCCTTTCGGTTCCCCTGGGCGAAGCACGCTTTGGATCCCCCTTCGCGAAAGGGGGACTTGAAAGGAAAGACAGGGGATGACAGTGCCTCGACCGCGGCACGGTGGGTCTCGTCTCGGGAGGTTCGTGGGAGCAGGGTTAGGGCAGGGGGGCAACAACGACCTGTCTGGGTTGCGAAAACGCGGTCGTGATGGTTGACATACCATAACAGGAGGTGTGATGAGCTGGGTTTCCATCGACGAGACGAAATGCTCCGGCTGCGGCATCTGCGTCATGAGCTGTCCGCGCTGTTTTTTTCAGGAGAATGGAACTTTTGTGGCAGACGCGACAGAGGGCACGTGCATACAGTGCGGACACTGCGTTTCCTTGTGCCCCACCGGTGCCGTTGTCCATGAGAAACTGGCCCCCAAGGACTTCGGGGAGATCGATACCCAGACGCATCTGGAGCCGGAAAACTTCGTCCGGTTTCTCAAGGAGCGACGCAGCCACAGGCAATTCACGGATCGTCCCGTCCCGCAAGAGGAGCTGGAAAAGCTTGTGGACGTGTGCCGATGGGCTCCCACGGGGAGCAACACCCAGAACGTAGAGATCGTGCTATACAGGGATCGCGACAAGATAGGTTCCTTGTCGGACCTTGTGGTGGATTACTTTGTCTGGATCGCCGAGCGGGCCGGACGCAAGGTCGTACGGCTGGGGGCCGAAGGCAAGCAGGACACCGATGACTACAGGCTCGCCCAGCGCACGGTGGATATGGCGGCCAACATGTCGGCGGCCCGGGATGCCGCGCGGGACCCCATCTTCCACAAGGCCCCGGTGCTCATGGTCTTCCATGCCAACGCTTCTCCCCTGGGCTCTCCCAAGGACAACTGCGTGCTGGCGGCCCACACCGCAGCCCTCACGGCAAGGACCCTGGGCATGGAGTCGTGCTACATCGGGCTTCTCGAGATCGCGGCCCAGTATTTCCAGCCGGTGGCGAGCGCCCTGGCACTTCCCAAGGAAAACAAGGTCTTTGAATCCATGATCCTGGGATATCCCAGCCGGCGATTCCTGCGTACCGTTCCCAGAAAACCCGTCGGCGTGCGATGGGAGTGAAAGGGGCCTTTCCATGGATCCTTGCAAAAGCGTCTTGCTGACCGACCTCTACCAGCTCACCATGCTCCACGGCTATTTCGACAACCGGATGGAGGAAACAGCGGTTTTCGAGTTCTTCGTGCGCAAGATACCACAATGCCGCAACTTCCTTGTCGCGGCGGGTCTGGAGCAGCTTCTCGATTTCCTTCAAAACCTTCACTTCGATGAAGAAGAGCTCGATTGGGTCCGGGGCTCGGGAAGGTTTTCGCCGGACTTTGTGGAGCACCTTTCCCGGCTGCGCTTTACCGGTGATGTGGATGCTGTTGCGGAAGGCACCGTCTTTTTCCCCAACGAGCCCATCGTTCGCATCACCGCTCCCCTGCCCCAGGCCCAGTTGGTGGAGTCGCGGCTCATCAACCTGCTCCAGTTCCAGACCATGATCGCCTCCAAGGCGGCGCGATGCGTGCTTGCGGCTCCCGGAAAGCTGCTGGTGGATTTCGGCATGCGCAGGGCCCACGGGGCCGAAGCGGCCCTTCTGGCCGCCCGGGCCGCCTATCTCGCCGGGTTCGCCGGAACCGCCACCGTGCTGGCGGCGCCTGTGTTGGGCATCCCCGTTTTCGGCACCATGGCCCATTCCTTCATCCAGGCCCACCAAGACGAAACCGAAGCCTTCGCGCACTTCGCCCATGCCCAACCGGATAACGTGGTGCTTCTCATAGACACCTACGACACGGAGGCCGGCGCCCGGAAGGTCGTGGAACTGGCCCCCCGCTTGAAGGAGGCTGGAATAAAGGTGAGGGGCGTGCGCATCGACAGCGGAGATCTTGCCCTCCATGCCATGCGCGTGCGCGAGATTCTCGACCAGGGAGGCTGCCCGGACGTCACCATCTTTGCCAGCAGCAGCGTGGACGAATACGTCCTGGAGGACTTGATGGACGCCCGGGCCCCCATAGATGGATTCGGCATAGGCACCCACCTGGACACCTCAGCGGATCGCCCCTACCTCGACTGTGCGTACAAACTCCAAGAGTACGCCGGCAAGGCGTGCAGGAAGCGCTCCGAGGGAAAGGCCACGTGGCCGGGCCGCAAACAGGTCTTTCGGGTACTGAACCAGGCCGGCCGCCTGGATCACGACGTGCTCACGCTGGAAAAGGCGCCGGAGCAGGGTGAGCCCCTCTTGCGGCCCGTGATGGGGGGGGGCAAACGCCTGGGGCCACAGGAAGGGCTTTCTTCCCTAAGGCAGCGCACCGCCCGGGAGCTGGAGCGTTTGCCCGATGGTCTGCGCAGCCTCACCGCCCAATCCGGCTACGAGGTGCGTGTGTCCACGGCCCTTCGCAGTCTCGCCGACCGGGTGGACACTCAGAAGGGCCATTGAACCTTTCCCAGGCCCCCGTGTCATTTGAGCCGGATGAACTTGCCTCCCTCCACCCGGTAAATCAAGGCGTCCGTGCATCCTTGCCGGATCTTCGGGCCGAAGGTGACCGGAGGTACGAGTCCGGTTTCGAAGTGCTTCATGGTCTCCGCAGCCCCTATGACGTTGGCTCTCGTCAGGTCCTTTCCCGCCCGTTTCAAGGCCTCCACCGTGATCATGGCCACGGCAACTCCATCGATGGCCGGTACATTGATATCCTGGTCCGGGAAGTACTTGTGAATGATCTGGGCGGCTTCCACCATGGCCGGGTTTCCTTTTTCCGCAGACGGAATGATCACGTTGGTGGTCGCCAGCGCACCTTCCGCGGCCGGACCCGCCAGTTCAATGAGCTTGTCGTCGGCCGCGGCGCTGTGCACGATGCACAGGGGTTTCCATGCCAGTTTCTCAGCTTCCTTCATGATCATGGCGGTCTCGGCCGTCACGGCGCTTAAGAACAAGGCCTCCACGCCGGACTGCTTGCATTTCAAAACCTGGGAACTGAAGTCCTTGGCACCGCGGGCGAAGGGCTCCTGGATCACCACCTGCATGCCCGGGTGTTTTCCCGCCTGCTCCACCATCCCTTCCAGGCCGTCTTTGCCGAAGCTGTCGTCCTGATAGATGGCGCCGATCTTGAGATCTTTCCCCCTCGGGTCCTTGGCCAGATAGTCGATGACCTGTTTGGCCTGGTCCCGGTACATGGTGAACACCACGAAGAGGTAATCCCTCGGCGGTTCCACAAGGCTCCTGGCCGTGGTGATGGGAGCCAGCAAGGGCACTCCGGCCTCCCCGAACACGTTTTCCGCGGCCACGATGCACACGGAGGACTGCATGCCCATGAGCAGGAAGACGTTGTCCCTCTCGATGAGCTTCTTGATGGCGGCCACGGCCCGGACCGGCTTGAACTCGTTGTCGGAGTTGATGAATTCGATTTTTCTTCCGTGGATGCCTCCCAGGTCGTTGATGTGGTTGAAATAGGCCCTGGCCCCGTTGTCCGACCCCTGTCCCCAGTAAGCCGCGGAACCGGTCAGGATCATGTTGGAACCGATTTTTATGCTGGTATCCGTGACACCCGGCTCCGCAGCCGAAGACTGCGGAACGGCGGCCGCTGCCAAGAAGCCCGCGAGCGCGACCAGCAACGTCCAAACCATCAAAGTCCTTTTCATACCATCCCTCCTTTTCTGCTTGACTGCCGTAAGCGAACCACCCGTCCATCTTCCGCGTCACGCGCGGGTTTTGCTCCACCTGGACCGTGTCTGTCTTATCCAGTGCGTAAATCCGTTGGGCATGTAAAGAACGACCACGAGGATGACCGCTCCCGAAACGACGGCCTGAACATCATAGAGAGGCGTGGAGGCACCCAGGAAGTAATCCTTCAGAAGACCTATGACCTCGGGCAGGAAGGTGACGAAAAAACCCCCAGCGACAGAACCCACCAGGGATCCCCAGCCTCCGATGATCATTCCCACCAGGAGCATGATGGCGTTGAGGATTGTGAAGTGCTCCGGTGTAATGTATCGTAGATAATGGGCCATCAAGGCACCGGAAACACCGCAGTAGAAGGCGCACACCATGAAGGCGGTGATCTTGTAAACGGTCACATCCACTCCCTGGACCGCAGCGGACACCGGGTCCTGGCCCAGTGCCCATATGGCCCTTCCCACCCGCATCTTCATCAGGTTCAAGGCGCCCTTGAGACAAAGGACCACCGAAACGAGCACCACGTAATAAAAGGCCCTGTCCGTGGCGATCAACATCCCGCCCAACGTGGCCTTGGGGAGGAAAAGGCCGTCGTAGCCTCCTGTGAAACTCTCCCACCCCCCGAGGACTTGCTCCAAAATCAGGTGGAATCCCACGCTCACCATCGCGAGATACAGTCCCCTGACTCTCAGGGCCGGAAAGATAATGGAGAGGCTGAGCACACTCGTGAGGAGGCCCGATGCGGGGATGGATACCCAGAACGGGACGCCGAGGTGATTGGTCACGGCCGCGGCACTGTAAGCGCCCAGTGCCATCATGGCCACGGCCCCAAAAAACATCTGTCCTCCGAGACCCATCAGAATGTTCAACCCGGCGATGGCGATGGTATAGATGCCCGAGAAGTTCACCAGGTAGGTGAGATACCCTCCCGCAAACCAGGGGACCGCCAGCAAGGGCAACCCCACCGCGGGGTAAGCCCACCATTTATTCGCCTGGGCAGGTCTCATTTCTTTTCCACCACCTCTTTTCCGAAAAGACCGGTGGGTCTGACCACGAGCACCAGTATCAACACTATGAAAGGAACGGAGCTTTTTATGGCCGCAGGCATGTAGCCTCCGCTTATCGTCTGGATGACCCCGAGCAGATATCCGCCCGTTACGGCCCCCAGGACACTGCCGAACCCTCCCAAGACCGCCGCGGAAAAAGCACTGAGCAGCAATTCGAATCCCATGTCCACGTGCAGAAAGAACACGGGGCTGATGGTTATGCCTGCCACCGCGGCCACCATCCCGCTTATGATCCAGGTCCAGGCGTTTATCCTGCTCACCGAAATGCCGCACAAGGACGCACCTGCCTGGTTATCGGCCACCACCTTCATGCCCAGGCCGATTTTGGTCTTGCGGAAAAAAAGGTAAAACACCAGGAGCATCAAGAGGGAAGCGATGATGATGACCATTTCCTGGGCACTTATGAAGTAGGACCCCCATTTGAGGTGGATCGTTGTGAAGGGGGAGGGAATGGGCCGGGGGTCGTGTCCCCATATCATGCCGATCAGCCCTCTGATGATGATGCTCACGCCCCAGGTGGCCAAAAGGATGGGCCATTCCTCTGAGCCGATCAACGGACGGATGACGATCCTTTCCACGACAAGGGCAAAAAGGCCCGCCATCACCATTGCGGGAAAAAGGGCCGCCAGATAAGGCAGTTCGAGCCGCCCCATAATGGCGAGGCTGAAATAGGCCGCAACCGTCACCAGTTCTCCCTGGGCAAGATTCAGCAGCCTCGCACCCTTGTAAATCAGCACCAGCGCCACAGCGATCAGCGCGTACACGCTCCCAAGGGCCACACCGCTGGTGAGAAGCTGAACCAACATGGTCGAAAGTCTCTTCTTAAGCCCCTCCCAGATAGGAATGCCGAACCGTCGCATCCCCAAGCAACAAAGCGCCGTCTCCGTTCACCGCCACCCTTCCCCGTTCCAGGACGTATCCCCAGTGGGCGATGGATAGGGCCATGCCAACGTTTTGCTCCGCCAGCAGGATGGTCAGGCCGGTTTCCCTGTTCATTCTGGTAATGGTCTGGAAGATGTTGCGCACCAGAAGGGGGGACAGGCCCAAGGACGGTTCATCGAGAACCAGGAGTTCGGGGTGACAGAGAAAAGCCCTGCTTACGGCGAGCATCTGCTGCTCCCCACCGCTGAGGGTGCCTGCCAGTTGGTGCATCCTGTCGCCGAGTATGGGGAACCACTCCAGCACCCGGTCCCAGTCCACCTTCATCTCCACCCGGTCCTTTCGCGTGTACTGTCCCGCCAGAAGATTTTCTCGCACGGTTGTGTTGGAAAAGAGCTCCCGCCCTTCCGGAGCTTGTGCGATTCCCAGGGTGACGATGACGTGGGGAGGCAGCCCCGCGATGCTGCGGCCCCTGAAGGAGATCTGCCCGCTCTTCGGCTTCAAAAGGCCGGAGACGGTTCTTATAGTGGTGCTTTTACCGGCCCCGTTCGCTCCCAGGAGCACCACGATGCTCCGGGCGGTCACTTCCACGTCCAGGTCGAAAAGGGCCTGGCTCCGGCCGTAAAACACGTTGAGTCGGGCTATGCGCAGCAGTGTCATCCTTACTGTCCCAGATACGCCTGTACGACCTGCGGTTCGGTGAGCACCTCTTCCGGTTTGCCCTCAGCGATTTTGACTCCGAAATTGAGGACCGTCAGCCTGTCCGCAATGGATTGTATGAAAGGGATGTTGTGTTCGATGATCAGAACGGTGATGGTCCTGTCGCCCCTGATCCGTTGCACCACATCCACGATCCTGCGGCTCTCGTCCACACTGAGTCCGGAGGTGGGCTCGTCCAAAAGGACCAGCTTCGGTTCGGACAAAAGGGCCCGACCGAGTTCAAGCAGCTTGCAGTGGCCGTACGGCAGGTCCGCAGCCCGCCGATCCACAAGTTCCTGGAGCCCCAGATAGGAAAGCATCTCTCCGATTTGTTCTTTGCAAACTCTTTCGGATTGCCTCACCGCGGAGGAACGAAACGATCCGGAAAAGACATTGCCTTTCAGCGCACCGTGAAGTCCCACCAGCAGATTGTCCTGGACCGTCATGTGAGGGAACAGCCCCGGGGTCTGGAAGGTGCGTGAAATGCCCATCTGTTTTATGGCGTGTGGTTTGAGGCCTCTTATGGATCGTCCCAGGAAATACATCTTCCCCTGCTCCGGCCTGTATAAACCGGTAACCGCATTGAGAAGGGTCGATTTCCCGGCTCCGTTGGGCCCTATGAGCCCGTAGATACCGCCTTGCTCCACCTGGAAATCGACCCGATCCAGGGCCACCAGTCCGCCGAATCGAACCGTGATTTTCCGCAGATCGAGAAGCATGGGGCGGGCCTTTCCTCGCAGGGCTTGGTCTGTCCTGGAAATGGACTGCGCGGCGTCTGGAAGGGTGCGGATTTCACTCTTGCCGCCCAGAACCTGACATTGCAACTCCCTTTAGACAAAGCCCCCCAATCTGTCAAGGGAATGGGGGACGAGGCCGCTTTTGCCTTGCACGTGGATGTCATCGAGGCATTTTTCTCCGGCGACGGCCCGTTTGCCCGTCATCCCACAGGTCCCATTCGATGATGTGCTCTTCAAGCCGCTCGGTGTCCACCCGGTGTTCCGGCACCACCTTGCCCCGTACGGAAACGTGTGCCGTGTGAACGGTTTCCGGGTCCCTGGAAACCAGGGGGTGCCACCAGGCAAGCCCCTTGCCCTCGGCCAGACGGCGGTAGGCGCAGGTGGACGGCAGCCACTTGAGCCGCCTCACTGCGGCAGGGTCGAGCCGCAGGCACCCCTTCACGAGGCGATTGCGACGGGAGTAGGCAAGGCACCTGCAACGGTGCACGTCCAGGAGCCGACAGGCCACGTCGGTATAATAGACCCGGCCGGTTTGCGTGTACTGCACCTTGTGCAGGCAGCATTTCCCACAGCCGTCGCACAGGGCTTCCCATTGCGCGGGGGCCAGCTCCTCCAAGGACTTGGATTCCCAGAACGGCGTGCGGCCACGGGGCTTTGGATAGTCAGTAGTCAACAGCCGGTAGTCAATAGTCAATTCTCCGCTTCCCAGCCGTCACCTGAAGTTCCTGTCCTGCTTCACGGCCTCGTAAGCCTCTTGGATTTCGCGGAACTTGTCGTGGGCAAAGCGGACGAATTCCTCGGGCAGGCCCTTGGAAACCACGGTGTCCGGGTGGTACTCGAGGACCCGTCTTCTGTACTGTCGCTTGATGGTCTCCTGCGAATCGGTCCTGTCACAGCCCAGGGTGGCGTAGTGCCGCTGCATGTCGTCCACGTACTTGAGCTTCATCCTCCTGTATTCTTCGGCGCTGAAGCCGAAGACGCGCACCGCGGACAGGAGCAATGCCTCCTCTTTTTCTGTCAGTCCGTCGTCCGCCGCAGCCACCCGGAGAAGGATGTCCATCATGAGGCGAAGCAGTTCGGGCCGGGCCCGGAACCCGGCGTAAAACTGGTGCGCGAAGTCCCCGAAAGTTGCGGGGGACTCCAGGGCCGCGTGAAAGACATCCACGGCCACACGCCTGCTCTCCGCGTCAAGACGCAGGTCCCTTGCCATGAAATCCTCTATGCAGTCGATCTCCTTCTGGGATACGGATCCGTCCGCCTTGGCGATCTTTGCCAGCATGGAAAACGCCGCCACAAAAAAGGTGAGCCGTACCTGGTCGTTGGCACCGTAAAGCCGGTGTCCTTCCAGAACGTCCCCTTCGGCCCCCTTGTCGAAAACATGACCGAAGGCCGCACCGGCTATGGCACCCAACGGCCCTCCCAGGGCAAACCCAATCGTTCCCCCAACAAGCTTTCCCACCCATCCCATGGGTTCACTCCTGTGCGGTGGCGGCACCGGATGGTACCCGATCCGGCGCTTCCCCTTCTTCAAAAGGTGCAGATGGTGCGGTCGATTCGTTCGGTATGGGTGGCCGGGAAAATCCCTCCCACGGCCCGACGGCTTGGGCCGGCTGCCCGTAACGGCGGCGGATCATAAGAAATCCGCGCTCTCGTGTAAAGGAGTATCGCAGGGCTCGGCCCAAAAGGGACTTTATCGAAAGACATAATCTGTTATTATGGTTTATTATGCACGGATCAGGGGAAAAAGGGGTTGTCGTGTTGGAGCGCCGGGAACAGAACCGGTGCCTTTCGTGCGGAGCCAGCGAGAACATGGGCCGGCGCCGTTACTGCTCCGTGGAATGCAGGCAGGCCCTGAGGCGGCAGCTCGACCTGCGCACCGGGCTTCTCAGGGCCCTCAATACGAGGTACGCCAGCTTCTATTTCACCGAATGGACCCTGGCACTCAACGTGTTGCGGTACGATTCCAGCGAGATTTTCAGCTTTCTGTATCCGCGTCTTCCCGGCAGGAAGCCTTCGGAAGATTTCTGGTGGATGGCCGAGGAACTGGGCAGGATCTGGTGGGACGAAAAGCGCAGGAGCAACAGGGACTATCTTGCATCCCGGGTGGTGTTCGAAAGGGCCATGAACGGATGCACTTCCCTGGAATCGGTAAGACCCCTGGAGGTCAGGCGCCCGGTCGGTGCGTGCAGGAGCCTCACGTGTCTCGAGCTGAGCCACCTGGACCTGCGCTCCCCCAAAGCCCTTGAGCTTGTCAAGTCCGCCTATCGCAAGCAGGCAAAGACGCACCACCCCGACATAGGGGGCGACGCCGATCTTTTCCGGAAGATCCGAAGGGCTTACGAAGAGCTCATGGAGTGGATCGAGAACCCGGTCTTCAGCATACGCCGGGGCATTCCCGACAAGTGGTGTTATCTGGGGGAATCGAACCGTTGGATTCAGCCCGCACCTTGCTGGAAATAGACCCTGCCCGTCAGCGGTCACAAGGACTCACCGATCTCCTCCAGAAAACGGCTGCGCTCCGCATGATTTCCTTTCCTTAAGAAAGAATAGCAGAGGAAAAGATACCGCTGTGCCCTGGTCACGGCCACGTACATGAGCCGCCTTTCCTCCTGGAGTCCCGCCTCGGAATCGAGGGATCGCCAGTGAGGAAAAAGATCCTCTTCGCATCCCACCACGAAGGCTGCCTGGTACTCGAGCCCCTTGCTGGCATGCACGGTGGACAGGTTGACCCCCATGGACTGCTCGGCATCGTCTTGCTCCTTGTCGTCCTTGACCAAGGAAGCCTCCTCCAAGTAGTCCACAATGGTCTCCTTCTGGGAGGCCGAGTAGATGAGCTGCTCGATGTTTTCTTCTCTGGAGGTGAAATCCATGGAGTCGGCCTTTGTGACCTGTTTGAGGTAATCCATGTACTGCACCTGGGACAGCACGGTGCGTATGGCGGCATCGGGTCTGTGGTCCCTTATCTTGTCGAGCAGATCCATCAGCTCGCCCAGGGCCTTGCGGACCTTGGGCGCGAGGATCTCTTGTTGCAGCGCGCTTCTGGTCGCTTCCTGGAGGCTCATGTCGTCCGTCCGCAGGGCCTGGATCTTCCCCAGCACCGCCGGCCCGATGCCGCGCCGCGGCACGTTCATTATCCGTTCGAATCCCACGTCGTCTTTGGGAAACACAGCCGAGGCCATATAACAGTGGATGTCGAGCACCTCCCTGCGTTCAAAGAACCCTTTGGAGCCGAGCATCCGATAGGGAATGCCAGCGGCCCGGAAGGCCTGTTCGTAGGCCAGGGAAAGGAATTTGGTGCGGTACAGGACCGCCATTTTTTCCCAGGAGATACCCATCTGCCGAAGGGATCGTACCTTCGCCGCCACCCAGGCCGCTTCCTGCTTTTCATCGTAAAACTCGTGCAGCTCAACGATGCCGCCGCCCTTGCTGGAAAAGCATCGTTTTTCCACCTTGTCAGGGTTGTGGTCGATCAGCCGGTTGGCCACCTGGACGATTTCGTCCGCGCTGCGGTAGTTTTGTTCCAGTCGGAATATTTCCGAGCCCGAGTACTTGCGGGCAAAAGAAAGGAAATGCCCCACGTTGGATCCTCGAAAGCCGTATATGGCCTGCCAGTCGTCCCCTACGCAGAAAAGATTCCCGTTGCATACGAGAAGACCGGTCAGTTCCTCCTGCAGATCGTTGGTGTCCTGGTATTCGTCCACCAGAATATAGGTGAAAAGCTCCTGGTAGTGTTTGCGTATCGGCCCATGGGTGCGCAGAAGGTCCCTGGTGAAAAGGAGTATGTCGTCGAAATCGACGGCGTTTCTGGAGATCATCTCTTTTTGGTACTGGCTGTAAATTTCCGTAAACCTGATTCCCCCGAACCTGGGCAGTTTTTCGCCGAAGGAGGCGGGGTCTCCGGAGTTCTTTGCGTTCGACACGTGCGCCACCAGCGTGGGAAGCGCCTTCTTGTCAATGTTGAGCCTTGCGAGGATCTCCTGGAGTGTCTTCTGCCTCTGGTATTCCGCGTAGATCTGCAGAGGGTTCTTGAAGCCCACCGCCTCGCAATGCTCGCGCAAGATCCTGAAACATGCGCTGTGGTAGGTACGCACCCACGGGAAACGGCCCAAGGGTTTTCCCGTCAGACTGACAAGCCGGCTTTTCATCTCGTCGGCCGCCTTGTTGGTGAACGTGATGGCAAGGATGCGTTCGGGATCGTGCCCCGATTCCATCAGATGGGCCACCTTGGCGGTCAGGGTGCGGGTTTTTCCGGATCCCGCTCCTGCGACCACTAGGGCCGGGGAGCCGACAAAAGCCACGGCCTTTTCTTGTTCCTTTGACAGTTTCATGGAGCAACGTCTTTTCAAAGCCACTGCACGCGCGCTTTTCTCCGCGACACAAGCCGCAGGAAGCGCACGTCAGGATAACCGGCCACGAAGGCAACGGGTACCTTGTGCCTGGCGGGTATATCGAGGGTCTTTTTGATTTCCGGGCAAAGCTCCGAGGCCATCACCAGGAACCCGATGAAGCAGGTTCCCAGGCCGAACGCCTCGGCCATGAGGACCATCTGCATGGCGCAAAGCCCCGCGTCCACATCGAGGGACCGGGTCCATTCGGGGTTGGCGTAGGTGACGACCAGGGCGGGGGCGTGGTAGAAAAGCCTGTCCGTTCCCTGTTTCCGGAACCGGTCCATCTCTTGGAGGATCTGGGCATAGGCGGCCTGGATCTGGTGGACGGGGGTGAGGGCCTGGCCTTTTCCCAGGAACTCTCCCAGGGCCTCCTGCAATTTTTTCCCTTCAGCGGCCAGCGTTTCCGTGGTCAGGTTCCGAACGGTTTCGATCGTGGAGGGGTTCGTTACCACCACGTGACGGAAGGGTTGAAGGTTTCCGCCCGTGGGAGCGTAGCGACCCGCCTCCACGATGCGCCTCAGCGTCTCCTTTTCCACGGGTCGGTCCTTGAAAAACCTTATGCTTCTTCGGGCCCGCATGAGGTCCATGAGGCTGTCGGGCGAGGGGAGGGCCCCTTTTTCGGGGATCGGGGTGAACTCCTGGGCATCCAGGGAAGGGATCTGGATCGCGTCCTCCGGACACACGGCCTTGCAGTGGCCGCAGAGTATGCACTGGGTCGGGTCGGTGACCTCGACGCTGTTTTCGCCGCATTCCAGTATATGACGCACGCAGACCGGGATACAGGTGCCGCACAGCGTGCAGCGCGTTGCATCGATTCGAACTGTCTCCATGTATTATCCTTTCCGTCTGTTTCTCGTGGACACGCACCGGACGGCCACGTAACCGGCTCCGGGTCGGGCCGCCACATTCCCTCACCCCGCCCCTTTGTCCGGCTGATCACTCATTTACCCAAGGCGACATGGTAGTGTAAAAGCAGGCTTCGCACAACACCCTTTCAGGGCAGGGCCTTTTGGATCGTCGATGCCGCATGGGTTGCGGATCCTTTGGCCCTCCCCCATTCGAAAGGAGCCGACATGAGCCATCTTTTGCCGATTCGAAGCGCCCTCTTCGTCCCGGGCAACCGGCCCGAGCGGGTGGACAAGGCCGTGGCATCCGGTGCCGATGCGGTGATCGTCGACCTGGAGGACGCCGTGCCAAGCGGGCTGAAGGAAGCAACCCGGCCCGTGGTCAGGGACCGGATCCTGGCCCATCCGGGCCGGATGATCCTGGTGCGCGTGAACGGCCTGGAATCCGGAGGGGCCGAGGCGGACCTGGAGGCGGTCGTCTGCCAGGGCCTTTTCGGGATCGTGCTTCCCAAGGTGGACGACGGGGCGCCGATCCACGAGGTGCAGGCCTTGTTGACCCGCCTGGAAGCAAGGCGAAGCCTGCGCCCCGGAACCGTGAAGATCATTCCCCTGATCGAATCGGCCATGGCCATAGAAAACGCTTACCGTATCGCCGCGGAAAAGACCGAACCGGAAAGGACCCTCACCCTGGCTTTCGGTGCGGCCGACTACGCCCTGGACGTCGGCATGGAGATAACCAAAACGGGAGAGGAGCTGTGGTACCCCCGGTCCCGATTGGTGGTGGCCTGTCGCGCCGCAGGAGTGGATGGGCCCCTGGACACCCCCTTCATGGTGGATCTGAAAGACGTGCAAGCCTTCGAAGCCGATGCGAGACGGGCCAAGCAACTGGGTTTTCAGGGCAAGCTGTGCATCCATCCCAGCCAGGTTGCTTTCTGCAATCGCCTGTTCAGCCCCACCGAGGAGGAAGTCGCCTTTGCCAGGAGAGTGGTGGAGGCCTTCGAAGCACGGGAGGCCGGGGGATCCGCGGCATTCGAAGTGGACGGGAAGTTCGTGGATTACGCCGTGGTGAAACGGGCCAGGAGGGTCGTTCGGATGGGGGAGAAGATACTTGCCAATAATTCTCGATATTGACACTAGAGGGACCATACTTATAGTAATAACACTCCCCGTTACGGGGAGCTGGAGAGTCGAGGCCCCTGAGGTTCCCCACTCCCCTTTCCCGGGGGTCTCGCTCTTACTCTCCAGTCCACAGAGGCCCTTGGTTTCTTGCCTCCTTTCTTCCCCAAGGGCCTCACACCCACAATCCGATTTGTACTTTACAACCGTCACGGGTTTGCTACGTTAGAGATCGGCTTTTATCATCCTTGCGGCCACGTGCGACCACGGAAGGAAGAGTCTTTTGGGTGGGCGGTGCCCACGCTGCGAAAACCTCCATTCACGCGGGGCCCCAAGGATGCATCCTCAACCTTGCGTAAGATGAGGCCCGTGGAAAGCAGCCTCGCCCGGCCGAAACGATGATAAATGCCTGGAGATGGATAAGACAGCGACGTGCACGGGAGCGGTGGAATGGGCAGTGGAGCCGACTCCGGAGAGGGGTAGGTCCGCAAAAGGAGCAGCATGAGCGACAAAGAGGCCACGCAGGCTGAAAGGGACTTGGCGCAAGCATTCGGATTACTGCGATCACAGCGCCTTGACGAGGCCATCGAGGCGTTCTCCAGGGTGCTGGAGGCCGACCCCCGGTGCGCCGCGGCTTACAACCACCGCGCCGTGGCGTGGGCGCAGAAAGGCGATTTTGCCCGTTCCATGGACGATTTTGCAGAGGCACTGGAGCTGACCCCCCGCGATGGCCGGGTCCACTTCAATCGGGGGTTCACCTGGTTTCTGCAAGGGAACCTGGAACGCGCAGCACAAGACCTGACCGAGGCCGTCACGTACAATCCCAACGATGACAGGGCCTATCACTATCGAGGAGAAGTCCGGTTCCAAGAAGGGGATCACGATGGGGCCATCGAGGATTTCACTCGCGCCCTCGCCCTGAACCCCGGCCTGGGAAAAACCCATCGGTGCCGCGCCATGGCATGGGTTCGCAAGGGAGAAAACGACCGGGCCATGGCCGACTTCGACAAGGCGATCGCTCTGGATCCACGCGATGCGGATGCGTATTTGAGTCGGGGTATGGCGTGGCTCCAGAGGGATGAGTGCGACCGGGCCCTGGCCGATTACGACAAGGCCCTTGCCATAGATCCCGAGGATGCGGACGTGTATTTCAGCAGGGGTTTGGCGTTGGCGAAAAAGGGTGAATACGACGAGGCCCTGGCCGATTACGACAGGTCGTTGGGCCTCAACCCGAACAACGCCGACGTCTACTTCAGCCGGGCATTGACCTGGGCCGACAAGGGAAACTGGAGACAGAGCTTCGAAGATGCCAGAAAGGCGGTCGCGCTCAACCCCCACGACCCGAACTATCGACTCGTGGCGACCTCCCTGGAGGCCAGGCTCGGCCCCCTTGCCACCAGGCGGGGGATGTGAGGCCCTTCGGGTTCAGGAGCCGAGCCTGAAGGCGTGGGACACATTTTGTGTCGTGGCCGCGGCCAGTTCCTCGAGCCCCATGTTCCTGAGCCGGGCCACCTCCCGGGCCGTATGCACGACAAAGGCAGGTTCGTTCTTGGAGCCCTGGCGGGGCGCCGGGGTCAGATGGGGGGCATCGGTCTCCACCAGCAGGCGGTCGAGGGGGGCCTTGCGTGCCACCTCCCGCAAGTCGTGGGACCGTGAGTAGGTCACCGGCCCCGGGATCGAGAGAAAAAACCCCCAATCCAGATACTTACAGGCAAGGCTCCAGTCCCCGGAAAAGCAGTGGATGATACCCCCGACCAGTTTGGAGCGGCAGGCGGCCAGGGTCCGATAAACATCGGCGTGGGCTTTTCGATCGTGGATGATCACGGGAAGACGCGTTTGCACCGCGATTTCGAGCATTTCCCGAAAAAGGGACACCTGGGCCGTCCTGGGTGAGCGCAGGTGGTGGTAATCGAGGCCGATCTCTCCCAGGGCCGCTGCCGAAGGGTCCGCGGCCATCTGCCGGGTTTGTTCCAGCCGCTCGGAAGTGGCGCCTTCGGCCCAGTGGGGGTGGTAGCCCACCGTGGCGTGCACGCCTTCGTGCCGCCGGGCGATTGCGAGGCAGTTGCGACTGCTCGATGGCGTCACCCCGATGGTGATGACCTTATCGACCCCGGCCTCCCGGGCCCGTTCCAGCACTGCCGCGAGCCTGTCCCGAAAATAGGGGGCATCCAGATGTGCGTGGGAATCGATGAGCATGGGCGACACCCTTCCATTTATTAAGCGTTGGGCCTTGATCATCGTTTCGGCCACATTGTTTTCCCCTCACCCTGGCCCTCTCCCAGAGGGAGAGGGGGATGTGGAAAATCGCAATTTGTGGCCGCGCGCAGTAACCTTGGGTCGTTTCGTGCGAAAATGGACGCGATTCATCAAGGTTTCGTGACGATGCCTTTTTCCTGCAGCGCGGCCAGCTCCTTGTCGCACAATCCAAGAAGTTCCTGCAGCACGTAACGGTTGTGCTCTCCCAGAAAAGGACCACGGGAGAGGGGCACCGGATTGTGTCGCATCTTCCACGGCATACCCACCAGTTCCAGGGGCCCCATTTGGGGATGATCCACGGTGAGAAAGACTCCCCGGGCCCGCAGATGCGGGTCTGCATACAGGTCGCGGGCATCCCGGGACGGGGCCGCTGCCAATCCCTGCCGGCAGAGGGCCTCCACCATCCAGTCCCTGTCCCGCTCACGGGTCCAGGCTTCGATGATGCCGTCCAGTTCCCTCTCATGACACTTGCGTGACTGCATGGTCGTGAACCGGGGGTCCCTTGCCAGGGCCTGCATACCCATCACCCGGGTGAGGGCCGCGAACTCCTCGTCCGCGTGCACCTCCAGAGCCATCCAGCGGTCCACGCCCCAGCATCGGTACACGTTGTGCGGAGCAAACCGTGGGTGGGCGTTTCCCATGCGTTGGGGGACCTGCCCGTTCATGGCGTATCCCAGGAGCATGTCTCCTATGAGGGAAGTCACCCCCTCGCACTGGGAATAGTCGATGAACTGGCCCTGCCCGGTTTGCTGCCTGTGGTGCAGGGCCGCGGCGATGGCGTATGCCAAAGTGGTGGCGTTCATCAAATCCACGTCCCCGGTGCTGTGGGAGGGGTGGTCGTCCGGGTATCCCGTGACGAAGGCCCCTCCGCCGATGGCGTGGTGCACCAGGGCAAACCCCCGGTAGGAGCTTTCGGGGCCGTAGCGCCCCCTGCCCGATGAGGACGCGGCGATGATGTCGGGCCGTATCCTGCAAAGATCTTCATACCCCAATCCCAGCTTCTCCATGGCTCCGGGTCGCAGGTTGTCCACCACCACGTCGCTGATGGCCACCAGACGCCTGACCAGATCCACCCCTTCGGGCCGCGCCAGATCGATGGTGACGCTTTTCTTGCTCAGGTTCACGGCGTGAAAGGCGATGGCCCCATCGACAGGGATCTTCAGGGGGGCCCGCTCGGGAAGGGGCCAGGCCACCTGGCGGCGCATGAAGTCCATTCGCTTGTGGCCTTCCACCTTGATGACTTCCGCTCCGAAGGCGGCCAGGAGCATCCCTGCAAAAGGACCGGCCCAGACCCAGGAGAAATCGAGCACCCGGATCCCCTGAAGCGGCGCCGCCCCCGAATCTTGCCCCCCACCCCGGGACGACATGGGGCCGGCGGATGGGAAGCGCAAAGCCTCACCGGATGCCTGCTCGTTGTGTGCATCCAGCAAGGGGGCCGGCTGCCGCACCCGCGGGGGTGTCGCCGAAAACCGATAGGGCCACCCGGCATAACGGTGGCTGCCCGCCTCGGGGTGGTCCACATCCACAAAATAACCACGTGCCAGATACTGTGGATTGCGCATCACGTCGTGTGCCGAATTGATGGGGCCGATGGGTATTCCCCTCTTTGCAGCCCTGTGATGCACGTCGTCCTTCTGTTGTCCCAGCATCCATTTGTCGAGCAGCCAGGTTATCTCATTCAAGTGATGGGTCCTGTACGCAAGGGAATCCCATTCGTCTCCCGCGATCCACTCGGGCTTTCCCATGAGCTCCCGCAACGCGCGGAACTGGTGATCGTCGAGCGCGTTGACCACCACGTAGCCGTCGGAAGTCTGCATCCTGCCCAGGGCCGGGGGCCTGTCGGGAATGCGGCTCCACGTGGTGTCGTGGTAGCGACTGCCCGGCACCGCGGGACGGACCAGGTGCAGGACGACTTCCTGCAAAGAAATGTCGATGAGGTCCCCCCTTCCCGTCTTCCGGCGGCCGAGCAGAACGCACAGGGTGGCGAAGGCGGCCACGAGACCTCCGTGGTACCCCACGGGGTAGCCGCCCATCTTAACGGGAGCACGGCTCCCGTCCACCGAGCGGGCGGGAAGCAGGTTGCCCAGGCCCCCTGCTTGAATGAGGGTCAGCTCGTCTGCCTTCCTGTCCGCCCTGGGCCCGGTGCGTCCGTAGGGTGTGATGCACGTGACCACCAGGCCGGGGTTGACACCCTGCAAACCGCTCCACTCGAGGCCCAGAGTCTCCAAGGTGCCCGGAGGATGGTCGTCGATGCACACGTCGGCCCACCGGAGCAGTTCCCGGACGCGGGCGAGCCCCCGGGGACTTCCCAGGTCAAGGGCCAGGCTCTTCTTGTTGGTGTTGTTGTAAAGAAACAATGCGCTTTTTTCGGGGTGGGGTCCTTCGGGGGGAAAAGGACCGCACAGGCGGGAGGGGTCCCCTTCGGGGGGCTCCACCTTGATCACTTCCGCGCCCATGTCGGCGAGAAGTTTGCCGCAATAAGGGCCAGCGACCATGGTGGCCAGTTCCACCACCCTGAGACCGTCCAGAGCTCCTCTGTCCATCGCCGCAAACCTCCGCTCCGCTTCTTTTGTCGTCCGCGCGCGGCGGGTCATCAATGCCCGCCTCCCTTCCAGGTTCTTTCACACATTTTGCCCATGCATACAAGACGCAACACGCTTTCGTAGAAACACGCCGTTCGCGGCTTTGCGGTTGCAATGGGTCCCTGCCTGATGTAAGGAACCGTGGATTACGCGATGGCGCAAATTCGAAATGTGGACAAGGAGGCCCCTTGATGAGCGTTCCCGGGCACAGATTGGATCGGATGTTCAACCCTGAAACAGTGGTGGTGATTGGCGACAAGAGCCCCGAGTACATGTGGATTCGAGCAAACCTGCCTTTCAAGGAAAGGGGAGGGAATCTCTACTCCGTGCAGATCGATCCCAAGGAGATCCGGGGAATAGAAGCCCTGGGGGTCACCAATTTGACCTCCATCCTCGACGTACCCGAACCCATAGACTATGCCCAGGTGGCGGTGCCCCGGCAGGTATCGACCTATGTGCTCAAGGACCTCATCGCAGCGGGCGCCCACGGAGCCGGCTTCTTCACCTCGGGATTCGCCGAAACAGGACAGGAGCCGGGAATAGGCCTGCAAGAGCAGTTGACCCGGATGGCACGGGACGCCCGTTTCAACCTGGTGGGTCCCAACTGTCTGGGCATCCACGTGCCCACGCTGGGTGTGCGGTTCAGCGCGGACACCGCTGTCGTGCCCGAGGGAAACATCGCCTTTCTGTCCCAGTCGGGGACCCACGGTGTCATGTTCTGCCTGGCCGCGGCCACCTGCGCCCTCCAGCCGCGGGCCTGCGCAAGCTTCGGCAACGCCGTCGTTCTCGATGTCCACCATTACCTCGACTACTTCATGCAGGACGACGCCACTGCCGTGATCGCCATGTACGTGGAAGGCATAAGGGATGGACTGGCCTTTGTCCGTGCCTTGAAGGCGGCTTGCGCGCGCAAGCCGGTGGTGATCTGGAAAGGAGGCCAGACCCGGGCCGGAGCCCGAGCCACCATGTCCCACACCGCCTCCCTGGCAACCGCCCAGTCCCTCTGGGAGGGCTTGGTGCGTCAGTGCGGGGCTATCCCGGTAAACACCCTTGACGAAACAATCGACACCGTCAAACTGCTTCTCTGCGAGCGAAAGCCCACGGGAAAGGCAATGGCCCTGCTGGCCATGACGGGCGGTCCCTCGGTATCGATCACCGATGCTTTCGAGAAGGCCGGGCTGACGGTTCCCCGTCTCACCGAGCGTTCCTACGGTGAACTCGCACAGTTTTTCAACATCGTGGGGGGAAGCTTCCAGAATCCCCTCGACATGGGCGTGACGATCCGCACGAACCCGAAGGTGCTCGAACGCATCCTGCACATAGTCGACGCCGACCCCAACGTCGACGCCACTGCCATGGATCTGTCGGCCATGTTCAACGTGAGGATGTGGAAGGACTCTCCGGCGGCCCTCGAGAAGTCCCTGGACATGTTCCAAGCCCACGTGAGACGTTCTACAAAGCCGTTCTTTCTCATCATGCAGCCTACCCACGAGGAAGGGTTCTTGGCGGAGGTGAGATTGAAGTTCGGGCAGCGGGGCATCACCGTTTTCGCAAGCTTCGAACGGGCCGCGGCCGCCGCGGCCAGGGTTCTGGAGCACACGACCCGTGGGCAGGTTTTGGGAAAGTGAAAGGTCCGGCGGGAAAGGGAGGAGCAAGAAGGGCCGCCAGCGCCTGGGGGGCGTCATTGGTCATAGGCGCCGGGGGCGCGTGAAGAAGGCGATGGACGATCAAATCGAGTGAGTGACGGCATTCGGGGGCTCTTGGGCCAAGGAGGGCGACGAACCGGAGGCCGATGTCCAGGTGCGGGGCCGGTCTCCGGAAATGCCCGCCCGGAAGGGGTTGAGAGAGCTCAAGTCCAAGGACCAGGCGCTTCAGGCAGACGGGGCGGCATCGGAGAAATCCATGGTGAAGAAGATGTTCTTCTCCTCCGGCACTCTTGCGGCGTTCGGATACAGCTTGCGCAGGACTTGGATCATGGGCCTGTTTTCCGACATCACGTAGGCACAAAAGCCTTTGTAGCCGTTTTCTTTGGCGATTTCCTCCAGCCGCTTGACAAGATAGGTCGCCACTCCCATGCCCTGATACGGCTCGCCCACCACCAGGGCCACTTCCGCACGGTTGTCTTCGGCTTCGAGATAGGTCGCGATGGCCATCATCTGGTGGGTCCCCTTGTTGCGAACCAGACCCACCAGCGAGACGTTCTTTCTGTAATCGAGGTTTGCCCAGTGTTCCTGGGCCATCTTGTGGGAGAAAACCTTAATCCTCTTGAAGAAACGGAAGTAAATGCTTTCTTCTCTCAGGGAGTAGAAGAAGTTCCTGTACGCGATCTCGTCGGACGGCAGCAGGGGCCTTACCGACATGGTCCTGCCGTTTTTCAGCACGATTCTGCTCTTGTACCCTTCCGTGAAGAGGAGATCATCCGGGTGGGGGGCGAGCTGATCCGAGAAGATATAGTGGTTTTCCTTGGCTGCTTCGATGAGGCTTTCCCGGAACTTGGGGTGGGCGATTTGCGCCAACTCCATGACCCGCTGGGAGATGCTCTTTCCCCGCAATTGGGCGATGCCGTATTCGGTCACCACGAAGTTCACATCACCGCGAAGGGTCCCCACTCCGGCGCCCTCGCTCAAATTGGCAACGATGCGCGACAGCCTCCCCCTCTTGGCCGTCGAGGGAAGGGCCACAATGGAAAACCCGCCCTTGGACATGGCCGCGCCTCTTATGAAATTGGCCTGATCCCCCGTACCGCTGTAAAACAACTGGCCCACGGAGTCCGAACACACCTGCCCGGTCAGATCCACCTCCAGGGCCGAACTGAAGGAGATGAAGTTGTCGTTCCGTGCGACCACCGCAGGATCGTTCACGAAGTCGGAGGAGCGAAAATAGAAGATGGGGTTGCCGTCGATATACTCATAAACCCTTCGCGACCCCATGCACAGGGTGGCCACCGCCCTGTCCGGCAAGAAGTTCTTCCTCTTGTTGGTGATGACCCCCTGCTCGAAAAGGGGCACGAACTCGTCGGTGATGAGCTGGGTGTGCAGGCCCAGGTCGTTCTTGCCGCATAGGTGCTGCAACACGAACTGGGGAAGGGCCCCAAAGCCGACCTGCAGGGTACTCCCATCGTCGATGAGTTCCGAAACAAACAGGGCGATACGCCTGGCCACATTCGCGTCCGGCACGGGCGCCCCCGTTTCCACGAGCGGTTCTTCGTGGGGCACCAAGTAATCGATGTCGTCCACGTGCACGATGCCGTCCCCATAGGTCCGGGGCATTCTCGGGTTGACCTGTGCGATGACCGTTCTTGCGTTTTGTATGGCGGGCTTGGTCACGTCCACCGAGACACCCAGGCTGCCGAATCCGAACCTGTCAGGGGGGCTTATCTGCACCAGGGCCACATCGATGCCTATCTGGTTGCTGTTGAAAAGGTCGGGAATTTCCGAAAGGTAGGCCGGAATGTAATCGATCTTTCCTTCGAACGCAGCCTTCCTCATCAATGAGCTGATGAAAAAAAGCTTGAGATAAAACCGCTTCAAAAACAGGTCGTCATTTAGGTAATTCGACAAAGTGAAGGCGAACATCTGGTATATCATGATATCCTCGATGTTCGGATCGTTCACCATGGCGCGGATCAGGTGCTGCGGCTCCCCGCAGCCCGAGCCGATGAAGACGCGACTGCCGTTTCTGATATTCGCAACGGCCTCTTCGGCCGAAACCACCTTTTCCGGACAGTGCTTTCTGATGTCCATGACCGCTTTTCTGCTCCTTGGGTTCGTCTTGTGGGGCCTGCATCATCCTTAGGGCTCGTGCAAAAATAACCTCCCATTTTGATGCGCCGATCCATCACGCCTGGCGGCCTTGCTCGTCAGTTAAATGGCCAGCCATTCGCCCTCCTCGCGCCTTGCCATGCGCGCGCCTCGACACCTGAAAAGGGGAACTTATTCTTGCACAAGCCCTTATCGGCCGATTACGCCCCATACGCCGTAACGCCCCTGGAGGCAGGTGGGTCCTCTACGATAGGAATCGGGCCTTGATCATTGCTCCGGCCACATCCCTCCAAACCCTCAATTTCGGCGCGGAGCCGAGCATGCGGCAGCGGCATCTCCCAACCCGATGCCGGCAGCGACCGCGCGCCGTATATACCTTTTCAGCTCGTTGGAGTCGAGGCAAATGAGGGAACAGGAAAGGCACGGCCGGCAGTGAAGGAAGATGTCCCCGCCACGGCCCACACAAAGAACTCGGCCTGGGCCTTGAAACCCACCCCCACGGCACCGTCCACCATATAAAGTGCCCACGCGTAGCGCGGCTCATAAGCGCTGGTTGTGCAGGTCCAATACCAGTTCTTCACTTCTTCAAAGGGGTGACCACCGGGCAGGGCCGGCGAATGGGCACCCATGTCGGTCAGACTCTCCAGCTCGCACACCGTGGGCAGGCGCCAGTCTCTGCGTCCATGGGTACTGCCGGCATTGAGCCTTTCGATTGTTTCGAGGGCTGCCTTCCAGTCTACAGGTTGCTCCGTGCAGGTAGCTCCTCTCTTCCAGGTCAGACCGGTGAGGTTGTCTCTCACCGTTTCTCCTTTTTCAAGAAAACGCGGCTCCGGCCAGGGGATTCCCACCTTCAGGGCCCCGTCCTGTCCGGAACCCTCACACGAGGTGATCTGCCCGAATGGGCCATAGCAGAGCCCCTGTCCGGTACGGGGAACAAGGACTCGTTCCGGGCCCCCCCCACGCACCGGCCACACCATGTGGCTCGCGTGTTTCATGCCCCTGTGAACCCTTGCCCCGCCCAGGTGTACGTACCAGGCTTCGCCGGTGAGCCTCGCGCAGGTGGTGGAGGTCCAGTAGTACCCGGGGAACACCCCGGTAAAGGGATGATCCGCAGGCAGGCAGGGATTTGTGCGGCTGTGGCTGACAAGACTGAAAAGCTCCCGCCGATTGGGAAGGTGCCAGTCGCTGTAGCCCAGGATACGGTCCCGGTTCATCCGGCTCACATAGTCCAGCGCCTCCTGCCACGTGAGAGGAAACCCCGTGGATCCCGCGTCTGTGTGCCAGCTCAACCCCGTACGCCGGTCACGGGCCGTGTGCCCGATCAGATCAAAGAGGGATTCCGGATGTGCGCCTTTCATGTGCTCCTTCCAGGTCCCGCCGTAACACGGTGCGTCTTCGTCCGCCAGCCGCGCATGTTCTGCAAACGCGCCTGCCTTGGTGCGTACCGGCAGCGAAAGGGGTTCCATCCGGTCGTCTTTCCTTGTGGATCGAAGACACGGGAAACCGGAGTAGGGCAACGTGGTGATCCCCCCAAGGCGGACTCATCGGGCCAGTTGCACGGCGCAACGGGCAGCCCCCAGAAGCGCCGCCTTGTCGTTGCGAATCACCCATACGGGTATCTTTTCGAGGAGGCCCTTGAACCTGCCCTTGTCTGCGAAGGCCCGGAGAAACCCCCCTTCCTTGAGTTTGGGCAGGATCTTGGGGGCAATGCCTCCCGCAAGATAGACCCCCCCACGGGCAAGTCCGGTAAGGGCCAGATTACCCGCTACCGACCCCATGATGGAGACGAAGCGATCGAGGGCTTCCACACACAGTGGGTGCTTGCCTTCCAGGCCCGCCTCGGATATGGCGGCGGCAAGGTCCGCGGTCTTTAGGAGGGCTGCGAGCCAGTGGGGTTCTTCGTGGACGCCGGTGGTCTTCAGCCATGTGTAGATGTTTACAAGGCCCGGCCCGGACACGAGCCGTTCCACGCTCACGTGACCCAGTTTTTCATGAAGGTATCGCCACAGGGCCACCTCCTGCTCATCTGTTGGGGCAAAATCCGTATGCCCCCCCTCAGAGGGAATGGGAACGTATCGGTCTTCCAGCCATGCGAGCAGACACTGTCCCAGGCCCGTTCCGGGCGCAATGAGCGCGATGGCTTGCTCCTTAGCGGCCGATTGTTCATTGAGGGGCACCTTGTCGGGGTCGCCCAGAAGAGGCAGGGACATCGCAGTGGCGGCCAGATCGTTTACAAGCTTCACCTTGGACCACCCAAAGCGTTTCCGGATGCTTTCTTCGGAGATTTCCCAGGGAAGGTTGGTCGTCCTGCACCGGCCCTGCATCACCGGACCCGCGACGCCCAGGCAGGCCGCTTTCACCTCGATACGATGACCCCTTACAAAACGCTCGAGGATCTCTTCCGGACCCGAAGCCTCTTGACTGGAGAAAGTCTCTACCGACTCCATCCGAAGGGAGCCCGTGAGCCCGGAAAAGTACCCTATGTTCGTCTTGGTACCCCCGATATCTCCCACCAGGAGCACACAGGTTCGATCGGTAGCATCCATCAAAGGCCTCCTGAAAACCGTCAAAAATGCATCCGTCCCTTGCCATGCGCACGCCTCGGCCCCTGAAAACGTGAGCGCATCCTTACGTGAACCCACCGTGGGGTTTACGAGAAATCCGCCCGATGGCTTTCACGCGGTGCGGTTGGATCCTTTCCCAAGAGCCCCGGCCGAAGGGGCGATCCCATTTACTTCAGTGTATACCTTGGGCGGCCACAAACTGCGTTTTTTATACCCTCTCACCCCGACCCTTGTCCCAGAGGGCGAGGGGGACGCAGGAAATCGCAACGTGTGACCGCGCGCAGTATATACGCCCAACCGTGCGGGTCAAGGCTCCCCGGAAGTGCCGCCAATGGAGCAGGGGGCGTCGTGTGGCTTCAATGCACTTGGGGCGCCGCGTCTCAGGGTTGGTGCCCGAGTCGATGCTTCCTGAAGCGGCCGGCGGCAGGATGTTTGAGGACCCTCGGTTCTTGGTCTCCTCGATCCTTTGCGTGCCACGATGCGGGACATGACCGGCTCGAAATGGAGCTTCTCTCTGCCATGGGCATCGTAGAATCGAATCGCTGCCAAGCCGGTGACAAAGCCTGTCAGTGCGAACAGAACCGTGGTCACGTCCTGGCTGATACCCAAGGGCAGCGAAAGAAGCTCCCCGATCAGGGCCCCCAGGAATATCCCGCCAACCGGCAATCCGTAAAGCAAGACCAAGGCCCTCAGTGCGGGTTTGGTCCCCATTGACAGCTCCACGCTGTCGCCCTGTCTTGCGTGGAGGCTGTTTCGAACACGCACGACCACCGGCCCTCCTCCCGGAGCAGTAGGGCAGTGGGACTTGCTTGGACAGTGTGCGCACACTTCCTGCCTTCTCGTCTCCACCATCGCCCAATCTTGCCTTGCCTCCCTGACGATGCCCGTTTTCGTGTACATGAACCCCCTGCCTTCCATTGTTGGGGTGTTGCGGATCAGCATGGATGGCTCGTAGGATACTTGTGTTTTATAGAATAATGATATAGAAGAGGGTGTCAAAGGCTTTTGTCTCAATGGAAGGGTATGAAGAACAGAAAGGAACATGGAAGATGAACGTTGATTCCGGGCTGGTTCTCGAGCTGGAAAACGATGTCATACGGTTCACCCCCAAAGGGGAGATCGGGGTGCTGGATGCCATCAAGGCCCTGAGCGGAAACGACGCGGTTGGCGAAACGATTTGGGGGGAGCTCACGGCCAAGGACCCGCAAATCCTCGGGTATTGCAGACAGCACGCCTTCGACGAGGAGGAAGCCGTCATGGTGGCCGACGGCACAGGCTGGGAGAGGATCCAAGACGCTCTGTTTCAACATCTTTTCGATGAATCGGTGTGAAGCGGTCTCCAACTTAAGATCCCTGCCGTAGACGCCTGCAGCCCGCAACGCGAGCGTCCTGCGCGTGTTCTTCACAATACCATCAGGAAGAATCGTTTCTCGGACAAGCGGGTATGTTTCGCCCGGGGGTGCGCTGTCTGCCGACACCCTTCCACGCTTCTCTTTCCCGGGACCACCCCTCGGTCGCACGGGACCACCGTGTCACCGCCGGTGACCAGGTGGCCCCCTCCCCGCCGGTTCGTGCGAACCCTCCCGGGGGTTCTGCGTGGGTCCACGACCCCGAAATATGGGAAGAAAATCCGTCCTTCAAGTGGGGTTCAGAGCAGGGGCCGATCGAGGTCGCCGCACCGGGGTCGAGCGGGTGGTGGCGCTTTTGCCCATGCCGCAGGTAGCCTCAGCGGTCGTAGAGAAAGACAAAGGGCTGGTATTTGTCCTCACCGGCTTCCTCCTCCAAGAGCACGGGGCCCCATGAGGCGCCTTCCCACAGGACAAAACGTACCCGCCTTGCCGTGTCGAGCACGCAGAGCATCACGTCGTCGCTCACGGGATCGCCGGCCAGGGTCATGGAAGTGGGAACGGCACCGATGTCCGGGCCGCTGACCTCCGTGGACCAACCGGTGCAACTGTCCCATGTGCGGTAGCGAACCACCGTCTGGCCGGTTTCTCCGTAAGTGGCCAGTGCCTGTCCCGACCCGGCTTCGAAGATCACGGCCACGTTGGGACAGGCTGTGGAGGCTTGTGCGCTTTCCGCCGGCTCCGAGGTCCCCCATGCCGCGCCGTCCCAGACGTTCAACCAGACGCCGTCTTGGCTCAGCACGCCCAGAACGATCCTGTCACTGCCGGGGTCCGAGGCCAGGGTGAGCCAGCCCGGTTGTGCGGTGAGCCCGGAGGGGGGGGCGAGGCTCTGCTCGAAGCCCCACGACAGCCCGTTCCACACCCGATGGTACACCTTGGGGTCGTCGTGTTTCCCGTAAACGACCATGGCGTGTCCGCTCTGCTGCTGGTAGGCCGCGTCGAGGGCCGTCTTTTCCATCGCATCCGTACCCGAAGCATCCAGGAGCAGGGCGTTGCCCCAGTCCGTTCCGCTCCATACCAGGGCATAGTCGTGCGCATTCGCGTCGCTCACCACCAGGACCATTTCGTCCCCTCCGGGCTTGGCGACCAGCCGCATTTGCCGGGGTTCGGCGCCCCCGTAAACCGAGACGGTTGTCTTGGCGCCCCAGGACGTGCCGTTCCACAGGCTGTACTGGAGCTGGCTGCCGGCCGTATTGTTGTTCCATACGAGCAGGGCATCTGCGCTTTGCTGTTCGTAGGCCACGGCGCAGCCCCACCAGTAGGTTTCCGTAAGCTCCGTGGTATTGAGGGGGCTGATGGGAAGGACGTTCCACTGGGTGCCGTCCCACATCTGTGCAACGATCAGTCCGTTGGGCCTGACCCCTGCCATGACGACTTGCCCCGGGCCGGTGGGGGTTGGTTTCGCCGCACCCGCCATGATCCGCATCTTGCCGAGGTTGGGGGTGCCGGAGGCGGATCCGAAGGAATCTCCGTCCCAGACGGCGTACCGCGGTATTTCCGAGTCCTTGAAACGCCACATCGCCAGGCCCGCAGACCTTGCAAGTGGCTTTACAGATGCGGCCACCGCGCCGGCCCCTTGTATGAGCCCGGCGGAAACAGCGATGTAATCCCCGTGACACGGCGTGACGGTATCGATCACCTTGAGGGTGTAAGTGAGGCCCTCGAAGACGAAGGGCTCGCCCGACGCGTCTGTCCGCCAGGCCGGGTCCTGCTTCAGTTTCCATTTTGCGTGCTCGATGGCCGCCCGCTGTCCCAGATACATCTGGTGACCTTTCACCTGGCCGGCCGATGTCCTGGCCCCCACCGCGGCCCTGCGGTTCATGCCGGCCGTAAGAAGGGCCAGTACGAGCATGGTAAAGACCACGGCGAGAAGGACCACACCGCGTTCATTGCCCGAAAGCTTCATTTCGATTCCGCGGGGCTTTGCCCCATAAGACTCACGGCACCGGTATGGAGTCCGCGGTTTTGTTGTTAAGGGCCGGAGTGTAAGCCCAACCCGGCTTCACCACGTCTGTCACCGTAAAGGTCCATGTGCACGACTTGTTCTTGGTGGTCGACTCGATGAGGGTCTTGCCGTCTTGCCCGGTCAAGCCCTCGTGCGCTTCATCGGCGCATCCGCTGAAGCTCCCGTAAACCGTGGCGCCAACCACATCGGCACCTGTCTGGTCCTTGATCCACACGGTGGCCCGGCCGTAGTACAAGCCTGTTGCACGCCAACTCATGGTGATGTCGTACACGTACATGGGGGTGCCGGCCTGGGTCGCGCATGACTGCTCGGAAGACCAGGCGGTCTCGTTCCGGTTGGCAGACCCGTCCCGGGCCTTGACCCTGTATGTGTAGGAAGCACCGGCGTTGAGGCCGGTGTCTTCATAGGTGGAAGACTCCTGCCATCCGCTGTCGTGACCACCGCCTGCCGTGCAGGCGAAGTAGTACTCCGTGCCGCTCCAGTCCGTAGCCGTGGATGCGGTCATGGAAAGGGAGCTTGCGCCGGTTGCATCCGGAGGGGCGGCCCATGTCATGGGGTTGGGCGCCGGCGGCGTATGGTCCATCGGCGATTGGCCTGCAAGCATATTCCGGGAATGCACCCGGGACCTCAGGGTCACCTCCTTGTCTCCCCGGGTGAGTGTGAGGCGGATCTCCACAAGGTTTTCGGCCAACCGGTCGCACCGGAAGACGGTGACGTTTTCGCACAGGGTGCGATACGGCGTCACATCGTAAGGGTCCGCAGTGCCGTAATCGGGTCCCCTGGTGTAGAGGACGCCGCCTTCCAGCTTGAATTCCACGTATTCCTTCGGATCGAGCTCCGCGGCATCGTAGTCGTTGATCACCCCGTCACAATCGTTGTCGGCGTCGGGGATGCCGTCCCCGTCCACCACGTAGGAACGGGTGGTGTTGTCGTATGTGTCGAGGACGCGTTCACTCACCTTGAGCACCGTACTGTCCGTCTCTCCCTGGGCCGGCCTGAGTATACTGTCGGTTTCCTGAACGAAAAGGACCATGCGCCCCATGACCAGACCGGTCGTGTCGAGCAGGCGCTGCTTGTGTTTCGTATCTTCATAGCCCGCGAAAGAGGCCGTCAGGATCCGGTAAAGGCCCCCCATTATCAGTGCCACGACGGCGAGGCTTACGAGAAGCTCGAAAAGGGTAAGTCCGGTCTTGTCGCCGATCGGTGAACGCATCGCTGCCCTTCAATAGAGCGCCTTCAGGGTCGTGAGGCTCACGTGGCCCACTGTCACGCGCACCTGCAGCAGGCCCCCTGCGCCTGCGCTCGCGTCGACAATGGCAACCGAGGGGGTGTGACTGGTGCCGTTCAGCGTGAAGGTTTCCTTGGCCGCTTCCGCGGCGGACCCGAAGATGGCCGCGAGGTCAACGGGATCGCCCCGGTTGTTGTCCAGGGCAGCGAAGTTTGCGGCCGTAATCCTGTCCAGGGTCCCGCGGGCCTGATTTGCGAAAACCAGCATTTCCTCCCTGGCGTGGGTGGCATGGAACACAGGCAGGTAGGCCTGCATCATGGGGACAATGGCGATGGAAATCAGAAAGAGCACCACGATGATTTCCAGAATGGTAAACCCCTGCTCTCTTGTGCCTGAGAAAAGGGCTCTTCCTTGCGGACTTCGGCAGGAGCGTTTCACTGTACGGTCACCTCTCCGGTGGTTCCATTGACCGTGACCGTCCTTTCCTGCCCTGCAAGGGCGGTCACGATGGTGCAATCCGAGTAGCCGCAGTGGCCGTCGGGATAAAACGTGATCCGCCCGCCCGCAGGTCCCGAGCTGATGCGCACCCCCTGGTAAGGGGCCAGGGTGTCCAGGTTTCTCACGTACCACTTCTTGTCCGTTGCGTTCAGGACCGTCCCGTACGCGTCGCAGGGCGGATCGGCGTCATGGTGGGCAAGGGGGTCCTGCCTGTAACGAGAATCGAAGACCCTGAACGCGTTGTCGTCCACATCCACGCTCAGGCCGAAGGGCCTTTGGTGCAGGGTGGCCAGGCCACGAGCATATTCCAGGCCCGAGAGGACTTCTCCTGTCGCCTCGTTGAGCTTGGTTTCGGTAAGAATGCTTTCGAACTGGGGCAGGACCACCATGGCGGCAATGCCGAGGACCAGCACGACGATGAGCACCTCCACAAGCCCGAATCCGCCGCCGGGGATGGAACGGCCCCTTTCCGGGCTCCGGCCGCACGGGTCCGGGGCAGCCGGCGTGCCTGTCCGGATGGTCATCGGCCCAAAGAGCCGGGAAGGCCGATGGGTGCACCATGCAGGTTCGGCCTGTAATTTGTCTACCAGTGCCGTTGCCATCGCGGGTGCTTGGCCCCTCGTGTCGGGTCTTGGTGATTTCGGGTCCGTGCACGCCCGGGGTTTCGGGTGGCGGTGCCCGGTTCCCTTGTTACACAGCTCGTACACGGAGTATGCAAGAAAAGTACCCGGAGGCGCTTGTTCAGCGTAAGAACTGATATTTCGATGCCTTGCAGCCTATGGGAGGTGGAAGGGGCGGGGAGGGGACTTCCTGGGTGAGTCAATTCATTGACGGTGGCGGCTCCCTTCGATAGTGGCTTCCCGCGGGAGTCGGCCTACGAATGGTAGGGAAAAGACGGCTCACCAGATGTTCCGGGCTGGGAAATCCATGGCTTCGATGAAGCGCTCGTTGAAGTCGAAGCGGGAGGAGAGTTCCACATGTTCCACGGTTTCGGCCAGTCGCCGGGCCAGTTCCCAGTACGACCTGGAAAGCAGGGTCATGACGGCCCCCGTGCTGGCGGCGTTGCCGAGGCTGCAGACGATTTCGGGCGAAACGGAGGGCAGCAATCCGATCCTTACGGCGCTGTATGCGTTCACGTAGTTGCCGAAGGCGCCTGCCAGGCAGATCCTGTCGATCTCACCGGGACCGATGCGCATCTCGTGCATCAGGGTCTGCACGCCGGCCGCGATGGCACCCTTGGCCAACTGGACTTCGCGCACGTCCTTCTGGGTGAAGTAAACGGGCTTGCCGTCGTAGGATTCCTCCCCGGAGGCCACCAGGAAATTTTGAACCCCGTCCTGTTCCACGACCCGTGAAAAGAGGGGATCGCCGGATGGGTCGGGGGAGGACAGAATGAGACCCTCGCAATCGATGATGCCGCAGTGCAGAAGCACCGCGGCCAGATCCACCAGTCCGCTTCCACAGATGCCCTTGGGTTTGACGTTGCCCACGGTCCTGTAAGTGATCCGGCCTTCCTCGACCCGAACGCCCTCGATGGCCCCGGCCCGGGCGATCATGCCGTGGGAGATCCTGGCGCCTTCCAGGGCCGGCCCCGATGCGGCCGAACAGGTCATGAGCTTCCTTCTGTTGCCCAGGAAGATCTCGCCGTTGGTACCCAGATCGAGACCCAGGACCATTTCCGTGTCCTGTTCCGACGCGCCGGAAGCCATGATGGCGCTTATGAGGTCCCCGCCTATGTAACCGGACTTGGTGGGCATCACGTAAAGCAGGGCGTCCCCATGAAACCTGAAGCCCGCCTCTGCGGCCCCGAGCACAAGGCCGTCGGTGAGAACGGGCAGGAAGGGCGCCTCGGCGATTCCAAGCGGGTCGAGACGCAGGAGCAGGTGCTGCATGGTCGTGTTCCCGGCGACCACGGCCACGTAAACGTCATCGGGTGCCAGACCGTGGGCCTTGAGGAGCCTTGCCGCCAGCATGTGCACGTCGCGCATCATGAGCTGGTGGAGCCGGAGCAGACCGTCCTGGTTTTCCTTCACGTACTTGAGGCGGCTGATCACATCGCAGCCGTACCTTATCTGGCTGTTGAGGCAGCAGGCGACCCCCACCTCGCCGCCGTCCACGAGGTTGATGAGCTTGCCCACCAGTGTGCTGGTGCCCAGATCGAAAGCCACCCCGAAAATCGGGGCGGCCGTCGGGATTGCCTTCCAGTCCATGAGCCGGTTGTCGTGAACGATCGCCGTGCCGCTGTTGCCCAGTTTCCGGAGCCTTGCCGGCAGGTTGCGCAGGCAGGCCAGCGTTGCCGTCAGCCCGCTGTGTTCGGGGCCCAGGGCGTGTTCGATCCGGTCCAGATCGGCCAGCCCCTGTTCCAGGGACCTTTCAGGAAGATGTACGGGCCGGCTGGTCACCGGAGGATCGAGATACATCACGGGGGTTTGGCCGGTTTTCAGAATCTGATAGTGCTCGATGTCCGACTCGGGCGTGCCCAGGTCGATGACAAGGTCTCTTTTCAGTGGGACCCTGCACGCGAGGCGGACTCCCTGGGCAAGCTCTTTCTCACCGAGAAGCTCCTTTTCTTCCCTGGTGGGGGGGCCTATGGGGGTGATCACCCGGATCTTGCACTTGCCGCACTTGCCCAGTCCGCCGCAATCGCCCTCCAGCAGCACTTGCGAGTGCTGCAAGGCAGCCCAGACACTGGTCCCTCTCTGCGCCCTCAGCCAAAGGTCCTCTGGCAAGACGTTGAGCCACACCCGGCCCTTCTTGATTCCCGGGCCCTCCGAAGGGGGACCGGAATACTGCTTTTGCCTTCTTGTCGTGGTCGTCTTGGCCGCCTTCTTCATGGCCGTCTCCTTCCGCCGCCCCCGCATCCGTGCGCGCCGAGGGGCCTGTCCCCGACGCGGGTCATCGGTCGGCCGGGTCTTTCACGATGCCCTCAAAAGACCTTTCAATGGCACGGGCCAGCCCTGGATCGAGAACCCCGTCTCCCGCCCGGGCGAGGATCTGCTCGGCGCGCTCTCGTGCACGGGTCACCATGGTCCGGCGTCCCTGCCTCTCCCAAGTGTCGTACTGGGAGCGTATGCTGAGCTCGGGATAGTAATACTCGTGGACCATATGTTCCACTGTGTGGTTTTCGAGCACGTAGTGACCGCCGGGACCCACGTCGTTGATGACCTCAAGTGCCAGGGCTTCTTCATCCACACGGATGCCGGCGAGGATCCTGCGCACGAGCCCTATCATTTCATCGTCGATGATGTACTGCTCGTAGGCAATGGAATTGCCCGAATCGAGCATGCCCGCGGCCAGGTGGACAAAGTCCGCGCCGCTTCCCGCCACGAGCAGCAGGGAGAGGCTCTTTTCCATGCCGGCCTGCAAGTCCGGTGCCTTGGCCTCCGTGACTCCCGCCGACCCGTATATGGGCAGACCGTAAAGATGGGCGAGCTGTACCGCTGCGGCATTCATCATGCCCATCTCCACCGAACCCATGGTGTAGTCCATCTTGCGCAGGTCCATCGCAGAGGGCACGGCCCCGTAGAGGACCTTGGCCCCGGGTGTGAACACCTGGGTGAGTGCCACCCCGGCCAGGGCTTCGGCATGCATCTGCGCCAGGGTGCCGGCCAGAGAGACCGGGGAGGTGGCCCCTGAAATGGGAGCAGGGGCGCAGGTGACCGGGATCCCTCTCTCGCAGCAAAACCGCAGAATGCCAAGGGCCTTTGCGTCTATGGTCAGGGGGCTGATGGGATTGGTGATGATGGAAACAAAGGGCCTTTCGGCCAGCTTTTCCGCCCCGCCGGCCACCAAGGACGCAAGGTCCCACACCTGCCGGGCACCCTCCACGTCGTCGCAGCCTCCCATCACGTGTTTGGTGGTGTGTTTCAATGCCTGGTAAAAGTCGTTCAGATGGTAGTTCCCAGGGGGCACGTCGTGGGCCTGGCAGGCGATGATGTACGCCTCGATGTGCTCGCATTTGTCCACGAGGGCGGCGGTGCGGGCCACATCCCCGAGCACGCTGGGACGTCTGGTGCCATTCGCGGGGTCCAGGATGCGGAACACCCGGCCGCCGTTGGCAAAGTGGGTCCTCCGCTCACCCAGGGCCAGGTCCCGGCGTCCGTCTCGTGCGTGGAGGGTGACGCGTGAAGGGGCTTTGCCGACCATTTCCTGGAGCCATCCATCCTCGAAGCGGACCCGCTGCGCCTCATGATCGACCCGTGCCCCTGCCTCGTGGAGAATCCGCAGACACGTCGGGTCGCAGACCCGCAGGCCCACACGCTCCAACACGCGCCTGCCGGTGCGGTCGATGCGGGCGATGTCCACGGCACTTAGCAAACTGCAAAAACCCTGAACGTTGGGCATTGGTTCCGCCTTCATTTGGATCACTTTCGAATCGGTGCCGCCCACCGCAAGGGGGCTGCGATCAGCCGACACAACCGTGGATATACTGTGTGCGGTCACAAATTGCGATTTCCTACATCCCCCTCTTCCTCTGGGAGAGGGTCGGGGTGAGGGTATAAAAAGCGCAATTTGTGGCCGCGCAAGGTATACCTTCCGGCTTCCGCCCCAAAGCTGCGGCAATGTTTGCCGGCCGCTGCGATGGTCAAGGCCTCATGGGCGTCCCACGATACGATCGATTTCTTTGAGCACCACATCAGGCTTGGTCTCGACCGCGTGCCGGGCCAGGATCCTTTTCACCTTCCCGTTGCAGCGCCGGTAAAGGTCCGGGGAGCCTGCCTTTTCCCAGGCGTCGTAGCGGGACCGGTCCAGGAGGTTTGGCAGAAACTGGGCTTCCATGAAATGATCGAAGGTGTGGTCGTCCGTGAGAAAGATGGCGCCGGGATCACCAGCGGCAACGCGCTCAACGGCCTCCAGCGCCAGCGTTTGTTCCGTAACCGGCACACCTTTTACGAAATGGCGGCTCATGGACACCAACTCGTCTGCCATGGCCACCATTTCGAGACAGGAAGTGCTCCCGTACTCGAGAAAGCCCACGTCGTGAATGAGGTTGGAGCGGGAAAGCATGGCGGTGACGATGGAAAACATGGCCTCCGCCCCGGCCTGGGCATCCATTGTCTTGGAATCGGAGGCGCCGGCATAGGCCCATGTGGGCAGGCCGTAGAGCTCGTCCCGCATGTCCGCCAGGGCCGCCTGGGTGAGGCTCCATTCCGGGCAGCCGTAAGAAACGACGGTGGATTTCATGTCCAGGACGCTCACGTTGGGGCCGAACAGAAAAGGCGCCCCTTTTCCGGCGAGCTGGTGGACCACCAGCCCCACGAGGTTTTCGGCGATGCCCAGGGCCAGTGCGCCCGCCAGCGTCACGGGGGCCCCTCCCCCTGCGTTGGACCCCGAGGGAAGACAGAGGGGGATCCTCTTCTGTGCGCAGAAAAGGAGTTTTTCCATCACGTTTACCGGAAAGCGCAATGGACTTATTGCCTCGGAATAATTGAGAATAAATGGCTTTTTCGCAAGCTCCTTTTCACCTCCCGCCACCAGGGCGGCCAGCTCGTGGATGACGGCGATGTCCCGGCCGCTGTCCGCTATGAAGACAATGGGTTTGTTGGTGTTGGTGAGCATGGCGGCAAAGGCGTGGATGTATATGTCCTCGACCGGTACGTCCCGGGGGTTGGCCATGGACATGGCGAAGGCCATGTTCTCCAGGCCGTCCACCAGCCTTGCGAAATGGACGATGTCCTGCCGGACGGTGCGCCGCCTCCTGCCGTCCTCCAGGTCGAGGGTGAAGGTGGCGTCCGACCCCGTGCCGTAAAAGCAGTTGCCGTTTACAAGGGGCATGGCCTTGCGTCCCTGCTGATCGTAAAGAGTGATGCTGCGGGGAGCGCATGCCAGGGCCTGTTCAGGCAGGTAGCAAGGCATGGTGAGGCGGTTTCCGTCCATCACCGTGCACCCAGCGCCCGCCAGCATCTCCAGCGCGCCGCGGTGCTCCATCCTAAAGCCTGTCTTCTCCAGGATTTCCAGGGCGGCAGTGTGGATGGCCAGCGCCTGCTCACGTCCCAGGACCTTCAGGCGCGGTTGCACACACGCAATGTCCGTCGGTTTCATGATACCCTCCTCACACTTCCAGCAGCCTTCTGGCTTCGGCGATGGCAGAGCCCGCGTCGGGGGCGTAGGCATCGGCCGCAATCTGCCGGGCGTACTCTTCGGTGACCGGCGCGCCGCCTATCATGATCTTGACCTTGTCCCTGAGCCCCGCACTTTCCAGGGCCTGCACGGTTTCACGCATGGCGGGCATGGTGGTGGAGAGCAGGGCGGACATTCCCAGGATGTCCGGTTCCACCTCCCGAACCTTCTCGACAAACCCCTCCGGAGACACATCCACACCCAGGTCGGTTATGGTGAATCCCGCTCCCTCCATCATCATGGCCACCAGGTTCTTGCCGATGTCGTGCAGGTCACCCTTCACACTGCCGATGAGCACCTTGCCCGCCGCCACCACCGCCCCTTCCTCGAAGTGGGGTTTGAGGAGCCCGACACATTCCTGCATGGTCTTGGCCGATCGCAGCATCTGGGGGACGAACATGAGGCCCTTGGCAAACCTTTCGCCCACCTCGTCCATGGCACCTATGAGGCCTTGGGACAATATGTCCTGGGGTGCGACACCCGCCTCGAGAGCCTTCCCCGTTTCCGTCGTGGATTTTTGGATGTCGCCTTTGATCACGGCTTCCTTCAGTGCTCCGAGTGTTTCCATTGCTGTTCCCCTTTTCTTGGTCAGGCTCTTATCTACCGGGAGCCAGCCTCCCGTCCTGGTATGCGTCAAGGAAATTCCCGCAGTACTCGTCCCGGTCCAGCAGCATTTCCACGGCCAGCAGCGTCGCCATGAGCTGCCAGTCGGTCGGGTCGCAGATGACCGCGGAAAGCCCGTGGGCCGCAGCGAGCGCGAGGAAAGTCCGGTTGATGAGCCGGCGCTCCGGAAGACCGAAGGACACGTTGGAAAGGCCGCAGACCGTGTGCACCTCGGGGAACGCGTCCGTTATCCTGCGAAGAGTTCCCAGGGCCGCCAGGGCCATGCGTGTGTCCACGGAAACGGGCTGCACGAGGGGGTCCACATAGATGTTCCTCGCGGGGACCCCTGCTCCGGTCAGTGCGCGGATGATCCGCACGCCGGCGTCGAATCTGTCTTGCACCGTGGTGGGCAGGCAGGTCTGGGCCATGCACAGTGCCACCACGCGGCAGGGCCTCGATGTGACCACCGGCAAGAGGGAATCGAGCCGCTCCTTTTCCAGAGAAATGGAGTTTATCATGGGCTCGCCCCTGTGCCGCTCCATGGCTTGGGAAAGGGCCTTGGGATTGGGGCTGTCGAGACACAGGGGCAGCCCCGTTTCGCCCTGGACCGTTTCCACCAGCCAGCACAGGGACTCGGCCTCCCTATCCAGGAAGGTCCCCGCGTTCACATCGATGTAATGGGCGCCTGCTGCGGCCTGTCTCCTGGCCGCTTCCCGGATATACGCCGCATCTCGCTTTTCGACCGCTTCCCCTATGGGTTTTCGGCTCGTGTTTATGTTTTCGCCTATGATGATCATTGCTTCACCATTTTGTGAAAGAGGCCATGATAACTTGGCTGTATGATGTAGGATGGGTCGAAGGTCGACACCATCTCACAATCCTTGGTTTGATCCGGATTGTGTCATCGATACTTCCTAGGACGATCACCATATGACAATTACTCTCGATCTGTCAAATTCACCTCATGGAAAAATCGCCTGAAAGGCTTGGGCAGATGCGTCGCCGGTCATCTCCATGTTGAGTGCTCTACTATACCTAACATGCTATACTTATTTATAATACGGTTGCCTCCATGTGATTCGAAGAGCATGGAGGTCGAGAGATGCAGGAGCTGCGCCCCGGAAGGAAGGGGCGATTTCGGTGAGCCCAGGGACAAGGGGACTTTCAGGATCGGCCTTCCATTCGACCCGGAAGTATCGTAGGAAATGACAGGGTCCGGGGGGCTTGGGTCCCCCGAAGGGGGTGGGGAAAGCAGCCCGAGCCGATGGGCTCGGGTCGCGGACGGCCGCAGGGGAGCGGTTGGGAGCAAGAGAGAGGAGACAGCCATGGACTACGGATACTACGAATCACCCATAGGCCTGGTGGAGGTGGGGGGAACGCCGGTGGCCGTCGTGTTGCTTCGGTTCGTCGAAAAATGCCGGCCCGCAGGCGAGCCGAACCCGGTGGTGAGAAAAACACTGGACCAGATTGCCCAGTACTTTGCCGGCACCCGCCGGGTCTTCGATGTGGCCCTCGATCTCAAGGGCACCGCCTTCCAGCGATCGGTCTGGGGTCAATTGTTGACAGTACCCTACGGGCGGACCGCTTCCTACCGGGACATCGCCGCGGGCATCGGGAATCCGAGGGCTGTGCGGGCCGTTGGGGCCGCCAACGGACGCAATCCCGTCTCCATTATCGTTCCCTGCCATCGTGTCGTGGGAAGCGACGGCAGCCTCACGGGTTATGGCGGTGGATTGTGGCGCAAGGAATGGCTTCTTTCCCACGAAGGGGATTTGGCGGGTGAAAGGACCCCCTGACACCTCGGACGAGCGCTCCTTTCACACGGGCCAGAAGGTCCTCGGCGAGCGCTCTGGTGTCCGCCTCCAGAACAGTCGCGAGCATCCTGTCCTTCCAGAAGCGGAGCCACCCGAACCTGTAGAGCCCCCCCTGGCCGATCCGGGTCGGCTCTGCGTCCAGGTCGTGGGTCAGGACCCCGAAAGCATCCTGCGAAGAGGCCATGTGGAAGATGTCGAGTACGACCGCCGGCCCCTTGGGGTTCTCATAGCGGCGGGAGACACACCCGCGTACGTTGTACGCCCTGTACACCCCCGCGGCCCCGTTGATGTGCTCGAAAAGGGTCACCGGGTCGAAAAACCGGTCCGGAGCCCGAGCTTCCCATTTGCCCATGCGCTCGGGCAGGCTCCCGGCCAGGGGGCCTTGTTCCTGTGCCCCGCCGGCGCGAGGCGGGCAAACGCAAAGAACGAGAGCCGCACCCATGAAAAGAACCCACTTCATCACTTGATTCACTCCTGCGTGGTTGCCCCTCAGGCACACCGGTGTGTGGGTTGGGGCATGTTTTCTTGTTTGTCGGGGACAGGATATGAGAATTCGGTGCAAGGATCAAGGACCCCTGTTGCATGCCGGCCCCAAGGTGGAATGCTTCACTTGCCCTTCTATTGACGATGGCTTGAGCCCTCGTGTATCCTTTTCAAGGCTTGTGGCGGGTCCGCCAAATATAATAAACGCGGTCACAAATTGCGATTTCCTGCATCCCCCCTCGCCCCTTGGGAGAGGGACGGGGTGAGGGTACAACAAGCGCAGTTTGTGGACGCGCGGGGTATAGAAACAACACTGCGAAAGCAAATCAATGCGGTGGTTTCCGTGACCCTGCGCAGGTTTCAGGCCAGGGGAAGGCGCCGGGGCCGCACGGAGCATCGCGGCCGAGGGAGGGCTGTATGAAACGCCATGCCGGTCATTGCACAAGAGGGTGGTTGTGGGGGGTATTGGCAGTCTTGGGGTCTTTGTCCGTCGCGACGGCATCCCACGGGTTCTTGCGGGGAGACATGGACGGCGACGAGAGAATCGGTCTTACCGAGGCGGTCGCCGCCCTGCGCTCGGTGGCGGGGTTCGAGATGTTCACTCCCACCAGGACCCTCCTCGTGCCGGGTGATTTCGCGACGATCCAGGAGGCGGTCGCAGCGGCAAGCGACGGCGAAGCCATCAGCGTTTCCGCCGGCACCTACACGGGTCCGGTCTCCATCGAGGACAAGGTGCTCTGGCTGCAGGGCGCGGGGCAGGATGCCACGGTCCTGACCGGTGGGGGCACCGGCGCCATGGAGGACCCCGAGGTGTTGATCCTGGAACGTTCCAAGGTGCGGGTGTCGGGGTTTTTCATCCGGGGCGGACACCGGGCCATACGCGCCTCCGCATCCCAGGTCCGGTGTGAGGGCACCCGCCTCGAGAACAATTACGTGGGCATTCTGGCGACCATGGGCACCGTGGTTCAGTTGGTCAACTCCCAGGTCAAGGCAAACGGCTACGACGGCGTCCAGGTGCAGCGGTCCTCGGCCGCGGATATCCAGGGGTGCGAGATCACCGACAACGGCCGGGACGGCGTGAATGTGTTCCTCGGATCCAGCGCGGGGATCTCCGGCTCCACCCTGTTCGAAAACGGTCGGCGGGGCCTGAGTGTGGCCAACAGTTCCTCGGTGGTGCTGACGGGAAACACGGTACAGGCCAATGGGGACAGAGGAGTTGCCTGCTATTTCGGTTCTTCGGGGTTCCTGCAGGGCGGCAACCTGATAACCGGCAACACACTTGAGGGAATCGTCCTGGGGTTTAGCTCGTCTCTCAGCCTGGGGTTCTCTTCGCCGTATACCTCGGGAATCGGGGCGGACACCATTTCCCAGAACCTGCGCAACGGTATCCAGCTCATGTACGGCAGCAGCCTGTACGGGGAAAGGGGAAGCATCGTCGGCAACGGCCAGAACGGCATCCGGGTCCTTCCCACGTGCAGCATGACCATGGTGGGCTGCGACATCTCTGGCAACGCTTGGAACGGCGTCTCCGTGAGTCAGAATGCCATGGCCGACTTCATGCTCCCCGGCCCGACCCAGACCAACGTGACCATCAACCGAAACGGCGGCTGCGGGGTGAGCTCTGTGGAACCGGGGACCGTTTCCGGCAGCGCCAACGTCATCTTCGGCCAGGCGGAGAACGCCAATGCAGGAGGTAACCTGTGCGGTCCTCCGGCACAGTGACCCGACGCACACGGGGCGGCACCCCGCAGCAATGAACTGCGCGCGGTTACAAATTGTCATTTCCCCACATGCTCCTCGCCCTCCGGGAGAGGGGCGGGGTGAGGGTTTGGAAAGGTCGCAAGGGTGAGGGCGGAGACGGCACAAAAGGGGCCGGCTGCAAGGCCGTACGGACCCGCGGGGGCGAGGACCCGCGTGGCGGCCATCGGCCTGTCGGTCCTCGTGGGGACCGTGCTCATGCTCCTCAAGTTTCACGTTTACCGCATCACCGATTCCGCGGCGGTACTTTCCGACGCCCTGGAATCGATCATCAACGTGGTGGCAAGCTCCTTTGCCCTGGGAAGCGTCCTGCTCGCCGCAAAACCCCCGGACCGGAGTCACCCTTACGGTCACGGCAAGATCGAGTACTTCTCCGCGGGTTTCGAGGGGGCCCTCATCGTCCTTGCGGCCGTGGGGATATTCAAGATCGGCGTCTCCCACATGTTGGAGCCCCGTCCGCTCCCCCGCCTGGAAAGCGGGCTGCTGATGCTGCTCGGAATAAGCATGGTCAATCTCCTGCTGGGAATGGGGCTTGTCAGGGCGGGAAAAAAGACGGACTCTCCGGCCATCCTTGCCGATGGAAAACATGTGCTCACCGACGTGTACACCTCGGGTGCAATGGTCCTGGGGCTTTTCATGGTCCACCTGACCGGATGGTTCCGGCTCGACGGTGCCATCGCCTGCCTGGTGGGGGTGAACATACTGGTTTCCGGAGCAAAGCTGGTGCGCCAGTCCTTTTCGGCACTCATGGACGCTTCGGACGAGGCGATCCTGGGAAAGATCGCCGCCCTGCTCATCGAGCGGCGAAGAGAACCCTGGATCGACATCCACGAGCTGCGGGCCTGGCGGGCGGGCTCCTTTGTGCACATCGACTTGCACCTCATCCTGCCCCGGGACCTTTCCCTGGAGCAGGCGCACCGGGAAGGAAAAGAGCTGGAAAACCTCCTGGTGGACGCCTTTCGAGGGATGGCCAGTGTTCTCATTCACCTGGACCCTTGTATCGACCCGGATTGCCCTGTCTGTGCGCGGCACGTTTGCAAAGCTCGATCCGACGCCTTTGAAGACCGGGTCGCGTGGAGCCTCGAGACCATGACCATGGACGGGCAAGACGCAGAGCGTTTGAAAGACGGCAGGTCCTTCCCGTAGTGCTGCGGCCGGAAGGATGATCGAGGCCGTTCGCACCTCGGGGGTGGAAACGCACGCGGAGGCTTCAGCGGTGGGGGGGGGGCCGCAGACCCGTGGAAACCGGTTACTTCTTTGTTTTCTTGCGCTTGTCGCGGATGTAGATGGTCTTGGAATGGCCGTCACGCTGGATTCTCTCGTCCACTTCGAACAGAGCGGTGGCTGCGGCGAGCTCTCCGAGCTTGCTGAATCCGTAGTTGCGCGGGTCAAACTCGGGGGCCTGTTTCACGATGTTGCTGCCCACGGCACCAAGATGGGCCCAGCCGCTCTCATCGGAAGCCGCCTCCAGGGCGCTCCTGAGAAGGGTCACCAGCTTGGCGTCTCTTTTCAGCTCATTGGGCGTCTTGGGTTTGACCGCCGGCCCCACTTCCTCCTGGAACCTGAGCACTTCGGTGAAGATGAACTTGTCGCAGGCGGATACGAAGGCCTTTGGGGTCTTCTTCTCCCCGAATCCGAACACGAGCAGGCCTTCCTCCCTGATCCTGGAGGCAAGGCGGGTGAAGTCGCTGTCACTGGACACAAGGCAGAACCCGTCGAAGCGCTTTGTATAGAGCAGGTCCATCGCGTCTATTATCATGGCGCTGTCCGTCGCATTCTTTCCCACCGTATACCGGAACTGTTGAACCGGGTGGATGGAGTGCTCCAGCAGGAAGGACTTCCATCCGGTCAGGCTCGGGGTGGTCCAGTCACCATAGATGCGTCTGACGCTGGCAACTCCGTACTTGGCTACCTCTGCCAGGAGACCTTCCGTGATGGAGGGCTGTGCGTTGTCGGCATCGATGAGCACCGCAAGCCTGTTGTGAGACGGTTCACTCGCACCCATAAGCGTTTCCACGAAAAGCGGCGTCCGACGGACCGATGTTGCAGTCCCGAAGGGTCAAGGCTTTTCCCTCGATGCAGCTCCTAATCAACCCCCCGGGCAGGCACGCACCTTTTTCTCCGGAGAGGGTGATACCTCACCGATCCCCTTTGTTTCTCCAACCCCATTTACGGGCACTCGAACTCCCTGCTCTGAACCCCGAGCCCTGAACCAAGCGGGCAACACGCGATATTCACTTGCTTTTCTTTTCCTTCTTCTGTTTGCGTTTTTCTTTCAGGGTGAGCTGGGCCTTCTTCTGCTCTTCTCTCTTGCCCTTGTCTTTTTTCCCACTATCGCCCATTTGTGTTTCTCCTGTTGAGGGCCTGCCGGAAGATTCCGGTTTTCCGCTTCCCGAATACGGAAGAGAGGCTCTCCAGCGGTCTGTTCCGCGATGGAGATGCTTTTCACAGCGAGCACGAATCGAGCGGGAGTGCGTCCCGACAGAGGGAACCTTATCACCGATCTACGGGTTCGGCAAGTCCCACCCCCCATCCTGCAAAGCCCCTGAAGGTCAGCCTACTCTCCGATAGATGCTGGAAGACACCCTGTCACCCTGACGATCTCCTTCGGGTCCATGACGACCATGAGCCCTCTTCTTCCCCCGTTGACCGCAACCCGATCCAGGGTAAGGAGGCAGGCTTCCATGAGCACTTTCAAACGCCGTCTGGTGCCGAAGGGGCTGATGCCTCCCACCTTGTAACCGGTGAGACGTTCGGCCGTGGCATGGTCCGCCATGGCCGCTCGTTTTGCTCCCAAGACCCGTGAGAGGCGCCGCGGGGAAAGCCGCATGTGCCCTGGCAGAAGCACCGCCGCATATCCCTTCTCGGCCGCATCCACGATGAGGGTCTTGACGGTTCGTTCCAGGGGAAACCCGATGGCTTCGGAGGCAAATAGGGCCCCTTTCTCTTCGTGGGCGTATTCCACCACTTCAAAGCGCGCGCCTCGCTCGGTAAGATATGTGATCGCCGGTGTGGACATGGCACGCAGAGGACGGATTCGCCGTTCGATGTTCGCCGTTCGATGATCGTTCTTCCCATGGGACGCAGTGCGCGCGGTCACAAATTGCGATTTCCTGCATCCCCCTCGCCCTCTGGGAGAAGGCGGGGGGGGGGACGATGTGGCCACAACGATGATCAAGCCCACGCCGCCAGGGGACCGACACGCGGCGCGCCGCCCGGATGGGCAGGCTATCTTCTCATGACAGGCCTTCCCATGGCATTGGCCTGCGCAACTTTCTCCGCAGCCAACTGGGACTGGGAGACCTTCTTATGCTTTTCCTTTGGGGGAGGGATCGCCTTGAGAACCTGCCGGCCTGCACGCTGCAAGGCATTTTCCCTCCGGACGGCATTCAGAGATCTTGCGGAAAGGGCCTCACTCGCTCCGAATCCATACTTCTTGCGGTATTCCTTGGCAGTGATGCCGTGGTGCTTCAAGTGCTTGTTGGTGAGCATCCTGAACTCTTTCCCGCATTCGAGGCAGATGACCTTGTTTTGCCTGATGGATTTCTTGGGGTCCAACCCAAGGAAATGGGGGGCCGCATACGGCACGGAGGGATCAGCCTCTTCCATTTCCTTCATATCTTTAAGGGCTGTGAAGGCGCCTTTGAGTGCTTCCGTCAAATCCTGCGAAGACATCAGTACGTGGGATGCTTGCGCCGCCACGATCCGGGCGGCCAATTCAGTCAGCGACCTGTCCATAGGTCCGCGTCCTCCTTTCGTTTGTTGATCACTTGCGTCCGCACCGTAGCCCTAAGGTGAAGGTGACAAGTTCCTGCCGGGGCCATGAGAGAACTTCGAGCCTTGCGGTCCGCTTCATCCCTTGGGTGTGCACTTCGAGGTACCGGATGCGTGCCGCTACGGTATCGCGCTTGGGCCCAAGCTTGGCTCTTCCGATACAACGGTTTGCGAGCAATCGCTCCCCTGTGAGGGTTTCGGCAGAGATGTCCGCCCCTTGGACCACGAAGGCGGTCCTTTATCAGCAGGCCGCTTAGAAAACAACCATAATCCGGCAATCGAACCGCCTCCAGGGAGCGTGTGCGATGGGAATAGGCAGGTGTGCACTACTAGGACGCATTCATGAGCCCCAACTTAGGGAAGTTAAGCACCAGGGGCGTGAAATGCAAGTGTCTGTCCCCAGGGGTTTGCTCAAAAGGGACTTCACGTCGCTCGTCGGCCAAATGCCACGCCGCTGGGCCTCCTTGCGACTTGCCCGGCGGGTGCCTCGCCCGCGTTTTCCTCTTTGAGGCTGGGGCCCCTGTGACCTAGTTCTCCACCAGGGTGCCGGGAAGGATGCTCCTGTCCCCAAACCTGTCGTGCAGCCTGTCCACGGCCCGATTCAAGTCCTTCCTCTTGCTCGAAACCGGATCGGTGAACAGGGGAAGCTGCCGGGCGGCAGCGGTGCGCTCGAGCTGGGAAACCGAGATCCCGAGCAATCTGACCGGCCTCCTGCCGACCTGCGTCTTGTCCAGGAGCCGGCAAACGACCCTGTAAACCTCACGGCCGTCGTCGGTGGAGCTTGCAAGGGTGGTCGCACGGGTCACCTGGACAAAATCGCCGTACTTGACCTTCAGGGTGACCGTGCGCCCTGTGAAACCGTATCGGCGCATCCGTCGGCCCACCTTCTCCGCGAGGAGCAGCAGTTCCTTCCTGGCCTCGGTTAGGTCCAGGATATCCCTGAGAAAGGTTTCCTCGTGGCCCACCGATTTCATGTCCTGGCCTGTGACCACTTCCCTTTCGTCCAGGCCCATGGCGAGCTGGTGCATCTTGAGCCCGTGTTTGCCGAACCTGTGTTCCAGGATCGCTGCCGGCATCCTGGACAGGTCCTGGAACGTCCGTACATTCATCTGTGCCAGGACGGCCTGTGTGGCCTTTCCCACCCCCCACATCCTGCTTATGGGAAGGGGATCGAGAAACTCCCTCACCTTGTCGGGGGGAACCACGGTCAAGCCGTCGGGCTTGTTGATGTCCGAGGCGATCTTGGCAACGAACTTCGATGGAGCGATGCCCGCTGAAACCGTGAGACCGAGCTCGTTTCGTACGGCCCGCTTTATCTTTCCGGCGATATCCTCGGCGCTGCCGAACAGGCGTTTGCTGCCGGTCACGTCCAGAAACGCTTCGTCTATGGAAAGGGGTTCCAACAAAGGCGTGAACCGTCCAAATATCTCGAAGACCCGCCCGGAGACTTCCCTGTACCGGGACATGCGGCCGGGCAGGAACACGGCGTGGGGGCAAAGACGCATGGCCGTCGCCATCGGTTGCGCGGAGTGGACTCCGAACCTGCGGGCCTCGTAGGACGCGGATGAAACCACGCCCCTTTCACGGCCGCCGCCCACGATGACCGGCTTTCCCCGAAGAGCCGGATTGTCGAGGACCTCGACGGAAGGATAGAACGCGTCCATGTCCAGGTGAATGATCGACCTTGGCATCGTCGTCCCCGCCTTGGAAGACCCGCACGGTTCTTGTGCGTGCCTCTTCGCTCCGCGCCTTGTGAATAGCACAACCCGTGGGTGCGTGCCAAGCGGCGCAGACGGGTCGCCCCGCTTCTGTTCCGGGATGGGACGGCATCCTCGGCGGCGGGCCTGGCCCCCTCTCGATCCATGATCATGGTTCCGGCCGGGTGGGTCCCATATCCCCCCCCGCAGGCGCTCGGAGGTGCGACCGTTCTTTCGTCTGCCGCAGTGGATCCATGGCTGCCATTGCCCCCCAATTTGACAGGAAACCGGCGGGTGCCGGTAGGGGTTTCGGGACACCGCAATCCAAGGATGTGAGGTTTAGGAGTGTGACTATGGCGGTCGGTTGGGAGGGAAGGTGAGAAGAACCTGGCCGGCTTCCAACCAGGTTCTTCTTATCGCTCCGTCTGGAGGTGATTTCTCACAGAGCCGTCGGCAGAGCGCGTTATTTGGGAGGACGCACCAGCGTCGCGCCTCCTGCAGGGGCCTCCGCCGTCCGTCTTTCCTGGGCACCCTCGATGCTCATGATTTCACCCCAGTGATCCCTGATCTCCTCCACGGATACGGGCGTCTTCCCATCACCAATAACCTTGGGCGGTCCGGCAACGATGGCAACCCTGAAGAAGTTGCCTCCGCCGCCGTGGATGATGATGCCCGTTTCCGTGCATTGTTCGCTGACCATATACAGAACGGCCGGGGTGACGAGCTCCGGTTTGGCCGCCTCGAAGACCTCAGGAGGGGTGACGTCTTCGGTCAACCGTGTTCCCGCAAAGGGAGCAATGGTATTGACCGTGATATTGTATTTCTGCCCCTCCAGTCGGAGAACGTTCATCAAACCCACCACGCCCATCTTGGCGGCGCCGTAGTTGGTTTGCCCAAAATTGCCGAATATGCCCGATCCCGACGAGGTCATGATGATACGACCATACTTGTTTTCCCGCATATTCTGGAAGGCCGGCCGGGTCGCACAATAGGCACCCCTGAGGTGAACGGCCACCACTGCGTCCCAGTTCTCGGGCTCCATTTTCAAAAAGGACTTGTCCCTCAAGATCCCCGCATTGTTGATGAGGATGTCGACCTTCCCGTAAGCATCCAGGGCTGTTTTTACGAGGGATTCTCCCCCTTCTGCCGTGGCGACGTTGTCGTAATTTGCCACTGCCTCACCACCGGCGGCCTTGATCTCCTTTGCGACCACGTCTGCGGGTGCCGAACTGCCGTGGCCGGAGCCATCCCTGGCACCGCCCAGATCGTTCACCACCACTTTCGCCCCACGCCTTCCCAGCTCGAGGGCGTATGTTCGGCCAAGGCCGGCTCCGGCGCCTGTTACAATGGCCACACGGCCATCATAACGGATTTCGTTTGCCATTTTGCACTACCTCCTGTTCAATTCTCGCTTTGTTGCTCCGTTGGGTTGTGGTTCAGATTCATCGAAACAGGTCCGTGGACACAGTGGTCTCTAATCAGACGGGTCGATTTTGTCAAGCACGAAAGACCCCTCCACTGCGGTGGATGTGTTCCAAGGCCCGGCGGACTCCGCCTTCGCGGCGATTGCAGAGGAGATCGCCGCCCGGTCCCCGGCTTCAGGAAACCCCGGCCCGCCTGAAAGGGATTTCCAGACACGCTCTCAGGGGTGTTGGCGTTTCCGCTCAAGCTTGCCCTTTGACCCACCGTAGCTGCCTGTGGTCCCCCTCAGCCTGGGGTCCAGCAGGTCCCTCACGGCGTCGCCGAGCATGTTGATGCCGTAAACCACTACGCTCAGGGCAATGCCCGGCCAAAGGACCATCCAGGGGGCCATGAGCATGAAGCGGCGTCCGGACCCACTGAGCATTCCTCCCCAACTGGGGGTGGGGGGTGGAATCCCGAAACCGAGAAAACTCATTGTGGCCTCGAGGATGATCATGGATGCCATGCGTGTTGTGAACAGGATGATGATGGGGGCCATGACGTTGGGCAGGATGTGCCTCATGAGCAGCCTGCCGGGGGGGCAGCCGATGGCTATCGCGGCTGAAACATACATATTCTCCTTGATCCCGAGGACCGCCCCCCTGACGATTCGCGAGCCCCCGATTCCGTAAAGCAGGCCCAGCACCACAATGACCTGCACCAGCCCGGAACCCATGACCGCCATGACGCTGAGCATCAGGAATATGCCGGGAAACGACATCCATGCATCCACGAAGCGCTGGATGATCAGGTCGGATCTGCCGGCAAAAAAGCCGCAGACAAGACCGATGAACACGGAGATCACGGTGGCGAGTGTGGAACCCGCCAGTCCCACGACCATGGAGACACGGGCCCCGTAAATGATCCTGCTGAGAAGGTCACGCCCCAGATCGTCGGTACCGAGGATGTACTTGGAGGAGGGCGCTTCTAAGGCATCGGCCAGGTGGAGCTTGTCGTATGGGTACGGGGCCAGAAGATCCGCAGCGATGCCCACGGCGAACAAACCCAGTACGATGACGGCACCGACGGTGCCCAGGGGTTTTTCCTTAACCAGCCTCAGGGTCAGATCGACCAACAGAGACCGTCTCTTGCGCCGGACGCTCGTTGTCGCGGTTTCCTGTCTGATTGGCTCATCCATGATCGACTTGTCTACTTGTACTGAATCCGGGGGTCGAGGTAGCCGTATGTGAGATCGACCATCAGGTTGAAAAACACCACCACGGCGGTAACGAACAGATTGGCACCGCTCAGAAGGATGTAGTCCCGCTTGCTGATGGCCTCCAGCAAGAGCCGACCGACCCCGGGCAGGTTGAAAATCTGTTCCAGCACGACGGTGCCGCCGATGAGCACAGGGGTCATGAGCCCGATGAGGGTGACCACAGGAATGAGGGCGTTTTTCAAGGCATGCCGCACAATGACGGACCTCTCCCGGTGCCCCTTGGCCCATGCGGTGCGGATGTAGTCCTGCCTCAACACCTCCAACATCATCGTACGGGTCATCCTCATCGTGGTGCCCGATAGGTACATCCCGAGAATGAAAGCCGGAAGCATGAATTGGAGGAAGTTCTCCCACAGGTCCTCACCCAGCGGGACGTACTTCATCGCCGGAGTCCAATCCCACCATACCGACGGGTACACCATGATCATGGTGCCTATCCAGAAGCTGGGAAGAGAAATGAGAACAATGGCAAAGGTGCGGGCCACGTAATCGCCCGCGGTATCCTGGCGCAGGGCCGAGTACACACCGATGGGCAGGGAGAGGATCAGGGCGGAAAACATGGAAAGCAACGCCAGTTCCAGGGAAACGGGAAGCCTTTCAACCAGCAGCTCGCTCACGGGGCGTCCGGTCCACAGGGAATTGCCCAGGTCGCCCTTTATCAGACCGCCCACCCACCGACCGTACTGGACATATATCGGTACGTCGACCCCCAGCGCCTCTTTCATCGCCGCCACGTCCTTGTCCTCGTACTGGTACTGCATCTCGGCGAGCATCTGTTCTATCGCCGAGCCCGGGATGAGCTGAACCAGAAGAAAGATGATGATCGTTACGAGAAAGATGGTGAATGTGGCGAGCAGCAGTCGCCTGAGGAGATAATCGCGCATGGGGCATTCCCGTAATGGAGGGATTCGCTATACTGCGCGTGTCCACAAACTGCGCTTATTGTACCCCCACCCCGACCCTCTCCCGGAGGATGAGGGGAATGTAGGAAATCGCAATTTGTGACCGTGCGCAAGTCATAAGTCAGGGTACACTGCGAACCCTGGGAGTGTGTCTGAAAACCCCATCGCCCTTCCCGGCCCCCGGCTTCAAGCAGCCCCGGCCCCCTGAGGGGTGTTTTCAGACACGTTCTGACCTTCGAACCTGTGCAGGACAGACCTACTTGTTCCTGGCCTTCTTCATCTCCTGGTCCACCCCGATGCGGGCGAAGAGAGCACCCACGGCGAACTCCCCAAGACACCCTTCGCCCCGGTAGCCGGTGAGCCACGGCTGCCAGGCCGTGGAGTGCTGGGAGTAGGGCATGGGGATGTAGAAGGCGTAATCGATGCAGTACATATCCAGCTCCCGCGCCTTCTGCATCCGCTCGTCGTAGTCGAGGATCGACAGGGCCTCGTTGTACATCTTGGTGTATTTCGGATCGTCCACGGCGCTCAGATTGTACTGTTCCTTCGGGTCCGCAAACCAGCCCAACAGGTGCAAGGGGTTTGTGTATTGGGAATTCCAATGGATGATGATCTGGGTGTGCTTGCCACCGAGTCGAAGCGCATTGAACGCACCGTATTCGTGCAGCCTCAACTGCGCCTCGATGCCGATGTCTCTCAGATAGGCCGCCAGTATCTCCGTGAGCCCATCGGGCAGATGGGCCGCCTTGGAGTAATCGATGTGGGTCTTGAAACCCTTGGGATACCCGGCCTCCGCGAGGAGCTTCTTGGCTTTCTCCGGATTGTAGCCGAGCAGATCCTTTATGTGGGGCGGCAACTTTTCCCAAGGGGTGTACGCATCCACCGACACCGGGTTGACCAGGCTCCCGTATGGGATCGCATAGCCGCCATAATATGTTCTGGCGATGGTTTCCCGGTCGATGCCCATCAGGACGGCGTGCCGCACCCTCTTGTCGTCGAACGGTTTGTGATCCACCCGCATCCGGTAGGTATTGGGCGCAGCGTGGGGGTACTGTCTGAATTTGAGTTCCGGGTTGCTCTTTTTCAGGCTCTCCGCATCTTGCCACTCCAGACCGCCCAGGTGGTCGATCTTTCCGGTTCGCAGAGCAGACAGCTCCGTGGATGCGTCCCCTATGGTGAGGATGATGACGTTGTCCGCGTAAGGCAGCCGGTTCGCCGGGTGAAGCTCATCGTAGGCCCAGTAGTCAGGATTCCTCTTCAGGGTGACCGAGGAATCTGCCACGAACTTGTCGATCACATACGGACCCGTTCCGATGATCCGTTTCCAGTCCTCTATCTGACCTCTCGGCCCAACCGTCTCGGGAGCCACGAACCAGAAGCTCTCATTGTCGAGAATGCCTCGCTCCAGCTCCGCCTTGGGCGGCGGCTTGATCTTCATCTGAACCGTGTAGTCGTCCAGGGCCGTGAGGGACTCGATGTGCTGAGTGTATACCCGTCCCATGGCAAACTGGCTCTCGCAGATGCGCTTCAGCCCGAAGACGGCATCCTGGGCAGTGAACTCCCGGCCGTTGACCGGAGGTACATTCTGCCACTTGACCCCCTTGCGCACGTGCAGGATGTAAGTCAGCGGATCGGGTACCTCCCAGGTCTCGATGACGTTGCCTTTAAGGTACTTCAATACCGTGCCCCCACGGGCAGTGGGGAAATCGTATTCCCCACGGTCCACCCCCCAGTTGGCAACGAGCGGCTTTTCAAGAACAAAGCTGGTGATGTAATTGGAGGTGGCCTCGTAACGGTAAGGGTCCCACTGTGTGAGCCCGAACCTGTAGGAAATCGTGATCGTTCCGCCGTGCTTGGGTGGAGTCGTCTCCATGGACCCTGCCAGCACCCAGGGTGTCGGCACGAACACACTCACCAGCCAGCAGGTGACCACTGCCCAGATAGCCTTTGTTTTCATGTTTTCTCCTCCTTGGGTGTCTTGGAGCTGATTCTGTGCTTGTCCACGGGTCCCGCCCTCGACCGGCCGGTAATGAGCAGGAAAAGGAACAGGGTTCTCGTGCCGCTCCCCCCATCACATCGGCGGCGGTCTGTTTCCGATCACCCCTTCCTTTTGCAGCTCGGCTATCTCCTCTGCGGACATGCCGAGAAGCTCCCCCAGCACGTACTCGTTGTGTTCTCCCAGGCACGGGCAAGGTCGCCAGGTGAGCGCCGGGTCCTTGGACAGTCTTATGGGAAGACCGGGATAGGGGTGAGTGCCAGCCTCCGGCTGGGTGATGGTGACGAAAAAACCCCTTTCCGCCAGATGGGGGTCCTGGAGTATCTCGGCGCTGTCCAGAACGGCCCCGGCCGCCACGCCTGCACTCTGCAAGCGCTCCATGATCTGCTGGTGATCGTGCTCGAGGGTCCACTTTTCGATCAAGGAGTCGAGTTCTTCCTGGTGTTTCCAGCGTCCCAACTGACCGGTGAATCTGTCGTCCCGTGCCCAGGAGGGGTTTCCCATGACCTCGCAAAGCTTCTCCCATTGCGTGTCGGAAGATACGGCAATGGTCACCCATCTATCGTCGCCCTTGCAGCGGTAACAGCCATGGGGCGCCATCCACGGGTGTCGGTTTCCCATTTGTACGGGGGCCTCATCGGTCAGTTGGAAGCCGAGTACGGCTTCCCCGATGGTACAGGTGAGGGCCTCGCACTGGGAAAGATCGATGAACTGGCCCTCACCCGAGCTGCGAGCGTGCCACACACCGAGAAGGATTGCGAAAGCGGCGTTCAATCCGCCGATGGGATCGGCGTAGGCCACCCCGAACTTGCGAGGGCCGGCGCCCGGGTAACCGGAGAGGCTCGCCAGACCGGAGGCCCCTTCGAGGATGGGGCCATAGCTCACGTAATCCCGGTACGGGCCGGTGGTACCGAACCCCGGCATGGAAACAAAGACGATGGCCGGGTTCAGATCTTTCAGGACCGGATAGTCAATCCCCAGGTTTTTCATGACTCGGGGGCTGTAGTTTTCGATCACAGCATGACTCATCTTGACCAGTGCCTTGAAAACGCGCACTCCGGCCGGTTTGGCCAGATCCAGGGTCAGACCCAGCTTGTTCCTGTTCATCTTGTTGAAAAGACCTTGTCGATTCCACGGATGCTCGCCGGGGTCCCCGTTCGGGAACATCCCCGACCTCACAATGGGGTGGGGCAACCGGCCGGGCTTCCAGCCCTTCATCAGGTGGGTCACCTGCTGCGTCATGTCGAAATCCATCCCCATTCCCCTGGCCGTGAGATGTTCTATCTTGATGACCTCGGCACCCAGGTCCCCCAGGATGCGGGTGCCCAACGGACCGGCCCAAACCCGGGTCAAATCGAGTATCCTGATGCCGTTAAGGGCTCGCGGCTTCCCGGTCGGTTCGTTCATCTATATGGCCCCCATTTCTCTTAACCTGGCAAGGTCCTCTTTCGAATACCCGAGACGCTGTCCATAGACTTCCTCATTGTGCTCCCCCAAAAGAGGAGCGCGCCCGTTCACCCATGGCGTGGCCGCCATTTTGAAGGGAGACCCGGGGTACTTGAGGGCGCCGGCCTTCGGGTGCTCCAGATCGACCCAGAAGTCCCTGGCCTCGTATTGGGGGTCGTCCAGGATCTCGGACAGGCCCGACACCGTGCCCATGGGCACCCTCAATTCCTGGCAGATGGCCATGATCTCATTTCGGTTGTGTTGCATGAACCACGGCATTATAAGCTCGTCCAGTTCGTCCGCATGATCGAACCGGCCGCCGCCGGTGTTGAACCTGTCGTCGTTGATCAGCTCCGGGATTCCCACCGCCAGGCAGAAGCCTTCCCACTGCTCGGGAGTGACAACAGCCGGAATGACCCATCCGTCCTTGCACCGAAACGGCCCCAGAGGATGGAACGACTCGGCGTGACGATTGCCGGCTCTCTTCTTCACCGCGCCCACGTGGGTGAGCATGGTCATCGTCCACTGGTGTAGGGCCACCAGGGACTCCATGATCGAAATCTCGACGTGCTGCCCGCGTCCGGTAGCCTCGCGGTGCCAAAGGGCCGCCATGGTGCCGACGGCACCATGAAGCCCGGCCTCGTATTCCGGCTGGGGCCCAGGCCCCTGCAGGGGAGGGCCCTCGGGATCGCCGGTGATGTACATGTACCCACCCATGGCGTAGTGGGTCATGGAGGTGGCGTTGTAGTGGCGATACGGCCCGGTGGAACCGAAGCCGAATATGGAAGTCATCACCAGGGCGGGATTCAAGGCCTCCAGGGCGGCATAGTCAAGCCCCAACGCCTCCATGCGTCCCGGCTCGGAGTCGTGTACAAGAACGTCGGCATCCTTTACCAGTTGCCTGAATATCTCGACTCCTGTGCGGGATTGCAGGTTCAGCGTTATCCCTTTCTTGCCCGTATTGAGATACAGGAAAAGGGCGCTCGTCTCCGTGCTGGGGACCTTGTCTCGAAAAGGACCTTCCATCCTCGCCCTGTTCCCCTGCCCGGGGCCTTCTATCTTGATCACCTCCGCTCCGGCCCCGGCGAGGTACTTGGTGCAGTAGGAGCCGGCCACATAGCCGTCCACATCCAGGACCACCATCTTGTTCAGGACCCCGGGCCCAGCGCTCATCACCCCTCCATCCGTGGTTCAGAACTCAGTATCCAGTAGTCAATAAGTCGTTCCGGGATTGCCTTTCTTCACTGACCGGACCCATCATTTTTGTCCTGCGATCACCTGCAACACATAAATGGCCTCTTTCAGGCTCATTTTATGGTCGCCATTCACGTCACATGTCGGTTGTTCACTAAGTGGTAGACGCCAGCAGGCTGCCGTTACCAAGTCATGATCTGAAGGTTGGTAGTAACTGAAATGTATGGTGCCTCCAATGACATAAATAGAATCGTCAACAACGACACAGAGATGCCCGCCTGTGGGACGAGGTAGGGACGGTCCCTGGCTCCAATGACCCGTTGCTGTATCATAGATCTCCACCTTGTCGGAAAGCCAATAAGACTGCTCGGACTCAACCTCGATGCCGCCGATCAAGTATATCTTGCCGTCAACGACGGGCGCCGCGGAGGCGTATGAAAAGGCCCGTCGGGTCGGCGTCTCACCCGCGGTTGTCCACGTATTTGTTGTGAAGTTGTAGACTCTCACCAACTTGTCCCAACCAAAAACATATGCCTGCCCATGGACGACTGCAACGGCGACACTCTCCATGGCGACCGGCATATTCGTAACCGATCTCCAGCCATTTGTCAGGGGGTTGTAGGCTTCTACAACATCCAACTCACTATCGCCATTTGTCCCTCCAAAAAGGTAGATTTCCTCATTATAGCCAACAGCAGTAGCTGAACTCCTGGTTGTAGGCATAGGGGTTTTGCTGGTCCAAGTATTGGTAGTCGGATCGTATTCCTCGCAGAACTTGAAATGCATCGATTGATAAGTCGGCCCATGGGTACCGTACGCTCCAAAAACATATAACTTACCGTTCAGGACACAGCCTGTTAGCTCCTCAACTCCGAAACCACCGTTGTTTTCATTGTATGCACGAAAATCCCATAGTCGCGTCAGCGGATCGAGAACCTCTGTTGATTTCAGATTATAATCGTCTTCGTAGCTCTTACCGTTCATGTTGCCCCCAACGACATATATCTTGCCGCCGATCACGCCTCCTGCAAATTGATCTCTCGGTGTGATAAGGCAGCTTTCAGGCAACCACGTATCGGCAGCAGCATGTGCCTGATATGCGAGGCCGGTCAACAACAGAGTAGAAAAGATCAAGACGCCAGATCCTCTTCCGGTTCTCATGGATACTCCTTTCCTTTCTCGAGGGGGGAATTGGCGGGAGTCAGCGAGACTCCCAAGAGCGATTCATTCACGGCTATCGCGGCTTGAGTGGTGTGAAAAGCTCCTCCTTCCCGATGACCTCCTTTTCGAACAAGGGCAGGGTCCCAATTCCCATGTGGGGGATGTGGGCCGCCAGGAGATCCTGGAGTGCGGCCGTCTCTTTTGGATCGGTTTTCTGCCATGGGGCCTTGATCACTACTCCGGCCGGCTTCTTATACTCTTCCTCTCCCGTCGTGGGACAGGGTTGGGGCAGGGGGAAACAGGGCGGCTGGAACGATGCTCACGGCCGGCCATTGCGCATCTTGTGCTCGTGTCAGGAGGTAGGTTCAATGGTGCGGTATGTCGCCGGTTCAGGGTTGCCTGCGATCAGGACTCGTGGGGGAACTATAGCCGAGGAAATCCGTGAAGGTCAAGGCGGAATCGGTGCGAGCGCCAAGCCTTTGCTTTTGACACAGAAGATCCTTTTCGGGTAAGGGGTCCCAATTGTCGAGGTTGCCTGCAAACGGCCACGATCATCGTTACGGCCGGTCGGTGCGTGTTTCTTTCCGGTCTCACGTTGCCAAATATCAAGCCCCCCTGCGCGGAGCCTTGCCTCGATCGAAGCTCACGCAGGGGGGGCATCGCCCGCCAGCAGGACAGTATTGCACCAGTGGTCGAGTGCGGCCGGAAGGATGATCAAGGCTCACAGCAACAAGCAATGGAGGAAAGGCAATGAATCTATCGAATCAAGAGGCCGACCTGTTCTTCAGACTCATGTGGGGCCTGCAATTCTACGTCAAGCAAGAAAGTCGCATCTTGCCCAAGGTCAAATCCATCGAAGACTACGCCAGGACGCCTGCGTCGGAAATGCTGAAGGTGAGAGATGCGCTCTGGGCCAAGCCGGGTCTCATCGATGCCTACGTCAAGGAGAACCCGGATGGCTTATCCGCCGAGGAGCGCGACATTGTGGGCAAGTGGAAGGGGTTTGTCGCAGGCACCTTTCACATCTTTCGCCTGCTTAAAAAGCACGCCGTTTTCATCGGGGAAGACTCCCGGGTGTACGGGGTGCTGGGGCTGCGCGACAGCCTGGAAGACCTGTTCTACGGACGGCCGCTGCCCATTATGGTGAAGGCGGTGCTCCTGCCCTTCAAGGGCAAAGTGGTCTACGACGGCATGTTGCAGGGATACAATATCACCTTCGGTGGGGGCATCCGATCGCGCCTCAACGAGCAATACATGACGGCCAAGCAGAACGGTCGCATCCTCACGATCCTGGAGCCTGAACCGGAAGGGCCACTGCGGCAGGAACCTCGGACGCCTGATCGGGATTGGAGGGCGGCGGTGGATGATGTGGTCGATGCCACCGAGAAGATGAAGGGCGGGTCGCCGCTGCACAGTGCGGCCTTCGCGCTGCTGCGGGCCAGTGCGAGGCTCAGCCAGGCAGCGGTCCATCACCCTGCGGACCTCGAGGAGCTTTGGCATCAGGAACGCCAAGTGCGCAAGGCGTGGACCAGATTGCGGACAACGCTCCAGCGGGCGCAGGGATAGGGATTGGACGTCGGGTGTCAAATGGGCCACGTTCCTGTTTGAGAAAATAAAAGCTGCTGCAGACACACGGTCAACCCGCGAACAGCCGGCCTGACAGGAAGGAGGATGTGGACGATGCACGACACGTGGGGTCATGGGCAAGCGTTCAAGAAAGCCTGGAAGTTCGCAGTGCAAGGGAGGCAGGATTGGTGGAAGGGAACCCCTTGCCTCCGACGAGCAGGCGATCCCGACCAACGAAGTTGAAGATCGCCGGGACACAAATAGGTGGCCTTGATGGCCTTGATCGTCGTTGCGGCCAGGCGGGTCTCGTTTTCTGCCGGCATCACGTTGGGAGACTGCGTTCCCGCATGCTTGGCTCCGGGCCGGAATTGAGGTTTTCGTAGGGTGAGCACTGCCCACCCAAAAGACCGTATTGCGCATTTGGTCGGATGTGGCCGGAACGATGATCAAGGCCGAATAAGGCTCAAGCAGCGGCGTTGACAGTCGGTAGGGCTTTGGATATTTTGCCGCACACTTTACTTTCTCTCCCTGAAACCATCCCTGCCTGGGTGGCGGAACAGGTAGACGCAAGGGACTTAAAATCCCTTGGGGCTTAGTCCTCGTGCGGGTTCAATTCCCGCCCCAGGCACCAATGAAATTAAGCGGTGAAGAGAGGTAAGGCTCAGGCCCGACGACCCTTTTATCGCAGCCCGTGTGTGAATCTCGCCGTGCCTTTTGTGCGACGCGAGAAAGTCCGGAACTCTCTCCGAGAAGTGTGCGAGTCTCAAAAATTCACGATAACTCTCAGACTCATGTTGGCTTTCGGCCTGTTTGTGGCCGTGGTTGTCGTGGGAAAAAACCCTGCAACTCGGGCCCAAGGGCCGGAAGTTACTGAGCAGATCACGCCGCGCAAAGGTGGGTTCCCGGGCCCCCCGGCCAAGGGTCTTCACACAGGCTCTTGGGGACCCGGGATCGTTACGGAACCGGTCAGTTGAGACTCAATTCCGGCTGCCAGGGTTCATTTTTCAAGACCGCGGCGGGCACCTGACCCACGCCGCTGCCGGGTACGAAGACCTCTTCCAGGGCTTCGTCTATCCTCTCCACGAGGAGAAAGTTCAGAGCCTCCCGCACCTCATCGGGCAGATCATCCAGGTCGCCCTCGTTGAGCTTGGGAAGTATCACCGTGGTCAGACCCGCTCGGTGGGCTGCCAGGACCTTCATCTTGATGCCGCCCACGGGCAGCACCCGGCCCCGCAGGGTCACCTCTCCGGTCATCCCCAGGTCGCTGCGAAGGGGCTTGCCGCTGAAAAGGCTCGCAATGGCCATCACCATGGCTATGCCCGCGGAAGGTCCGTCTTTGGGTATGGCCCCGGAGGGCACGTGCAGGTGCACGTCGGTCTTTTCGAAGCAGTCCGGGTCCACGCCCAGTTGGCAGGCCTTGGAGCGCACGTAGCTGTGGGCGATCTGGGCGCTTTCACGCATCACGTCGCCCAGTTGACCGGTAAGGGTAAGGGCTCCCTTTCCTTTCATGCGTGTGGCTTCCACGAAAAGGATGTCGCCGCCCACGGCGGTCACCGCCAGTCCGGTGGCGATGCCGGGTATCTCTATGGCCTCGGACGCATCGGAGTGGAACTTTTCCTGCTTGAGGTATTCCCGGACGATTTCCGGGGTGATTTCCGCCCGTTCCACCTCGCTGCCCACGATACGGACAACGCTCTTGCGGCACACCGCGCCTATCTGACGCTCCAGGTTCCGCACCCCTGCCTCACGGGTGTAATCCTGTATGATCTTTCGCAGGGCCTCGTCGCTGAGGGTGATCTCCCCTTCACGCAAGCCGTTGGCCTGGAGCTGTCGGGGCACGAGGTGGTCCTGGGCGATGCGGATCTTCTCGTACTCGGTGTAGCCGTCGAGCTGGATGATCTCCATCCGGTCCCGCAAAGGCGGTGGGATCGTTTCGAGCTGGTTGGCCGTGGTGATGAAGATCACGTCGCTCAGGTCGAAGTCCACGTCCAGGTAGTGGTCCCTGAACGCCCGGTTCTGCGCGGGATCGAGCACCTCCAGCAGGGCGCTGCTGGGGTCTCCGCGCCAGTCGGCACCGATCTTGTCCACCTCGTCGAGCATGAAGACGGGGTTGCGCGTGCCCGCGCGCTTGATGGCCTGGATGATGCGCCCCGGCATGGCGCCGATGTAAGTCCTGCGATGCCCGCGGATTTCCGCTTCGTCCCGCATGCCCCCCAGGCTCATGCGGGTGAATTTGCGCCCCAAGGCCCTGGCGATGCTTTGCCCCAGGCTGGTCTTGCCCACACCGGGAGGCCCGGCAAAGCAGAGAATGGCTCCCATGGCCTTTCCCGTCACCTCTCCGGGCTCCCGTGCCATCCCGCGATCCGCCACCAGCTTGCGCACCGCCAGGTACTCGATGATCCGTTCCTTCACATCCCGCAGGTCGTAGTGGTCTTCGTCCAGCACCTTGCGGGCGTCGTGGATCTCCAGGTGGTCCTCGCTGAGGGTATTCCAGGGAAGGTCCAAAAGCCAATCCAGATAGGTCTTTATCACCGAATACTCCGCGGCCTGCTGGGGCATCCCTTCCAGTCGCTTGAGCTCGCGCCTGGCTTCTTTCTCGGCCTCTTCGGGCAGCCGGGCCTCCTGGATCTTGGTCTCATATTCCTCCACCTCGGAGCGGCTCTCGTCCGCCTGTCCCAACTCCTTCTGGATGGCCTTTAGCTGCTGACGCAGGTAATACTCGCGCTGGGCCTTGTCGACCTCTTCCTTTGCCTCGGTCTGGATCTTCTTCCCAAGGGCCAGGACTTCCTTTTCGTGGACCAGGTGCGAGATCAGGATGCGGAACTTGTCCTTCACGTTGTCGGTTTCGAGTATCTGCTGTGCCTTGGCTATTTCCAGTCGGGAGTGTGTCGCCACCAGGTACGCCAGATACCGCGGGTCCTGTACCTGGCTCAGAAACTTGATGGCATCGTCCGGGATGTTGGGTGAGAGCGCCACGATCTCCTTGGCAAGATCCCGAAGGCTGCGTTCCAGGGCGTCGAGCTCCACACCGCCTTCCACCACCTCGGGGGCCGTGGATATGGCGGCACGCAGGTAAGGCTCCGTGCGCACCCATTGAGCAATGCGAAACCTTTCCATGCAGTGGACGACCACTTGCAGGTTGTTCCCCGGGGTCCTGCTGACGCGATGGATCTTGGCCACCGACCCCACGTCGTAGATCTGATCGGGTCGCGGCTCCTCGATGGAGCCATCCCTCATGGCCACAAGACCTATGATGCCGTCGGCCTCCATGGCCTCCTCGACGAGCTTCACGGAGCGCGAAATTCCAACCATAAGCGGCAATACCATGAAGGGAAAGGCCACTGTGTTCCTCAGAGGCAGGATGGGCAGTTCGCTGGGTATGGTCACGGCGTTTTCAAATTCGTTGGCTATCTCCATGGAAATCTCCTTATGTACCTCGCGTGTCCCCAAACTGCGCTTCTTATACCCTCACCCGGAGGGCGAGGCAGATGCAGGAAATCGCAACTTGTGACAGCGGGCGGTATACCTTCGGAGCCTTCACCGGGCCGGCATCTCTCCCGGTGACAACCTTAAAGTTACGCAGGAAGTGTACCGACTTCTGTGTCGTCAAAGGGCTCCGCACGGGCCTCCCCTTGGCGATATGCGGTTATCCTCGTGTTCCTCTAACGATTTAAGATAGTAACGATAGATGCCTTGTAAAGAAAGCAAATGCGACAAAGCAGCCGTTCCGGGCTTTTGGACCTCGTGGACCCCATCCCCCTCCCCCATTCGGCGTTGATCGTTGTTCCGGCCGGGCGGGTGTCGTTTTCTGCCGGCCTCACGTTGGGAGACGCCGTTTCCGGATGCTTGGCCCCGCGACGGAATTGAGGTTCTCCAAGAGTGGGCGCCGCCCACCCACAAGGCTCTTTCGCACTTGGTCGGATGGGGCCGCAGGCGAGGGCCCTCCGGTACCTGGACGACGAGGTGGTCAAGGGGCTCAACGCGGGCATGTGGTACGAGGACATCCTTCACGAACTGGAGCTTCCCGATTCCATGAAGGGCCTGGAGGCCCTCAAACCGGCTTACGGTTGCCCCACATCCATCGCACACGGCATTCTCCGACGTTACACGGGATGGTACGACGGGAACCCCTCCAACCTCTTCCCACCGGAGGAGAAGGAGATCTACGGGCAGATCGCCGCAGTGGCAGGCAAGGAGCGCCTCCTCGAAAAGGCCCACGCCTTCAGGGAGCAGGGGTGGCCGGCCATGGCCGTGCAGTTTGTGGACATGGTCCTTGCCCTGGAGCTTGACGCGGAAGAGGAAAAGGCACTGCACCGTCTCAAGGCACAGTGCCCGGGGGGAATTGGGGGACAAGGAGACGAGCTATACTGCGCGCGGTCACAAATTGCGATTTCCTGCATCCCCCTCGTCCTTTGGGTTGGGGTGAGGGTATAAAAACCGCAGTTTGTGGCCGCGCAATGTGTAAACTAAGGAGACCGGCGAAGCGGCAATGGCGTCCGGAAGATCCATCGCATCGGTGCATACCACAGGCCGGACGGATTTGGAAACGGGGCTTGATCGTGTCTTCGGGCACGAGTTTTTGTTCACCTGACTTCTTGATCGGGAGCCCCATTTCCTCTATTTTAAAAAGTCGAACGATCTCAGGGTGATGCCAGGGCGATTCCAACCGTTTCGCCACTCTCACACCCCCTCATCCCGGCCCTTGTCCCAGCGGGGGAGAAAGGGGGGACCGGAGGCGACGAGGAAACCATGGAAGAGGCGCAGGCCCGTTTTGCCCAGATAAAATGGAAGCGGGCCCTCGAACTGAGGAAGCAGGGAAACTTCGCCGAAGCGGAAGCCGAACTCATCGAGGGCCTTTCCGACGCCCCAGACGATCTTCTCCTCAAGGCGGGTCTCGCCCAGCTCAGTGTGAGGCAGGGACGTCTGGAAAGGGCCCGGCAACTGGCCGAGGAAATCCTCCGACAAGATCCGGAAAACGGTCCGGGCCTGACGGTGATGGGGGACCTGTTGTTCAAGAGCAAATCCTTCGATCAGGCCCTGAACCATTTCCGGCAGGCCCGGTGGAAGGACGACCGGCCCTATCTCGCCGTGAGGATCGCCCGGACCCTTCGTGAAATGGGAAGAAACGAGGAAGGGGCCGCGGAACTCGATGGGGCACTGATCGGCAGTCCGAACGATCCGGCACTCTTGAAAGAAAGGGCTGTTCTGGCAAATCGGATGCAGGACCCGTCCCTGGCGCTCGATCTCTATGAAAGATTGCAGGCCCTTTCACCCGGGGATTCCTTTGTCGCAAAGGAAATCATGCGTATAAAGAGCCTCGCCTATCCCGGCGAGGAGGTGGTGGAAGAGCTCGAGATGGTCACCCGGCTGACGCCCAAGGGAGACGATCCTCACATCCAGGGCTTGCTGGGGCAGAAGCTGCGGGAAGTGGGCAGGGTGGAGGAGGCCGCCGCCGCCTTCCGGACCGCCCACGAACTGGCGCCCCACGATGTCTACTTCCTCAAACAGGAGGGCTTCTGTTATCGTCGCCTGGGCGATGGGCAAAGGGCCGTACGGTGTCTGTCCGAAGCCTTTCTCCAGGACCCCGGCGATATGCATGTGCGCGCATCGCTGGCAAAGCTCTACGAGGACCAGGGTCGTTTGGAGGACTACCTGTCTTTGCTGGAGCAGGCCGCGAGGAGGCATCCGGAAAACATGAAACTGCTCGGCCCCATCAAGAAGATACGAAAACGGATCGCAGAGAAAAGACTCGAGAAGAACCTTTCCTGAAGGAGTCCGACACGTGGAAGCGCAGCAGCAGGCCAGCGAGTCGACCGATCCCGGAGCCCTTATAGGACAGGCCCGGGCGATCCTGAAAAAGACCTTTGGATTCTCGATGTTCCGCCCGGGTCAGGACGAGGTGATCGAGGCGGCCCTTTCCGGAGAAGACACCCTGGTCATCATGCCCACCGGCGGCGGCAAGTCCCTTTGCTACCAGATCCCGGCCCTTCTTCTTCCTGGGGCGACCCTTGTGATCTCTCCTCTCATTTCCCTCATGAAGGACCAGGTGGATGCCCTCAAGGTCCTCGACCTTCCTGTCTGTTCCATCAACAGCCTCATGTCCCTGACGGACCAGCGGGAGGTCCTGGCGGCAATACGCGGGGGGGCGTACAAGCTCATATACGCCTCCCCCGAGAGGCTGCGCAACCCACGGTTTCTGGAGACCATGGCCGGCTGCCTCATCTCCATGTGCGTGGTGGACGAAGCCCACTGCATCTCTCAGTGGGGACACGATTTCCGTCCCGATTACCTGCGCATCGCACAGGCCGTGCAACGTCTCGGAAGACCCCGGCTCATGGCCCTGACCGCCACCGCCACCGAAAGGGTCCGCCACGACATCGTCACGAACCTGAAGATGCGCACGCCCTCCCAATTCATCACCGGGTTCGATCGTCCCAACCTGTACTGGGAGGTGCAGCACGTTTCGGGCAAGGCGGAAAAGGTGGAGACCATCGCCAAACGGCTGTACGGGATCGAGGGAGGGGCCATCGTCTATACGGGAACGCGAAAGAACGTGGAAAGCATCGTGGAGGCCCTCGAACGTAAGGGGGTGGACGTGACCGGTTACCATGCGGGCATGGAAGACCATCTGCGGGACCAGGTTCAGGAGAAGTTCATGGGCGGACAGAAGAACGTGATCGTGGCCACCAATGCCTTCGGGATGGGCATCGACCGTTCGGACATCCGTCTGGTGATCCACCACACCCTTCCGGGTTCCGTGGAGGCCTTTTACCAGGAGAGCGGCCGTGCGGGACGCGACGGGGAGCCGTCCACGAGTCTCTTGTTGTATTCCCCGGGAGATCGATTCCTGCAAGAGTACTTCATCAACCAGAGCTACCCGTCTGTCGAGACGGTTCGCTCCATCTACGAGACAATAGCGGAGCAGCACCAGGAAGTACTGTGGCTCACCCACAAGGAGATAGCGGATCTGACCCCGTTGAAAACCACGGACATGGCCGTGGCCTCCGCCCTCAAGATACTGGAGGAGGCGGCGGTGGTGCAGCGCCTGCGACGGTTCGAGAATTACGCCGAGCTGTACTTGAAGGTGCCTGCCTGGAAGATCCTCAAGGGCCTGACGGCAAGGAAGACCAACCGGGCCCGCCTGGTGTCCTACCTGGCGGAGCAGTTCGGCGAGGAGGAGCTGCGGGCCGGTATACGATTTCTCCCCCAGGATCTCGCGGCCGAGACAGGGGTCACGAAGGAGACCCTGCGCCGGATTCTCGGGGAAATGGCCGCGCAGGGCGAATCCAATTACATTCCGCCGTTCAGGGGGCGGGGGGTGCGGCTGGTGGAACGTTTGCCCGCAAGCGATCTTCCTGTGGATTTCAAGACCTTGCAGTTGAAAAAGGCCTCCGAACTGGAAAAACTCAACCAGATCGTGTCGTATGCGACGTCGGGGGAATGCCGCAGGCAGTACCTCCTGCTCTATTTCGGCGACCGCTTGGGACCCGAGGGGTGCGCGGGCTGCGACGCGTGCCGGGGAGAGGCCCGGCCCATAGACGCCGCCCATCCCGACCCCCTTCTGGCCGCGAAGATCCTGAGCGGCGTTGCCAGGGTGAAGGGGCGCTTCGGAAAGGCAACGGTCGCCAAGATGCTCACGGGCTCCAAGGACAAGACCCTTCAGATGTTCGGACTGGAAAGGCTGTCCACCTACAACCTTCTTCACGACAGCACCCAGGAGCAGGTTCAGGTCTGGATCGACGAACTCATCCGGGCGGGCTGCCTGGTCCAGCAGCCGCTCGAGGTGGGTGAAAGGGTCTACCCCGTCCTTGTGCTGACGGAATGGGGCAGGGTCGTGATGACCCAGAGAAAACAGGTCCCCCTCTCCGTTCCGGTGCCCCGGCCAAACGACCGGTCCGTGTCCCGGGACGACCGCGCCCCGAATCCCCTTGCAAGGGATGCATTTCAGCAGCTCCGCGTCCTGCGGACGGACATCGCCAAGAGCCACCACTTGCCGGCCTACTGCATCTTTCAGGACCGGACCCTGAGGGAAATGGCCGAGAAGATGCCGGAAACACGCGAAGAGATGCTCGACATCGTCGGGGTGGGGGATGTCAACTTCAAGAAATACGGAAAGCGGTTCCTGGGTCTCATCAAGGCCCTCAGGAGCGGCCATTCTCAAACGGCGTCCGTACACGAAGGCTGAGGCGGACCCCATGGTCGGGAGTGCAACATGCCCGTGATCGGCGATCTCGTCGAGCTTCCTCCCATCAAGACGGTCATCCAGCTCAAGGACCTGGAAGACCCGGACCTTTCCAGAATGATCCTGGAGACCTTCGTGGTCACCGACGAAGTGGAGCAAAACCTCGGCACCGTCATGGCGTCCCTGGCCTCGGGACAAGGATGCGGCGTCTTTCTCAAAGGCCACTTCGGGTCCGGCAAATCCCACTTCCTCAGCATGGTCAGCCTGCTGTTGCGGCAGGAGAGCGCCCGGGACGCCCTGGCCGACCAGAGTGCCGCCCTGTCTGCCGTCGCGGCAAAACTGCGCCATCGGGGCCCTCTGGTGGTGGAGATTTCCCTCGTGGAGCACCGGGAAAGCGAGTTTCTGGAGGACATCTTTCTCAACGAGGCCTTTGTGCGGCTTGCGCAGATGGGCGCCGGTCTTCCCGAGGGCCTGGAAGGCCGCAAGGACACCTTCGCCGCCCTCGCAAAGGCGGTGGCGGACAGGGGCCTCTCGGGGATAGCCTTCCTGGTGGACGAACTGTCCGAATTCCTCAAGTCAAAGACCGACGCCCATGCTTACAACGAGGACATCCGTTTCCTCCAGTACCTGGGGGAGACCGCCGAGGGCTTTCCCCTGTGGATCATTGCCTGTCTCCAGGAGTGGATCGAGGAAACCGGCCAGATCGACCAGGACGCCTTCAACAAGATAAAGGATCGCTACCGCATACGATTGTCGCTGGGGCGTGCCCATATAGAAGAGCTCGTTTCGAGCCGCCTGATCCGGCACAAGCCCGGGGTCGATGAAACCATACGCCGCCTGTTCGCCGGCGTGCGGGAGTATTTCCCCTCGTTTCCGGTGGACGAAAGCCGATTCGTGCGCCTCTACCCCGTCCACCCGGCCACTTCCACCCTCCTGGACAGGGTCAAGCCCCTTTTCTCCGAGCACAGGGGGGTCATCGATTTCATCCACTACCGGCTCAAAGGAGACCCCTTGAGGGACATCCCCGGTTTCCTGGACCGTCCGGTGGAAGACCTGCTCACCCCGGACACCCTGTTCGACCATTTCTATGACCGCATACGGGAGATGAGCGAGACCCAGGTGTTCGCGGAGAAGGTCTACCAGTACTATCGTGAGGAGATCCCCGATCTTTTTCCCGACCCGGAGAGGCGGGAAAAGGCCCTTGCAGCGATAAAGCTTCTCATCCTCTTTGCCATCAGCCCCGTTCGCAGGGACTACAAGGTCCGTCACGTGGCGGAGATGCTCCTGTACCGGGTGAGCCGGCTGGAACCCCAGATAAATTACCAGTACATGCGTGACATACTGGAGCGGCTTTCCAAGTATGGGAGTTACGTCACCCTGGCGCCCGGAGAAACCCCTCTGGACGACGTGGTGCGCATCAACCTGCACGCGGACATGGGGGGGATCCTGCGCACCCGCGTCCGCCACAAGATGGCCGGTCTGCACTCTGACGACAGCCGGCTTTTCGGCAAGTTGGCGCCCATGGCCCACACAACCCATCTTCCCCTGGGCGGCTGGGTTGCCCTGGAAAGTGTCAGGTTGTCCTTTTCCTGGCAAAGCACCCACCGCACCGGGCGTCTGTTCGTCCGCCAGCTCGACGAATGTTCCGTCACCTTTCTGGAAACCCTTGCCGCAGAGGAGAGGCTTCAGGAGGAGGATTATTTTGTCCTGGTCGGGACCACCCACCGTCCCGAAAGGCAGGTGCAGCATCTGACGGAAAGGCTCCTTCCCGTCGCGCGGGAGCGCTTCCCGGGGCTCTTTCTTTTCTGGGTCCCCGCCCCCCTGAAGGAAACGCAGAGACTGAAGGAATTGCTCGCCATGGTCCTTATTCGGGAGGGCTATTCCAGCAGCCGGGAAGAGCTGAGCGACAACGACCGCAAGGCGCTCTCCCTTCTCGGCCACTGGCTGGAGGAGGCGAAGAAAGATGTGGGGGATGCCTTCACCGATGCCTACTTCTCCGGGGCCCTGTACAGGGATCAACACCGGATCGAACTGGCGCCTTACGGTCATCTGAGCCCCGGGAAGTTTCTCGATGAGTTTGCAAGGCCCCTTCTCGAACAGAGGTTCTTGCGGCACAATCGGATACAGCCGTTCCTCGAAGCCCTCCCGCCCACGGCCATCGAGCAGTTGACCTCGCGCTTCCTCCATCCGGGGGTGGTGGACATAACGGACAAGTCCCAGTTCGGTCTCCGGAGCCTTCTCGAGGGAGTGCTCAAGTCCATGGGCCTGGTGAAGAAGCAGGGCAACCGATACCTGCTGCACGTCCACCCGGGCCGCAACGAACTGGTGGACGCCCTGCTCACACATGTGGCGGGCAGCGGTCCCACATCCTTCGAAAACCTTTACTGGCTTCTGCGCAAGGGGGACTACGGGCTGATGCGGCCCCAGTTCGAGATCCTCGTCCTGGCTCTGGTCTTTTCAGGGCACCTCGTTGCGTTCCGGCACGCGCGGAGGAAGGGGACAGAGGACATCCTGCGCACGGCATTGGAGGGTGTGACCGCCCTGGGGCGGGGAGAGATGATAAGCGAGGCCGCCCGCAGGATCCTCAAGGAGCTGCCCCTGATCCCCGAAAGGTTCCGAAAAGCGGACCTCACCCTGCCCTTGCAGGAGGACCTGTGGCACGATCTGACATCCGGGAAGCAAGCCCGTTTGGAATGGATCGAGGGCCTTTCCGCCCAGATCGCCCGCCTGCGTGGGTTTTCCGCCTTCAGGCGCCTTGCGTGGGACACCCTGGCCGAGGATCTCGACAAGCTGGCGGCCCTGTGGAAGGAAGTGAAGACGAGTCTGTCGTCCGGAGAGGGTCTGGAGCGTTTCGTCGATGCCTGTTCCAAAGAACCGTTCCTGGACGAAAAGGTCGAGCGTGTGGGCAAGCTGGGCTCTTTCATGGAACGGGCCGAAGCGATCCTTTCCGCCTACCGGTACTGCAGCGATCCCCGTCTGGCACCGCCACAGGATCAGGAGGCCTGGAAGGAGCTGGCAAAGAGGAAAAAGGAGATCCTGGAGACTTTCGAACGGCCGGACGCGTTTTTTCCCGCGGAACAGGCCGACCGGTTTCTCGCCGCTTTCAACGACTTCAGGGACGCCTATGCCCGGGCGTACCTGGAGGGCCATCGCAGGGTCCGGGAGGCGGAGGTTTTTGCCCCCTACGAAAACCTGAGACGGTCGAAACGCTACCATCTTCTTGCACGCATCGACACGCTGAACCTCGTTTCCGTGGAAGAGGACAAGCAGTCCATCGACAGGGAGCTCAGCGCGGCGCTGGCACAGCAGTGCGGCAGGGCCACCCGGGAAACGCTGCGGGTGGAGCCCGTCTGTACCTGCGGTTACCTCCCGGGCCAGGAAACCGTCCTGGTTTCCATCGGCACCCTCGAACAGCGCATCGATCGCGCCATCGTGGAGGGCCTGCGTGTGCTCCGGTCCCCCCTGTATATGGAACGGATAGGGCCCCATCTTGCGGACCTGGAATCCATCGGAAAGAAGGACAGGGCCGAGGCCATTCGGGGCCTTCTTTCCGCGGCCGAGTCCGGGGCGGAAGGGGTTGTGGAGAGCCTGGAACAAGCGTTGAAGCCGGCCGTCCTCGAAGGGATCCGAGAAGCGGTGTCCGGCAAGATACTGGTGGTGCAGCGCAACCTGGACAGGCTTTACGGGGCCCTGGTCAACAAGAAATACACCAAGGCCAGGCTCATGGAAATCGTGGGGGAATGGCTCGGTGAGCAAGACGTGGGCGGGGACACCTACATTCACTTCCAGGGGACCCTGGCGGCAGGCTCCTTGCCCGACGAGGCCCGTCGCCTTGAGGATTTCCTGAAAAGGGCGTTTCCCCACCTCCTGCCCCACATGGAGCATCTGGGCTTTCACGGGTTTCTCCAGGGCCTTCTGGGGCTTGTGTGGGCCAGAAGCCATGGGATGGAAGGACAGCCGGCCGATGCTCCCGAAAGGGACAAGTTGACTGCCGAGCAGATGCTCATGGCGGCCCGGGACCTCCGGGGAACGGAGCCGGGGCTTTTCGACAGACTGGCGGAAACCGCTCAGTCCGATGGGGAATGGATGGAAGCTCTGTGGAGCCGGGCGGCCGCCCTTTCGTGCCGTGACCTCTTCACCCAGGAGACCCTCTTTGCGGACATAGCCAGACGTGCGTTCCAGCGGACGCTCTCCGATCCCGGCTCCGTGAAGGATTTTGCGGCGTGGAAGGAGGCGCCGCCCAAGGAAGGGGGGGCGGTCTTCCAGACGGCCTCTCTTTTACGGGCCCGTCGCGAGATGGAACAGACCATGGCCGCTTGCGCCAGGCTGCGTGAGCACACGGTACGCCTGAAAGCCCGAAAGGGAAAAGCACCCACGGGATGGGCAAAGTGGGAAAGGCTGTTCGAGCAGACCCTGTCGCCCATTCCCTTCCTGGAGGCAACGGTAAGAAGCAGCTTGCACGGCATGGACGTGCAGATGCCCGCCTGGCTGGCCCGTGAACTGGCCGAGGCCCGGGAGACCGCATCCCGTCTCGACAGAGAATTCGCTGTGTATTATGCTTCTGAAATGCACGAAGAAAACGAGGGGGCACGGCCCTGTCCCATGACCATCGAACAGGTGGTGGGTCTGCCGTCAGCGCTGCCTGACCTTGCCAAAGACCACCCCCCCTGCTTCCTTCTCATGGACGCCGCCCGAAAGGACCTGTGGGAATACCTCAAGACCGAGTTTTGGGACAGGCTGCGCGATCGCTTCCGATTGGTGCGCGAGGGGGCCCTGTGGGCCCATGCCCCGACCCGCACCGCGGAGCAGCTCGTCCCCTTCGAGCAGGCCCTGCGCAAAGACTATCCCGATGCCATGACCGTGGATCGCTTCCTCAAGATCGGCGGCATAGACGAGCGGGTCCATACGGAAAGGGGAGGGCTCGTCCATCTTTTTCGCAATGTGCTCGGCTACCTGCAGCTCGATTGGGCGCCCCGCCTCATGGCCCTGCCGGCCGGGACCCTCCTGGTGGCCTTTGCGGACCACGGCTTCGCGGAAAACCCCGAGTTCGACGTCAATGACAAGTACAGGAACCCCAGGTACGTCCATGGAGGCACCACGTGCTTCGAGGTGATCGTGCCGTGGGCGGTCTTTGTGAGGTTGTGAAAGGAGCGAAAAGGATGAAGAGCGTGCAGGCCGAGATTCTGGCCACAGGGGAAGAGCTGCGCACCGGGGCGCTGATCGACAGCAACTCGGCCCACATCGCCCAGGCCTTGCAGGAAACGGGCGTCCAGGTCACCCGGCACACCTGTGTGGGAGATGATCTTTCCGCGCTGGTGGCCGTTTTCGGGGAAATCGGACAGAGGGCCGACCTGGCGGTGGTCACGGGGGGGCTCGGACCCACCGTGGACGATCTGACCGCAGAGGCCGCGGCCCGGGCCATGGGCTGCGAACTGGTGCTCGATGGGGTGGCCCTTTCCCACATCGAGGGATTTTTCCGGCAGCGGGGGCGTACCTTGAGTCCCTCCAACAGGAAACAAGCCTTCTTCCCCAAAGGATCGGATCGTCTGGACAATCCCATCGGCACCGCTCCGGGTTTTTCCGTCGTCATCGGCCGCTGCCGCTTCTTTTTTGTTCCGGGAGTGCCCGCGGAGATGCGTAAGATGCTCAGCGAACAGGTGCTGCCGCGGGTCCAGGGACTTTTCGCAGACGCACTGACAGCACTGGGCACCAGAACCATCTGCACCTTTGGCGGCACCGAGTCCGGTGTGGGGGAAATGCTTGCGGGTCTTGCCGAAGCGCTGCCGGGGGTGCAGCTCGGGCTGCGCGCCAAGTTCCCCGAGATCCAGGTGAAGCTCTACGCCCGAGGAACCGACAAAGAGGCGGTGGAATCCCTCCTGAACCAGGGCACGGAAAAAACCGCTCAAATCCTGGGCAAGTGGGTCTTTTCCACCGAGGGAAAGCCCATGGAGGCGGTGGTGGGAGAACTGCTCTGCGCCCGGTCCCAGAGTCTGGCCGTGGCCGAAAGCTGCACAGGGGGCCTCATCGCTCACTGGTTGACGCAGGTCCCGGGAAGCTCCCACTACTTTCGTTTTTCAGGGGTTACCTATTCCAACGCCACCAAGGCGTCGGTCTTGGGGGTCTCACCGGAGACCCTGAACCGGCACGGGGCCGTTCATGAGGAAGTGGCCCGTCAAATGGCGGAAGGGACCAGGCGGGTAGCCGGGGCGACTTACGGAATCGCCACCAGCGGCATCGCCGGTCCGGAAGGGGGGACCGCAGAAAAACCGGTGGGGACCGTCTGCGTGGGGCTCGCCACACCGAAAGAGGCATTCGGGTACCGTTTCTATTTCCCGTTTCCCCAGCGTGAGCGCAACAAGAGCGTTTTCGCCATGACCGCACTGGAGGTGTTGAGGCGTCACCTGCTGGACCTGCCGCCGCCCCAGCTCGGGTCAAAGACGCGATGAGAAATACCGTGCCCTTGCCCCGGTCTTCTATCTTCTTCCGACGGCGCGCTCCAGTTCGGCAAGGGATATGAGGTAGCTGTAGAGGGCGGCGTAGTAGTTCGATCGGGCCTGGGTGAGAAAAGCCCTGGCGTCCAGCACCTGGGTGGAAGTGGCCATCTGCTGCTGGTACTGGAGGTTGGTGATCCGCAGGTTCTCTTCGGCCTGCGTCACGGCCGTCCCGGCGGTGGTGATGCTTTCCCTGGCCACATTGAGATTGACGAAAGCGCCTTTCACCTCGAGCTGAATGCTCTCCTGCACACCCTTGATCCTTTCCTGCAAGGCGAGGCGCTCGTGGCGCAGCTTGGCCACCTCGGCCCGGGTCTTGCCCCACTCGAAGAACGTCCACTCCCCGTTGAGAGTGATGCTGGAGTTGAACCGGTTGGAAAAGTCATTCTTTGTGGCGACCGGGTTCTCGCCGTTTTGCTCGTATCGTCCCACCAGGGCGATTTGGGGATAGTAGGTGCTGCCGGCAAGCGTGATCGCCTGCTCCATGTTCCGGGAGGCCAGAGCAAGGGCCCCCAATTCGGGCCTTTTTCGTAAGGCCTCCTTGCGCAGGGCATCCAGGTCGGGGACCGGGTCCGTGTCCTTGGGCAGAGCCGCTGCCTTCAATCGGGTCTTGTGGTTCAGGTCTATTCCCATGAGCACGTTGAGGCTCGAAACCGCCATTTCCAACTGCCCCCTGGTCTTGAGCCTGGTCTGTACCGCGTTGGCAAGGGCCACCTCGGATTGGAGAAGATCGTTGTAAGGGATCATCCCCTGGGTGTAGAAATTCTTCGCATCGGTCACGTGGGCCTCGAGACTCATCACCGTTTCCTCGGCCACCTCGCGTATCTTGTCTGCCAACAGGACACCGAAGTAGCCCACCTTGGCTTCCTTTATCACGTCCTGAACGGCCTGCTCCTTTTCCACTTCTTTGAGCTCTATCCCGATCTTCGCCATCCGGTACCGGGTCTGGAGGGCAAAGCCCGTGAAAAGGGGCTGGGTGAGGGTCACGTCCCAGTGATACTGCACGTCGTTGGCGATTTCCCTCTGGAAGACGCGGTCCGGAATGAAAGGTGGGAGACCGAAGGTGTATCGGCTGAACGGCGCGTCATCGAGATCGGTGTACCGGTAGTTGGCCGAGGCCTTGGGAAAGAAGTCGGCCAGGGCGCTCTTCCTGGACTCCATGGCGGCCTTGGATTTTTCGACGGCCTCGGTCACGAGTCGGTTGTTGCCCGCCGCCATCTCGACCACTTCCTCCAGGGACAGGGGTTCGGTGGTCTCCTGTGAAGCAGCCGGCACCGTGGCAGTTAGAAAGAACAAACCCGCAACAGCCCATGCAACAAGACATCTGAGCATGCTTTTCCCCTCTCTTTCCGCTACTCGTGGTCCCTGAACACCCTCGAGACCGTCACGCCGCCGCCATGACTTGCAGAAGCCGTCGGAAGCGTCCGGTTCGAGGCTCGAACCGTGGAGAAAGATCGGCCCACGATAGTGAAGGTTCGGGCTTTATGTCAAGGGCAAGGGCGATCTGTGTGGGGAGCAAGCATATTGTCCGGACTTGTAGCACGTGATCTGTCCGGTTTATCGGAGGCCGAGGAGGTGGCCGATGAGACGGACAGAGCTGTTACAGGAGGTTCTGTATATGCGTTTTGAGCAAGCATACGGGGGATGGGAGAAGGGGCGGTTGACCCAGGAGGAAGCAGCGAGGCTGCTACGGTGTTTGTGGCCGCAGGTTTCGGCGATATATTGACCGGTATGAGGAAGAGGGGCTCGAGGGATTGATTGACAAGCCGCTGGAGCGGTCCTCGCATCGGCGGGCGCCAGCGGATTCGCCAGGGTGAGATGCACGGATTGCGGCCATGAGTTCTTGCTGCCATTTTCGTGCAAGAGGCGGCATTTTTGCCCCTCCTGTCATCAGAAGCGGGTGATTGAGTTCGGGCGATGGCCCTGCGGGCACGTCCTGAAATAGGTGCCGCAACGCCGGTGGGTGTTCAGCATCCCGAAGCGGCTTCGCATCTATACTCCGCGCGGTCACAAATTGCGATTTCCTATATCCCCCTCGCCCTCTGGGAGAGGGACGGGGCGAGAGTATAAAAAGCGCAGTTTGTGGCCGCGCAAGATATATTTCATGCCGGACCGAAGATTTCTGACCAAGCTCAGCCGCTGCGCGTGGAAACTTCTCAGTGCCTATTTGACCCAGTGCGCCCCTTACGAGGATGCGGTTGCCGGGCCTTGATCATCGTTCCGGCCACACCCGACCACATGCGCAATACGGTCTTTTTGGTGGGCAGTGCCCACCCTACGAAAGCCTCAATTCCGGTGCGAAGCCAAGCATGTGACAAGGC
>ENA-OSEO01000698-OSEO01000698.1-sediment-metagenome-genome-assembly--contig:-NODE-698-length-79483-cov-14.989900_pt1 | contig 79483 bp, 66 predicted proteins | sample MGYA00237883_ERZ534232 | MGnify/ENA metagenome assembly ERZ534232
TCCGGCGCGTTACAAATGCAAGATTTCTCGCTTCGCTCGAAATGACATGAAATAGGGACTTTTTACGAGATTGTCAACGTTGGATGTTGGACGTTCGATGTTCGTTTCTATCTTCTCAGCCCTTCACCTTGTCTCTTGTCACCCTTTCGAGTTTTCCCATGAACGTTCGCCTGATCTCCTCCAGCTTTTCCTCGTCTCCTGCCTCGAAACGGAGTACCAGTACAGGCTGCGTATTGGATGGTCTCACGAGTCCCCATCCGCCGTTCATGTTGACCCTCGCCCCATCAATATCGACCACCTCGTACTCTTTCTTGAACTCTGCAACCAGAGCTGCGACCACCTGGAACTTCAACTCGTCGGGACAGTCGATGCGGATTTCCGGGGTGTTCACCATGCGGGGGATATCAGCCATCAGTTCCTTGAGGGATCGGCCGGTGTTCGTGAGGATCTCCAGCAGTCGCGCCCCTGCATAGATTGCATCATCGTAGCCGTAATACCGATCGGCAAAGAAGATGTGTCCGCTCATTTCTCCCGCGAAGAGGGCGGATTCCTCTTTCATCTTTCCCTTGATCAAAGAGTGGCCGGCCTTCCACATGATGGGCGTGCCGCCGTTCTTCAGGACATCGTCATAAAAGACCTGCGAGCATTTCACCTCGCCTATGATTTTTGCGCCGGGGTGCTCTTTCAGTATCAAACGGGAGAAGAGGATCATCAACTGGTCTCCCCAGATGATCCGTCCGTCCCCGTCCACAACGCCTATGCGGTCTGCATCTCCGTCAAAGGCAATTCCCAGGTCGGCATGCTGCTCAGAGACACTCTGGATGAGAGAGTCCAGATAATCGGGTATGGTAGGATCAGGATGATGGTTGGGAAAGCGTCCGTCCGGTTCGCAAAAGAGCCGGATAACCTCTGATCCCATTCTCTCGTACAGCTCAGGCGCCACCAGACCTCCAACCCCGTTCCCTGCGTCCACGGCCACCCTGATCTTCCGTTTCCCGGGCAGCAGCCTCTCCCGGAGATCATCCAGATACGGGGGTATCACATCTCGAGCTTCCGAGAATCCCGCACCTTTGCGGAATGTCCCCCTGGAGACGATCTCCTTTATCTTCTGGATCTCCTCGCCAAAGACGGGGCTTGTTCCGAGGGAGATCTTGAATCCGTTGTGGTCAGGAGGGTTATGGCTGCCGGTAATCTGCACTCCTCCTTTCACATCCAGGTGAAAAAGGGAGAAGTAGAGAAGAGGCGTGGGCACGACACCAATGTCTATTATTTCTGTTCCCGTATCCATCAGTCCCTGCGCAAGTGCGTCCTTCAAGTCAGGCGAACTGAGGCGGCAATCCCGGCCAAGGGAGATCCTGTCGACCCCGCGCTCCCCGTAGTAAGTACCCAATGCCAGACCAATGCGATAGGCGATATCCCGGTTCAACTCGTCCGGGACTCTTCCCCTGATATCGTACTCTCGAAAGATCGTCTCCTTCATGCTCAAAGCAGCTTCTCCCTTTTTCTTCTCTTCAGTTCTTCGATGATCTTTCTGATGTCCTGCGATTTACGGAGATCGGCAACGAGCAGGGCATCCGGGGTATCCACCACGAGACAGTCCTTGAGCCCCAGGCAGGCCACCAGCTTGCCACCTCTCGACGACACATGGCTCCCCTCGCAATCGATGAGCAGCGAGTCCCCTTCTGAAAAATTGCCTCCCGTGTCATGCTCCGCTTTCTTCAGGTCGTGGAGAGAATCCCATGAGCCTACATCGCTCCAACCGCATTCGCAGGGAACCACAAGGGAGGCGCAGGTGGTCCTTTCCATGATACCGTAGTCGAACGAAACAGACTCCAGCCCCGGGTAAACGGCTTCCATCTCACTTTCAAATGAGGGTGTGCGGATGGTCTTGTTCAGTTTTTCCAGACCCTGGTGGAGAACCGGGAGGTGACTCTCCATTTCCCGGAGGATGGTCTCGGCAGTGGCGACGAAGATCCCTGCATTCCAGAAGTACTCTCCCCCCGCAACGTATTGCCTCGCCTTTTCAAGATCCGGCTTTTCCACGAAAGCGGAGACCCTGTATGCATGCCCGCCTCGCGCGGTAACCTTCTCCCCGGCTCTCCTGATATACCCATAGCCCGTCTCGGGTCTGGTCGGCACAATGCCGAGGGTGACGATGCCGCCGGATTCGGCGAGTGAAGCGGCCTGGGCAACGGCCCTCAGGAACGCAGACCGGTCGGCGATGAAGTGGTCCGCCGGCAGGAAGGCAATGGGACCTTCACAGCCCAGGTGTTTGGCGTATAAAGCGCCAAGGCCGATGCACGCAGCCGTGTTTCTTCCGACAGGCTCTGCAAGGATGTAAACTCCCCGCCCGGCAAAGAGTCTTTTCGTCTCCTCGAGGTGCTCCCCTGCAATTACCAGAATCAGCTCGTCGTCCCGTGAAAGCGTTTCCACTCTCTGGCATGTTTCCACCACCATAGGGCCCCTGCCGGTTATGTCCAGAAACTGTTTGGGCATCCGCCTGAGGCTTGCAGGCCAGAACCGTGTTCCGGAACCCCCTGCCATTACCACGCAAAACATGGTGCAACTCCTATTTCCCGGGAATCATCACCAAATGCGAATTTCGAATATCGAACAAAGAATATCGAATCATGAAGTGAGACAATCTCGTAAGAGTCCTGAAGTCGTCATGCCGGACCCCGGTGAGTGAGCGCATCAAGTGAGATCCCTAAAATCTTTCCTTCTATATTCGATATTCGACATTCGATATTCTGCGGTTCGCTTCAGGTGCGGTAGTTTGCGTTGATCGACACATACTCGTGCGTGAGATCGCAGGTGAGGATAAAATCCTCATAGTTTCCCTGGCCGAGCTCGATCACCAGGGTGAACTCCCTTCCTTTCATCTTCTCCTGAGCGAGCCCTTCCGCCGCGGCCCCCACACCCAGGCCGTTTCGCACGATTGCCACATCATCGATCAGGATCGATATCTTTTCCTCTTCCATCCGGATTCCGGCGCGGCCCAGTGCCGCCATGACTCTGCCCCAGTTCGCGTCCGCCCCATAAAAGGCGGTCTTGACCAGGCTGGAGTTGGCCACAGTTCTGGCCGCCTTTTCCGCATCAGCGGCTGTTGCAGCGGACCTGACCACGATCCGGACGAGCTTGGTCGCGCCCTCGCCATCCCTCACAATCATGGCCGAGAGATCACCCATTACGGACCTGAGCGCACTCTGGAAAAGATCGACTTCACTCGAACTCAGTTCCTTGTTCCCGGCCATGCCGTTTGCCAGGACCAGGACAGTGTCGTTGGTGCTCGTATCTCCATCCACGGTGATGCGGTTAAAGGTGGTCTCCACTGCACTCGAGAGGCTTTTCCTCAGATCCCCGGCTCCTATCCGCAGATCCGTCAGAACAAAGCAGAGCATTGTCGCCATCTGAGGCATGATCATGCCCGCGCCCTTCGCGATCCCAAGCACCCGGAAGGGCTTTCCCCCCGCGTTCCCTTCAAAAACAGACTTTTTGGGAAAGGAATCGGTGGTCATCATGGCGTCCACGACACGGGGAATGGATTGTGCAGAGAGGGATTTTACAAGGGCGGGTATTGATCCGGAGACCGCATCCATATCCAGCACCGCTCCGATTACCCCCGTGGATGCCACCAGGACATCTTTGCGGGAGATTTTCAATTCCGTAGCGACCAGTTCAGAGCACCTGCGGGCATCCGCCAATCCTCTGCTTCCGGTACAGGCATTTGCATTGCCGGAGTTGACGAGGATAGCCTTCGCCGTGTGATCCCGCAGATGATCGATGCAGAGGAGCACCGGCGCGGCCTTTACTTTCCCGGTGGTGAAGACCCCTGCGGCAACACCATCCGCTTCGGAAAATATCAGCCCGAGATCGACCCCTCCCTTTTTCTTCAGTCCTGAAGCCACCGCGGAGCCTTTGAAACCCTGAACCATAAAATCACGATCTTCCATATCCAGTTCGTCCTTTGATACCGAGTTTTCGGTAAATGCGGATCTTTGATCGACAAATTTGATGGTCTCGTAAAGAGGCGAAAATACCCTTTTTTCGTCATCCCGGCGAAGGCCGGGATCCAGTATCTATAACCACTTGCGAGCCCCCTGGATCCCGGTTTTCACCGGGATGACGACTTTTACGAGGCCGTCAGATCTGAAATCCGAATATCGAAATCCGAAACAATCCAGAAATCTCAATGTCCAAAAGTTCAAAACACACAGAACGGGACCTCAATCACATTGTTTTTCGGTTTGGGACATTTGAAATTGTTTCGAACTTCGAATTTCGTGCTTCGAGTTTTCTTCCCTATGCCTTTGCGCCGCAGCACTTCTTGTACTTTTTCCCGCTGCCGCACGGGCAGGGATCGTTGCGGCCGACCTTCTTCCCCTCTCTTTTCACGGTGACGGGTTTCTCCGCCTCATCTCCGTGACTGAAATGCATGGGCTTTCTCCTTCTGGCAGGGAGAATGTCGGCAGGAGGTCTCTGCTTCATGATCTGGAGACGGGAAATGGTGGAGAGGATCTCCTCTCTTATCCGGTCCATGAGCTGTTCGAAAAGAGCGAATCCTTCTTTCTTGTACTCCCTGAGTGGATCCATCTGGCCGTAGCCCCTCAGGCCGATGCCCTCCTTCATGTGCTCCATGTCCTGGAGATGGGCCACCCACTGGTTGTCTATGATCTGGAGCATGATGAACTTGTGAATGGAGTTGAGCTCCTCCTTGCCGAAGGCCGCGAGCTTCTTCTCCTGGGCCTCCTGCACCTGTTCCCGGATCATGGTGGCGAGATCGTCGGCCTTGAGGGAGAAAAAATGGTCCTCCCCCACATCTTCGGGCCCGATCTTCGGCCTGAACCCGAACATCCTGGAGAGGTTGTCCTTCAGTCCCGGGATATCCCATTCGCCGGGGTCGGATTTCGGGTCGATGTAGCCCTGGACAAGAGAATCCACCTTCTCATCAGCCATGGTGCGCAGGATCTCTTCAATCCCCTCACCGGAAAGGACCTCTTTCCGAAGGGAATAGACGATCTCCCTGTGTTTGTTCATGACGTCGTCATATTCCAGCAGGTGTTTCCTGATGTCGAAGTTATGGGCCTCCACCTTTTTCTGGGCATTCTCGATCGCCTTGCTGATGAGGTTATGCTCGATCGGCTCCCCTTCCTCCATGCCCAGCCTCCCCATGATGGAGGCGATTCTCTCGGATCCGAAGATTCTCAGGAGATCATCCTCCAGGGAGAGATAAAACCGGGAGGTGCCCGGGTCTCCCTGCCGGCCGGAACGACCGCGAAGCTGGTTGTCTATGCGGCGGCTCTCATGCCTTTCGGTGCCCAGGATGTGGAGTCCGCCCAGATCCACCACGCCTTCCCCGAGAACGATGTCCGTACCGCGGCCGGCCATATTCGTGGAGATGGTGACCGTCTTTGCCTGTCCGGCCCGGGCGACAATCTCGGCCTCCTTTTCGTGGTGTTTGGCGTTGAGCACGGAATGGGGAATCCCGGTCCTGGTGAGCATCTTGCTCAGCATTTCCGATTTCTCGATGGTGATGGTGCCCACCAGAACCGGCTGTCCCTTCTCATACAGCTGCCTGATCTCTTCAACAGCGGCGATAAATTTTTCCCGCTCGGTCTTGTAGATCGCATCCGGAAAGTCGATCCGAATCATCTGCTTGTTTGTGGGAACCACGATCACTTCCAGTTTGTAGGTGCTTGCGAATTCTGCAGCCTCCGTATCCGCCGTACCTGTCATGCCCCCGAGTTTCTCGTACATTCGGAAAAAGTTCTGGAAGGTGATGGTGGCAAGGGTCTGGTTTTCTTCCGCCACACTCACGCCTTCCTTGGCTTCCACCGCCTGATGCAGACCGTCGCTCCACCGCCTGCCCGGCATCATTCGGCCGGTGAACTCGTCCACGATCATGACCTGCTCGTCTTTAACCACGTAATGGACGTCCTTCTCAAAGAGCCAGTAAGCCTTGATCAGCTGATGGGTGGCATGAAGCAGTTCGGAGGCGCGCAGATAGTCGGCTTCCAGCTTCCCTATCCGCTCCGTTTTCTCCTCCTCCGTAAGGTCCGGGTCTTCCCGAATGACGTGGCTTGCATCGTCCAGATCAGGAAGCACGAAATCGCTTATTCCACCCCCTGCAAGCAGCTTGATTCCCTTTTCGGTAAGCTCAACAGAGTTGCTCCGCTCGTCGATCACGCAGTAGAGGTCCTGATCGATCTCGGGCAGAAGCTTTTGCGCGCTCAACATGTTCTCATAGCGGTCGATCTCTTTCTTCAGGGTCTGGTTATGCGCAAGGACATCGAGGAAAGCGGGATTTTTGGGGTCCCCCCGCTTGACCTTGAGCAGAAGCTCGACTGTCTTGTCTCCATCGCCGCTTTCCTCCAGGTTTTTCCTGGCCTCCTGGAGAATGGAGCGGACGATCATCCCTTGCTTCTTCTTCAGGTTGATGACAAGAGGCTTGACCTCCACGTAGATTTTGTTTTCACTGCGTTCAACCGGGCCGCTGATGATCAGGGGGGTTCTCGCCTCATCTATCAGAATGCTGTCGACCTCATCCACAATGGCGTAATGGAAATCGCGGTGCACCATGTCTGCGAGGTCGAATTTCATGTTGTCCCGGAGGTAGTCGAATCCGAACTCGTTATTGGTCCCGTAAGTGATGTCGCAGCCGTATGCTTCTTTGCGCTGCCGGTCGTCCATGCCGTGCACAATGACACCAACCGTCAGTCCGAGCATTTTGTAGATGCTTCCCATCCATTCGGCGTCTCTCCTGGCAAGGTAATCGTTGACCGTGACCAGATGGACGCCCTTTCCGGTGAGAGCGTTCAGATAAAGGGGGAGGGTCGCGGCAAGGGTTTTTCCTTCTCCGGTCTTCATCTCCGCGATCTTCCCTTCGTGGAGCACGATGCCTCCAATGAGCTGGACATCGAAATGGCGCATTCCCAAGGTTCTGACGGAAGCTTCGCGAACCGCTGCAAATGCCTCGGGAAGCAGGTCATCCAGGGACTCTCCTGCGGAGAGCCTCGCTTTGAACTCATCGGTTTTTGCACGCAGATCAGTGTCGGACAGCGCTTTAAAATCAGGCTCCAACCGGTTGATCTCTTCGACCAGCGGGTTCATTCTCTTCAGTTCCCTGTCGTTTCTGCTTCCGACGATGCTTTTGAGTAATTTTCCGATCATAAAGACTCTTCCCCTGGGACAAGCTCTGGAGCTTCAGCAACCTGCTGTCAGCCGCATTCCTTCTTACTTTTCATGCTCGAACCCGTCATTCTTCACCACGGATGACACGAAGAAACACACAAGTATACACCGATTGCCCGGCGAATTGAATCCCAAACTGATAAGGGTTGCCGGTGAATGCGGATAGCTGATTTGCAGGACTAATTGAGGATATAGCGGTGGGGATTCACGGGCAAGCCGTTCAGGCTGATCTCATAGTGGAGATGGGGCCCTGTGGAACGGCCGGTGCTTCCTACTAACGCAATCTCCTGCCCCCTCTTGACGCGCTGGCCGGGTTTGACAAGAAACTTGGAGACGTGGGCATAGGTGGTCTTGAACCCGTGACCATGCGAGATGCGGACGACTTTTCCATAGCCGTAGTCCGTACGCGTTTCCACAACGACCCCGTCCGCCGAGGCGACTATAGGCGAGTGCGATTTTGCGGAGATGTCCATTCCCGAGTGGAATTCCTTCTGATTCGTGAATGGCGAGATGCGGTTTCCGAAACTTGAGCTGACCCAGCCTCTCGCAGGCCAGATCGAAGGGGTGCATGCCAGGATGGACTTCTGGGTCTCGAGCAAACTGGAGAGTTCCAGCTTTTCGGTTTTCTGAAGAGAGATTTCGCTCTGGATGCCGCTGAGGGTATCATGCATCAGGCGGATGAGACGGCGCTGACCCTTTTCTCCCAGGGGTTCCTGATCAGCTGAAAGAGTTCCGGAGCCGCCGATCCCAAGAAACTGCGTCCGGTCTTCCTTGGACTCCAGGTTGACCATGGCCCTCAATTTATTGTCGAGCTTCTTCAAATCTTCAAGCGACTTGGAGATGAACTCGATCTCATGCGCCAGTGCGACCAGCTGCTCCTTCTGCTGCGTGTTTTCCTTGTGCAGATGCGCGAAGCTGGGGATCTCTTTCTTCACTGCGATATAGTCGAGGATGATTGCTGCAAGGAGGAGTGCGCCTGAGAAAACAAAGAAAGGAACGAGCACGAAAAGGACCCTGGAGATTTCGATCTGTCTGACCCTTTTTGCCCCCTGGGGCATCAGCAGAACTGTAACCTTTTTTTTCGCCAAAATTTCTCTTTGGGTTAAGGTTCACAGGGATCGTCAGGCCTTAGTGTGCCGCCCTCTTATCACAGCTGATTCAGACCTGTCAATCCATAATCGTCCATAATCGTCGATGCTGAAAAAAATGTAACGATGTCCCGGGCGAGAGCATGCCCGATCCCCCGGATACTTTCCAGGTCCTCTGCTGTGGCGCCGGCAATGGCATGGATGTCGCCGAAGTGGCGCAGCAACAACCTCTTTCGGCCTGGTCCCAGACCTGGAATCTGATCCAGGTCGGAAACGGTAAGCACCTTTCCTCGAAGTTTCCGATGATGAAGTACGGCCCTGCGATGCGCCTCGTCCCTGACACGCATGAGGAAGAGGAGAACAGGGTCATTCTCCTTCAGGTTGACCGGGTTCTTTCGTCCGGGAATATAAATCCTGTCGCCACCGGACTCATCATGCTCCTTGGCAATGGATACCACCTCGGTTCTGTCCGACATTCCGGTCTCGTCCACGACTCTTTTCACTGTCTGGAGATGGCCTCTGCCTCCATCCACCAGGAAGAGATCCGGCGGGTCGCCCTTTCGGATGCGCCGGGAGACCATCTCCGCCATCATGCCGTAGTCGTCGATTCCTTCCACGCCTACGATCCTGTAACTCCTGTATCCGGCCTTATGAGGGAGTCCGTCCACGAAAGAAACGAGAGCTCCGACGGCCTTTTCCCCTTGGATGTTGGAAATATCCAATCCTTCCACCTTGCGGGGAAGCCTTTGGAGTTGAAGCATGACCTTGGTCCTTTCCAGAAGCTCTTCCCCCTCCTTGGCCGCTGCCCGGGAAAGGAGATCCTCCGCATTGGTTACGGCCAGCTCCAGAAGGTGTTTCTTGTCCCCTCTGCGCGGGTGCTCGATCAACACACGGCGACCTGCCAGATCGGAAAGCCACGTGGAAATTGCGAGCATATCCTCGACCTGCTCGGATACAAGGATGCGGGTGGGGATGAAAGGAGACTGATGGTAGTACTGCTTCAGAAAAGCTTCCATGACTTCCTGAGAGGAGCCGTCCCGGTTGTGAATGCGGAATTCCCTGGAATCGGAGAGCCTGCCCCTACGAACGAAAAGGACCACCAGTTGAAAGGCGGATTCTTTCCGCGCCAGTCCGATCACATCCCTGTCTTCCATTCGGGGCGAAACCACGTGCTGGTGCTCGATGACCTTCTCCACGGACTTTATCTGATCTCTGATGCGGGCGGCCTCCTCGAAACGCATTTCCTCCGAGGCCTTATTCATCTTTTCCTTGAGATCCCCCAGCAGCTCCCTGTTGCGTCCTTCCAGAAAAAGAATCACCTCTTTGACCACTTCCCTGTAACCGGTCTCAGGCACCGATTGAGCACACAGCCCGAAGCATCTGTGGAGCTGGTAATTGATGCAGGGTCTCCTGCGGCGGTCCGGCTCCGCGCCCCTGCATTTTCTGAGTTGAAAAGTTCGCTCAATCAGCTTCAGCGTGTTCCGAATCGACTGGGCGGATGAAAAAGGACCAAAATACCTTGCTCCATCCTTTCTGATCCTTCGCACAAGGGTAAGATTCGGGTAGGCCTGCCTGGCATCCAGTCGGAGGGAGAGATACTGCTTGTCGTCTCGCAGAATGATGTTGTAACGGGGCATCCATTTCTTGACGAGATTATCCTCCAGGATGAACGCCTCTTTCTCAGTGGCTGTGAGGATGTAGTCCAGGCTTCTCGCCCGCTCCATCATCATGGCCGTCTTATGAGGGACATCTCCGGAGGCTTTGAAGTAGGAGAGGACCCGCTTTTTCAGGTTCTTGGCCTTCCCCACATAGATGATCCGACCTCCGGCATCCTTGAAAAGATACACCCCCGGTCCTTCGGGCAGGGTCTTCCGAAGGGCGTCCGGATTGAGTTCGACTCGTGTGGATGTTGCGTCATGAATCATGGAGTGAAATCCTTGCACATCATCAAGCTAAGTGATAGGAAAGACAGGGTCAAGAGGATTGTGGCGCGCACACGTCGCACAACCGCGTGTATGCGGGCTGCGGGAAAGAGAGCAAGTGGATCAGGACTTAAAAATCCTTGTTATCGATGGCGTATCCGCCGATCCCGCTGGGAACGAGAGACGGCTCAAAGAGATGGGCTACGCCCGCACGCGGACGATAGGTCCGGACAAGTCTCTCCTCGAAATCGAGTCGCTTTCCCCGGATGTGACGATCGTGGGTTCCTCCCTCAGCCCTGAGCAGCGCTATGAATCCATCCGCAAGCTGAAGATCGTCGACATCCTGGCGCCCGTCCTGGTTCTACCCGGTCCCGACACCCCGCAGGAAGAGGATCTCCCGGCCGGATTCCACGGGATCTTCAGTTTCAGCCCCGATGCCGACAGACTTGAGATTTCCACCCGAATCGAGGAGTCCCTGAAAAGCAGAAGTGATTGCGCGGTACTGCCCGATCTTCCGGTTCTCGTCGGGCGGACCCCCAAGATCCACACGATACGCGATCGAATCCACAGGGTCTCGGACAAGGATGTCACGGTATTGATCGAGGGGGAGACCGGCACCGGAAAAGAGATCGTCGCTCATTGCATTCATTATTTCTCCCTGAGAAGAAAAGGGCCTTTGATCAAGATCAGCTGCGGGAATCTGCCTGATCAACTGCTGGAGAGCGAGGTTTTCGGATACCAGAAAGGGGCGTTCACTGATGCCCGTAGAAACAAGCCCGGCAGGCTGGAACTCGCAGACAACGGCACGCTGTTCCTGGATGAAGTGGGGGACCTTTCGCTCTTTCTTCAGGTCAAGTTCCTTCAGATTTTTGAGGACCGGGCTTTTTCCAGGCTGGGCGCCGTTGATGAGAAAGTGATCGATGCAAGGGTTGTCGCCGCCACAAATTTCGATCTGGCAAAGAAGGTGAAAGAAGGTGAGTTCAGGCGCGACCTTTTCTATCGGTTGAATGTAGTCCACATCAGGACCCCTCCCCTGAGAGAGAGGAAGGAAGATATCCCCCTGCTTGCCGAGTATTTTCTGAGAAGGTACTGTTCGCTCATCAAGAAGGAACCTGTGGAGCTTCCTGCCGAAACCCTTGAGCGATTCCATTCCTACCGCTGGCCCGGGAATGTGAGAGAGCTCGAGAATATGGTGAAAAGGGCAATCGTGCTGCGCAGCTGGGATTTTGTCGAGCAGGAGATGCTTTCCGGAGAGAAGGGGGCGGCAGCGCGAAACGGGTCTCCTTCTCCGGATTCCGGATGTACCCCGGACCTCGGAGGGCTGACACGGCATCTGGGGGAGGAGAACCCTTCGCTCAGGGAAATTACGCGGGCCTATGTTTCAGAAATCGAGAGAAAGACGATTCTCGATGCCCTCGATGCGGTTCGGTGGAATCGGAAGAGGGCCGCCGGCCTCCTGGGGATCAGCTACAAGACCGTCTGCAACAGGATCAAGGATCTGGGTATCCGGGCCGTATAGGCCCTCCCGGTGTGAAGTTCCATCACTCGTAACATTAGTTCTCACTAAACCCTTCACCTCTGGTGGAGGACCCGGAGAGGTTCTACCGATCCGGGGTGAGGGGGGACGCTTGAAAATTCGAATATCGAATATCGAAATTCGAAACGAACAGATCCAAATCCGAATTTTCAAAAGAGAAAAACTGGAGCAGGTAAACCTCTCATAAGTTGCCGTTTTGGTCATTTGAAATTGTTTCGGATTTCGTGCTTCGGATTTCGAATTTGTTTAAAGAACACGTTTTCGGCATCCTCTCCCATCTCCCAAATTGACAGAATTATTCATAGGTTGACCCTCACTACGTTGACAATCCGGCTACAGTATGCCAGAAATGCCGAATGGAACACCATTTCATCGGAAACGCCCCATCCATTTGCAAAATACGAGAGCTGATCAAACTGGTTTCCAATACCTCGTTCAGTGTCCTGATCAGCGGGGAAACCGGCACCGGCAAGGAAGTGGTAGCCCGATTGCTCCACTACTCATCCTGCAGAAGGAGGGAAAGGTTCATCAAGGTGAACTGCGCTGCGCTCCCGCTGACCTTGCTCGAGAGCGAGCTCTTCGGCTACGAGAAGGGGGCGTTCACCGGGGCCGACAAATCCAAACCCGGCAAATTCGAGCTGGCCTCCGACGGTGTTATCTTCCTTGACGAGATCGGAGATATGCCCATTCTCCTCCAGGCCAAGCTGTTGGAGGTGATCCAGTGCGGCAAATTCGTGCGGCTTGGCGGGACAACGGATGTCACGGTCAATACGTGGGTGATATCATCCACCAATCACAACCTTCAGGATGATATCAGGAAATCTCTGTTCAGAGAAGATCTCTACTATCGCTTGAATGTAATCAACATTCAGATCCCGCCCCTGCGCGAGAGGAGAGAGGATATCGGCCTTCTGGTCAACCATTTTCTGGAGAGGTATGGTCGTGAGTTGAAGTTATCCCGTTATCCCCTCCTTTCGGATGAGATGAACAGGGTGTTCATGACTTATCCTTGGCCAGGCAACGTGAGAGAATTGTCGAGCACGGTTTTGAGGTTCCTGATCGGGGAACCGCCCGAGGTCATCTGTTCCGAGATGGAGACCGGCATGAAAGAAGAGGGGGATTCTCCTGCCGATGAGCGGGAGAAACCTGTTCCGATCGGCGATCGGCCCGCTTCCCCGACTCTGCTGGAGATAAAGGCCAGGGCAACCAAGAACATCGAAAGACAGGCTATTCTCCGGGCGCTGAAGAATACCGGGTGGAAGAAGAGAGCGGCAGCCAGGATGCTCAGGATCAGCCACAAGGCCCTTTACTACAAAATGGAAAATCTCGGCATCAGGAGGGAAGAAGACGGAGCAAGATCACGAAAAGGAGACTGGATTGAACATTGAGAAAGGAGCGGTAAGACCATGAGAGCACCCATCGCAATTGCGCCAGGAATCGTCGTTGTATTGAGTCTCTTCACTTTCTTCTCGCCTGCTCTTGCACAGAAGTACACCTTGACGCCGTCGCTGTCCGTGAGCGAGACCTATGATGACAACATCTATCTGGATCCTCAGGACGAGCAATCGGATTACATCACGGCCATTTCCCCGGGAATATCCCTGAATATGGAGTCTCCACGGAGTGAACTCCTGCTCAGCTATGTTCCTTCTTTTGTTTTCTACGGCAAGAACAGCGAGGAAAATACAATCAGACACCTTGGAAGCGTAACGTATCGGCAGGACATCGAACAGCACCTGAAGTTTGAGTTTACCGACACGTATGTCAGGTCGGAGGAACCCTTGGAGACCACCGAGGGAATCGAGACTGTTCGAAGGACAAGGAACCCTTATCAGCGGAATACGGGGGAAGCGAGAATGTCCTATCTGTTCGGCCCTGAGGATTCGTTCACCGCCGGATATCGCAACGACCTCCTGATCAACGAAGACCCCTCTCTGGAAGACGGAACCATCCATGAACCCTTTGCCGACTTCATCAAGTGGTTCGACAAGCGACATGGGATGGGCCTCTCCTACAGATATTCGGTGGGAGACTTTGATCGGGACGACGACGGACCCACATCGGATTACACCGGCCATGACCCCGCGATAAGATATTTGCACCGTGTTGACCCGCAACTCTCGGGCTATTTGAGTTATGCGTATACCACGCGGGACTTCGATAACACCATCTTCAGAGAGGACTACGATGTCCACACCGCAATGGTCGGCGTTGAAAAGCTGTTCAGCGCCCAGACCTCGCTCACGGCAGCAGTCGGGTATTTCATCCAGGAGCCGGAAAGGTCTGATAATGAAAGCGGGCTCGCGTATAATGTAATCTTTAGACAAGCGTATCAGAGGGGCCGCTTTCTTGTTGGAGTGGCCGGCGGATGGGATGAACAATACCTAGAGGCCGAGAATCGGGGTTTTGTGGAATACCGGAGTTACGAGGCAAGCGGAGAATACCAGTTCCTGGAGAAATTAAGCGGTTATGCCGGAGCTCTGTACAGGGAAGATATGTATCAACAGATCGATGTCGATACGGACTCCTGGCGTGCGAATGCCGGTTTAAGGTGGGCTTTCCACCGCTATGTTTCCCTTATGTTTGACTACACCTATTCTACCAGGGACAGCGACGATCCGGACGATGAATACGATGACAACAGGTTCATGGTCGTTTTGACCGGCAGCAAACCGTATGTCTGGCAATGATGGTCTTGAATGAAAACACTCGTAACCGGCACTGCCGGCTTCATCGGCTCCTTTACTGCGGCCCGTCTCTCTGCGAAAGGGGACGCGGTCGTCGGCATTGACAACATCAACTCCTATTATGACGTCGATTTGAAATACGGACGCCTCCGCAAGGACGGCATCGATACGGATCAGGTCGAGAAAGGAACGCCGGTACGGAGCAGGAAGTACAGCGGGTATCGCTTCAGGAAAATGGACCTTGAAGACCGGAGAGAGATTGAACAGTTGTTCTCCGAAGAGCGATTCGACCGGGTCTGCCACCTTGCCGCGCAGGCAGGAGTCAGGTACTCCCTGACCAATCCTCATTCCTATATTGACGCGAATGTCCGCGGATTTCTGAACATCCTGGAAGCCTGTCGTAATCATGGCATAAAGCATCTGGTCTATGCTTCTTCGAGCTCGGTGTACGGTCTGAACGAGAAGTTCCCTTTCTCGACCCGGGACAATGTCGATCACCCCGTCTCCCTCTATGCCGCCACAAAAAAGGCCAATGAACTGATGGCGCATACTTACAGCCATCTGTTCAAAATCCCCACAACCGGCCTCAGGTTCTTCACCGTGTACGGCCCCTGGGGGAGACCGGACATGGCCCTTTTTCTCTTCACAAAAGCGATTCTGGAAGGAAAATCGATCGATGTCTACAACCAGGGAAACATGAAACGGGATTTCACCTTCATCGACGACATCGTGACCGGAGTTGTCAAGGTGCTGGACAAACCTCCGGCCGGGGAGCCGTCCTGGAGCGGTGAGCGGCCCGATCCTTCCAGATCCGCGGCGCCTTACAGGATCTACAACATTGGAAACAGCTCGCCTGTCGGTCTGATGGAATTCATCGGCGCCATCGAAGATGCGCTCGGCAAAAAGGCGAAGAAGAATTTTCTCCCCATGCAGCCCGGCGACGTCCCCGCAACATGGGCGGATGTGGACGACCTGGTGAAGGATTTCGGCTACTCTCCGGGTGTTGCGGTTCAGGAAGGGGTGAGGAAGTTCGTGAAGTGGTATCTGGAGTATTACGGGAAGAGGAAGTAGCGCAGGATTCAAGATCCACGATGCAGGATCCAGGATCAGCAGGTAGAAGGGAAGAAGTCCGCTATTTCGGTTAAGTGCGTAGGATGGGTAGAGCGCAGCGAACCCATCTTTTGGTCCGGAGGGGTTTTGTTCAAGGGATTTCATCTTATAGCAGCATTGGTTGCAGCCTGCATGCTCTTGGCGTGCGCGGGCAAGAGAACGCCGGCCGTTGCTCCCGCCGTGCCCTTGCAGCCTCCAGGTCCTGTGGGAGCGGGCCAAATTCTCGATGTCAAAGCCGGCGGGCCGATCCTTTTTGACGATCTCATCCATTCCCTGGCGTCAAAGGACGTCGTCTTTGTCGGTGAGATCCACGACAACCCTGCCCACCATCTTATACAGACACAGATCCTGCAGGCCCTCTTGAACCGGTGGGGCGCGAATGCGGTCATAGGCATGGAGTTCTTCCCCAGACCGGTGCAGGAGCATCTGGACAGGTACATAAGAGGGGAGTTGACCGAATCGGAGTTCCTGGGCGCCGTGGACTGGCAGAAATTGTGGGGGTACCCCTATTACCTCTACCGACCGCTCATGCTGGCGGCAAGAGAGAGATTCATCAGGATCCTGGCGATCAATGCGCCTCAGGAAATCGTGAAAAAGGTGGCGCGGCAAGGGCTCGAAAACCTCACCGGTGAAGAGCGGGCACAGATCGCACGGGACATCGATCTCGGCAATGAACCTCATCGTGAATTCGTCCGGAAGGTTTTCGGTGAACATGCCCATTCGGATCTGAAGAGTTTCGATCGCTTCTATGAGGCTCAGGCTGTATGGGAAGAGACCATGGCGGAGACCATTTCCCTTCATCTCGGACCCAAAGGGAAAAAGATGGTCGTTTTTGCGGGAAACGGTCACATCATTCACAAGTTCGGGGTTCCCGACCGAACCGCGAACCGCATCCCCGTCTCGACGGCAACCGTGGTCCCATACCTCGCGGGGGACCATGCAGATGTAGAGGGTCTTGCTGACTACATCTGGTTCACTCCCGGTCATCCCCGGTCAAGGCCATGATCGCGGTGACGTGTCCTTGGTAAAAGCGCAACGCCATCCGGCCGCAAGCGCGCTCCTGACGAATCATGAAAGTCATCTTTGGGTTCACTGGATGAACACGGTACCTGAGTACAAATTCTGCCCGGTCTGCGGCGGGAGTCTGAACGCTTCTGTCTTGAAGTCCGGCGAACCTGCCCGGCTGGTGTGCTCCTCATGCAGGTTCGTTTTTTATCAGGACCCAAAACTTGCGGCCTGTTCGATTGTAGAGGTGGACCGCAGGATTATCTTGCTCCAGCGGTCGGTCCAGCCGCAGAAAGGCAAATGGGTCATGCCCGGCGGGTTTGTGGACAGGGGAGAAGAGGTGAAGGCCGCAGCCATGCGGGAGACGGAAGAGGAGTGCGGGATCAAGACGAGAATCAAGGATCTCCTCGGCATCTATTCCTACCCGGGAAGGCTCGTGGTCGTATCCGTCTATGTGGCAGAGTATGTGTCCGGGGCACTCCGAGCGGCTGACGAAAGCATGGACATGATGCTCGTCGCTCCTGAGGAGATTCCCTGGAATGATCTCGCGTTCCCGAGCACGGTCGACGCACTGAAGGATTATGTCGCAAGAGAAAAGACGAATTCATTAAACCGCGAAGACGCGAAGGATGCCAAGAAAGAGCAATGATTTGTTTTTCACCTGCCGGAGCTTCCGGCAGGTGAAAAACAAATTGGTTTCTTTGCGCACTTTGCGCCTTTGAGGTTCAAGACCCTGATCATTGAACATCCAGGAGAGTATTGAAATGACTGCGATTCGACCAGAGAAGATCCGGCAACTCAGCGCAAAAGAGCTGGACTCCATCATGAGAAGATCCATGGAAGACATCTCGTCAATCCATGAATACGTCCTGAATATCGTGAGAGACGTAAGAGAGCGCGGCGACCGGGCTCTGTTGGACGCAAACAAGGAATTCAAGAAGTCGATTACGGTGCGGGATTTAAAGGCAACCCCTGAAGAGATCAGGAAGGCCTACCGGAAAGTAGATCCCGGTCTGGTAAAGGCATTGAACAAAGCCGCGGAAAATATCCGTCGTTTCCACGAGGCCCAGGTCGGGCGGGAGATGTGGTCCATCGAGGTATCAGAGGGTGTCCTGGCAGGGAGACTCAGAAGGGCGATGGATCGCGTGGGGTGTTATATCCCCGGAGGAAGGGCGGCCTACCCCAGCACCGTTCTCATGACCGTGATTCCTGCAAAGGTAGCGGGGGTTCAGCAGGTCGTCATCACTACTCCTGCCGGCAAGGGCATGAGCGTGTCGCCGGCAACCCTGGTAGCGGCCGACGTGGCGGGATGCGACGCGATTTTCAAAGTAGGGGGTCCCTGGGGGATAGCCGGACTCGCTTATGGCACAAGGACTTTACCGAAGGTTGACAAGATCGTCGGTCCTGGAAACAAATATGTGACTGCTGCGAAGATGATAGTCTTCGGAAAAGTGGACATCGACTCGCCTGCGGGCCCAAGCGAGGCCCTCATTCTTGCTGATGATTCCGGGGATGCGGAATGGATAGCACTGGATTTCCTGACCCAGATCGAGCATGATCCCGATTCCGCGGCCGTGCTGGTGACAACTTCCGAGAAACTGGCCGAACAGGTTTGCCGCTCCATCAACAGGGGATACAAATCCCTCCCCCGCAAGGAGATTCTGGAAACCTCCCTCAAACGCCATTCCCGCGTGTTGACAGCCGGGGACATGGACGAGGCTATCGATTTTGCCAATGAATATGCTCCGGAGCATCTTCAGATCCTGACGAGGGACCCTTTTATGACCCTGAACAGGATCAGGCATGCAGGATCCATTTTCCTCGGCCCCTATGCGCCCGTGCCTGCAGGTGATTACGCTTCCGGCACCAATCATGTTCTTCCGACGGGCCAATGCGCCCGGATGTTTTCGGGCCTTTCCGTTGACGATTACATCAAGAAACCGACTTTTCAGTACCTCAGCAGGCAAGGGTTGGCAGGGCTGAGGGAGACGGTCGTCACGCTGGCGAAATCAGAGGGGCTTCCCCTGCATGCCCGTTCCGTGGAAGCGAGATTCACCCGCCGCCGCTGAAGCTATGGCGGGCAGGCTCCGCCGCCGCTGAAGTTATGGCGGCAGGTCGACTGCCAGACCGGAGTTCTGTTGGATGTCAAGCAGCTGTTCACCTGCTGCGATATAGCTATTTTTCTTGCCTGAGAAACCGTAATACAGTACACAGAACCTATTGAGTTCAGCGATCGGTTTTCAGCAATAGATGCTGTCTAAAGGAAACGTTAAAAGAAGGAACCCGGATTGAATTCACCAGAAGAGGAGGTTGAGAACCATGGCCGAAATTAAAGGGTACAACATGCCGGATGAACTCTACTTTCACCAGGAACACAGCTGGGCGCGGGTCGATGGGAACAAGGTGACCGTCGGCATGAGCGATTTCTTTCGGAAAGAGGCGGGGGATGTCGTTTTTATAGATCTGCCGGATGAAGGGGATGACGTGAGCCAGGGCGAGACCTGCGGCAAAATTCAGTCCAGGAAATGGATCGGCAAGCTTGTGGCCCCTGTTTCCGGAGAAATCACCGCTATTAACGAGGAGCTGGAAGAAGACACCAGCCTGATCAATACCGATCCTTATGGCAAGGGGTGGATCCTGGTGATAGAAGCGGGCGATCTCGAATCGGAACTCGCCAACCTGGTTCATGGCGATGCAGTCGCTCCCTGGATCGAGAGCGAAGTCAAGAGAGCGGAGGACGAGAGGGCTAAGGCATAATCAGTTACTTTGGTTTCTCTGGTTCTTGGGTGAACGACCTGAGAAGCCAAAAAGACTACATCAACAATAAGTAAGGGGCGATGAGTACACGCTGGCGGCTCTTTAGAAACAACACGCGGTCCCTCTCCACGGCAGAGGGGCTCGCGATCGACGACACGCTTCCTCAATCCGTGGCCGACCACAAGGGCATACCCATTCTTCATCTCTATACCTTTGTGCCGTCAGTGATTGTCGGCAAGTACCAGGACATCGAAGCTGCCCTCAGACTCGACCGCTGCAAGGCGAGAGGGATCGAGTTCAACCGAAGAAGCACGGGGGGCGGGACGGTCATCATGGGCCCCGAGATTGTGGCGCTCGGCCTCGGAATCCATGTGGACTGTCCGGGGCTCAGGAATTCGGGTGTCGGCGGGGTGTTCCAATCCATGGGAGAGGTGCTCAGCAAAGCCCTCGAACGGATCGGCGTCTCTTCCCAGTTTCGGGCGAAGAACGACCTGGAGGTGGCCGGCAAGAAAATCGCGGGACTCTCGGCGGCGTCGGAAACAGGAAAGAGTCTGCTTTTCCACACGAGCTTTCTGGTCGATTTTGACGTGGAGCTCATGACGGACATTATGAATACACCCCTCGTCAAGCTCAGCGATAAAGGGTACAACTGCTTCAGCCAACGTATGACCACCCTTCGCGAGGAGGCCGGCCGGGATGTATCGGTGACAAATGCCATGGACATGATCCAAAGCGCGTTCGAGGAGCAGTTCGGCATCTCCTTTGAGGAGGACGGTCCCGACGAATGGGAGAAAAGCACGATAGATCGGTTCATCCGGGAGAGGTACACCAATCCGGAATGGATCTTTTCGCACAAGCATCCCAGGTCCAGAATGGGTGTGGGGCGTCTGAAGACAGGGGGAGGGCTTCTGGAAATCTACTTGTCCCTTTCGGGCGGTTCGATTGAGAACGTCGTGATTACCGGTGATTTCTTTTCCACTTCAGAAGACATCAGTCGTCTTGAAAGTGTGCTCAAATGGACATCGGCCCGGGAGGAAAAAATCAAAGAGAGCATCGGCAAGGTGTGGCGGAGTGACATGATCTACGGTTTGGATGTGGACACCCTCACGAGAGCTATCTTGCTGGCGAAGGAGAACCAGGTGAGACTGTAGTTTTTCTGGTTACTCGATTTTCCAATTTCTCGGGTCTTCGAACCAGACAAACCAAACAAACCAGATGAACCGAATGAACCAAACAAGTCCTGAATATGCAAAAATGAGCCATGCCACGGCCATTTCCCTCGGGCTTATGCATGGCAGGATGTATCGGGGCGCAGTGAACCGGTGTGTGAACCTTCTGGTCCATTACCCGGAAGGCTGTTCTGCAAACTGCGCATATTGCGGTCTGGCCAAGAAACGTCCCGGGACGTACCGGGAGAAGAGTTTCATTCACGTGGATTGGCCCCTCTACTCCATGGCTGAAATCGTAGAGGCAATCAACCGCGCGCCGACGTACGTGAAGCGAACCTGCATCTCCATGATCACCAATGGGAAGTGCAGACAGGACACCCTGGAGATGACTCGCCGGTTGAGATCCGAAACCACGATCCCCATATCTCTCCTGATCAGCCCCACTATTTTGAGCGATCAGGATCTTCATGCGATGAAAGATGCCGGCGCGGACAAGATCGGTGTTGCCGTAGATCTGGCTACGCCGGAACTCTTCGAAAAATTCAGGGGGAGCGGGGTTTCAGGCCCGCATCATTGGGATAAATACTGGGAAATCATTACCTCCGCCGTGCAGATCTTCGGGGCCGGCAATGTTGGCGCTCATCTCATGGTCGGCATGGGCGAAACCGAGAAACAGATGGTCTCGATCATGGAGAGACTGAAAAGGATGGGCGTAGTCAACCACCTCTTTTCGTTCTTTGCCGAAAAAGGATCGCGGCTCGCTGACCGGCCCCAGCCCCCATGGTCGTCGTATCTCAGGATTCAACTGGCCAGGTTCCTTATGGAGGAGGGGATTTGCGTTTCTGAAAAGATGGATTTCGATTCCAGAGGCCGAATCGCATCCTTTGGGGTGGAACGGGAACGGCTGGACCAGGTCGTGAGTGCAGGAATCCCCTTCATGACAACCGGATGCCTCGGCTCGGATTGCCAGGTTGCCTGCAACCGCCCCTTCGGCAACTGCCTGCCGGACGAGAAACAGTGGAACTACCCCTATCCTCCCAACGAGGAAGAACTGACCCTTATCAGGGAAAACCTGTTCAAGATCGATTGACCCCAAAAAACCTTTGACAATTAACCATCAAGCTATAGTATACTTACGATTTGCGGTTGGGCCGTTAGCTCAGTTGGTAGAGCAGCGGACTTTTAATCCGTTGGTCGTGGGTTCGACTCCCGCACGGCCCATCAATCATGTGTACGCCTGTCGGGAGTTCGATTCTCTCACGGTCGATCAAACTCAGCGTCCCCATCGTCTAGCCAGGTCCAGGACACCGGCCTTTCACGTCGGCAACACGAGTTCAAATCTCGTTGGGGACGCCACCTTCGCGTATAATCTCGCACACCTCCACAGCGCAGTGTCCCCATATTTCCAACTCAGTGCCCGGCATAAACCGGCACCTTGCTGAACATTCCATACCATTCGGAATAGCGCAGGACGTAGTTATAGCCGCATACCCACCTGATCTCCCTCTTCTTCAGTTTTTCAAGAATTCTTTTCCCTCCCTCGATAGTGCCGCCCGCGGGTCCGAAGGGGTTGTAGACCATCCGCGTTTCTTCGACAAAAACGTAATCGCAGATGAAGAGACAATCCTCGAAGAAGTAGATGGTAAAGCCCGGCGTATGGCCGTCGACCGGACAGGCCTCGATTCCTTCTTCCACCCAGTCCTTTTCGAAACGGGTATCAAATGGGAATGCTTGGCATATCCCGGGCTTCGAATCGAGGTCGTGGATCCGTACTTCCGCTCCGAAAAGATCACGATACTGGTTTGAGGCACCGAGGAAATGATGGTGGGTAAAAGAAATGACCGCCGCCGGTCTTACCCTTTTGTCGAAGCAGGAGGGGCAATCGATCATGAATACTTTTCCGATCGTCTCGATGCGGTAAGCGGCGTGCTCGAATCCGAGGGCCGGGGTCGAGTTCAACCGTGAGACCCTTTTGGTCACGGGGGTTTGTTGCACCTCGTATCGGGCTGAACACTGTTCAGAGGTCAGGAAGGTCTTCTTGGACGCCCCGCAAAAGGGGCAGTGCTCCGGAAGACCCCCAATAACGTTGAAGCCGCAAACCGTGCACACGTACTGCTCAACGGGCATGATTCAACCCCCGCCTATTCGCGGCACTGGCAGGTCCTCCTTCATGAGCCGCTCTCCTCAGGCATTCAGGGGATTTCCCCTATATTGTGCCGCTTCGCTGAGGAGAACGCCCAGTGGGCAAATCCAGGTTGGGTTGGGAAGATCAGATCCATCCATATGGTCCAGGGGAGTGCCGGCTCCAAAGGCAAGGGAGCGCCATTCCCTTTATCGGCATAGAAGATATCAACGATGTGACTGCATCAATAGTGTCCACACCCACTTTTCCGCCTGATAAAGCTGTATCCCTTTCCACCGGTTGTTGCCACCATTCCGAGTGAACCGGGGGTAAGAATACAGAGGCTGAACAAGGTATGCCGGATTCACTCGTGTGTGTCTCAGCACGACCCGGCCTTTTTGCAGCCTTCGAGCTGTTCTGACGTTTGTGCAATTTGTGCAGAACGCCCCCTATTTTGCATACAGCGGCCATCTTCTTTCTTCGGGGGCCACCTATCCATTTGAACTCGTAAAAATAGCTGAGTTGGGGGGAAGAGCAGATATTCGAAACACGGACTTAGGACTCACCAATGGTAATCGCCTCCGCCTCTGTATCGAGCGTTCAGCTTTTCTTTATCTTTGTCCACGGGCCACCCTTGGGCCAGAACGTGTCTAGATGCTTGTCCTGCCGAACAGACTCTATAATCGGCATCAGGAAAGCTGATACCTCGCCGATGACGGGATCGATGTCTTCGGATCCAAACTCCGGTTTGGACTTTCTCACGAATGCCCGCCACTGGATACGCTTCTGGACATCCTTTCGGAATTCATCCGTGAACGCCATCGGCAATCCGCTGGGTACCGGTGATGAGCGCCGTTGGAAGGTGTTGTGAACAGCATCGCATAGAGTCCGACCTTCGAATTCGAACTTCCGGCTTAACAGCCACACGTCGTAAAAATCCTTCATCCTGCTGTTTGCCATGCCGAGGCGCACGATGGCCTCCAACTTCTCAGCCACCATGGTATACCTGGGATAGGCCAACAGTGAAGGGGCCGGTGCGTCCAACAACGTGGGAAACACTACCCTTTTCGGTCCGGGTGTAATTACATCGCCGAAACCGATATCGAACTGCAGAGGGATGCGGGCTTGATGGAGCAAACCCATTAGAGTCACCCTGATGCCGTCATACGCCTGCTCTTCACGAATGGGTACAGCTCTGACGCTTTCGGGCATGAATCGAATGCCATCGAGGTCATCAGAAACTGCATCGCACAACCCTCGAAAAACCTCTGTCATATCTCCGGCATCAGCGGCTCCAAATGCCATCAGGTCCGCATCTTTGGTGACTCTGTAATTCTGTCCTGACCAAGCGAGAAACAAACTGGCGCCCTTCAGGACAAATCTTTCTGCGTGCGGGGATATGCTCAGACGGTAGAGCAACCGTTCAGTGCCGTAGCGTAACAGAAGGAGATTAAAATCTTCGCCATGAGCCTTCGCACGGCTTAAGAGCCGTTGAAAAACGGAATGAGGAGTATTTCGTTTTTTGGACGGACTCATGAAACCGCCTCCAGATAGGGGCGTATCACATTGGCCACGCGGCAAACCTTAGAGGCTTCCCATAGCTCATCCATGGTAGCTTTTCGGCTGCCCCAGGTTTCTTTGAGGGCTTCCAGCGCAACGTCCAGTCCTATCTTGTTGCGGAACTTAAAACAATCGGCAACCGTCTTGGCCGGGCTGTATACATGCACCACCACACGGTCTACTTCGTGTTCTTCGACACCGAAGCTAAAGGCATTACCGGTAAGCCGCACAATCTCAATGGGAGGATAGCTAAACGTCGGTTCCCACTTCCCGCTCCCAATGGCGATCCAAACCCGATTCGCAGTTTGGGTGGTAAGATTGTGAAACTGAAGGGCCGATATCAAGCAGATCACTGCTTCCGGAACCCTCTTGGCGACTTCCGCGAGTGAAAGGGATTCGCTGCCTTGCACCCCTGGCATGGCATATAGGCCACGCCCCACCCGAGCCAGGTCTCCCTTTCTATAAAGCCTCAAAAGGTATTCTCTGGGTATCCCAACCGCTTCTACGTCCCGAGGACGGATGAGCCCCATCCGTTCCGCAAGTTGCAAGATCTTTCGATTTCGATCCATTAACCCCCTCGTGTGTCATATTCTTAGTTATTATAGATAAACACCAAGGAAATGCAACAAACGGTTTCTGGCGGTCGACATCCGGTGCGGCAAATGACCGGTAACGGTGCCCGAGATGAAGTCGTGGTTGGATCTCTACACCGATTCAGTGAAGAAACAGCGAAAATCGTACCGAAACCCTGGTCTATCGTCAGGGTATTCCCAAGAATCCGTGCTTCCGTTAATGCGTGTGCGTGGGAAACGCCCGTGACTTATGGACTTATGAGCAGTCCTTTGATGGCGAGAAGCGGATATGTCAATAATTCACGGACGCTTTCCTCACACTTTCCAGGGTCCACCTGGTGACCACTTAAGGTAGAATCTCTGGTTTTCTTCATATGCTTGAACCATGGGGAGCAAGAATCCCCGGAGTGCATTGAGAAGCAGTCCGAGATCTTCTGGGGCACCGGTAAGCGGCCCTTTTCCAAGAAATGCCGACCACTGCCTTTTCTTTTCAGGCCGAGATGCAAAGGCATCTGAGAACATCTCTGCCTCAGATCGTATCCCCGTCCTCCTCCTCTTGCACGTTGCGACGATCGCCTCTTGCAACACGCGACCATCGAATGGACAGGTTTGGCTCAAGAACCAGATATCATAGAAGTCCTTCATCCTGCTGTTCAAATCAGCAAGATCCAGCGCCGCCTCGAATTTTTCGGCAATGACCGTTTCCGGTGTGTAACCGAAGATGACCGGCGGCTCTGCGTCCAAAAGGGCGGGAAATACCATTTCCACAGGATCAGGAACGATCCTGTCTCCAAACCCGATATCGATCTGCATGGGGATGCGGGCTTTGCCCAGCCATGCGGAGAACTTCAATCTCATCCCGGGATAGTCGGACTCGGGTGCGAGGGCTTCGTAGGTCATTCCTGAGAAGTCATAAACCATACCATCCGGAAAGACGGTCTCGCCAATCGTGCGAATGATCTGGGACACGGCATCGGGATCGTGTGGCATACGGGCAAGAAGATCGATGTCTCTCGTGGGTCTTGCCTGAGGCAGCCCTTTGGCCAGCAGCAGCAGTCCGCCCTTTAGCAAGAAGTGCTGTTTGTTGGGTGACTTTGAAAGCCGAAAGAGGAACCGCTCAAGGGCATATTGAACGAGCACCTCGTCATAAGGCTTCCCTGTCCCATGAGCCAGGTTCAATAGCCGGGCTTTGACGGATGCGGCCATGTTTTTGATCCCGGCTTTGGTCATGCGGTCATGGCCTCCAGGTAGGGTGTAACGAGCTTCTCAGCCCCGCAGATTTTTGCATACTTCATCAGAAGAGCAGGGCTCGAATCGGAGCGCTTCAGGTATGCCCTTGTGGCCTCCAGGGTAACATCCAGCCCCACTGCCTTCCGCCACCGAAAGCAGTCAATGATGGTTTTGGGGGCGTCATAGACCTGAACGGGCTGATGTGAGATGCGGTGCTTCTCAATGCCGCTCCTGTATGCCTCGCCATTAAAATGAAAGACACGCACCGGCGGATACTCGATCCTGGGCTTCCTCTGCTTTCGCTCCACAGCCAGCCACACGTAGTGAGGGATCTGGGTCGTAAGCTCATGGAAAGCAAGGGAGGACACCAGACATATCACCCCGTTCGGCACCCTTTTGGCGACTTCGGCAAGGCTGACCTCAGCAGGTACTTCCATGTCAGCAAGCTGAAATAGGCCACGGGACACCCCTACGAGAACCCCTTCATCACGAAGCCCGTAGAGCGTCCGTCTATGAATGCCATGGGCAAGGGCCTCGGACGTTCGGACAAGTCCTCCTTTCTTTTTGAAAAGTTCTATCGCTCTTTCAGTAGCAGATTTCATGGCTATAGTGGTACAAAACCGCAGGCAAAATGTCAATTCTGCCGACGGTTATGTACCATCTGATCAGCACTCGAAAAGCTCATATGAACCGAATCAGCGAGCGCAATCCCCCCTTCGTTATGCGAGGGTTAGCGAGCGAGCCCAACCAGATGAAAAGTCCCGTGAGGTCGAAGACTCCCTGCCGCATTTTGCAGGGATCTTCAATGATCCTCTCAGTCAACACCATCGTCTTGCCGGACCCGGCGACCGAAAGAACGATCATCGGACCCTCCTTGTTGGACACTGCTTGTTGCTGTTGCGGGTTCAGTTCAATTTTCGTCATGAATAAACCTCCCTGTTTTTGGAATGAAAAAGGGACAGCCGGACTGATCCGATCACCCCTCGGTTGATGGTTTGGCCTTCCAAAGGGGTTATTGGTCGATCCGGATGTTCCGGACGATGGGTGATGAGAATAGGTTTCTCACCGATGGTATTGCAGATGGATCAGAAGGCGGATTGAGATAATGTATGGATGCAAGTGGATGGTGTATGTTTATATATGCCTATAGGGAGCCTCCTGAGCTATAGGGGTGGGGGCCTATAATAATTATAAACAACTCGGCTGGCCTCAAGAGGCGGGTGGGACCTGGTTACACACTAAGGGGTGGGCAAAAGGGACGATCATCTTCCAGGAGACCTGATCTCCGGGCTTTGTTCACCTTGACAGGCACGAGGGTGGGCACCTATGATCTCGCCACTGATATCTTGTAAGGAGGCCCTTCATGACATTCACAAAGGACCGGTTGGTTTCCGCTGTTCAGGAAAACCAAGACATTTCCGGGTCCAAAGCATCCTCAGCGATCGAGACCATTCTCGAAGTGATGAAAGGAACCCTTGCGAACGGTGAGGATCTCCTGATCTCGGGTTTCGGGAAGTTTTCTGTCAGGGGCAAGAATGAGAGAAAGGGCAGGAACCCGGCAACAGGAACTCCAATGCCACTGAGGTCCAGGAGAGTGGTGGTGTTCCGATGCTCACCCGTTCTGAAGGGGAAACTGAACGGAGGGGACTGTGGGTGATACCGTCCGACCGGATTGAGTCTCCTTACAGTCTCCGCATCTCGCCGGCCCCAAATCTTTTCCGCCTATGGCTCTCGTGCTGACCCACAATAACGGCTTTGTCTCTGTACCAACGGATGTAGGGCGAAACGATAACCGGGGCAAGTTCGAGCTCGGTCTTTTCCAGTGGTCCTCTCGGATCTGCAGTTGGATCACGCCGGTAGATGACTCTCGGGTCTCTATACTGCCATATAAAGATCGGCCTTCCCTGCCGTTTGATCGGCTTCTTTTTCACTTCTCGGAGGATCGGCCCTCCGAGATGCCGGATCTCCACCCGCTGGGGGCTCACAGAATAAAATGAGAAGGCGAACACGAACCTGGTGCAGCTGATCGTCCGCTTCTGGTAATCCCAGCTCGTGCCCGGTTCGCCCAGTTGGAAAAAGGGTATTTCGGCCAAGTCCCGATCCCCATCAGTCCTTCCCACGTCTGCCTTAACGGAGGTCACGAAGGCTCCCCCGGTGGTGGTCAGGGTGACGAAAAAGTAGCGGTCCTTTCCGGTCGTCACCTCCTCTGTCCAATAGGCGGCCACAGAGAAGACATCGCCAAAGAGGGGTATCCGCTTGTCCGTGGACTCGATCACTATGGCATCGCCTGATCATGATTCCGGCGGCTTCTCGGGGACGAAATGGAGGCCCACGGTCCTAAGGTATGCTGCGGTGTCCGGCTTGACTCTCCAGATGACCCGGTTCTTGGCTCTCCACCATGCCACGAAGGCGGCACAAAGATTGACGAAGGTGCTATCGCTGCTCTTCCTCGCAGCCAGATAGGCTCCTGCCACGGCAGGGGGCACTCCCGGGTCGTCTTTGTAGTCGGAGGCAAGATCCCGAAACAAATCTGATATGGACACGAACCTTCGGATATCAGCGGGTCCATATATGGTGGAGGGGATCGTGGAGGTGGGCACAGGTCTCTGTCCTTGCTAATTGCTCGTAAGCAGGATTCAGGTCAAGGTGGGTCTTCCTGCGATTAGCGGTAAGAGCGGGTGATCAGGCCCTGGTCTCTTCTCCTTCCATTGCCAGCCTGCTTGCATCGACCTGATCAGGAGAGATCTTCTTCACACGTCCTTCCTCCCAGACAATGACAGGTGTGCCGGTTTGGCGAGCAATCTGGATCACTTTCCTGGCGGCCTGCCGGAAGGCGGCATTGGCTTTCGACGTTAACCCAGCGTTCTCATCCTTCATTGTTATACCTCCGCCTTTCGTCTGATTTCTTCAAAGAGCCCGGAATGAGACACTGTCATTTTGCCCGATTCCTCCTGCGCAATAACCTCCGGCGGGAGCTTGGAGGCATTATAGAGCCACCAAGAGTTTAGCAGGGGGCGATACAGCGAAAAGAGGTTTCGGAGACCGGAGTCAAAGCGTCTCCGGATCACCGGCTCAGGAATAGGGTGCCCTCCTTGCGAAACCCTGTTGGCAACACGAGCTACCGCCAAGTCAGCAGACTGAAGCCAAAGGAAAAACAGGAACACTCGGTAGCCGTCGGTCTTCATCCGGTTGAGCAAGGGAACGTAGCTCCTACCCGAGAGGGTTGTTTCGAATCCGAAGTTCTGCCTTGATTTTGTGAGTTCTCTGATCGCGTCAAAAGCAACCGACCTGCACGTACGTTCTGGGTCTCCGGGGCAAAGGGCGATAGTCCGGCAGCGATCAGATCAGCATTCAGGAATTCGCGGCAGTTCACGAACCCGGGCAGGAATTCAGCGGCAAAGGTGGTCTTGCCTGCTCCATTGGGTCCGGCCACCAAATAGACTGAAGGATGATCAACGTCAATCGAATTTATCTTTCCGTCCACGTCAGTTCTCGTTCAATGGAATCTGCCTTCACATCGCCTGAAGTAAGTGCATCCATGTGGTTGAGACCGTCTGTTCTCCCTATACTATTATACGCTAAAGCGAAAAGGGCTTGTGGAACTTTCAAATTGCCTCGGTCACCGGAGGCTGCCTTCAGGCGCAGGCGTGTTTTTTGCTAACTGCTTGTAAGCAGGATTAAAAACTGCGAAATCCTAACAGAATGCCTACATATGTCAAGGCAGTGGGCATTTTCGACCAATTTCCACGGAATTTCGGGGCAATTTTCTGCAGACGTTGTTCGTTTCCGTTGTGACACGGGTGGCAGATTGCCCGGGATTGGTTGAATGCCGGGCACCTTAATGGGCGCGGGTTTGGCAATCACGAACTGCCATCAAGGGTATATTGCCTGGGAAACGCAGCAGACGTGGCAGGGAGCCCGGATCACGCACCCATGGAAAGATGAATTGGGGCAACGATGACGATAATTTCGGACCTGTCCTTATTCCCCACGACCTTCTGAAGCGATTCGGCATCATCCTCAAGGGCACACTTTCTAAGCTGGTCCCTTGTCTTCACGAGCGACTTTCCGCGCAGGTTGATTGCCTCGGCCCAGACGTACTCACAGGATTTCGGATTCACTGCATCGATGAGTTCACCCAGGTGCGGCATCTCGGACGGCAGGATAGGGCAGAGCATACCGTAGGTCCTATAACCGCCATCCTGAAGGACGTGCAGGATCTTCAGCCTCTCCTGACGATCCCCTTCAGATCCAGTTTGGGCATTTCGCTGAGGAGAGGCTCCAGCATGAGGAACTAGACACAGCCATGAATACACGAGTCGTAAATCCCGACATCCGTGCTCTTGGCGTATAGGTGTTTTTCAGCCGCACGATGATGGGTATCCTGTGTCTCTTGGTCGGATAGAATTCAAAGTATTTCCCGGTAGTTGGCAGGCGAATGTAGAATGGCGAGTGCACAAATGGTACCTTTGGGGACGCCAAAAAATTTCCGTTTTCCCGGAAAACCACGATCTCGCCGTCTAGGATCGCCGCCTTCATCCGGAGACCCTCCGCCGCCCCCGCGATCTTCGGTCCATTTCCCTTGAGCCTTGAAAGCGGAGCCATTAAAAAGATTGTACTCTGCCTCTCCTGGGTGTAAAATACGTTTACTTTTCAGTACGTTCGATGCCGTAGCGAAGAGTGTGCGATCCATTCCGCGGCCGCGGACGTTAGTCCACACGGCCGGGTTCTCACCAAATCTTTCGCGTAGGGTTCCGGCTGGATCAGACCCCTGAGGCATCGTAGCCGGCCGGCAACTGCGGGATAACAGGCTGTCGCGGTGCTGCGGGCTTTCCCTTAGACGGAGCCGATTCCCGGACAAATACATGCGGTGTCTCGTCGTCCCTTCCCGTGTGATTGCCGGAGCTCTTCTTCTTTTCATGACGGCCGCGGATGCGGATCAGCAGGTCCCGAACCAATTCCTTCATCTGCTCGGCGTGGGCATTCATCTCCTCGGATGCCGACGCCGACTCCTCTGCGCTGGCGGCGTTCTGTTGGACGACCTTATCCATTTCGGCCACGGCCATGTTCACTTGCTGAATGCCTTGGGCTTGTTCGTTGGATGCAGCGGCGATCTCTTCCACAAGCTCACCGACCTTCGCTGCACTTACCGAGACCTGGCTGAAAGCTTCGTTGGTTTGGGTGACGAGTTCTGACCCGTCCTGGACTTTTTTCACGGTGGACTCGATCAGGGTCGCGGTGTCTTTTGCTGCTTCCGCCGCTCTCATGGCCAGATTTCTTACCTCGCTGGCGACTACCGCAAAACCTGCCCCTGCTTCTCCGGCCCTAGCAGCCTCTACAGCGGCGTTGAGAGCCAGCAGATTGGTCTGAAAAGCGATTTCATCGATGGTCTTGATGATCTTCGAGGTCTCCTCGCTCGCACCCCTGATCTCCTGCATGGACTCGGTCAACTCTCCCATGGATCCGTTGGCCTTTTGTACGACCCCGTTGGCGCTTTTCATAAGCGCGTTCGCTTGATTCGCGTTGTCGGCATTCTGCTTCGTCGTGGCGCTCATCTCCTCCAGCGAGGAGGAGGTCTCCTCAATGGACGAGGCCTGCTCCGAAGCCCCGTCTGCAAGCGATTGGCTGGCCGAGGAGACCTGTTGAGATGCGGAAGCGATGCTCTCGAAGCCGGTCAACACCTCCTCCATGCCACGGACGATGGGCATTGTAACGCCTCTCACGAGGAAGACTGCCAGGAGGACCATGAGCCCGCCGATCACGACCGTGCAAACGACGACCGATGTGGTGATCCTTCGATACGCTGCATTGATCGCCCCGCGGTTTTTGCCTATGAAGAGCATGCCTCCGATTTTCCCCTCGGCATTAACGAGGGGCCAGTAACCGGTGTTGTAGTCCTCGCCCATGATTCGGTTCCTGGCAGTGAACCGCTCCCCGTTGCGCAGCACTTTTTCGATAACCATGGGGTTATCCATCTTGGTCCCCGTGATTCGCTTGTTCTCTTTTTGCAGTGTCGTCGCGACCCGAGTTTCCTGCTGGAAAACCGTGCACTCCACGCCGTACCTCTTCTTGATCGCGTCGACGAAACCGTCGTTGAGGTCGATCCCGGGTGTGACGACGCCGATGATCTTGTCTCCGGCCTTGATGGGGGCCCCGCTTCGGAGAGAGAATTTCACGACCGTTCCTTCCTCCACCGCAACCGTGGACTCCCCTTTCAAAGCCAGCAATACATTGGTTTGATTCAGTAGGCTGTCTCCTGCCTTTTCCGAGTGCCCCCGGGCCAGGACTTCGCCCTTCTCATTCGAGATGGTGACCAACCCAAGTCCGTTTTCCTGCATGAACCGCCTGGCGATCACCCGGAGGTAGACGGTGTCTCCTGTCGTCACGGCGGAGATCACATCGGGACGCATGGCGAAGGAGACGGCAAGCTTCTTTATCTTGTCCATGAGGTCCACCACGAAAGACTCGATGGCCGTGGAGGCAAACGTTATATCCCTCTGGGCCTGCTCATCCATCCCTTTGGTGACGGACATGTAAGAGACCGTGAAGAACGTTCCGCTCACAAGCAGCACCACCAGAATGACCATCCCGACGATCTTGGCCGAAAACGAAGACACTCTTTCCTTCATGGCTGCAATCCTTTCCAATTCCCTTAAGAACTCGCGGCCCCACAGTTCGACCTATCCATCTCGATTCATGTATGATCAAGATTCATGCCAAATGCCCGAGTGATAGCTGTTTTTTCTTTAATCCAGGTTATTTAGCGGCATTCCGGGATTGAGATAGAGACGAGCGGAAAAGCAAGGTGCGTGGAACATTTGACGGAATGGTCGCGTTAAAGGAGTCCAAGAACATTCATCGAATTCTTTCCTGCGCCTCTTGATGCAATTTGACCCACCTCAATCTTTTCAGTATAGTTGCTCAATCCAATTCATTTTTCCTAGAACCTTCAAGCCTCTCAGGGAGTTTTTAGGTGGAGAAACACCTCAAAATGTGCCCACCCGTGTCCTGGGAAAACCGATTACATCCTGTTGGGAAGAACTCTAGCAAACACTCCAGGCTCTTGGTTGTTGTTCCCCAGTATTCCACTATTCCAACATTCCAATATTCCGGATTGTCCGCGCCATAAACCTCACCCCTCCGGGGTGCAATCCGGACCACGGCGTGCACCTGAATGGCAAATGAACTGGAGTTCACCGGGAGTCCGAGTACTTATTGCACAGGGATCGCAGAAATTCCGCAGACGAAGGCAGTTAAGTGGTTACATGTTTGAGGTTTCCCTATCCTCTGAAGGACTGGTAGCCGAGATGAGTTTGACTTCATGTGCAAAAAAGGAGATCAGCTGCAGGGTCACCCGCACCTTGATCAGGTATGTTCGGGAAATGAATGGTTCGCTTGGCGGCCTCCTTGATGGGCTCGAGCTTAATGAATCCTATCTCATGGATACGAACAACTGGGTTTCCCACGCATTCCTGCATATCCTCTATGCAAGAATGATGGAGATTCTAAAGGATAGAAATGCTGTCTACAACATGAACCTGGCAGGCAAGCGATTGCACCCCTTGGGTCTCCTGGACTGGATTGCGCGATTGCTCGGAAATCCAAAATCGATTTATATGCAAGCTCATAAATATAACAGACTTCTCAAGGCCAACGGGGATGTTTTTATACACGATTCGGGGGACTCCTGGGTTCTCCTGGAAGACCGCTATCATGATAGCGGGCAAAAGACGCGTCTTGATTGCGATTACACCAGAGGAGTCCTTGCGGCCATTCCGACTATCTACGATATGCCGCCGGCCGAGGTGGAGGAAATTGAGTGCCAGGTTGCCGCGGAATCTTACGGCATCAGGGTCTGGCCGGATAGGCCGATTTACAGTGCAAAGGGGTGTCTCTACAGAATCCGCTGGAACTCCAAACAAAGGCCGCCGATCTGGAAGCGCATTTTCCAGCAGTACAGCGTCTATCGAAAGGCCATACACGATCTTCAACAAGCCAATCAGGTGTTCCAGGAAAAGTATGACGAAGCAAGGAAGCTGGCATTCGAACTCGAGACGGCCAACCGTCGACTCACGGAGTCAAAGCAGCAGTTGGAAAGCTATATGGCCAAGCTGGAGCTCAGCAACCGAGAGCTACAGGATTTCGCCTTCATCGCTTCCCACGACCTCAGTGAGCCGCTGCGAAAGATTCAGACTTTTGGAACTCTCCTGAAGGAAAAGAAATCTGATCGTCTTGATGAACAGGGGAAGGACTATATTTCCCGGATGACAGGAGCTGCCAACCGCATGCAGGACCTTCTCGATGCCCTCCTCAAGTATTCTAGGGTCGAAACGAAGGGACAGGAATTCAGACCAACGAGCCTTGAGCAGGTTGTTCAGGATGTGACCGGGGATCTCGAGATTAGGACTCGGAAGATCCGAACTCACGTGGAAATCGGGATGCTGCCGCTCGTAGATGGCGATCCTTTCCAGTTGCGGCAGTTGTTTCAGAATCTTATTGCTAATGCGCTCAAATATCACAGCCCGGAGATTTCAACCGTCATCAAAGTGTATGCCGAGGTAAACGAAGGGACTGTACGCATCTTCGTCGAAGACAACGGCATCGGGTTCGACGAAAGATACCTGGAAAAAATTTTCCAGCCTTTTCAGCGCTTGCATGGAAGAAACGAATATCCGGGGACAGGCATCGGGCTTGCCATCTGCAAGAAGATCGTTGAGCGACATCATGGTTTGATCACCGCTAAGAGCAGTCCGGGGAGAGGGTCGACCTTCATCGTGAGCTTGCCCGTGAAACAGCAGTTTATGTGATTTTAGGGGACGTACATCAAAACATAAATTGAGAGCAAGCTGAAAATCTTGTTTTCCTGTCCCATTCATATTCCTGGCTGAACATCCCGGACTATGTCGTGGTAGTGCTAAGCGGTAGGTACGGTTTAAAGCGATGTATGACACCAGATAGGGGGTTGCGAACGGACTTATTTTAATGATCCGGTCACCGGCTAAAATACGTCCGCTTCCCTCCAAGAATGCAGGTGCAACCCCATTCCTCCATCATCCTTTTCCGCGGTACTCTCTCACTCGATTGAAAGGAGATCGATCATGAGAGTATGGCCGGGAAAGGCGTATCCGTTAGGCGCAACATATGACGGGGCGGGGACGAATTTTTCCATCTTTTCAGGAATCGCGGAAAAGGTCGAGCTCTGCCTCTTTGATGATAAAGGCGGCGAAACGCGGGTGGTTCTGCCTGAAGTATCGGCCTTTCAGTGGCACGGTTATCTCCCGGAGGTCGAACCCGGACGGCGATATGGATTCCGGGTGCACGGACCCTGGGCGCCCGATGAAGGACATCGCTGCAACCCTTCCAAACTGCTCCTCGATCCCTATTCAAAGGCCATCGACGGAAATATCCAATGGAATGAAGCGGTCTTCTCCTACCGCTTCAAGGAACCCGAAGGATCGAAGAACGATGATGACAGCGGCCCCTACATGCCGAAATCTGTTGTGATCAATCCTTTCTTCGACTGGTCGACCGATCGATCTCCCCAGGTCCCGCTGAACGAAACCGTTATTTACGAGGTTCATGTCAAGGGATTCACCAAGCAGCATCCCGATATCCCGCCGGAGATGAGGGGAACCTATGCCGGAATTGCCCACCCTGCGGCCATCAAGTACCTGAAGGATTTAGGCATCACGACTGTAGAGCTCCTTCCCGTCCACCAGTTCATCCATGATTCATACCTTGATGAACGGGGATTGCGAAATTACTGGGGATACAACTCCATCGGGTATCTCGCCCCTCATCACGAGTACTCGAGCAGGGGCCGCACGGGCCAGCAGGTCCAGGAATTCAAAGAAATGGTGAGAAACCTGCATGAAGCGGGGATCGAGGTGATTCTGGATGTGGTTTACAACCACACGGCCGAAGGAAACCACCTCGGCCCCACCCTCTGTTTCAGGGGCCTGGACAACGCGGCATATTACCGGCTTGTACAGGACAATCGCCAATTTTATTTCGACTACACCGGCACAGGCAATTCCTTGAACATGCGCCACCCCCACGTGCTTCAGCTCATCATGGATTCGCTACGTTACTGGATCCTGGACATGCATGTGGACGGATTTCGTTTCGACCTGGCATCCACTCTGGCCCGTGAACTCCATGACGTGGATCGGCTCTCCTCGTTTTTCGATCTGGTTCAACAGGATCCTGTAGTGAGCCAGGTAAAGCTCATTGCCGAGCCCTGGGATGTGGGAGAGGGGGGGTACCAGGTGGGAAATTTTCCTCCCCTCTGGTCCGAATGGAACGGCAAGTACCGCGACTGCGCCCGAGACTTCTGGCGAGGAGAGCCCCAGACTCTTCCGGAATTTGCGTACCGGTTTACGGGAAGCTCGGACCTCTATGAGAACACCGGAAGGAAGCCCTATGCGAGCATCAACTTCCTCACTGCGCATGACGGCTTCACTCTTCATGATCTGGTCAGTTACAACGAAAAACACAATGAGGCCAACGGCGAAGACAATCGGGATGGAGAAAGTCACAACCGCTCCTGGAACTGCGGCGAGGAAGGTCCGACAGAGAACCCCGATGTACTGGCGCTCAGGGCCAAACAGAAGCGAAACTTTCTTGCGACCCTTTTCCTCTCCCAGGGCATACCCATGCTCCTGGGGGGCGATGAGATGGGGAGAACTCAGCAGGGCAACAACAATGCCTATTGCCAGGATAATGAGATTTCCTGGTATGACTGGCCTCGCAAAGATGAAGGGCTGATCGAGTATACCTCCAGGCTCATCCAATTTCGCAGGGATCACATGACCTTCAAGCGGCGGCACTGGTTCCTGGGAAGAGCAATCCACGGCAGGATAGAGGATGTGACCTGGTTCACTCCCTCTGGGGAGGAAATGACGGAAGAGAACTGGGAAACCGGTTTTGCCAAGTCAGTGGCCCTTTTTCTGAACGGCAAGGCGATTCCCTTTCCGGACGAAAGGGGTGAACAGGTGGTGGACGACTCCTTTCTTGTTCTTATTAACGCCCATCACGAGCAGATCCCCTTCACCCTCCCCGGACACAACTGGGGCAAACGATGGATAAAAGTAATTGATACGGCTCACGACGGCTTTCCTGAAGAGGAGGAGTTCCATGATGCCGGCTCCACTTTCACCGCCGAGAGCCGATCACTGGTGCTCCTGATGCAGAACGAATGATTGAAGATGAGTGTCGAACGTCGAACGTTGACAATCTCGTAAGAAGTCGTCATTCAGGCGCAGGCCGGAATCCAGATATTCTGCAAGGACTCGAAAACACTGGATCCCGGCCTTCGCCGGGATGACGAAAAAAGAGTATTTTCGACTTTTTACAAGACCATCAACATTGAATGAAAATAAGACCAAGCATGGAGGGGTACAAGGGAGGATGGGGTAGCTACAAACTCTGTGTGGCAGGTTTCAGGTGTCGGGTGTCAGAGCTTGCCGAGATCGGCATGAACGGAAGGGGTGTAGTTATACAGAACAAAAAATCCTGTTGATCCTGTTATCCTGTCTAAGGTTCGACGTTTGATGTTCGTTCCTAATATGGTGCAGGGAACTCAACTTCCTTGATATACTTCTCCGATATCGTTTCCCCGTCGGTCGTGAAAAAAAGACTCACATCCCCCCTTCTCATTTTCTTCTCTTCCTGGGTCTCTAACCCCATCTGGTGCAGCACCCATGGCGGAACGGAGGTGCGCCTCTCCCCTTCGGTCACAACCGTTTCCAGGTAAACCGGATGCTGCCACATTCGGAATAGAACTCTGAGAACATCCTTCATTTCATCAAGCCTGAGATCGGCGCCCTCATGCCGGTGAACCAGATAGAGCCCTCTCCCCCTGTGAGGTCTCTCGGCAGGTCCCCCATATCGTCCATCGACAACCTCGATCACGGGTTCTCCCTGATTGAAGAGGAGATACATGAGTTTTCGCTTGATGCTTTCGAAATCGGCCTTGTCAACCCCCCAATGGTCGGCGGGAACTCCTCCCCCTCCCTGTTTGTAGCTGAAGAAAGGGATCTTTTCGAAGAGGTCGCGGGTGAAGAATTCATGAATCAAGGCATGATCGTTGATTCTCCTTCTGACCTCGAAGATCTTCTCTCTGCCGTTTCCCAGTTCGACCTTTCCCGGATGCTTTCTGGCGAGCCTGAAAAATACATCGGGAATGGGCTCGGAGATCCTCGGAAGAATGCCTTTTTCCCACGATCTTTTTATGGCGAGGAGGCTCTCCTGCCATTTCAAATCTTTTGCGATCTCCTGCTCCAGTTCCGGTTTGGTGTTGGTGTCACTTTCCTTTTTTATCTTGAGGTAGACTTCCCGGCAGACTTGATAGTCGCACCACCACTTTACGATCTTTTCGCGGCTGAAAAGGTCTTTTGGAAAACCGCTCAACCCTTTCTCGCAAGCGTTTTTGAAACTGCACCATTCGGTCCATCTTTCTGCGACCACTCCGCGTGTCTCCTCAAAGATATTCTTGAAGACCACGAAATCGTCCCACTGGTTCTTCCTGTCAAGATAGGGGCTGCATTCTTCCCAGAGCAGTCCATGCCTCCCGGTATCCCACCGGTACTCAATATCCCTGTAAATCATCAGTCCCAGTTTATACGGATTGAGCCCGGGACTCCCGAGGGTTCCGGCATTGTGTTGCGCATAGTCCACAATTTCCTCGGGAGGAGCGAGCCCTCTTTTCACCATCAACTCCGAGTGCCAGTAGGCGGCCCATCCTTCGTTTGCTATTTTTGTCATCCTTTGAGGAAGGAAGTAGTAGCTTTCCTGTCTGAAGATGTCGAGGATATCCCTTTGCCACTCCTCCATTGGGGCGAATCTCAGAAGAAACAGGAGGATATCCCTCACCGGTTTGGCGGGAAACGTGAGTCCCTTTCGTATCTCGCTAGCCCGCTCCTGCCTGTTTTTCAAAGCCTCCCTCTGCGCTTTGATCCACTCCCGGGGATTGAGGAAATCATCCAGATAGTCCAGGTCCGATCGAAAACGAAAGAGGTCTTCCCCTTTCTTGAAATCTTTCCCGTGATCGTTTTTCTTTCCCTTGGCTTTTGACGCGTAGGGGACCCTTGCATCGATCAGATTCTCGATCTTCATGCAATCGGTCAGGAAATCGTCGACCGCCTGTTCGCCATGCTCTTTTCTGTATCCGTCAATCCGCTCGCTCGCGGCACGGGAGGTGGCAAGCATGTTGCGGTCGGATCGCTTAAACCACGCGTTGTTCTTGAAAAAATCCACATGGGCACAGACGTGGGCCATCACCAGTTTCTGGTCCACCAGTTTATTCTCTTCCAGGAGGTACGCAATGGACGGATTCGTATTGATGACCATCTCATATATCTTGCTGAGGCCATAACTGAAGCTCTTCCTCATTTTCACGTATTCTTCGCCATATTTCCAATGGGAGAAGTGGTCCGGAAGACCATGATAGCTTGCCACTTCGGCGATGGTGTCCCAGTCCAGCACGTCGAAGATGATGGGAAAGAAATCGAGACCATTCCTTCGGGCAACGGCCTGAATAACCGTCTGCCATGTTTTCAGTTCGTTGCTGAACAACGTCATAAATGATTGTTTCTCCTTCCAAAGAACTTCTCCAAGGCCAGCCATGCGTCTTCTCTCTGCTTGACGCCCAGGTAAACGACCCTCCCGTCGTACCTGAATTCCTGCTCGAGATACCTCCCGAAGAAGCCGGGCTCGGAGAAACCTTCCGAGGGGCCTCCCGTGTACCATGATCTCCAGCTTGGCTTGACCTCTCCATAACTGTACTGGTTGCTGAAAGGAAGGATCCGTTCTCGAATGAGTTTAAGTGTTTCCCCGTTGTCTTCCTCCCAGTTCATGCCATCAGAAAAATAGATGGGGTAGATGTTCCAGTCTTCTTTGGGATACCGATCCTCCACAATGTTGACCAGCAATCGATGGGCACTTGAAATCTTCGTTCCGCCATAGCTATCCCGGGACAGAAATTCCTCCTGGCTTTTCATCTCGTCGGCTTCGACGTGGTGAACGATGTACACACACTCCAGCTCATCGTATTGTCGTGCGAGCAGACCTTCGGTGAAGAAGCAGAAATAGGAGATGATCTCCCGTTCCTCGTCCGAGACGGACCCCGAGATGTCCCTCATGAAAACGAGAAGGGCGTTATTCTGTGGAGTGGGAGTGGGTTTGGGCGAACGGAAGGACTTGTCCTCGCTTGTGGGGATGATCTTCGGATCCAGCGGGTCGTAAGTTCCTCCCGCGAGTTGCCGCTGTAGAGCCTTCTTGTAAAGCCCCCTGGGGCCTCTCTTGATAATCAGGGACTCGGGCCCGGTCCTTCTCGCAGAGGTCCACCTCTGCTCCTCCGACTCAATGGTCTTCTCGCCCTTGGGCTGCAGGTTTGGAAGTGCGAGTTCCATCATCTCCATGATCTCTTCTTCGTGGAACTCCACTTCAATCAATTCTCCAGGCTCCTCTCCAGCCTTTTTTTCTCCTCCTTTCTCCTTCGGGTCGCCTGTGATCGGCCCAAGGTCTTGCCCCGGCTCTCCTTTACCTGCACCGAGACCCCCGAAGTTGCTGCCGAATCGGATTTTGGGAAGGGGGAGGTTGTAAAATTTGATCTTGATGGGCTCCTTTCGACCCTTCCCAGGCAGGACAACGCTTCCGGGCTTGATGTACTTTCTCAGGTCCTCCCTGATCTTCCCCTTCAGGATACCGACAAACTTGTTCTCGTCCCGTTTTATCCTTTTAGGTCTCATGTCCGTTTTCCTGCCGTTTTAGTTAATAAGTGCTCAGTCTCCGGTGTTCCTCCTCCTGCCTTGCGAAAAGCCCGCCCACATAGGTGAGCACGCCGGTAGCGCATTCATCGCAGTAGCCATAGATTTTTATCAGGCGGTTCTTGACTTCGTTTATTTTTCTCTCCGTGTCCTCGTCTTTGACCGTTTCCACCAGAGAGGAAAGTTTCATCGTGTCCTTTTGATCCTCGAAAAGTTTTCTCCGCAGCGCCTTGTGAAGCTTTTCATTCGACCCGGCCCGGAATTTCTCTCCTTCCATGGCGAGAGCGCCGATGTGATTCATGATCTCCCGCCGCCAGTCGTCTTTTTTGTTCTCGGTGATATCCACCTTTTCTTCCACTGAGCGCATCAGCCGTTCGTCCGGTTCATCGTCTTTTCCCGTAAAGCGGTTCGTGACCTTCTCCCCGCGCGTGAAGGCTTTGACGTTGTCGATGTAGTTTGCGCACAACTTCTGAATCGCTTGTTCGTCGCCAAGGATTGCCTCCTGAACTTCCTCCCGTATCATTTCGTCGAATTCCCGTTCCACCACCCCCAGCATCTCCATGCACTTCTCCCGTTCGGTTGTGCTTATGGAGCTGTGCAGCTTCAGTCCGTCGCGCAATTCATACATGAGGGTGAAAGGGTTTACGCACCGGTGCTCGCTGTTGATGACGGCGTTGGAGAACTTGTCCTGGATATACCTGGGCGAGATCCCGGTAAAACCCTCTTCAGGGTGCTCCTCGCGCAATTTCTTGCAGACCTCCAACGACCAGTTCTCCAGTTCCTGCCCATTGTAGAGCTTCATCTTTTGAACGATGTCCATTCCCGCTTCTTTGGGCGGCTCAATATGGGTCAGCACGGACCACATCGCCGCCACTTCTATCGTATGCGGGGCTATATGGCTCTTGATGGTTTCCTGTCGGTAATCCCTCTCGTATATCTTTTTCTCATCCTCCAGTCTGATAACATAAGGGACCGGGATCTGCGTGGTTCTGTCCTTCAAGGCCAGCATGAGTTCGTTTTTTTCGAGCTTCTTCAGATCCGGAGGATTGGTGTGGGCGATAATCACCTCGTCAATATCCATGTGACCCAGTTTCCTTGCCTTGATCCTGTGGGCCTGTGAGGCCTCGAGCAGGTCATAGAGAAAAGCAACGTCCAGTTTCAACCCCTCGATGAATTCCATGATGCCCCGGTTGGCTTTTTGAAATTCACCTTCGAAATTGAAGGCGCGCGGATCGCTTTCCCTGCCATATTCGGCAACAGCCCTGTAATTCACATCACCCGTCAGCTCTGTCGCATCCTGATCCTTCTCGTGCTTTGGCTGAAGAGTGCCGATGCATACCCTCCTCTTGTCGGAAATGATGATGCGCCTCACTCGGACATGATTTCTGATGATCTCCTGCCAGTTGCCGCGGTAGTGCTTCAGAAGCCTTGAAAAAGAATCGTCGCATTTCGGACACGGGTAACACCAGCTCCGGACTTTGTAGTCGCTGTGGATGTTCTTGTTCAGCTCCCTGAGCGGATCGTCCGAAACGATTCCCTCTTCATAGATAAGACGCAGCAGGTTGATGGGATCGCAATGCATCTCGCATTCAACCTCTTCGTCGAATTCATTCAAGAAACCGAGACTCCTCCTGACGACATCGTTTGTTCCCTTTTCTGCATACCAGACTGTCCCGTAGAGACGTCCTTCGTCTCTCTTGGAATAGTCCTCCAGGCCCAGTTTCAACAGGTCGACCATGGAGGATTTGGAGGAGCCGACAGGGCCGACCAGCAAGAGAATGCGTTTTTCCTGACCATACCCAAGGGCGGCGCTCTTCAACACATTCATGAAGGTCATGATGCTCCAGTCCAGTCCGAAGATTGCCTTGCCCACGGAGAACGGATCGTCGAAAAAATTATAGTGGACATGTTTTTTGCCGTATCGAGTGTACTCGCTCTGGCCATAGGACATGACCATGTCATGCAGCCGTTGAAAGGAGTTCCGGGTGACCTCGGGATTTTTCGTGATAACGCCGAGATACTGGTCGAAAGTGAGCAATTTGAATTTGTCTTTAGTGTCCATGTTTCTGATTTTCTGTAAAAGTTCCATGCTTCACCTCGTCTCTCTGGATCGTTTGAGAAAGAATGAACCCTTCTCAGCAAATCGTTTTCGAATGCCCATCCTCCCAATCGGGCCAGGGACCCGGATTGCTTGTGCGCAGGAAATTCAGCGCACCAACATTGTTAGAGGAAGGAGTGGTCCAATAAAATAGCTGAAACCATGTAGATTGGAGCGGGATTCCTAGTATTCAAGGCTTAGAGCGAACAACGCGAGGAGCAACTTCCTGCTCGCGGGCAGCTTGCCCGGCCGCCCATGGCGGGGTCATTCTTCCTCATCTGTCATTCTGCTTTCCGGCTTTCACGCCTCCCGGCTTGTCCTCTTCATCACATCCACCGCTCCACCAGAGAACCGATGGTCTCCATAATCCTGCTTCCTACAGGCCGTTTTCTCCACTGCTCCAGTACGATCTTCCGGGACCTGCTTATGTCTCTCAGAAAGACCTTTTCCATCCGGGCACCGAATCTCCTCCCGACGACTATTGCATTGGCCTCGTGGTTGTACAGAAAACTGCGAAAATCCATATTGCTGGATCCCACCGTAGACCAAACACCATCTATCACGGCGGTTTTTGCGTGGAGCATTGCATCCAGCCGTTCGTATACCCGTATGCCGGATTCCAGCAGAAACTCATAATGGGAGCGGGAACAAGCCTGCACAAGAGAATGGTCCGACACCCCTGGAAGAACCAGGCGAACGTCAACCCCTCTCAGCGCGGCGCGCCGCAGGGCCTCGAGTAACTCTTCACTTGGAACGAAATAGGCCTGAGTGATCCAGATTCGACTGCGTGCATTTTTGATTGCGGCCATGTAAGCCATGTACATCTCGTATCCTTCCCCGCCCGCAATTACTGGAACCGCCCGGACGAGTTCATGGCCTTTCTCCTCCGGAAACGGGAAGTATCTGCCTCTTTCATAGCGGAGCAACCCGAGCCCTGACTCAGCCGCCTTCTCGTTCCATACACGCAGAAAAGCCATCTGGAACTCGGCCGCTGCCGGACCTTCTATGCGGAGTTGAGTGTCTCTGTTCCGGAGTTTCCCGTTCTTTCCTCGGACTTTAGCGAAAGATCCCCTCGCGTAACCATCCGCAATATTTATTCCGCCGGTGAAAGCGACCTTTCCATCAACGATCAGGAGCTTCCGATGATTACGGAGATTCAGTCGCGGCAGATTCAGCACGCCGGGTAAGTCAAAGGGGTGGAACTCTATCACTTCAATGCCTCCTCTCCGCAACCTTTCGAAAAATTCCTGAGAGCTCCCTCTACTTCCGACCCCATCGTAGATGATCCTGACCTCCAATCCATCGGAGCGTTTCTTGAGGAGAAGGTTCGAAAGTCTCCATCCAACAGAATCGTCGGAGAAGAGGTAGCTCTCTATGTGGATATGATCCCGGGCATTTTGCATTGCCTGGAACATCGCTTTCAATGTTGCGGGAGTATCTACAAGCAGTTTTACCCTGTTTCCATGGGTCAGCGGGTGTCCCAGGAGTTCCTGCTCCAGCCGGAGAAAACGTCTGACGTCCTCTGCGACTATCTCGTCTTCGGCAGTGAGTTCTACGATCGTCTCCGCAATTCCCGGTCCGTAAATTCCGCGGACTCCTCCTTCCCGGTACTCTTGCATCCAATTCTGATCCAGGTGGTGACCCATCTCGGGCAGGGATGCACATCCGGGAAGAAGGAGTCCAATCATCAAAAGGGGGGAGCAGAACCTGATGAGAACGGCACGAGTTTTTTTCCGTATTTCTCGTCCTTCAAAAGAGATTTGCATGGCCGGCAGATGCTCCATTCTCATAGAACCACATAGTATCAGGCACATTCTAAGCCGACGACAATCAAGGGCAATAAGCGCACCTACGGTAATGCAGGGAGAAAAGAAGTGTATTTTTACAAATCAATGGGGGTACGGGCAGGGGCAGGGGAGACTGCACATCCAACTCGTACAATACTGCATTCTTACAGAAGAAATAGGGTGAAACATCTATTTGATTCGGACAATGCGGAGCCTAATCTGGTGCGATATCCTGTATGCGATTTCATATGTGTATGCAACCAGACGATGATAAGCAGAGTCCAAAAGAAAGACAGTTCACAGGTCTCGATTCATGCAGAGGAAACTCAGCCCGGAGTATTGCTGCTAAAGGTTTCCGGCCGTCTTGATGCCACAACCACGGGCGGAGTATGGCGGGATGCCATGCTCGCAATCGGAAGGATCTCTCCAGGACACGTGGTGGTGGAGTCCTCAGGGATTCGGTACTGCGATATCTCCGGGATCGGTCTTTTCATGGAAATCGGACGCCGGCAGCAGCGGCGGAACGGCACGTACGAGATCAACGGGCTTCAAGAGGAGTTCCGTCAGCTCCTGGACCTCTTTGATCCCGAAAAGCTCGAGACGAAGCCTCCACAGGCCAAAGCGAACCTCGTGGAGCAGTTCGGAACCGTGTCCTACGGTGCGTGGCAGGAGGTCAAGGGTTTAATCACTTTTCTGGGGCAACTCTCCGTCTCCCTTGTATCGGCGGCGAAGCACCCGCGGTCGGTGCGGTGGAAAGACGGCTTCCAGGCTGCGGAAAAGCACGGAGCCGACGCTCTCCCCATTGTAGCCCTGGTAAGTTTCCTGGTCGGCCTGATCATGGCCTTCCAGTCCGCCATTCCCATGAGGCAGTTCGGCGCCCAGATCTATGTGGCAAACCTGGTGGCGCTCTCAATGCTCCGCGAACTGGGGCCTCTGATGACGGCTCTCATTCTTGCAGGCCGGACCGGTTCTTCGATCGCCGCGGAACTGGGAACCATGAAGGTCCGGGAGGAGATAGACGCGCTGGTCACAATGGGTCTTGAACCGGTCCGATTCCTGGTTGTCACTCGAGTGTTGGCCGGCTTCTTCATGACCCCTCTTCTTGCAGTGTTTGCCGATCTCACGGGGATTGTGGGCGGAGCGGTTGTGATGCTGTCGCTCGGTTTTTCATTGGAGACCTACTATTATCAGGTTATCGGCGCCGTCACGTACGGCGACTTTCTGGGGGGGCTTGCAAAATCGTTCGTTTTCGGGCTGATCGTGGCGGGTATCGGTTGCGCCAGGGGACTTCAGACCGGAGTCGGGGCCGCAGCGGTAGGAGAATCCACAACCAAAGCCGTTGTAACCGGAATCATCCTGATTATTGTGGCGGATGGCATTTTCGCGGTGGTCTATTACTACCTGGGTATCTGAATGTCGGATCGAAATGGCGCCATCATACGCGTGGAGCATCTCACCGCCGGGTACGAGAAAGTAGTCGTGCTCAATGACCTGACATTCAAAGTGTATCGAGGCGAGATATTTTTCATCCTCGGAGGCTCAGGAAGCGGCAAGAGCACGCTCATGAAGAACATGATCGGTCTCTATCGGCCGGCAACCGGTGCTGTTCTCATCGATGAAAGAGATATCGCTGCGGCAGAGGGCGACGATCGGCTGGAGACGCTCCGGCTTTTCGGCGTGATGTATCAGAACGGCGCATTGTTCGGCTCGATGACGCTCCTTGAAAACATCCGGCTGCCCCTGGAAGAATGGACTGATCTGCCATCTGAAGCGATGGAAGTGATCGCACGGATGAAACTGCAGCTTGTAGGCCTTACGGGTTTTGAATACCACATGCCGTCCGAACTCAGCGGAGGCATGCAGAAGCGTGCCGCTCTGGCACGGGCTATGGCGCTCGATCCGCAGCTCCTTTTTCTGGATGAACCCACCTCCGGACTCGATCCCGTTCTATCGGCCGACCTGGATCGATTGATCCTGCGGCTCTCCAAGACCCTGGGGATCACGTTCGTGGTGGTGAGCCATGCGCTTTCGAGCATTTACTCCATAGCGGATCGCGTGATCATGCTGGATACGGATACGAAGACGATTATTGCGGAAGGGCGGCCGCAGGAGCTTCGAGGACATTCAAACGAAGTGGTGAGAAATTTCCTGAATCCCCAATCTGCAGATCAGACGGGGTGAACGGTGGGAAACGCAATCTCTATCCGGGACGCTCTTTAGGCGATTACATGGGTCGAGGATCTCCTTGAAAACAAATTTCTTCAAAATAGGTTTGTTTGTGATTTCCGCGCTTGCAGTAGCGGTGGTAGCGGTGATCGTGCTTGGCGCCGGCGCCCTGTTCCGCGACGAGATCGTGGTGGAGACCTATTTTCAGGAATCGGTGCAAGGGCTCGGAGTGGGATCGCCCCTTACCTTCCGGGGGGTGTTGATCGGCCACGTGAGCAACATCACCATCACCGGGAATGTTTATCAGACCACGCATCGGTATGCATTGGTGCGATCAACCGTTCTGACCGAGATGTTTCAACTAAAAGGAAATGAACATGCGGCCTTAAAGAACGAGATTTCAAACGGCCTGCGCGTCCGGCTTGCACTCCAGGGTCTGACAGGGGCATACTACCTGGAGGCGGATTATGCGGACCCCGAAGCGAACCCTCCACTTGATATTGATTGGGACCCGGAATATCCCTACATCCCTGCCGTGCCGAGCACGGTCACCCGCCTCAGCGAGTCCCTCGAGGGCATCCTGAAAAACCTGGAGCAGATAAATATTCAGGGAATCACAACCAATCTCGAGAAGTCTCTGAGCACATTGAGCTCTGTTCTGGAAAAGGGGAATGTAGAGGGTATGGGCAAGGAAGCCCGAAACCTCCTCTCGGAGTTGCGCGAGACGAACAAGCAGATATCACAGGTCTTTGCGGGCGATGTGGAGTCAAGTCTCAATCAGCTTGAAATCACGTTCAAACGTCTGAGCGGACTGCTTTCCGGTCAGGAGCGGGACATAGAGGAAACCGTGAACAATTTCAGGGCGGCCTCTCAAAATCTCAGAGAGATCACGGAGAACCTGAGAAGAAACCCTTCACAACTCTTTTTCGGACAGCCGCCCGCTCGTGCACGCTAGGGGGAGTACATGAATCCTCACAAGCTTCTTCCTGTTCTCATGCTGCTGGCTCTTGGCGCCGGGTGTCTTCCAATCTCGAAGGAGACCCCGGAAAAACAACAGTTCGTCCTGGACGTTTCACGGCCCTCCGGCGACAACTCCAAACCAATAGATGCGGTCCTGCGCGTCAATGAATTCCGATTATCCCCGCGGTACGAAGGAAGGGGATTGACCTACCGGGTGGATGATTTCACTTATGAATCCGACTTCTACAATGAGTTCTTCATTTTGCCCGGACAGATGCTCGCTGAGGAGACGATACAATGGCTGGATGAATCGGACCTTTTTGAGGATGTTGTGGGAGACTCCCTGAGCCAGGTAGCGTCTTATATGCTTGACGGCACCATTCAGGAGTTGTACGGCGACTATTCCTCCAATCCTGCTAAGGCGGTTCTGGAGATCGAATTTGTACTGCTCAAAAGGGTGGAGGGAAGCGACAAGGTTTCGTTCAAGAAAGCATACAGGCAGGAACAGCCCGCCTCCGGCAAGTCTGCCAAAGAGCTGGTCAGGGCATGGAACCAGGGACTGGCCTCAATACTGAAGATGTTTGAAGAAGATCTGCGGAAGAATTTGGATACCACTGCCGTGTCGACAGAGAATTCCACGACCCGCTCCCCATGAGAAGGGAAGGGCGGACGGGCTGTTTCATGTGTCGATGCGCTCGATATACTTGTAAAGCTTTTTTGTCTTCTGGTATTCTCCCATATTCATCTCAAAGGAGTGGAAAGTCCTTTCAAACATGTCTCAAAACCAGACATCTTTAATAGAACTGAAAATGGCCCTTCCGGATTCCTCTTCGAGCCCTCCCTGCTGACCCAAGGCTGGAAAGACTCAGTTGAGTCTCCCCTCTCCAGACCAACCTTTCCTGACGGGATTTGTCCCGACTCCTGTCGGAAAAGTTCCGAGAGTTTACTCTGAACTCTCGGCTGCCGATCGAATCGGCGGATTCGAGGCAAGATGGTCCATCGGTCGCATGCATTACACTGTCGAGCCGGGCCTCTATGCTCTTGGGAATCCGGGCAAGGATGGACCGATATTCGTAACGGCCAATTACAAGATGAGCTTTGATTCCCTGCGCAGTGCTCTGCCCGGGCGAAACGGTTGGATTCTCGTGCTGGATACAAAAGGAATCAATGTCTGGTGCGCTGCGGGCAAGGGGTCGTTCGGGACCGCCGAACTGGTCAGGCGAATTGAAACGAGCGGTCTGAAGGATATCGCAACCCGCAGGGAGTTGATCCTGCCGCAGCTGGCAGCCCCGGGGGTGGCGGCCCATCTTGCAAAGAAGCTCTCGGGTTTCAAAATCGTCTACGGGCCCATACGGGCAAAGGATCTCCCGGCCTTCCTTGACGCGCGGATGTCGGCCACCCCGGAAATGCGTATCAAAACCTTTCCATTGTGGGAAAGGCTCGTCCTCATTCCGGTCGAGTTGGTCAGCGCCCTCAAAGCAGCCGTGGTCCTCCTCCCTCTTCTTTTCGTCCTCAGCGGACTCCTCGGCCGTGGCGAATTCTGGTCGAGCGGTCTTGAACAGGCCAAAACCTTTGTTTCTGCCGTGTTGCTGGCTATTCTTGGAGGTGCGGTATTGACGCCGATGTTCCTGCCCCGGCTGCCGGGTAGAGCCTTTTCCATAAAGGGGCTTCTGCCGGGGCTCGTGTGTGCGGCATTTCTTCTTATCCTTCGATTGCCGGACACGGCGGGAAGCATGGGCACCGGGATCGGGACAGCGGCGTGGATGCTTCTGACGGTTGTTCTCTCGACCTACCTGTCCATGAATTTCACCGGTGCTTCCACTTACACCTCCCTTTCCGGTGTAAGAAAGGAGATGCGGCAGGCTGTTCCGCTGCAGGTGGCCGGCGGAGTGATTGGGATTGGTTTGTGGATCTATTCGCTGCTTGCGTTCTAGCAGGCTGCTGAAAAACGCCAGGAGTTGAAATGAAAACGTCCCGATTACGTTACCTTGAAAATGTAGTCACTCTTTCCTACCAAGAGGAAAAGTGTGTCGGATGCGGAATGTGCGTTGCCGTTTGCCCTCAAGCGGTGTTCGCAATGGAGAACGGAAAAGCCAGGATAAGGGATCGGGATGCCTGTATGGAATGTGGAGCGTGTTCCATGAATTGCCCGGCAGAGGCCATTTATGTCAAGAAGGGCGTAGGGTGCGCCGCGGCTGTGATCAATTCAATCCTGGGCAGGAAAGATTCCGGCTGCTGCTGCATCCTGGAACCTGAGGACGGACAATCCAGCCGGTCCAAGAGCGGCATGGAGCATAGCGCATAGAGCATAGCGAAGGACAGTGGTGTAACGCTTTGCTTATTGCGCTACGCGTTTCTCCTCCGCTTGTGACCCCGTGCGCCATGCCCTTTGCACTATGCTTCCCGTTTTGCTGCATCCTCCCTATCCCATTGACAAAACTGTCTTACCGAATAAGAATGAAATGGATCGAAAGGGAAAAAACACGGCGCGAAATACCTGTTCGTGCCGCGGAGAGTAAGGAAGGTGCACAGAAGAAATCGGATCAGGGTCGAGAATCTCTCCCGTCTCCTCAGCTATATTCTCGGGCATCGGCCCGACGAATTCGGCCTCGTACCCGATGCTGAAGGATTCATCGGCTGCAAGGAACTGCTCCAGGCCATTCATGAGGAGCCGGGGTGGGGCTATGTGAAGTTGGGGGATATTCGCGAGGTCCTCATGGGAGCGAGCAGGTCTCTTTTTGACTTTGATGAGAATCGAATTCGTGTACTGGAGAGGCGCTGGCAAATCGATGCGGGCTCCCCCGAAAGGATGCCCGCCATCCTTTATCTGGCCGTGAGGAAAAGGGCTCACGCCCATGTCATGGGTAAAGGACTTGTTTCGGAACGGAACGTTGTTCTCTCCGCCGATCCGGAGTTCGCGATGAGAATCGGGAAACGGAGGGACCCCAAACCCGTCCTGCTGGAGGTTCAGACGGCAACTGCACGGCAGAGAAACAGCTCCTTTGCCGCTTTCGGTGCTCTTTATCTCACAAAGGAAATCCCGGCGGAATGCATTTCCGGTCCACCTGTAGAAGAGGAGCCGGTCCCCCGCAAGACGGAGAAGCCCAAGGAGGAAAGGGTGGGCAGGAAGGAGGATTTCCTGCCGGGCAGCTTCCTGCTGGATCCTCTAAAAGATCCGGCCTCCCACCGGGGATTCAAGGGAAAAAAGGGCAAGAGCTGGAAGGAAGAGGCCAGGAAGGTGCGAAGGAGGAAGAGCGAATGAGAGAGAGCCCGCCGTTTTCAAAGATATTCTACCCCAGGAGCATCGCCGTCTTCGGCGTTTCCCCGGAAGGGCCGAACCTGGCAAGGAACATCGTCCTCAACACCCTCACCTGCGGATTCAAAGGAGAAGTGTTTTCCATCGGCCGCACCCAGGGGGTGGCCTTCGGACAGAAGATTTATTCGTCCGTGGAGGAGATCGATCGAGACATCGATTTGGCCGTGATCCTCACCCCGGCCAGGACCATACCGGGCATTCTCGAGCAATGCGGCCGCAAAGGAATCAAAGCTGCCGTCATCGAATCAGGCGGGTTTTCCGAATTCGACATGGAAGGCAAAGCTCTGGAGGAGGCTTGCACCGCCACGGCTGCAAAGTACGGAATTCGATTTGTCGGACCGAACGGGATCGGAGTGACCAATCTGGAGAGCGGGCTCGCCCTTCCATTCATGCCGCTCCGGCGGGACCTCTGCATCGGACCTGTTTCCATACTCGCTCAGAGCGGAGGGGTGGGGCTCAGTTATGTGAATTTTCTCTCCGATGAACGGATTGGTTTCAACAAATTCGTCTCCATGGGGAATAAGCGCAATATCGACGAGAACGAGCTGCTGGAATACTTGATCCAGGACCCGGGAACCAAGATCATCCTGATATACCTGGAAGGATTTACTGACGGGAGAAAATTCGTGGAGGTCGCCTCGCGATCCGAAAAGCCTGTTCTCGTGCACAAATCGAACCGTTTCGAAACTAGTGCGCGGATAGCCCATTCTCACACCACGGCCATGTTCACGAACGACATACTGGTGGATCATGCCCTTGAACAGGCAGGGTGCGTGCGCGTGAACACCATGGACGAGGCTATCCATTACATCCGAAGCCTCAGCCTCCCTTCGCTCAAAGGCAAGCGTCTGGCCGTTGTCTCCCGGTCCGGAGGGCATGCGGTCATTGCCGCCGATGCGTGCGGGCACTACGGCTTCGAACTCCCCGAGTTCCCTGAGGAGATGCTTCAGAGAATCGCAAAGCATGTCAGGGCGGGCGTAATCCGGCTTCAGAATCCGCTGGACCTGGGCGACATGTTCGATCTCGAATTTTACGCCTACATTATCGAGGAACTGCTCAAGAAGGAAGATCTGGACGGCGTGCTCCTGGGGCATGGGTACCGCAAAGGCCACGAAGAACAACCGTCCAGGGCCTTGCTCCAACAGGTAGTCCGCCTCGTTGAAAAATATCAAAAGCCGGTCGCATCCTTTGTCATGACCGAGGCATCGGAAAAGGAGTACTTCAGGAACTATGTCAAAATCCCTGTTTTCGACTCCCCGGAAGATGCCATGCGCGCGTTTCACCTGAGCCATGAATGGTCTGCGAGGCGGCCGCTGCCCCTGTTGAAAACAAAGCTCGAGCACATAGACGAGGATCGGGCCGGGAGAATCCTGAATGAAGCCGGGGGAGAGGGCAGTCTTCTTCTGAGCGAGGGGATCGAGCTGATCAAATCGTATGGCTTTGCGGTGGCTCGCTATGGACTTGCAGGCACGGCGGAAGAGGCTGTTGACATCTGGCGCACGTGGAATACGCCGTTGGCCATGAAGGTGAACCGGCCGCATCTCTCTCACAAGAGCGATCAGGGTGCGGTGGTACTCAACATCCAGACGGAGGCTGAGATCCACTCTGCGTTCAATGACCTCAAGAGGGTTGCCGGCCCTGACCTGGAGGTGCTCGTTCAGGAAATGGCCCCCAAGGGCAGGGAAATCATCCTGGGCGGGAAAAGGGACGACTGCTTCGGTCCTGTGGTGCTCTTCGGTTTAGGCGGCATCTTCGTGGAGGTGTTTCGCGATGCGGTCTGGCGTCTTGCACCCGTCCAGCACGAGGAGGCTGCCCGCATGATCCGGAGTATCCAGGGCGCCCGGGTGCTCTCGGGATACAGGGGGGAGCCACCCCGGGACATGGAGGTCCTCAAGGATCTCATTTCAAGATTGTCCCAGATGCTCGTGACCTTTCCCCGGATCCAGGAGATCGACATCAACCCCGTGATCGTAATGGCCGAAGGGGAGGGGACCCTCGCAGTGGATGCAAGGGTCATTCTGAAATGAGACCTATTTCACCACAGTTCCGACAACCTCTCCTGCCTGGATCCCGTCCACTCTTACCCGGACAAAGGTGTTCTCCGGCCCTTCCGGGGAAGGAAAGTGAAGCGGCAGATAGTTGTCGCTCAATCCCTCTGCCATCCCTTTCATCTTTGAATTCCGCTCTTGTATCAGTACCGTCAGTTCCTTCCCTATACATGAGGCATAGAAGGTCGCGCGCTTTGATTGGCCCAAAGCCCTCAGCTCCGCGGCTCTTTTCTTGATCAGTCCGGGGGCCACCCAATCCGGAAATTCGGCAGCGGGAGTTCCCTTCCGCGGTGAGAAGGGAAATACATGCAGATAAGTCGCAGGGAGATCATGGATCAGGGAACGGGTATTGGCGAAGGCCTTTTCATCTTCTCCAGGGAACCCCACCATTACATCCAGGCCTATTGCTGCAAGAGGAATCCTCTCGCGAATTCGCTCCATCACCCGCACATAGTCCTTTGCCCTGTAGCGTCTGTTCATCTTCTCCAGTATTCCGTCGTCACCGCTTTGAAGGGGAATGTGGAGATGGTTGCAGAGCCATTCCTCATCGGCAACCATTTCGATCAGATCCCAACCAACCTCATTGGGCTCTATGGAGCTCAATCGGATGCGAATCGGCAGCTTCTCGCCGGCAATCAGTTTGAGCAGGCTTTTCAATCCGGAGGCCGGAGAGAGGTCAACTCCATACTTGCCCAGATGGATTCCCGTGAGGACCACCTCCCTGTACCCTTTATCCGAAAGGGACTGGAGCGCTCTGATTGCCTCCGACGGATCGATGCTCCGCAGAGGCCCCCGGGCATAAGGGACGATGCAATAGCTGCAGTAGGATTCGCATCCATCCTGAATCTTCAGGAAAGCCCTTGTCCTGTTTCCGAAGTCCTCTACCGGGAGGTGGCCGAGGGGAGCCCCTCTTGAGGAGCCGCACCCTGGAGGAAATTCAACTCCTTCTTCCCCGGCAAGGATTGCCGGAATACGGCTCTTGAGCCCGTTTCCTGCAACCAGCTCCACACCATTCAATCGGGATACCTCATCAGGCAATATTTCGGCATAGCATCCACTGGCCACGATCCTCGCCTTGGGATTTTCACGGTATGCCCTGTTTATGGCCTGTCGCGACTGGGATTGCGCTTCATGGGTCACCATGCAGGTGTTTACAATGACAACATCCGGCATTCCCTCTTTACCCGCCTCCGTCCAACCCCCGCGGATCAGGGACTCCCTTATGAATGCGGATTCGTATTGATTTACCTTGCACCCGAAGGTGACAATTTTGAAAAAGGCCATTTTCTGTTTTTCCTGTCAAATCCCGGTGCTCTTCCTGCCCTCCGTGGATAAAAAGCCGATACTTCAGATACGAAGAGCACGAAGGGGTAATCAGGGAAGAGAAAACGTGACTAATTCAAACACCATCGGCTATGGTGATAATTTGTATTGAAAGCAAAAGAATTTTAGCCTATTTTCGCCCTGTCCGAAAGTGGATTTCGGGAAAAGGAGGACAGCCATGCGCAAGATTCTACCGACAACCATGGTTCTCATTGTTTTTTTGACCCTGTCGACCGCCTTGCATGCAAAGGATCCGGTCATCCGGATCGGCATCAATGCGCCGATCACGGGTGACATCCCCAAGGTAGGGGAGGGAACGAAATTCGCGGCCAACATGTGGCTGGAAGACATCAAGGCCGCAGGCGGACTCAAGGTCGGGGGCAAGACATACCGGGTCGAGCTCGTGATTGAAGACAATGAGTCCAAGGCAGAATCTGCGGTGAAGGCTGCTACCAAGATGATCACCGTCGACGAGGTGCTCGCCATCGTGGGTCCTCAATCCTCCAAGCAGGCCGTTCCGGCAGGGGAAGTGGCAAACAATTACAAGACCCCTATGATCAGCCCATGGTCGACCAATCCGGATACCACCAAAGACCGCCCTTTCGTCTTTCGTGCGTGCTTCCTGGATCCCTTTCAGGGACCTGTGGTGGCCAACTTCATCAAAAACGAATTCGGCTACAAGAAGGCGGCGGTTCTCTATGATGTGGCCAGCGATTATCCGAAAGGGATTGCACAGTTTTTCAAGGCTTCATGGGAAAAGCTGAATGGTCCCGGGTCGGTTGTGGCCTTTGAAAGCTTTACCACAAAGGATACGGATTTCAGCGCACAGCTTACGAAAATCACCAACTCCGGGGCAGAGGTCCTTTTCACACCTCAGTACTACAATGAAGTCGCGCTGATCGTGCAGCAGGCCCACCAGCTTGGATGGAATAAACCTATCATCGGGAGCGACAGCTGGGGCTCGGCCGAGACGGTCAAACTTTGCGGAAAGGATTGCTACGGCCTCTTCTTCAGCACCCACTATGCTGCGGCAGGCGCCAAGGGGTCGACCCAGGATTTCATCGATCGTTATACCAGGAAACATGGATATGTGCCTGACGATGTGGCTGCCCTTACCTGGGACGCCATGCACATCGTGCAAAGGGCGATTCAGGATTCCGGCAAGTTGAGCGGCGATCTCAAGAAGGACCGCCAGAGCATCCGGAATGCCATGGCCAAGATCCAGGAGTTCGATGGGATAACGGGGAAAATGACCTTCACGGAAGAGGGCGATCCCATCAAATGCGCCGTTATCGTGAAGATCAGCGACAAGGGGGAGTTCGAGTTCTACAAATCGGTGTGTCCCTAAGAGCGTTCAGTGTTCTGCGTTCAGAGTTCAGGGTTCATAATCAAGAAGAAGAGGGGATTCAGTAGTTCTTTCCTGAACGCTGAACACTGAACCCCTGAATACTCGTATCACTTGGGTCTTTCATCTTAATGATCTTCCTGCAGAATCTGGTCAATGCCCTTCAGTGGGGGAGCTTTTACGCCCTGATCGCGTTGGGATACTCGATGGTTTACAGTGTCCTGATGCTTTTCAACTTTGCCCATGGCGATATCTTCATGGTCGGGGCGTACATCGGGTTTGGTGTGGCCACCGGCCTGACTGCCCTCGCCTCCGCCGGCATTGTCGATCTTCCCAACTGGCTCATCCTCGTGCTGACGGTACTCCTTTCCATGTTCCTGACCTCATTTGTGGGAATGGCCGTGGAAAGGGTTGCTTACCGTCCCCTCCGCAACGCGCCGAGGGCCTCGGCGGCGATTACCGGTCTCATGATCGGTATTATTCTCGAGACGGGAAACCTGGCGCTTCTCGGGGCCAGAAGGGTTTCTTTTCCCTCTCTGCTTGAAACCCATACCTATGCCTTCGGAGGGGTGATCGTGACGAACAAGAAGATCATGATCGTGCTCGTCTCGATTCTCCTGAGCCTTGCCCTTCATCAATTCATTCGAAAGACAAAGTGGGGAATGGCGGTGCGTGCCATGGCCTTTGATTACACGGTGGTACCCCTGATGGGGGTCCCCTTGAACCGGATTGCCGCCGTGACCTTTGCCATCGGTTCAGCACTCGCTGCCGCTGCAGGAATCCTCTTCGGAATCGCGTACCCTGTACTCGACCCCTACATGGGGATCGTCTTCGGATGGAAGGCGTTTGTAGCAGCTATTCTCGGTGGGAGAGGGTCTGTCCTTGGGGCAACGCTTGCCGGCTTTATGCTCGGGTTCATTGAAATCTTTGTGGCCATGATCTTTCCATCCACCCTGCGGGATCTTATTGCCTACTCCATCATCCTTCTCATCCTGGTCTTCAAGCCCCACGGATTTTTCGGCGAACCTTACAGCGCACAGTTGAGGCTTTAGAAGCAGATGATGAGAAGTCTAGACCATTCACAAAGGAAATGGAAGTGAACGCAACCGGCAACACACGGAAGCTGAGGCTCGGCGCTGTGAAAGCCCATCTTTCAGAGTCTCTCTCCGATATTCCCATTCTGGCCTGGCTCTCAGGCGCGCTGGTGTCCGTGCTCCTCGAAAGAATGGTGGGCACTCCCATCGCACAGCTGGTGGGGTTGGAAAGAATACCTGTTCTCTTCGGCGTCCTGATCATGCTGAAAGAACCATTGATGATTCCCGGCGCGCTCGCGTATGTCTTTGTCGTTTATCTCCTCCCGGCAGTGGTGCTGGCTTATGTCCTCGCCGGTCCTGCAAACGTGCTTGCCGGGAAGCTGGTCCGAGTCTCTTCAGGCTTTTCCGTCCTTCTTCATCTCGCTCTTCTTTATGCCATTCTCCATATATGGGCGGAGGTGAGCGACTACCGATTGATTACACTCAAGCTCACCCTGATTGCCGTCATGCTCACTCTCAGCCTGAACGTGATCAACGGCTACATGGGGGAGTTCTCCTGTTCTCATCCCGGCTTCATGGCCCTCGGGGCGTATTCCGCATCAGTCATCTCTCTGATCTTTTTTGTCGGTTTCAAATCCCACGGCCCCATCCTGCCGACCTGGCTGGCCCCTTTAGGTTTCCCTTTGGCGCTCATTCTTGGAGGTCTCGTTTCCTCACTTGGCGCCATTGCGGTTGCCGTCCCGTCCTTCCGCACGAGGGGGGATTATCTGGCCATCATCTCACTGGCCTTTCTCTTTATCGTGAAGAGTCTGATCGAGAACCTGGAGCTCGTTGGCGGCCCCCGCGGGCTATCGAAGCAGCCGGACTGGGCAAGCCTGCCGGTGGTGTTCTTCTGGACCGCGCTCTGCCTGTGGATGATCAACAATTTCGTTCGTTCTATTCTCGGCAAGGCCATGAATGCGGTGCGCGATGACGAACTCGCCGCCAACGCAATGACCATCGACACTCGGAGAACCAAGGTGACGGCCTTTCTTTTTGCCGCTTTCTGGGCAGGGGTGGCAGGGGGGCTTTTCGCCCATGTGGTGCGGTATGTGAACCCGTCCATGTTCGGCGTGCAGAATCTCGCAGAAGGTCTTGCCATGGTGTACTTCGGCGGGCTCAATTCCGTCTATGGATCCATTGTAGGCGCCGTGTCCATCAGCCTCCTGGGTGAGGCTCTCAGGCCCCTTGAAATCTTCAAGTGGATCATCATTCCCCTATTGTTGATTCTCGTGATGATTTACCGGCCGACCGGGCTCGTGGCCTTCAAGGAACTCGATGTTCTTCATCTCATCAGACCCAAAGCAAGGCGTGGTCGCGAAGGGGGCCCAAATGCTTCGCGTTGAGGGAATGACGCATGACTTCGGCGGTCTCCGCGCTGTCGAGGATTACAGCCTCAATCTGGCGCAGGGACAGATCCGCGGTCTCATCGGGCCGAATGGAGCGGGTAAGACCACAATCTTCAACCTCATCACGGGAGTATACGCCCCCAACCGGGGCAGCATCCTCCTCGACGGCAGACAAATCATGGGCCTTCCGCCGCACAGGATCTCTTCCCTGGGGCTAGGAAGAACCTTTCAAAACCTCCGGTTGTGGCGCCACATGACGGTTCTGGAACATGTAGAGATGGCCCAGTACTCCAGGGTCACCTATGGCCTTCTTGGCGCCTTCTTCGGCACCGCACGGCGCCGTCGTGAGGAGGAGGAGATAAAAGAAAGATGTTACACCCTTCTCGATCTTGTAGGTGTGCGACACCTGTCCGGGCACAAGGTTGTCGGTCTTCCGTATGGTGCTCTGCGAAGGGTTGAACTGGCCAGGGCGCTGGCGACACGGCCCAAGGTGCTTTTTCTGGATGAACCCACTGCGGGAATGAATCCCGAGGAACTGATGAATATGATGGAGATCATCCGCAGGGTCCATCTCGAACTCGGACTGGCAATCTTCCTGATAGAGCACAGATTGAAGGTGGTCATGGAACTCTGCGAAATTGTCCAGACGCTTGTTTTTGGAAAAGTTATCGCAGAAGGGACGCCGAGTGAGATCCAGAACGACCCGAAGGTGATCGAAGCCTACCTGGGGAAAGTGGAGGTCGCCTGATGCTCCTCCTTTCTATTGAAAACCTCCGTGTCAGCTATGAAAAAATCAGGGCGCTTCACGGCATCACTTTCCGAATCGAGGATGGAGAGATCGTAAGTATTATTGGGGCAAACGGCGCAGGAAAGAGCACGTCGCTTCGCGCCATCTCACGGCTCATTCCCGTGGAGTCCGGAACCAGAATGACCTGCATGGGAAAGGATCTGCTCAGATATCCTCCGGAAAGGGTGGTCAGTGAGCTTGGGATTTCGCATGTTCCGGAGGGAAGACACATCTTCGATAACCTTACGGTGATGGAAAACCTCAAGCTGGCCACATTCGCCAGAAAGGACAAGGAAGCGATTGCGGTGGACTTGAGACGCGTTTTCGCGATCTTTCCCCGCCTCGAAGAGAGACAAAGGCAGAAAGCCGGCACCTTGAGCGGCGGAGAACAGCAGATGCTTGCAGTGGGCAGGGCCTTCATGAGCGGAAGAAGGGCCATGCTCCTGGATGAGCCGTCCATGGGATTGGCTCCTCTCCTGATGATGATCGTTTTTCAATCGCTCCTCCAGATCAACAGGGAAGGAACGACGATCCTCCTGGTGGAGCAGAACGCCCGAATGGCCCTGCAGTTTTCAACAAGGGGATATGTGCTGGAGAACGGAAGTCTCGTTCTGGAGGGTCGCTCCGCAGATCTTTCCAGCAACTCTGATATCAAGAAGACCTATCTGGGGGGGTAGGGGGCAGAGGATAGAAGTCAGAAAAGGGGATGAACTTCCAACATCGAACGTTCAACGTCCAACGTTCATCATTTTATCCATCCTCCTCCCAGCACCTGCTCTTCGCGATAAATGACCAGCGCTTGCCCTGGCGTGATTGCCCACTGCGGATCATTGAACTCGAAGATGAGATTGCCGTCCGGGAGAACCTGAAGGCAGCCGGGCGCCGCCTTGTGTCTGTAGCGCACCTGGCCCAGGAGTGATCTCGTCTCAGCGGGCGGGTTTCCCGATATCCAGCATGCATCCCGCGCCTCCACTCTCGTGGAATAGAGATGTTCCTTCCGCCCCACGATGATCCGGTTTTCCTCTGCTCTTATTTCCATGACATAGTAGGGTCTTGAAGATGCGATGCCGAGCCCGTGTCTCTGCCCGATAGTGTACCTGTGCGGACCGGTGTGTTCACCCACCTTCTCGCCTTCTCTTGTAAGGATGTCCCCTTTCTTTTCTGCACCCATTCCTGTTTCCGACTGAAGGAATGAACGGTAGTCCTCACCCGGTATGAAGCAGATCTCCTGGCTTTCACATCCCGAAGGAACAGGAAGATCCATACCCGCTGCAAGGACACGAACCTCATCCTTGCGGAGATGCCCAAGGGGAAAAACAATCCTTGAAATCTGCCCCTGAGTCAATCTGTGAAGGAAGTAAGACTGCTCCTTTCCCTGATCCAGACCGCGCAGCAGTCGATGGACCCCATTATCCTGCTGAATCCTTGCATAATGGCCCGTTGCAATGAAGTGAAAACCCCGGTCGTCGGCGGCACGTAGAAGGTATTCGAATTTGATCACCTCGTTGCATACCACGCAGGGATTGGGTGTCACACCGGCCAAGTAGCCTTCCAGGAACGGCCTTATCACCTTTTCGGTGAAGACCTTGTCAAGCTCGACCAGATCCAGAGGAATCCGCAAATGGTCTGCAATTTTCCGCACGCGCCCGACCCTCTCAAGCCTTACACGGGGTGAGCACGGCAGCAGGAAGTGGACGCCCGCAACTTCCCATCCATCTTCCTTAAGGAGCGCTGCGGAAGTGGAACTGTCCACTCCACCGCTCATGGCAACAATGACTTGACGTTCCTCCAATGGTCCCCCAGATCGAAGAGTTGAAGCAGCATTAAAGTAACCCGCTCACACTCCGTGGTCAAGATGCTGACTCTGGTTCCCGGGCAAGGGGTAGTCTTCTTGCCCATCCTTGGCACAAAAACTGCAAACAATAACTGAACAAGCAGACTATACCGTTCGGCCCCAGGGCCGATTCGATCGAGAACAACAGGCCAGGAGGGTCATGGAAAAGGCACAAAAACCCAACCAGTTCGAAGCCGATCGGCGCCAATCCTTCAGGGTGGATGACATCCTCTCACTGGTATCGCGGAAGATTCATCCTGATGAGCCGCATCTCAGGGCCAGGATCTTGCCCGGGTTTTCGGAAGATTACCTCATCGACTCCACAGAGGGACCCCCGGATGACACCGTGAATCCGCATGTCTGGAGATTGCTCCTCCAGATTCAGAACAGGCTCGAGTTGATCATCAACAAAATGAACCTCGAGGAACAGGGGGTGGCAAAGGCGGAACCCAAGCCCATATCCCTCAGCACAACCGGCGCCAAATTCACGACATGGGAGCGTTACATTCCGGGCGACATGCTGGAGCTGAAGATCTTTCTGCCCCTGGATCCTCCCGTGTGGGTGGTGGTCTATGGCAAAATTCTGAGAAATGTCGAGAAGCCGGAGGGGGAGAGGCAGGTGGCTGTTCAATTCCAGGAAATGGACGAGTCCGTGACGGAAGTCATTAACAGGTATGGTTTGAAACGACAGAGGGAGCTTATCCGCAGGCGAAAAGGCGACTGATTCTTTGATACAGGGGAATGGTGTCCATGTTTGTGATCGTGGGTATCCTCGTGGTGCTGGGTTCGGTGATCGGCGGCTATCTGATGGAGCACGGGAATCTGGGCGTGTTGTTTCAGCCTGCAGAACTCGTCATTATCTTCGGGGCCGCGATTGGATCGCTTGTGATTTCCTCTCCCAAGAAAGTGCTGCTTCTCGTAACGGGAAGCATCAAGTCGATTTTCGAGTCGGGAGAGGTCACCAAGGAGACATACCTCGACCTTATGATTCTGATGAACCGCCTCTTCCGCAAGATCAGAAAAGAAGGCCTTCTGGCGATCGAAACCGACGTGGACAACCCGAAACAAAGCGCCATCTTCTCCAGCCATGATTCGATCCTTGCCGATCAGCAGGTCCTTGAGTTCATATGCGACAACTTGAGGGTGATCATTTCGACCAGTCTTCCGGCTCATGAATTCGAGAGTCTGCTCGATACCGACATCGAGATAAGGGATCACGAGAGGCTGATCCCTGCCGGAAGTATCGCAAAGGTTGCAGATGCCCTCCCGGGGCTCGGGATCGTTGCAGCGGTGATGGGAGTCGTTCTGACCATGGGCAAGATAAGCGAACCGCCCGAGGTTCTCGGACACAGCATAGGAGCGGCACTGGTGGGCACTTTTCTCGGCGTGCTGTGCTGCTACGGGTTCGTCGGACCCATGGCATCCAATCTTGAACATAAAGGAAAGGAAAAGGAGATCTTCCTGACCGTCATCAAGGCCGCCCTGCTTGCCTGCGCTGCAGGCGCAGCCCCGCAGACGGCGTTGGAATCGGCCAGGAGGGCAATTCCATACGGGGACAGACCCACTTTTGAAGAGCTAGAAGAGGCCATGAAGAAGTGGAAGGAAAAAACGTAGTCATAAAAAGGGCCAGGAAAAAGGGCCATGGCGGAGGACACGGCGGAAGCTGGAAGGTCGCTTATGCCGATTTTGTCACGGCCATGATGGCATTCTTTCTCCTCCTTTGGCTGATCACAATGGTTTCCCCTGAGAAGAAGGCAAAGGTCTCGCATTACTTTCGGTATTTCAGCATATTTGAAAAATCCGGCACATCGCTTGTGGACACGCAAAACGCTTCTCCCCCGATCGCCGGGACTTCACCCATTCCGGAGTTGATAAGCGAGGACGAAATCAAGGGTGACGCCTCTCCTGCCACGTCGCAATTTGAAGAAAAAATGAAAATGGAAATAGAGACGAGGCTTTCCGAGTTCAAGGAACAGATCATGGTTGTGCAGTTTGATGGAGGGGTAAGACTGGAACTCCTGGAGACCGAAGGCCGTCCGATGTTTCCCAGCGGCCGGAATGAATTGACCCCTGAGGGGAAAAAGATTCTCCTGGTGATCACAGAAAATCTCCAGCAAAACAACTCCAAGATTGCCATTGAAGGACACACCGACGCGAAGGGGTTCGCATCCAATCGATACAGCAACTGGGAACTGTCCACGGAGAGGGCTTCGGCTGCAAGAAAAGAACTGGAGAAGAACGGGCTGGGCCCCGACCGTCTCGTGAGGATAGCAGGTCTCGCCGCGACTCAACCCCTGATTCGGGACAACCCCGATGACTCCAGAAACAGGAGAATCAGCATCCTTCTGTTTGGTGAGCCGTCTTCAACCCATCCCGCGGGAATCCATAGTACCGGAAGATTCGTGAAGCCGGCACCTGCTCGGGCGAGTAAGAAGATCCGGCCGGGCAATCTACAATTCGACCCGGTCGAGCAGTACCTGGTGGGGGGAAGGTAAAGAAGCGGTTCTTGCGTTTCAGTCGAGAAGGGTTCTGTCGAACTTGACCTCCATGGCATGTGCCGGACAGGCCATGACGCACAATTCACAGGCGCTGCACTTGCTCTTATCGAAGATCACCTCCATCTCAGGCCGTCGGATGGACAGGGCGCCGGTCGGGCAGACTGCCGTGCAGGCCCCGCACTGAAAACACTTATCCTCATCTCTCTTCACATCCTCCCCGACACTCTCCACCTTTATTCCCACATCCTGCAGATAACGAATGCCTCTTTGAAAGTTCTTGCGGCGACCGCTCAATTCCATGACCACCAACCCTTCTTTTCGCGGGTAAATGGTCGCCTTGAGAATATTGAAGGTGAGGTCAAACTTCCGGATGAGATTTGCGGAAATGGGTTCGTTGACGAAAGTCGCCGGAAACCTGAGCGAGACTATCTTGGAATACATGAAATGCTGTCCTTTCCTGAATTGCTACTTCTTGAACTTCTTCAGCGCCCTTCCGAATCCCGGGAGCGATTTCTCGATGGTTCGATCATCTACGCAGAATGCAATCCTCATATGCCCGGGTCCGTAGAAGCCGCTTCCCGGAACTGTGAGAATGTTTTCCTCCTGCAGCGCGGAGACGAAAGCCACATCGTCGTCTATTGGGGTTCGCGGGAAGAGGTAAAATGCTCCACCGGGCTTTTCGAATTCGTATCCCAGAGAGGAAAGCCCCTCGCACAGCATGTCCCTTTTCCTCTGATACGCAGAGACATCCACGCTTTGTTCCAACAGAGGGATGATCGCCCGCTGCATCAGAGCCGGGGCGTTCACATACCCGAGGATTCGATTGCAGAGAACCATGCCGGCAATGAGGCTGGACTTGTCTGAAGCATAAGGATGGACTGCGGCATACCCTATCCGCTCTCCAGGCAGGGAGAGATCTTTAGAGAAAGAGGTGACCACAAAACTCTCTTCGTACACATCGAACACACTTGGCACGACAATCCCGTCATAGACGATTTTTCTGTAGGGTTCGTCGGAGATGAGATAGATTGGCCGGCCCAGACTGCGGCTCCGGTCCCGGAGGAGACCGGCCAATTGCTCCAGTATGGTCCTGTCATAGACCTTCCCTGTCGGGTTGTTTGGAGAATTGATCAGAACCGCCCTGACTTTTTCGGTGATCGCATCTCCGATGGCATCCATGTCCAGAGAGAAGTCCTTTTTCGTTTTCACAACTCTGGGCACTCCCTGGTGGTTGTCCAGGTAGAAGTTGTATTCTACAAAATATGGACTGGGGATAACTACCTCGTCTCCCGGGTTCAGCACGGTCTTGAGAACGACATTCAATCCGCCTCCCGCACCCACCGTCATGATGATGTCGTCCGGGCTGAAGGCCGGACGATTGTTTTTTCGGAGATACGCCGCGACAGCCTCCCGGGCATCGGTTCGACCTGCGTTGGGCATGTAGGCGTGCTGTGCGGGGGAGGCATCCTTCGCCAGGCTCCGCAGCACCTCCTTGAATGATGCGGGCGGTTCGAGGTTAGGATTTCCCAGGCTGAAGTCGAACACGTTATCCGGACCGAATTTCGCCTTTCTGATCATGCCCTCCTCGAACATCTTCCTGATCCAGGAGGATCTTTCAATCGATGCACGGATTTTCTCTGAGACCGGCATTGGCCACCTCCACTCTGAGATACGGGCCAAGATACGAGTTTTGCAGGGGTTTGTAAAGACATTAGCATGGAGCCGACCCTGAGGGGTCCTGTTCTGCGGGCCGCGATTTGCCCGGCGCCGAGTCTCGAGAATCCCGATTAATCGCTTCCCTCAAGGTACTTATTGCGATAAAATAATGGGATTACATTTTCACGTGGGAGGACGGACAATGCAGAAAAAAGAAGGGAAAACCCCAACCATTGCGATTCTGACAGGCGGAGGGGATGTTCCGGGCCTCAATCCATGCATAAAAACCCTTGTCTATCGTGCTGCCAGCGAAGGAATCAAAGTCCTGGGGATTCGGCGCGGTTGGGCCGGGATCCTCGAATATAACAGGGATGACTCGGACGGTTCTCACAAATGTGTGCAAGTGCTGACTCCTCCCGATGTCAGGACCATCGACCGGACGGGCGGAACCTTTCTTCACACTTCGCGGACAAACCCCAGCTCGGCACGAAGAAAGGATGTTCCCGATTTCCTGAAGGAAAAATTCGGAGACGGCGAGGAGAAGCAGGATCTGACTTCCGTTGTCCTGGAAAACCTGAATTCTCTTGAGATTGACGCCATCATCCCGATCGGAGGTGATGACACTCTCAGCTTTGCGGATCGACTGCACCGCGAAGGATTCCCCGTAATCGCCATCCCAAAGACCATGGACAATGATGTGTTCGGTACGGATTACTGCATCGGCTTCTCCACCGCAGTCACCCGGGCAGTAACATTCATCCATGCACTGAGAACATCCACCGGCTCCCATGAGCGGATCGCTGTAGTGGAGCTCTTCGGAAGGTATTGCGGGGAGACTTCCCTCATTTCAGCATACCTTTCGGGAGTGGACCGGGCCATTATTTCCGAGGTAGCCTTTGATCCGGAGAGACTGGCGAAGCTTGTCATGGAGGATAAGAAGGCAAACCCCAAAAACTATGCGATGATTACCATGTCTGAAGGGGCCAGAATGGTAAGAGGCGAGATGTTTCTTTCCGGGGAAACGGACGCGTACGGCCACAAGAAGCTTGGGGGAATCGGAGATGAGACCGGCGCTCTTCTGAAAAAGCTCACCGGTGAGGATGTTCTGATTCAGAAGCTTTCCTATCTGATGAGAAGCGGCATCCCCGACTCGCTCGACCTCATGGTGGGGGTGAACTTCGCGAACATGGCCATAGACCTGTTCCTGCGGGGGGTGTATGGCCGGCTTGTAGCACTCAATCGCGGAGTCTATTCGGATATCGCCTTGAGCACAGTGACGTCGGGACAGAAGAGAGTGGATGTGAGAGAACTCTATGACGTCGAGGCGTACCGTCCGAAGGTTCGACACGTGAGCGGGAAACCCATGTTCCTGTATTAGCAGGGCGGGACCGCGAAACCGTCCACCCGACCATTCCCTTTCACCCATACTTCCGCACTCAACTTTTTTGCTGAGCGCTGCACAGGAGTTCCGCTGGTCGTGACCTGTCATCCGAGAAGGAAAACAAGAAGGATCTACATCGGAAGCGTTCCTGTGGGCGGGGATGCACCCATTGCCGTCCAGTCCATGACGAACACCGATACCCGGGACGTGGCATCCACGATTCGTCAAATCCAGCAGCTATCCGAAGCCGGGTGTGACATCGTGCGGCTGGCCATACCGGACATGGAAGCCGCAGAGGCATTCAAGAGGATCAAGTCGGCCGTGTCCGTTCCGCTTATCGCAGATATCCACTTCGACCACCGCCTTGCCCTTGCATCGCTTCGGTCGGGAGCGGACGGCCTGCGCATTAACCCGGGAAACATCGGCGGGCGCAAGGAAGTTGAGAAGGTAATCCGGGAGTCCCGGATGAGAAAGACCCCCATTCGCATAGGAGTGAACGGTGGCTCTCTGCCCAAACGCCTTCTCAAGAAGTACGGCCATCCCGTGCCGGAAGCGATGGTGGAGGCTGCCCTGGAATACATCCGATTGTTCGAGGAACTGGAGTATGATCAGATCAAGATCTCTCTCAAGTCTTCGAGTGTGCTGAATACCATTGCCGCCTATGAGTCCCTGAGCGCGCATGTCGATTATCCGCTCCATCTGGGAGTGACCGAGGCCGGTACCCTGATATCGGGAACAGTGAAAAATTCCCTTGGTATCGGCACTCTCCTGTTGAGGGGAATAGGGGATACCTTTCGTGTCTCTCTTACCAGGGAGCCGGTTGAGGAAGTGAAAGTCGCTTATGAAATCCTGCGAGCCCTCGATTTGAGACACCGGGGTCCTGAAATCATCTCCTGCCCCACATGCGGGCGATGCGAGATCGATCTTTTCGGTCTGGTGAGCCGCGTTGAAGCCGCGCTCACGTCGATCCGCTCCTCTCCGAAGGTGGCCGTTATGGGGTGTGTGGTCAACGGCCCCGGGGAAGCAAAGGAAGCGGATGTAGGCATTGCAGGCGGCAGGCGCCAGGGCATCCTTTTCAAAAAGGGAAAGCTGGTGAAAAAAGTTCGTGAAGAAGACCTGGCCGAGGTGCTTATAGCAGAAGTAAAAAAACTCGCCGGACAGGAACAAACAAAAATCCGAAGCACGAAATCCGAAATCCGAAACAATACCAAATGACCAAATCTCAAGCAAAGCGGTATTCGGATTTCGAATTGCGATCAATTTTCTGATGCAGAGCCGCCTGCCTCTGACCTGGCCCATGGGACCGGGTTTTCAGCCTGGAGAAAGAAGGAAGAGAAATTTTATGCGCTACAGCAAATATTTCATCCCTACATACAAGGAAACCCCTGCCGATGCAGAGGTCGTCAGTCATCAGCTGATGCTCAGAGCGGGTTTGATCAGAAAACTCACCTCCGGGATATACACCTATCTCCCTGCGGGGCTGAGGGCTCTCAAGAAGGTCGAGAACATCATCCGGGAAGAAATGAACAGGGCGGGCGCCATAGAAGTGCTGATGCCTTCTGTGCAGCCGGCTGAGTTATGGCAGGAGAGCGGCAGGTGGGAATACTACGGCCGGGAACTCCTGAGATTCAAGGATCGCCACAATCGTGATGCCTGTCTGGGGCCGACTCATGAGGAGGTCATCACGGATCTGGTCAGAAAAGAGATCCAGTCCTATAAACAGCTGCCTGTTAATTTCTATCAGATCCAGACCAAATTCAGGGATGAAATCAGGCCCCGTTTCGGAATAATGAGGGGACGCGAATTCCTGATGAAGGATGCCTACAGCTTCGATATGGACGACCAGGGCGCGGACAGGAGCTATGGGTTGATGGTGGAGGCATACAACAATATCTTCCGGCGCTGCGGGCTCAAGTTCAGGGCCGTGGAGGCGGACACAGGCACGATCGGGGGAAGCTTCTCCCATGAATTCATGGTCCTTGCGGATACCGGAGAGGATCAGATCGTGAACTGCACGAAGTGCGCATATGCGGCAAATCTTGAAAAGGCCGAGCTGAAACCGCCGGATGCTGCCGATCCGGAGAAGGCGGATTTGAAAGCCATTGAAGAGGTCCAAACGCCGGGCCGTAAAACCGTGGAAGAGGTCACCCACTTCCTCTCCGTGGCCCCCTCTGAACTGATAAAGACCCTGATCTACAAATCGGACGGCGACGTGGTGGCGGCCCTCGTCAGGGGAGACCACGAGTTGAACGAAGCCAAGTTGCGCAATGCGCTGGGGTCGGCACAGGTCGAACTTGCCGATGCGAATCTTATCCGGCAGGTCACTGGAGCTCCTGTGGGATTTGCCGGACCTGTGGGACTGAAGATCAAAATTCTGGCGGACCACTCTGTCCGTTCCATCAGGAATGCAGTGACCGGGGGAAACAGGGAGGATCTCCACCTCCGTAACGTAAACTCCGGCAGAGATTACAAAGTCGATGATTATCTGGACTTGAGAGTCATCATGCCCGGAGACCCCTGTCCCAGATGCGGGGCCGAAATCCGGTTCGGCCGGGGCATCGAGGTGGGGCACGTATTCAAGCTCGGAACAAAATACAGCAAGGCCATGAAAGCCTTGTTCCTGGACGAGCACGGCTCGGAAAAACCTTTTATCATGGGTTGCTACGGGATAGGCGTCGGGAGAACGGTCGCGGCGGCGATCGAACAGAATCACGACGAAAACGGGATCATCTTTCCCATTCCCATTGCTCCTTTTGAGGTCGTGATTCTTCCTCTCCAGATGCATGAACAGGAGGTTGTGGAGGCGGCCGAAAAGATATACAAAGATCTCTTCGACAGCGGGGTGGAAGTTCTTCTGGACGACAGGGATCTCCGCGGTGGAATCAAATTCAAAGATGCAGACCTCCTGGGCACGCCCGTACGTTTGACCCTCGGTCTCCGGAACATTCGGGAAGGCAAGGCGGAGATGAAGGTTCGTTCGGGACCCGACAACGTGGTCATTTCCCTTTCCGAGGCTGCCCGTATAGTGAGAGAAAAAGTAAAAGACCTCTATGGTTCGGTTAAATGACATCACCTCACAGCTTCTTACCTACCATCCCCAGGCGGATATCAGCCTGGTGGAGAAGGCCTATGTCTACTCGGCCAAGGTCCATCAGGGGCAGATCCGTCTTTCGGGCGAACCCTATCTCTCCCATCCCCTCGAGGTAGCCCATATCCTCGCGCGCATGAAAATGGACGTGGTTACGGTCGTGGCCGGTCTCCTTCACGACACCGTGGAAGACACGAACGCGAGTATGGATGAAATCGAGCGCCTCTTCGGCCGCGAAACCGGCAACATCGTGGACGGCGTAACCAAAATCAGCAAGATCCCGTTCAGCACCGTGGAGGAACGCCAGGCCGAGAACATGCGAAAGATGATCCTCGCCATGGCCACGGACATCCGGGTGATTCTCGTGAAGCTCGCCGACCGGCTGCACAACATGCAGACACTGGGCTATCAGCCTCCAAACAAACAAGAGGAGATCGCCCATGAAACCCTTGATATCTATGCCCCTCTGGCGGGAAGGATGGGCATATACTGGCTGAAATCCACACTGGAAGATCTGTGCCTCTACTATCTGGAGCCGGATATTTACGAAAAGATCAAGACTGAGCTCGCGGAGAGGCGCGGGAGCATGGAAAAGTTCATCCGCGAGGTCATTGATCTTCTTGCAGCCAAGTTGAAAGAAGCCGGAATGAACGCTGAAATCAAGGGAAGGAACAAGCATTATTTCAGCATCTATTCCAAGATGAAGGAACAGAACCTGACGGTCAATCAGGTCTATGATATCGTGGCCTTCAGAGTGATCGTGAATTCCCTGAAGGAGTGCTACGAGGTCCTCGGGCTTATCCACGCCATGTGGAAGCCGGTCTCCGGTCGGTTCAAAGACTACATTTCTCTCCCCAAAGCCAACATGTACCAGTCCCTTCATACCAGTGTCATAGGCCCTTACGGGCAGCGCATGGAGATTCAGATTCGCACCTGGGAGATGGATCTTGTCGCCGAACAGGGCATTGCAGCGCACTGGAAGTACAAGGAAGGCACGAATGCGAGCCGGGAAGATCAAAAGCAATTTGCCTGGCTGAGGCAATTGCTTGAGTGGCAGCAGAATCTCCAGGATCCAAAAGAATTCATGGAAACGGTACGGCTGGACCTCTTCCCCAATGAGGTCTATGTCTTCACGCCTAAAGGAGATGTGAAGCAGCTCCCGAAGGGGGCCACGCCTGTTGACTTTGCCTACAGCATCCACTCCGAGGTGGGCGACAAGTGCATCGGCGCAAAAGTAAACAGCAGGATGGTGCCCCTCAGGTACAAGCTTTCAAACGGGGATATAGTCGAAATACTGACATCGCCAAAGGCCCATCCCGGCAAGGACTGGCTCGAATACGTGACGACCTCCCATGCCAAGACCAAAATCAGACAGTGGATCAGGAGACAGGAAAGGGATCAGTCCATTCTGCTGGGCCGGGAAATCCTCGAAAAGGGTCTTCAGCATGCGCGGCTGAATCTCCCGAACATCATGAAGAACGAGCAGATCGCCGCGGCTGCCGAAGAGTTGTCTTTTCATACCATTCCGGATCTCCTCGCCAATGTGGGATACGGCAAGATCTCGGCCAATCAGGTCCTGGGCAGGCTCAAGCCCAAATTGGGCTACGTTGAACCCAAGGAGCCGAGTCTCGTCAGTAAGATGGTCTCCCGGCTCAGGGGGAAAAAGACGCCGGGCGGCATCAAGGTGAAGGGGCTGGAGGGAATACTCGTCCGCTTTGCCGAGTGCTGTCATCCTCTTCCGGGAGAAAAGGTGACCGGGTTCATAACCCGGGGAAGAGGCGTGACCGTGCACAAGAACGAATGCCGGCACATCATGGAAGCCGATCCCGAGAGGGTGGTGGAGGTGTGGTGGGATTCGTCGGATCAGGATCTCTTTGTAACTACCTTGAGGATCATTTCCATAGACAAGAAAGGGGTCCTTGCGGACATCAGCTCAATCCTGTCCAAGAGAGATGCAAATGTCATCGAAGCGGACATCAAGACCACGATGGACCAGAAGGGAATTTTCCGCTTCACCATCGAGGTGCAGAATTATCAGCATCTGCATGATATCATGGGGGCGATCAAGAAGGTGGAGAATGTGCTGATTGTGGAAAGGTTATGATGCCACTTTCACCACATATCCGGATTTGATACAACTGGTGCAAACCCTGATTCTCATCGGCCGACCTTCTCGAACCGTCCTTACCTTTTTGAGGTTGGGGTACCAGCGGCGTCTCGTCTTGTTATTGGCGTGACTCACGGTATGCCCTTTTTGAGGTCTCTTGCCGCATATTTCGCAAACCTTTGCCATGACCGGGTTCTCCTTTAAGTGAGGCTGAATCAGAATATTTAACATTCTTGAAGAAAGTTGACAACTCTTTTCTGAAATGAAATCCGCAGATACTCATATTACGTCTTTTGCAGAGCTCCTGCCGGCCCTCAACCAAGTCCCTGCCAATCCTACGCGTATTCATCTGATGGGAATATGCGGAACAGGCATGGCATCCCTAGCCGGCATGCTCAAGAGCCAAGGGTACAGGGTGACCGGGTCGGATCAGAACGTCTATCCTCCCATGAGCGACTTCCTCAGGGGGTTGGGTATACCCGTCATGGAAGGATACAGACCGGAGAATCTCCAGCCCTCTCCGGACCTGGTAATCGTGGGGAATGTGATCACGAGATTGAACCCGGAGGCGATCGAGCTGTCCCGCCGAAAAATTGCTTACCTTTCCATGCCCCAGGCCCTTCGGGTGTTTGCCATGGAGGGTAAGCGAAATGTGGTGGTTTGCGGCACTCATGGCAAGACGACCACCACTTCCATCATCGCCTGGATTCTCGATAACGGTCACCAGGATCCGGGCTATATGATAGGCGGAATACCCGTAAATTTCGGTCTGAACTTCAGGGTGGGGGAGGGGCCCTATTTTGTTATCGAAGGGGATGAATACGATACGGCCTTCTTTGACAAAGGGCCAAAATTTCTCCACTATTCCCCCTTTTATGCCGTCATCACATCCATAGAATTCGATCACGCGGATATCTACCGGGACCTTGATCACGTGGTCGAGAGTTTCCGGAAATTTATTGCGCTCCTCCCTCCGGAGGGAGTTCTCATTGCAAACGGGGACGATCCTGTTGTCATGGCCGAATCCCGGAAGGCGGCCTGTCCGGTGATTACTTACGGATTCGGGCAGGATTGCGCGTGGAGGGCCGGAGTGATCGGTTATGAGGAGAGGTTGACCCGTCTGGAAGTGCTGCGGGACGGCAAAGAAGCGATGACGGTAGAGACTCCTCTTTATGGGAGGCACAATCTGTCCAACCTCCTTTCGGCCGTTGTTTTGTCCGAATCCCTCCGGATAGAAAGGGGTGATCTGCTGCAGGCCCTCCGTTCCTTCAGGGGCGTCAAGAGGAGGCAGGAGATCAAGGGAGAACATGATGGAATTCTGGTGCTGGATGATTTCGCCCATCATCCCACAGCAGTTCGGGAGACGATTCAAGCCGTCAAAGAAAGATTCAAAGAAAGGCGAATTGTGGCGGTTTTCGAGCCCAGGTCGAACTCCAGCCGAAGAAAGGTGTTCCAGGATGCTTACGCCGGAGCGTTCGATCAGGCGGACCTGATCTTTGTGCCGGATCCTCCTATGCCGGAGAAAACCCCTCAGAAAGAGAGGTTCTCGTCAGGCGAACTCGTGGAAGCTCTCCATCGGAGAGGGCTCGATGCCGTCTACAGTCCGGACACCACCGTTTTGCTGGAGGAGATACTGGGCCGGTGCCGGTCCGGTGACGTGCTCCTGTTCATGTCAAACGGCTCCTTTGACAATCTCCCTACTAGAGTGCTGGAGAGACTGAAGAACTCATGAGGCGAGGTTTGCAGGTTGCGCGGGGGTTGCGTTTGGTTGCGGGTTGTCTAGCTCTTCAAACGAAAGAAAGCCGACCCTGCGGGAACCAAAGAGCGGCCGGATTATTCAACCTACCCTTTTAAATCCAGTCGGAGAAGTCTGGGCTGGTCTTGAGCACGAAATTTGGTGGTCAGCTAAGTCCCAGCTTTTTCATCCGCGAGTAGAGAGTAGTCCGTTTCATGCCCAATATTTTGGCAGCGCCGCCTGGACCGCTGATCTTTCCTCCGGTTTTTTGGAGTATGAATTTCAAGTACCTTCTGAATAGCTCGTCCGCTGTCGGTGTATCAGAAAATGGATCGGCCGGAAGGGATTTCGGTTTTTGGGGAAGATTGAGCTCAACCCTTTTCTCCCTTGCCAAGAGAACCGCTCTTTCGATCACGTTCTGCAACTCACGAACGTTTCCCGGCCAGTGATAGCCCAGCAGTGTGGTCTCGTCTTCCGGGGCCAGGGTCAGTCCAGGTCTCTTGTGTTTCCAGGCATAGTGGTTCAAAAAATGGCGGGCCAGGAGAAGGACATCTCGGCCTCTTTTGCTCAAGGGTGGAATCGTGATCGGCACAACATTGAGACGATAGAAAAGATCTTCCCGAAAACGCCCGCCGCTGACCTCTTCCGCGAGGTCCCTGTTCGTTGCGACGATCAACCGAAAATCGGAGACCAGAGGACGTGTTCCGCCGACCCGAACAAAAGTCTTTTCCTGGATCACCCTCAAAAGCTTCTTTTGGACGAACAAAGGGGTGTCGCCCATCTCGTCGATAAACAGGGTGCCCTGGTTAGCCAGTTCTATGCGGCCCTGTTTCTGGCGGTCCGCGCCGGTAAAGGCCCCCTTTTCATGCCCGAAAAGCTCACTCTCGACAAGGCTCTCCGGAATCGTGGTAAGGTCTACGACTACGAACGGTGCTTGCGATCGAGGACTCATCGCGTGCATCCTCTGAGCGAGGACTCCTTTTCCCACCCCCGTTTCACCCAGAATCAAGACCGATGCCTCTGAATCGGCCACCTGTTCGGCCTGGGCCAGAAGGTCGATCATTCCCGGGTCTTCCGCTATGATTCCCTGGTCCTTCTCGCGCTCGAGCGGAGAGAACCTTACGGCAGTCATGAGCATCTTTTTCTCCATCAAGCGGCTGTACTCCCAGATGCGCTCGATGTATGCACTCATCTGCCTGGAGATTCTTTGGAGAATGGCTGGGTCGATGAGATCGAAGTTGTTGCCAATGTAAGCATTCCTGTGATAAAGCACGCCGCGAACCTTGCCCCCTACTTCAAAGGGAAGACAGAGAACGGTGCGGGCGTTGGCGCCGGTGTGGTCCTCCACACCGTCTTGAGCCTTGACGACCAGAGGCTTGTTGCGTCGGAAGGACTGGGTGATCGTCTTCAGATGAGCCCGGAAATCACTCGTTTTGACCTCCTCCTGTGAGAGATTGTATGTGGCGCGCAGCTCCGGGTCTCGATCGGAATCCGGATCCGGAAACCAGAAGAGACCGCAGCTTTCCGCCCCATGAAACTCCGCTGAAACCGCAGCAACCCGCGACAGCAACTCGTCAAGGTTCGTGCTGGGAATGAAATCCTCCATCATTTCCAACAACCGTTCAACGACCTCGACATGGACGCGTGTTGTCTGCCGGCCCGATTCACCGCCGATCAGGAACTTGATCTCATCCGGAAAAAAGGCGCCCTCGCATATCGACAAGCCCTCCCATGCCTTACGTGCCAGATCGGTGGCTTTGGCCCGGTCACCGGCCTCCAGCTCGAATTGGGCCATTAAGGACCTTGTTTTGGCCAGCTCAACCGGGTCGCCTGAACGTTTCAGATAACGCTCGCTTGCTTCGAGGTTCGAGCGCACCAGGGCGGATTCATCGCATCGCTTCATGGCACCCTTAGCCATGATCCGATAAGCCACCCCTCGCAGGTGGATATTGGGGCCTTTGATGATTCGATTCAATTCGTCGTCAAAAGAGAAGTCAGGAATATGGCTGCCGCCCAAATGCCGAAATTCGTCGTATTGCTCCAGTATCCAGGGAAAGCTGTATTGGCGGACGGCGAAATCATTCTTGGCCGCTTCGGTCAGACTCTGGTTCAGGATCCGAGAGGACTCCTCGATCCGGCCCTCGAGAAAATGGTCGTACGACAGGCCGGCTTGCGCGAGCAAGAGGGATCTCGAGTTTTGAATGCGCCGGCTGTCCTCGTACGCCCCTTGAAGATGATAATGGGCCTGACCTTTCTTCCCCATCATCAACAAGGTGATGCCCAGGGCGGAACGGAAGAGCGCGGCTAAAGCCGGTTCGGATTTTTGCTCCAATTATGCCAATGATAATCCAAGATTCCGACCGCCTGGGTAAACCGGCCAAGGTAGGCCGCACAATAGGCGAATGTATACGAAAGAAAGGAGCCGATCAGCCCGCTCTTCTTTGACTTGCCGGACAGGATGGCCCTTTCGAAATGCTTGATTGCTTCTTTATACATCCCCTGAAGAAAATAGTAGAGGCCGACGAATTCAGCCGACTGCGCCAGGATGTCCTCATCGCCAAGCTCCTCGACCTCATCGAGGCCGGAAGCCAGGGCGGTCAGGGCATCATCGAGGTTGTCACTGAAATAGGAAAACCTCCCCATGTACAGGTCGGCAAGCGCTCGGGACCGCCGGTCGCCCAATGCATCGGCTGAGTCCCTGGCCTGGCGCAGCAGTTTCGGCACTCCGTCGAGGTTTTTACCGAGTCTGAAGCGAAGGTTGGACAAATCCAGCACAGTGGAAACGAACAAGGCTTCGGCCTCGGGTTGGCCCTTGAGCCTGCACAAACACGAGGCCGCCTCCTCGGCATGATTCCATGCCGAGACGAAATCATCTTTTTGAAGAGCTGCCTGCGCCTGTTCATTTTCCAGGAGTGCAGCCTCGTAATCCCGCCCGACCCGGCGAAGAAGGATGGACAGGGAGCCCGGGTTGAGACGTTCGCCCAACTCCAGTTGCTCGATACGCTTGAGGAGCCTTTTCAGAAACTCGGGGGTGTTGATCCGCCTTATTCTATCTCTGACTGGATCCGGCAGATCCCCGGAAAGACGGTATGTGTCAGGTCCTGTTCGTTCCAGCCACCCCAGGCTCTTTGCCCGGCGGATCAATTCCAGAAAAGGTCCGGGGCTCAGTGGGATCAGTTCGCCGGCCAGGCTGACATGAACCGGTTGACCCAATACTTCGATGGCGGCCAGAAACTCCCACTGCTGCTTTGTAAATTCCGGAGTAACTTGAGCCATGGAGAATTCCTTGTCGGAGAGAGTGGGGAAACATTCTAGTTCTGTTGTGAGTCAGGGGTCAAGTGATTTGCCTAAATATCGACATTCAAAAGACGATATATGGACAATATCTCCCCCGCAAATATTCATCGCATAAATAAAAGGCGTAATATCTGTCATATAAAGAGTATTCGCATTTGGCGCGCTTCTTGCTCATTCCACGCTCATCAAACCGGCATCCAGAGCAGGGCTGGATGTCGGGACCCTCACATCAACAACAATCTTTTCTGTAGCACTATCAGCGCATGAACAAGGGAAGAGAATCGATGTTGCAAGCCTGGCGATAATGCCAGGGGGAGGGGCTTATGAAGATACTGGGCATCAACAGCTCTCATCGGGGGGATGACGGGTATACCCGTTTCTTGATCGACAAACTGTTCAAAGGAGCGATGGCCTCCGGTGCAGAGTGCGAGATGGTTACTCTGGCCAAGCTCAAAATCAACCGGTGCCTGTCCTGCGGCAAATGCAACACGAAAGATCATTATCGCAAGTGCGTATTCGACGGCAAAGACGACGTCCGGGGGATCTTCGATAAGATGGCCGAAGCGGACATCATCGTGTTCGCCACGCCGATCTACATCTTCAATATGACCGGTTTGCTGAAGACCTTTTTGGACAGACTCTATGCCACGGGCGATGCCTTTGCTCTCAAGCTGACCAAAAGCGGCCTCCTGTTTCACGACATTCCCGACTGGGTATCCAAACCCTTTGTGGCTCTCATCTGCTGCGACAATGTCGAAAAGGAGACGCCGAAGAACGTCATTTCCTGGTTTCGAACATGGTCCAAGTTCAATGATGCACCTATGGTCGGGCTGCTCGTTCGAAACGCCGGGCGTTTTTCCGGACAGGGAAAAGATCCCGAAGCCGAGAAGAGAGCGCCCAAGCTGGGAGAAGTGTATCAGGCATTTGAAGCCGCCGGTCATGAGCTGGCCGTTTCAGGGCGAATCCAGAAAGCAACCCAACAGAAAGCCAGTCAGAACATCGTGCCGGTTCCTCCTCTATTCGGGATCTTGAAACATATCAGACCAGTCAAAAGGAAGATGGTGGAGAAGGCCCGTCAATTGAGCTCATACAGGGAAGGGGATGTTTGAGAGGAAAAGAACCGTCAGGGAAAATCGGCAGCGCGGAAAAAATCTAACCTTCATGTCCGGGACGAATCCCAAGAGAGTGGGGCATGAACTCAAACATAAAGGAGGAAAGAAAATGTCCAGTTCAACTCTTTACTCTTATCCATTCTGTGACCCGGAGTTGATGAAAGGCCTGGAAAAGGCGAGGACCATGGAACTAGCGCCCGATGTTTTCTTCATCGAAGGCTTTGCAGGTCCGGGTGGGTTCTTCTTTTCACCTCCTTCCGGAAACATCTTTGTCCTGCGTGACGGAGACATGGTTCTCTTGGTCGACACGGGGCATCACGGAATTTACCGGAAGAAAATTCTTGAGGTATTGAACAATCTCAAGAAGAAGGGCGCCCGTGAACTGGTGCTCATGATGAGTCACGCCCACATCGACCACGGCAAAAACAATGACATCATTTACGAGGCCGGGTACGAAAGCACCCGCTTCCTCCTACCCGAGCCTGAATTCCATACCATCAATATCCCCGCGCACGAGACAGAGTCTTTCCAAAAGGCGAGAGAGTTCTTTGACCCGCTGAAAGATTTGGCCGGGGGAATGAAGATGCTCGTCGGATGGTGCAAGCAATTTCCGGAATACCACGATCCGAAATACCAGAAGGTCTGGAAGACCCTTCTGGGCATGCCTGAAGAGTATGACCCGGAATACGCCATGGAGGTCGTTCGGGTTGTATTCCACGACCTGCTCTCTCCGGATTTGAGCCCCTATATCGCCGACCGCGCCCAAGCCTTGAGCCTGGACAGCCGGGAAACGCGAACCATCGGCGACGTGGAATTCAAGGGCTGGCCGGTGGGGCGGTTTTTTGCCATCCATGACGCTACCCAAAGCCCCGGGCACCTGAGCTTCTATGATCCTCAGAATAAACTGATGATCACCGGCGACGCCACCCTGGAAATCAACCCTCCCTTCATAGACAGCGATTACGGGGCCGGCATTGATCTCTGCCGCAAATGCCTTCGGCTGGCTCAGCAGGGCCACATTGAGATGGCCACGGACGGCCACCGTAGCTCGCAGTTCTGGCCCACTACTCTCGCCACCTGGGGCGTGGAACTGATGTCCCCGGTCCAGGCTTGGGACGTGGCCCGGGGCCGGGATGAGTGCGTTGCTTTCTATCAGATGTGGCTCGATTACTTCACGGCCTTGCGGGAAGAGGTTCTGATCGCCCACTCCCGAATCGGTGAGGCCACTGTCGAAGAGATCACCAACGAATTCAAGAAAGCGGGCGACAAAAACAAGTACATGAAATTCAAAATGCAAATTTGCCCGCCCAAAATGCCCTCCACCCCGGAGATGCTGGTGGTCCGGTTGTTGATGGAAGGCGGGGCCGGTCGGCGCATCGAGGGCGATCGCATCCTGTTTTCTCCTCCCCCGAAATGGAAGTTTTCCCCCGTTTGATCGAGGAGAGATGACCGGCACCAAAGCAAGGGATTCATTAGAGGCGGGGTCACAGGGTCGCTGGACCATGAAAAACAGGGCGCAACACCTGGGAATGAAGCTCTCACGGTTTCACGAGGACAAGGAGGTGAGTCATGCCGCTAACCAAGGAACAGTTGATCACACTTTATACGAACCTGGTCAGAACCAGGGCTTTTGACGAGCTTTTCGTCAGGAGGCTCTCCGAGGGTCGTTTGCTGGGTTTCTTCCATCCGGCCGAGGGAGGAGAGGCACCGGGCGTAGGGGCGTGCAGCTTTCTTCGGCCCGATGACTATGTCCTGCCTCACCTTCGGGGCCATGGAATGCCCCACACGCTCAGCAAGGGTGGCGA
>ENA-OSEO01000699-OSEO01000699.1-sediment-metagenome-genome-assembly--contig:-NODE-699-length-79477-cov-6.187355_pt1 | contig 79477 bp, 70 predicted proteins | sample MGYA00237883_ERZ534232 | MGnify/ENA metagenome assembly ERZ534232
TACTACGCTAGCGCGCTAAAAAATAAATATAGATCATGAAATCAATTAGTTACCGTAGAAAGGGTGTTAAACTTGGGTGACCTGCAAGAATGGTTCGGCCCGGAATCTTCAGGGCCCCTGGACGAAGCGCGCGTCATAGTCCAGGAATACGATACCCTGCGCGGGGAGCTGTATTCCCAGACGGAAGACCGCCTGCGGGAAGAGCTGCGCCAAGCCGGAATAGAGGGCTCCGCCGTAAAGCCCAAAGTCGAACAGGACGGCCGTTATCAGGACGAACTTCAAAAAATAAAACGAGGAGCCGAGGCCGAATTAAAGAAGGTCAAAGACCGGCTCTCAAGCGTAAGCGGTTGAGTCGGCGATTATAAATTCAACCGGAAGCGCGATGTCGGAGATGGTCAGCCATGGTTTTGTATTCTGGATATCAAAGCGTGTACGCCCGTGTCGCGTGGGCGTTCCCGATGAAATCGGGTCCAATGTTACCTGGCGCCGTATTTTGTGGGGCATTGCTTAATCCAGGGGCAGGCGATCGTTAGCCGCCTCACATGGTGACCAGAACCAACCTTTCGGGTCCCACGTTCTTCCATACTTATACTCACATGCCTTTCGGTACGCCTCTTCAGCCATTCTTTTATATTCTTCTTTCTTGGGGCCCCCGTTGCGATACAGATATTCAGCCGATCTGCCCTTTATCCAACATGATGTGGCAACGTCATTCAACAGACCTCGTTTGAATATTTTATCTCTTTCAGGCGCGCTGACTGAACCCGTTGGAGGTGGAGGAACTTTTGAACGCTCCAATTCCATTTGAACGCGGGAAGCCGCCCTTCCGAAGTTATCAATGCACTCATCGGCAAATATAATGGCTTTCTCATAATCTTTCATATTAAAAGCCTCCCAAGCATTCTTTAGACACTGTTCCTCGGCAAATACCACTGTTACAGCAATGAGTGTCATGGAAAAAATCATAATAATTATCGATAGTTCATTCTTTTTTTTGACCATGATAAATCTCCTTCCATATTACAATAATGTGAAGCGCATCTTAATACAATTAACTATTGCTCATACTTTCTGTAAACAGTTATAAGATGAAGCAATTTAGCGCCATGGGGAAGCGTTTCAAGACCTGAGAAATCTAGTCTTGACATTTCATTTCTCAACTCATCTCTACTAGGTTCGTCTAGTAAATAGGCGGATATATAAAATTTTGTTCCATTATCTTCTGTGGATCCAATAATAACCGGCGAAGTCCATATATCGCTTTTATCAGGTAAAGCCGGATTTTGACTGGGAAAATATTTTTCTGAAGAAAATGAATATACAATTATCCAAATCGCTTTGTTATTTGGAATCCTATTTGATTTTCCCACAACAGTTTCATTGATTGAAACTTGCGATCCATCGCCAGGATAAGTGATTATAATATAAGGGTAATAGTTACTATAAGTAATCCAAGCAAATAGCAGGAGACCTGTACATAAGATCGGTACGCTTATCAAAAGAAAATATTTGTTTTTTGGGAGATATTTAATTTCATGTCTCTTTTCAGCTACTGTTATTTTGGGCACTCTATTCAGCAACAATATAATAATGGTACTTACCAGACCGATAAGCGCAACGATGATTGCAGTTATGTTGTCTGAGGTGAATTTCATGAATTTATCATAAACATTCTTTGATTGTTTATGGCTTAATGGGGGCGTCCGGGATTCAATGATGCAACCGGGAGCAAGAGAGCCCATCATTTCCACACGCTGAGCGACGCAGATAAGATGTTCACTTTTATTGTGAAACTTGCTCGAGTTTACAGAGTACGTGCGTCAGACTGATATTTGTCCTGATTTAATAACGTCAAAAGGTCTTCTTCTGCAGGAGGCGATCACAAAGCGTACAGCGCGTGAGCTGGTGGATGTTACCGTCGCAGTGGTTAGAGCAAGGGATTATTTAACTGACATTGAAAATCTTTATTAATCAGATATCCTATGGGTTAATTTTCATATATCATATAGTATTGGCAATGTCATTAAAATATATTATTTAATTAATTAAATCAAAGTTTTACGCGATATTCGTCAATGAAGGTCAGACAGCTATGAAGTAATCATCGACTTAGAACCGCTTTATACCCCCCGCCCGTCTTTCGTTCCGGTAAAGTGTCAAAGCGGCAGGCCAACAGTAGGCCGTTGCAGGCCAAATAGTGTCAGGGCATGTTTTGCAGGTAGAGGGGTTCCGCGGCGGAGAAGCCGCAAAACTTCAGCATAAATGCGTGGCGGAATGAGTGACGTGAAACGATTCCCATCGATCTCGCGAAAAAATATTCAACCGATCCCTACTTGGGATACCTCGTCATGGGCCGGCCGGAAGACAACTCCCGGCAGACGGCCCAAACGTGCATAAAAACCTTCCGCAGCGCCAGGGAATCGTCGGCTATGAACCGGGCGTAGGCGCCGCAGTCGCCGGGGAGCGCGGACACGCCCGCGTACACATCAGGATCAAGGCTGGCGGCTTCCCGCATTGCGTGAATCAAAGTCTCCGCGGGCTTTCCGTCATAGACAAAATAGACGGTCGCCTGATTGAACCGCGCCCCGGTCAGGCCGGGGATGGAGAGGATGTCGTCGTCTCCGCTGACGCGCATGCGGTCGAGCGCCAGCAGCTCGTTTTCCCTGAATATAGAAACTTCGTTGAACAATTCATCGAAGCCGGGCCTGTTGGAGCCTTCCGGGTCGTGAGTCAGGAAAGAGTCGCCTATAATGGCGCAGCTCCCGCGCGCGACGGAAAGCCGCAGCACGGACTTCAGGCTTGATCGGGGAAAAAGTATAGTGGGTTCGGCCAGATATTCCAGGTACGCGCCGGACTCTACTTTCAGGTTTGTGGTCTGGACTGCGTAATCGCGCTCCATGCAATGAACCTTGGTCGCCGAGGACGTGGTCAGGTGCGCCGACGCGCCGGAGTGTACGGTTACGTCCAGCGATATCCTGTCCCCTTGAAACAACCCGCCCGAAGCCGAGGATACATAGAGCGTCGCCAGTTCGGGCCAGGCGTGATCCAGATAAAACAATCGGGTGATGTGAAAAGGGTAGGCGCAGTATTGCCGCGACAGGTAGGTCCGCCCTCCGGGGGCGGGTGCCAAAACGATTTCCGCGCGGCCCGCACGCCCGGCGCCCGGCGCATGATCGCCGTTTTCCGGCGGCTTGTCTTGGCGGGCCATCATGATTCGAACAGCACTTCATGCGCCAGATGTCGGATGATATCCTCGATACCTTCGCTGGTTTTGCAATTGGTGAACAGCACCGTCCGGCCTTCCCTGACTTCAAGACTTTCGCGGCGCATAAGCTCAAGATCGGACCCCACAAACGGCGCGAGGTCGGTTTTGTTGATGATGAGTATGTCCGATTGCACAACGCCGGGGCCTCGTTTGCGGGGAATATCGTCGCCTCCGGCCACGTCGATGACAAACAGCCAGTAGTCTACCAGATCGAGCGAAAAGGTGGACGCCAGGTTGTCTCCGCCGCTCTCAATGAGAATAAGGTCCAGGTTGCCGAATTTGCGTTCCAGGGTCTCCGCCGCCTCTATGTTCAAGGTGGGGTCTTCCCGAATCACGGTGTGCGGGCATGCGCCCGCCTCCACGGCCATCACCCGTTCCGGATCTATCAGACCGCTGCGTTTCAACCGTTCGGCGTCTTCGCGGGTGACCAGATCGTTGGTCACCACCGCCGTCATGACGCCGCGCTCGGCGAGCCTCGGCAGCAGCTGTTCAATGATCGCGGTTTTTCCTGAACCGACGGGGCCGCCGATTCCTACTCTGGCCGGCCCCGTGTTGTGGAGATTGGATTTCATGGTGGTTCTTATCTGAGCATATAACGCTGGGTCAGCGGCAGGGAACGGGCCGGTTCGCAGGTGGCCAGTTTCCCGTCCACGAATACCTCAAACGTTTCGGGGTTTACTCTGATCTCCGGGCATGCGTCATTGTGCAGCATGCTCTTCTTGGTAAGCTTTCGTGTGTTTTTGATAGCGGATATCTCTTTGGTCAGGCCCAGCCTGCCGGCGATATCCTTTTCCGCGGCGAGTCCGGACACGAAGCAGACGCTCAACGCTTCCTTGGCCCGGCCGAAGGCTCCCCATTGCGGACGCATGAGCAACGGTTCGCAGGTCATCAGCGACGCCGCGCTGTCCCCCATAACTCCCCAAACGATAAAGCCGCCCTTGACGATGAGTTCGGGCTTTATCCCGAAAAAGGCGGGATTCCACAGGACGATGTCCGCCATTTTGCCTACCTCGAGCGAGCCGATCTCCGAGTCGACGCCAAAGGTCCGGGCGGGATTGATGGTATACTTGGCGATATAGCGTTTAATGCGTTCGTTATCGCCCATGGACGTTTGTTCCTCGGCCAGCCGCCCCCGTTGATCGCGCATTTTGCTCGCGAGCTGCCAGGTGCGGCATATGACCTCATTGATTCTGCCCATTCCCTGACTGTCCGAACCCAGCATGGAAATGGCGCCCAGGTCATGCAGAACGTCTTCAGCGGCTATGGTCTGCGCACGGATGCGGCTTTCCGCGAACGCCACGTCTTCGGGCACGGCCGGGTTGAGGTGATGGCAGACCATGATCATGTCCAGGTGCTCGTCAAACGTGTTGATGGTGTACGGATTGGTGGGATTGGTGGAAGAGGGCAGGCAGTTCATTTCGCCCGCCACGCGGATAATGTCGGGGGCGTGGCCGCCGCCCGCGCCTTCCGCGTGATACATGTGGATGGTCCGTCCCTTGATCGCGGCCAGGGTGTCTTCCACAAACCCGCTCTCATTAATGGAATCCGTATGAAGCTGCACGGGAAAATCCAGGTCGTCCGCCACGGACAAGCAGCAATCGATGGCCGCTGGCATGGCTCCCCAGTCTTCATGGATTTTCAGCCCGCAGCAGCCTCCTTCAATTTGATCCACCAGAGATTCCGGCCTGGATGAGTTACCGCGCCCCAGAAACCCGAAATTGATCGGCCATTCCTCCGCCGCCTGAAGCATCTTCCCCACGTTCCAGGCCCCGCCGCAGTCGATCCCCACGGTGATGGGGCCGAGCGATCCGCCGATCATAGTGGTGATCCCCGAACTGATGGCGTGTTCGCACAGCCCGGCGCTGTCGAAATGGACATGGCAGTCTATGCCGCCCGGAGTGGCGATCATGCCTTCCCCGTCGCGCACCGTGGTGGCCGCGCCGCAGATAAGATTGGGGTCCACCCCGTCCATGACTGCCGGATTGCCCGCTTTTCCGATCCCCGCGATTCGGCCGTCTTTTATACCGATATCGGCCTTGACGATTCCCAGGACCGGATCGATGATGACCACGTTGCTGATGAGCATGTCCAAAGAGCCGGAGTCGCTGTTATAGCCGGGAGCCAGCCCCAGTCCGTCGCGCAGCGTCTTGCCTCCGCCGTGGAGGCATTCGTCGCCGGGAACGATGTAGTCGTGTTCGACCTGCGCCAGAAGAGACGTGTCGCCAAGCCGTACCGCGTCACCCTTGGTGGGGCCGTACATGGCCGCGTAATGCCTGCGAGTCATTTTTGCCATTATTCAACTCCCTTGAAGCCCCGCTCCCTGGCGAGACGGAGCGCGTTCTCTTTTACTGTCCCGGATTTCACCGAACCGTCCGTGAGGCTGTTCAGGCCGATGACCGTACCTTCGCCTCCGAATTCCACCAGCTCCACTTCCCGCGCGCTGCCCGGCTCAAACCGCACCGCCGTGCCGGCGGGGATATCGAGCCGCATGCCGAACGCGGTTTCCCGGTCGAAATCGAGACAACGATTGACTTCAAAAAAGTGAAAATGGCTTCCTACCTGGACCGGCCTGTCCCCCGTATTGATAACCTTCACCGCGGCTTTGCGTCTGCCGGCGTTGATTTCGATGTTTTCGTCAGGCGTGATTACTTCACCGGGAATGACGGTCTCCCGTGGTTCTTTTTTCCCGGGCCTGATGGGTTCATGCACGGTGACCAGCTTGGTCCCGTCCGGAAAGGTGGCTTCAACCTGCAGGACGGGCATCAAATGGGCCACGCCTTCCATTACATCGTCGGTGGTGAGCAGCGTCGCGCCGTGCGATATCAATTCCGCTACGGACGAGCCGTCACGGGCCCGTTCAAGAATTTCGTCCGCTATGTACGCCACCGCTTCGGGATGGTTCAACAAAGCTCCGCGCGCCCTTCTTTTTCGCGCAAGCTCCGCCGCGGTGAATATGATAAGCCGGTTCATTTCGGTAGGAGTGAGCAGCATAATTCCTTCCCCTCAGTTTAAATCAATTGGAAAAAAGTCGTGTGGCCTGGGTTTCGTGACGCATGGCGGCGATTTCGGTCTGAGGCGCGTACGCGGCCGCTTCGCGCACGCCGGGGACGGGCCCGGCGACGATCTCCCCGATCAACGAATGGAGATTGGTCAGTATCCGCTGGCCGTCCAGATGTCCGATGCGGCCCAGCCGCAACGCGGCCCCGATAAACCCCACGCAGGTTGTATGGGCAATGACCGTGAGCGCGGCCGTCAGATCAAGGCCTACGTGGTGAAGGGTCAGTCCCTGAATGATCGCCAGATGGCCGTAAGCCTGTCCTTCGGATATGAGCGCGCGGTAGGCCCCGGCCATGGCGGTTCCGATCTTTTCATGGACGTTGAGCAGCGCTTTTCCGGCTCGTTTGGAGCCTTCTCGAAATTCGAAAGCCAGCGACATCGCCTCAAGCGTTCGGTCGGCCTGCGCCACCTTTTTCAGGTTCGATCCGGCCTCATACGCGGCCGCTATAAAAACGCGATCTGTCTTGGCCCACCGATGGCGAAGCTGCCCTTCGATAAAACGGGCTACATCCGGGGCGTCACGCGTAATCTTGTCGGCGCAGAGCGCCTCCAGCCCCCAGGAAAAGGCCACCGAACCGCTCGGGAAAAAATTGTCGCCGTATTGCAAGGCTGTGAGCAGCGCGGACTGTTCAATCATACTCTATCCTTCTGACCTTTCCCGATTTCATCAGGGGAGCGATCCGGTCCATGTACGCCCGCTCGTCGCCGTCCAGTTCAATCTTCAGCAAACCGTCCGCTATGCGCGCTTGCCAGTGCATAGTGCCCGCCAGATACCCCAACTCCAACGCCGCGTCCAAATCCGTGGGTTTGAAGACCATCCAGTGGGTCTTTTTGGCCTTGACCACGATGGCCCGCGTTTCATCCAGCCATATCACCGCCCCATGCGAAAGACTCTCGGACCGCTTGAGCGCAATGGCGCATTCCTCGCCCTGATCCGTTTTGACACGGAGTCTGCGGCGGCGCATGTCGTCCGCGCTCAGGTGGATATATTCCACCCGGCCGTGGTGAGCCATGGCGTGCAAAGGTTTGGTCAGGTGATCGTCGGTGGCCAGACCCAGAATGGAGTTTATGAGCAACATTGTTTCACGCGATTTTGGTGTGTCGTTTTTAATGAAAGGCCCTGCCTTATTCGACGCGACAAGGCCTTTCATGGTCCCGAAACGTTTGTCGATCCGAGAGACTACTTATGGGGAATACCTTCAATGACGCACTCGGACGAACCCAGTGTGGTTCGTGTAAAGGATTCCACGTTCTTCCGGGCCTTATCCGGATCCTTGATCCAGGTATGGTAGAACTCATAGGGGCATTCCGTGTAGCACGCGTTCTCTTCGGACTCCGAATTGATGCAGCCCGTGTAGCCCCGATGCAGAAGCTTGAACAGGTGGTTCTGCGACTGCCAGTTCTTCCGGGCGTCCCGAATGGCGCTCACGGACAGTTCGGCGTACTGGTTTTCCATGGGCGTTGTGCCGCATTCGCCCAATACACGACCGTCGAAGCCCACGAGGGTCGAATGTCCAAAGTAGGAATATACTCCGTCCCACCCGGCCGCGTTGGCTACCGCGACATAACTGTTATTGGCCCACGCCATGGCCTGGGCGAATACGGTCTGCTGATCCCTGGCGGGATACATGTAGCCCTGGCAGCGGATGATCAGTTCGGCTCCCCGCATGGCGCAGTCACGCCAGATTTCGGGATAGTTGCCGTCGTCGCAAATAATGAGGCTGATCTTCAGACCTTTAGGGCCTTCGCTGACATAGGTCTTGTCACCGGGATACCATCCTTCAATGGGGCACCAGGGCATTATTTTGCGGTACTTCTGGACGATTTCGCCCTTGTCGTTCATGAGTATCAAGGTGTTGTAGGGAACTTTCTTGGGGTGCTCTTCGTGTTTCTCGCCGGTCAGGGAAAATACCCCCCACACTTTATTCTTTTTGCACGCTTCGGCGAATATGGCTGTCTCTTCCCCCGGTATTATCGACGACAACTCCATGCATTCGTCCGCATCGTACAGAATACCCTGGGTGCTGTATTCGGGAAATATGACCAGATCAAGACCGATGAGGCCCGTTTTCATGCCTTCGATATGTTTTGCGATGGCATGGCAGTTATCAATAATCTCTTTTTTGGTGTGAAGTCTCGGCATCTGATAATTTACAACCGCTACACCTACCGTATCTTTACTGGAACTTATGTCTCCGTGCCTCACTTTACGCTTCTCCTTCCGGTTAGAAGTTATAGGTAATTCGCTGTTTGCTTATGGTAACGAAAAATACTGTCGAAAAATAGATGAGTTATACGTTTCTATTACACTGAAAGATAACTTTTTATCTTGTCTTCATTCACCGTCTCTCTCATCTCTTCATGCTTTATCCCTCCGTTTTCAATAATAAGAAATCGATCCGCAATAGCCATGGTAAACGTTAAGGACTGTTCTGTGGTAACAATCGACAGTTTATACTCTTGCTTTATGCGGTTGAGAGTCCGCGCGATATCCTTGATGATTGAAGGCTGTATTCCTTCCGTGGGCTCGTCCAGCAACAACACTTTTGGCTTGGTTACCAGAGCGCGGGCGATGGCCAACTGCTGCTGCTGTCCCCCCGACAGATTACCCCCTTTCCTCGACTTCAATTCCGAAAGCGTGGGAAAGAGTTCGTAGATATCGCCGGGCACTTCAAGAGACGGCGCATTGACCAGACCGGTCTGTATATTCTCCTCGACCGTGAGGTTCGGGAAAATCATACGGCCCTGAGGAACATACGCCAGTCCGCGGGCCACGCGCTCGTAGCTGGGTGTGATCGTCAGATCCTGACCTTCCAGAAACAGGGAACCGGACCGCAACGGCAGAATGCCGATGAGCGCTTTGAGCAGGGTCGTCTTGCCCATGCCGTTACGGCCCATGACGGCCAGCGTCTCCTGCCGCGCCACCTCGAACGAGACGTCATGGGTAATCCGGCTGTCGCCGTAGAAAATATTGGCGTTCTGAACTTGAAAGAAAATATCCTCGGTTTTCATCATCAGTGTCCCACGTAGACTTCAATGACGTTGGGGTCGTTTTTCACATGCTCCATGCTTCCTTCGCTCAGCCATTTGCCCTGATGGAGCACCGTGACCCGGTCCGCAATGTTCTCCACAAAGTTCATGTCATGCTCGATGACAATGACCGATCTGTTGCGGCAGATATCTTTCAACAGTTGAGCGGTCTTTTCCCGTTCCGACTGACTCATGCCCGCCACCGGCTCGTCCAGGAGCAGAAGTTCGTGTTCCTGAAGCAGCAGCATGCCGATTTCCAGCCATTGTTTCTGGCCGTGACTAAGCGTTCCGGCTTTCTGATTGAGCTTGTCTTCGAGAAAAATCAGGGTCGCGATGTTGCGTATTTTCTCGATAATGTCTTCTTTCCGCTTCCAGAAGAGAGACCCCAGCACATCGCGCTTTTCCGGATAGGATGTTTCCAGATTCTCGAACACGGTTAACTCTTCATAAATTGACGGAGTCTGGAATTTGCGGCCTACGCCTATTCTCACGATCTGGTGCTCTTTGAGTTTGGTGAGATCCCTGTCCTTGAAAAGTATGGACCCGGACTCGGGACGCGTTCGGCCGCATATGGCGTCCAGCAGCGTGGATTTGCCCGCGCCGTTGGGCCCTATGATGGCGTGCAGTTCATCCTTGTTAACATACACGCTCAAGTTATCGAGAGCCTTGAACCCGTTGAACGAAACGGTCAGCTTGTCCACTTCAAGCAGAAGAGAGTCACGGAAGGTATGTTCCGGATCCTGTTTGAACTTCTTTAACTCATCCTTGGTCCTGGCCAACTCCGCCCGAGCTTTTTCCAATTCGAGCGTGAGTCGCGCCACCTCTTGTTTGAGCGATGACTCGTCAGGTTCGTAGACGATCTTTTCGGCGCCGGTCGCGTTCATCAACTCACCTCTTCAGCTTTCTTTTTCATGGCGCCATGTCCGGACAGGAAACCAGGCCAGCGGAATTTTTCAAAGACGCCCGCCAGCCCGGACGGGAACAGCATCACCACGAAAATGAACAGGGCGGCGATAAAGTATGTCCACAATTCAGGGAAGCTTTCCGACAGGAAGCTTTTGGAAAAGCTGACCAGCAACGTTCCGTACACCGCCCCCAGGACTGAATATCTCCCGCCCACGGTGGCGAAAATGACCATTTCGATCGAAGCGGTGATGGAAACAAAACTTGGTGAAATAAGACCCACTTGCAGGGTAAACATAGCGCCGCCGATCGCCGCCAGACCCGAGGCCACCGCGAAGGTAAAGGCCTTGAAAATGGGAACGTTGTATCCCGAGAACATGACCCGGTCTTCCTTGTCACGGATGGCGATCAGGAGCCTGCCCAGGCGGCTGCTGTTGACAAATTCGCTGCCGTAGACGATCAGGATCAACAGAACGGCGTTTATGTAGTACAGGATCAGCCTGGCGTGCGGGGAACTCAGGTTCCATCCTTCCAGGGTGCTGAAGTTGGTGATGCCGTTAATGCCTCCCGTATACCCTTGCTGACCGATAATCAGGATTGACAGGATGGAGGCCAGCGACAGGGTGACAATGGCGAAATACACGCCACCGACTCTGTTGCGGAACATGGCCCATCCCAGCAGAAACGCGCATCCGGCCGGAAACACGATGATCATGAAGATGGTGAAAGCCAGGCTGTGAAAGGGAACCCAGAACCAGGGCATGACGTCCACGCTGTTCCAGCCCATGAAATCAGGAAGCTCAACGCCCGAAGATTCGAGCTTCAGAAACATGGCCATAAAGTAGCCGCCCAGACCGAAGAATATTCCCTGGCCGAGACTCAGAATGCCGGTTCTGCCCCAGCAAAGGACCAATCCCACCGCCACGAAGGCGAACGTGAGGTACTTCCCCACCATGTTCAACCGAAAGTCGTCGAACGCCAGGGGGAACACGACCAGGAGAATCCCGGACAGGATTAAAAGGTTTACGCTGTTCTTACGCCAACGCGTTTCCATGATAACTATTTCCTCAATTTAGAACTGAATAGGCCGTCGGGTTTGAAATACAGTGTGATTATTACCGCGGACAGCGTAAGAACCTTGGCCATCGAACCGGTAATAAAAAATTCCAGTGTGGATTGAGCCTCCGCGATGGAGAAGGCCGATACGATGGTGCCTATCAGGCTTTCCACGCCGCCGAACACCACCACGAGGAAGGTGTCCACGATGTAGAGCTGACCCGCGGTCGGTCCGGTGGAACCCAGAAAGGTAAACGCGCAGCCCGCCACGCCGGCCAGGCCCGAACCTATGCAGAAGGTCAGGTTGTCCACTCTCCGTGTGTTTATCCCCACAGCGCCGCTCATTTCGCGAATCTGCGTAACCGCGCGGACTTTCAGACCCCATCGGGTTTTGAACAGCAGGTAGAACACCGCTCCCGTCGCTATGATGGAAAGAAGCATTACCACCATCCCGATGCGGGGAATCTCGACCGTATCGGTAACCTGCCAGGCTCCCAAAAGCCACTCCGGGATTTCAACGGTTACTTCCTGTCCGCCGAATATGGATCTGAAAACCTGCTGCAAGAGCAGACTCAACCCCCAGGTCGCGAGCAAGGTGTCCAGCGGCCTGGAATAAAGATGGCGAATCATGAAATGTTCGAGCAGGTATCCCACCATAAAGGTTGTGGCAAACGCCAGAACGAGCGCGAAGAAGAAGTAAAAGGGGAACAGCGTGGGCAAATGCTGACTGAAGAACAGGGAAATCAGATACGTGGTATAAGCCCCGATGGTCATAAGTTCGCCATGGGCCATGTTGATAACCCCCATGAGGCCGAAAATGATGGCCAGGCCCAACGCCATGAGCAACAGCACTGAAACCAGACTCAACCCCGTAAAACCCTGCATGATCAATATGGAAGCCATGATATCTTTATTCCCGATAAAGGAGTCTGAAGTTGTTCCTTCCGCATGCTCCGCCCACAAAGGCGCGGAGCATGCGCGCTACGAACGGTTAGGGTTATGGTTACTATTTTTCAGGGAAAGGGTTCGGCTCGATCAATTCGGTTTCATGAAGCAGCTTGACCTGGCCGTCCGCCTGAATCTGTCCGATTCGTGAATACTTGTAGAGGTGATGGTTTTTCCCGTGGACCTTGATTTTTCCTTCCGGCCCGTCAAACTCTATGTTGGCCATGGCCGCGGCCACTTTTTCCACGTCAAAGCTTTTGGCCTTCTCGACCGCCATCTTCCAGAGGTACGGTGAAATGTAGCCGCATTCCATAACGTCGCCGATCACTCTATCCTCGCCGTATTTGGCCTTGAACGCCTTCACGAACGCTTTGTTGGCCGGATTGTCCAGGCTCTGAAAATAGCCCATTGAGGTATAGACGCCTTCCACGTTCTGCGGCCCAATGGCGCGCACTTCTTCTTCTGAAACCGCCAGAGCCATTATGGTGTTCTTATCTCCCGAAATTCCCGCGGCCCGGAGCTGCTTATAGAAAGAAACGTTGCTGCCGCCCACCACGGTGCTGAAAATAACGTCCGGCTTTTTGGCCTTCATTTTGTTGATCACGGAGCCGAACTGGGTGTGTCCGAGGGGATAGTATTCTTCGGCCAGAACCTTGCCGCCCAGCTTCTTGATGGTGTTGATGGCGATCTTGTTGGATGTCCGGGGCCATATGTAATCGGAACCGATGATGTAAAAGGTCTTTTTGCCCTGATCCTTGATCAGCCATTCCACGGCCGCCATGTTCTGCTGGGTCGCTTCCTGGGCGGTGTAGAAAATGTTGTCCGAGGCCTCCAGGCCTTCATAGTAGGTGGGGTAGTACAGGAGCCCCTTGCTCTTTTCGAAAACCGGCAGGACCGCTTTTCGTGACGCCGAGGTGTAGCAGCCAAACACTACGGCCACTTTTTCCTTATTCAGGAGAATGTTGGCTTTTTCGGCGAAAGTCGGCCAGTCACTGGCGCCGTCCTGCACGATGACTTTGATCTGCCGGCCCAGCACACCGCCGCCGGCGTTGATTTCTTCAATGGCCATCTTCTCGGCGTCTATCACCGACGCTTCATTGATGGCTACGGTCCCGGTGAGTGAATGGAGGATGCCGACGGTAACCGAATCGTCGGTGACGGCAAGACCCGTCGTGTTGACCTCATCGCCTGCGATGGCGTTTGCGGAGATGAACAGCGCGAAAAGCAAAAGCATGATCATAAGCGGGCCTCTCCGATTTGCGCGCTTGCCTGATGTGAATGAATTCCCGGGTCTTAATACGTTTTCTGCCATTTCCGTTCCTTTCTTTTCCTGTTGAGCGAGTCCAGATAATTAACGCGCGGTCCTCGTACAAAGAACTCATCACGTTTGGCGTCTCATTTTTCGGCGCCGCAGACACATACCGCAAACCATGTGCCAACACCTTTAAAGCGCTGTAATATGCTGATATTGTATATATAATTAGCAATATCGCAAAAGTGGCGTGATATTACAAAACATACAAAAAAGTATTAAAGAAAACTATAAATAACAAAAATGTAGTTGAACATCCCAATATATACATTTGCGTATGATAAGTATTCGTGTGTTTGCCTATTTATTCGATGCTTGAAATTTCAACACTTTGGTTGATTTAGTGATTCACGCCGATGAAAAACAGCGTGGGGAGGAGGGATTTGGGGAACGCCGTGGAAAGGATACATTCGCTTCCGCCGGGCCGGACAAGCCCTCCGTTTTTTTCTTCTGGGAATCCTGATACGATTCCCGTTTTTTTATGAAGGAGGGGGCATGACGGACAAATACGGAAGTGTGCGGGATTGCCTGTTCGATCCTCACTGCTCGGCGGCCAAAATTTCCCGGCCGCCGCATAACATTTCCGGAACGCGAAGCCACGGAGCGGGGCGGGACGAAACAACCTACGCTTTGGAAGGATGTGTTTTAAGGGTCGCGAGAATGGTGGTTCGGCGCGGGGGAAGCGGTAACCCCGTAGGTTGAAATATCAAGGAGTTACGCAGGCTTACGCCGCCGCGCGCAGGGAAAAGCCGCTACCTGAATGATGGCTGTTGATGTTTGGTTAATCGTTCGGATCCCCGGCGCCCGACCAGGAACATATCCTCCACTCTGGGCGCCTGAACGCGCTTATCGTAGGCCGTGGTCTGAAGCAGGGCCACCACCATGTTTTGTTTCAGGATGGTTTGACTGCCTTTTTCTATGATCGGATAGAATTCCGATTGACGCAGCCCCACACCGTAGCCGATGTCGTGAGGCAAAAGATCGCCCAAACCGGCCTCGGCGAATACCTCGTACGCCCCTTCATACACTTCTTGACAGCTCACGCCGTCTTTCACGCCGGCCGCCGCCGCTTCTTGCGCTCGTTGAACCAATTCCAGGCGGGATATCCGCTCCGGGGAGGGCTGACCGGAAAACGTGGTGCGGCATAAATCGGACGCGTATCCGTTCCAAGTGGCGCCCAGATCGACGATCACCATTTCCTCGGGGAGAATTTTCCGCCGCGTGGCGATGGGGTGGGCCAGGAGCGTCCGTTCGCCCGAAGCCACAAAGGTGTGAAAAGCGGGCCCTTCGGATCCCATCTTTCTCATGACATATTCCGCCTCGGCGGCGACGTCTATCTCGGTAACTCCTGGCCGAACCGCGCGCAGCGCGGCGGCCATGGCCTCGTCGGCGATCCGGGCCGCCCGCCTCAGGTGAGCCAGCTCCTGATCCGACTTTATGGCGCGCAGCCGGTCCAGGGCGGGCGTCATATCCATGAACTCGGCGTTGGGAAACGCGTTCAGGAGTTTTTCATAGTCCCGCAGCTGGAGGTAATCCTTCTCCACCCCCACCCGGCGTGTTTGTCTGTCCAACTTTGCGTAGGTCTTGATCATCCGGTCAATGAGCCGGTCTTCGGGAAACCGGTAGGTTATCATGCGCGGCGCCCGGCAGTTCCGCTTGGCCTCGGGACCGTCCAGCCATAAGGTACAGAAGACGGGCTCCTGGTCCCGGGCGGTCAAAACGCCCGAACAAACCGACGCGTAGCCGGCGAGATACAGCACGTTGTGCGGCTTCAGAATAAAGGAGACATCGACGTCCCGGTCGGCGTGCCATTGTTGAAGTTTTTCGTAAACAGCTTCCATGAACGCGCTCCTCTGTAGGTTGGCCTTTTCAGGCGGGGTGATCAGACGAGAACGTCGAAACGGACGGGAACGCAGGGCGCGTCCAAAATAGCGTACCCTATGTCCAGGACATCCACATTCTCACCGTTAAGCTCTTCCAGTTCATCCAGTTGTATGCGGCCGGAGAAGGCCAGTTCCACCTGGGCCCGTAGATTATTTTGCTGAAGCGCCCGGTTGACTTTACCGATGTCCTCCCGGTTTCCGGTGTCCACCATGACCACCGCCGCTCCCTCACGCGCGGCTTCCACCGCTTCTTCCTCCAGTGAAGCGAGTTCTCCTCTCACCTGGATCACCGCCGGACGATGAAGGCCGGCGGCGGCTTTCATCGCGGCGCCGACGCCTCCCAGGATCCGTACGTAGTTCTTGTCCAGGTAGACAAATTCATGGGGGAGCATACGGACTTCAAGGCCGCCGTCCTGTACGGCCTGCCTGACAATTTCTTTAATCTCGCGGGGCATTTTTTTCGACCCGCCGGACACCAATCGAAGGGTAGGGCGGGCGGCCTGAAGGGCCCGTCTGGCCGCTGTCGCTATGCCGCACGACTTGGACAAAGCGCCGATAAGCGCTTCTTCACTCTTGATGAGAGCAATGGGGGGACCGATGAGCCTTACCAGTTCCGCGCCGGTTTCAAACCAGTCGCCGTCCCGCGCGTCCGAGTGGGCTGAAAGCCCCAGTTCCTCAGCCAGGGCGAAGGCCCTGTTTACGCCGCTCAAAACGCCGGACGATTCCGAAGTTACCGTAGCCGTGAACGCTGACTGAGCGCGCCGCCGAAAAATGTATTCGCGTATGTTCCGAACTTCACCGGACATGGGTGTTTTAGGCCACCATGGCCGCCATCGCCGGATCGACGTTCCGTTGCGCCAGCCATTTGGGCAACAAAACGGATTCGACCCGCTTGTTCACATCGGGAGCTATCTGTTTCAGATAGTCGGCCAGGGGAACGCTCACGTTAACCCCTCCCGTGCAGCCGTCGAATATGATTACCTTGTCCGCGCCGCTGACCCGGTAGGCAAAATTCATGGCCGACTTGAGGTTGTCGCTCAGCAAGGCGTGTTTCATGTACTGCTGGTTCATCGGGTCCCTGTCGAAGTGCTCCGCCTGCTCCTTCCCGACCACTATGGTGGGGGTCTGTTCGGCAAAAAAGGCGGCCGGGTACCCGGTCCACGCGTAGTTGTGCACCACGCATTTGATGGCGGGATTCACGGGCGGGACTTCAGGGATCAGGGGCTTGCCGCGATCGTCGTAATAGGTTTCAGTGTACCAGGTGTAGCCCGGCAGGGGATTATCCAGGTCGAACAGGTCGAGGTCCTTGGATGACGCCACCAGGTTCGCGTAAATAACGCCCGCCGCGAACACGTAGGGCACGGGACAGGGAAAATCCAGGACCACGACGCATTCGTCGATGTTGCTGAGCAGGGTGATGATTTTTCCGTAATATTTCATCCCGTCAATGGTCACCCGGTCGTTGAGCGCGTACAAATCATTATCGGCGTCCACGCCAACCAGCCCCATCGGCGACATCATGGCAAAGACGGAAAAGCTGAATTTATCTTGAACGAATGGGGAATCGAATATGGCGCGAGCGACGAAGTTCGCGGCCCGCGGCCCCAGATTCCAATGATAGGTGGATCTGGTTTCGACCCGGGCGTAGCTCATGCCGAACGGTTTGACCGCCCGGTCCACCTGGCGATGAAAGTGAACCTCCCGCACGTCGCTGTTGTGAGCGTGGATGATGACATCGGCGTCGTAGGCCGCTTTCAGTCCGTATAAGGTCCCCAATTCCGTTTCGATGGGAACGCCCGCGTCGATGGGGGCCATGCCTTTGGCCTTGCCTTGGAAATGTTCATCCAGCCCGTGGGACTTGATATACTCCTCGGTTTCGCGGAAACGCATCCCCACACCCGCGCGCAGCCGTATTTCCTTGGCTTTGGTTTCTCTCTGCACGACATCCTTGATCGTGCGCAGCATTTCAGCGTAGGGAACTCCCCCCAGGAACGTAAAGCCGTGATGCGAAGCCAGGATATTAACCGTGGCGCCATCCTTTATCTTTGAAAAATCGACGTGCGACAGCGCCTTTTCGGTGGCCCGCCGAACTACTTCGGGGCCTTGCCCGTTGGGGTATATGACATCCGGCAGATCCGGGACCAACTCCCTGAGACCGACGCTGGTGATATTTTCAAGTTCGGCCCCGCGCATGGCCACGTATTTCGGGTCCACCCCGTATTGAGACTTTCTCGGCGGCGCCGGAGTTAGAGGCTTTCTCTGCATGGCGTACCTCCTTTCCTATTTTCGGTTATCTCGAGGATTGGGAGCGTTGACAACGCGTTCAAAAACCTCCAGATCCCCCTCAAAACGGAAAACAGACCTGCTCTTTTTCAATTCCTCCGGCACTTCCCAGGCCGTTATGGTTCGTCCGTACCATTGATAGCTGCGTTTGGGATGTTCATAGGCTATGCCGGCGGCCTGCAGGAAACGCATAATGGTCTGGTTGCACTCGATGCCGCAGCCCGCCCCAACGCCCGTGGCCAGCACTATCTGATCGGGAGTCCTGGCGCCCGCCAGCAGGGCGGCCGCCACTTCCTCGGCTCTGGTGGCCGTGCAATAACACACCGCCTGTTTGGGATGAAAATGGGCTTTGCGGCAAAGGTCCTCGATCTTGTTATAATCGAACCGGCCGACGTCCGTCGCCAGTTGATACGGCGGGCAGGGTTTCATGGAAATGGCGTGTTCGGGACATCGCTGTTCGCAGTTCATACATCCCATGCATCGCGATTCATCGATGTCCACCTGGAGCTTGCCTTCTTTCTTGCCCACCGTTATGGCAAATACGGGGCATACTTTTTCACAGGTTACACACCCGCTGCACAGCTCCATGTCCACATGCGCATGAACGTTTACCGTTTTCATTGCTCTTCCCCCTGGCCTATGGATTCGCGCCTGTTACGAACGAGCGCCCGGCTTCATCCCGTCAATCGCCGTAAGCCTGTTCAATACTATTATCCGGGCAACCGCGGTTTCCCGCAAGCGATACTAGGGGACGAACACCGCCTTGACCGATCCCAACCCTCCGAAAGAGGCCTGGAACACGTCATTCGGGGCGATGTCGAAGGCCTTGGTCAGCGCGCCCGACAGAACGATTTCTCCGGCTTCCAGGCTCTGCCCATATTCGGCCAGCTTGTTCGCCAGCCAAGCCACTGAATTCGCCGGATGCCCCAGGACTTCCGCGCTGGCGGCGGTGGCGATAATGGCGCCGTTGCGTTCAAGCACCATTCCCACCGTTCTCAGGTTGATCGCCGTGGCCTTGGTCATGACGCTTCCCAAAACGAGCATGGCGCTTGAGCCGTTGTCGGCGACCGTGTCAGCCAGCTTGATCTTCCATCCCTTAATCCGGCTGTCAATGATTTCAAACGCGGGCATAACGCCTTCGGTAGCCTGGAGAACCCTGGACAAGGTGACCCCCGGACCCTTCAACTGCTTTTTGAGAATAAAGGCGATTTCCGCTTCCACCCTGGGGGCGATGAGTTTTTTCATGGACACCGGCGTCTCGGAATCGAACAACATATTATCCACCAGGACGCCAAAGTCAGGTTCATGCACACCCAGCATCTCTTGAATGCCCTTGCTGGTCAGCCCGACCTTTTTACCGATGATACACTGGCCCTCGTTCACTTCCCGCTCGATATTGGCGGCCTGAACTTTGTAAGCCGCGGCCACAGCGAAGTCCGGATACGTGTCAGTCAATGTTGGTATGGGCGTTTGTGTTTGTTTGGCGTCATACAGCGCGTTGGCGATGGTTCCCAAAACTTGTTCATCCATATTCGTTCCCTTCATAGACGCCACAGTGTGGCTCTGAAAAGTTGGTGATGCTCCATTGCTATCGAAACGCCATGCCCGATCAGGCGCGGATTACGCAACCGTCGCGTTATTTGAATCACGCTTGCGCCTGCCGTCCGCTTTATGTTCCGGCGCGGTCGACCCGAATGGCGGATCGACCGCTTTGGAAACAGGCCGGAGAGAGCCTTTATCCTCAAGCGCGGATAACCATGCGCGCGGCGAGGTATGGCTCATGAACAACTCCCGGACAAATCGCTCCGGTTCAGGCCGCCCTGGTTTCAGACAGGCGCCGGACAGCTTCCGCGCCTCTTTTGAACGCTTCCAGGTTCTCCGCCTTTTTGGCGGCGGGCACGGTTCGGGCGACTTCCTCCGCCACTTCCTCCGGCTCCAGAGGCAGGGCTTTTGTTTCCGCCAAGGCGCCCAGGATGGCGATGTTGGCCATGATGGCGCCGCCGAGTTGGAGCGCTATCTCCGTGGCCGGTACAATGTAGCTGTGTTTGGCGACTTTGTCTATTGCGGCGTAGAGCTGTTTCGGGTCAGGATACTTATCGCGACCGCCCAGCGCGTCGACCGGATAAACCGGGCGATCGTTGCTGAGAGCCGTGACGTCGGCGTTTCCGAAACGGGAAAGCATGCGCAGGGTTTCCAACGGCTCCAGACCCACGATGACGTGTCCCTGTCCGGATGGTATCAGAGGGCTGTAGCCTCGTTTTTTGGAAATACGAAGGCTGCTGAACACCGCGCCTCCCCGTTGGGCCGCGCCAAAAGTCTCCCCAATGCTGACCAGAAAGCCGTTTTGAGCCAGCACGCGGCCGATAAGCCTGGCGATCAAAATATTGCCCTGTCCTCCGACGCCGGAGACAATTACATTAAAAGGATCAGGCAGATTCATGAGATATTCTTCTCCTTGTTGATGGACTTGAAAGGACAGATCTGCGCGCAGGCTCCGCAGCCGCTGCATAAATCATCACGAATTTCGGCCTGTCCGGTTTCGGGGTTGCGGACTAGGCCCGGACAGCGGAATTGCGAAAGGCAGACACCGCATTCATCGCCGCGGCACTTGTCCTGGTCCACCGTCATTTTGAACGGGATGGTTTTTTCGCTCTTCATACGAACCAGTTCACAGGTACGGCGCAGTATGAGAACGCGAACGCCCTTATCTTCCTTGAGCAGGTTCCGTATGGTCTTGACCGTTCCGGCTATGTCAAAGGGATCGGCCACCGTGACGCGGCAACCGATGGAGGAACAGAGTTTTTCCAGGTCGACCTGAACCGCGGCTCTGCCCATGGCGTCCACATCAGACCCCGGATGTGACTGGAACCCGGTCATGGCCGTGGCCTGATTGTCCAGGATGACCTGAAGAAAGGACGACCCATTATGGACGGCGTTGATCAGGGCCGGAATGGCGGCGTGGAAAAACGTGGAGTCGCCGCAGAGCGATATGACCGGCTGTTCGTAGCCGAACTGCTTGAGCTGTCCCAGGCCTCCGGCCAGGCCCGCTCCGGAGCCCATGGCGTGAAGCATGTTCATTTGATACTTGCCGCCGGGAAAGACATCCAGGGTGTAGCATCCGATGTCGCCGGTAAAACAGCCGCGCCGGCCGTCAGCCTTCAGGGCCCGGTCTATGGCGTAAAAACTGGCTCTGTGCGGACAGCCCGGACACCAGGCCAGGCCGCGATCGATCAGGAGCGGCGCTACTTCCCGCTTGATAATCTCGTCGTACTCAGCCTGACGGGGCTGGTAATCGAGTTTAAACAGGCTGGAGAGCGCCTGGACGACGCGGTCCGGGGTTATTTCACCAAATCCCTCTATGTGGCCGCTTTCCCTGCCGTAGACTTTCAGATCGCGCAACCCGGCGGTGGAAAGCGCGTCCTTGACGTGAACCTCGACAAAGGGATCGACCTCTTCAACCACCAGCGCCATGCCGGTCTTCTTCAGGGTGTTCGCCACCATGTTGTCCGGGAAGGGATGCAGCGCGCCAAGCCGTAAAACGCCCACACGGGCGCCCAATCCGAGGATTTCGATGGCGTCCTGGGCGCACAACACTCCGCCGCCGGAACAGACGATGATCATTTCCGGGTTTTCCGGGCCGCTATACCGGTTGAACGGAGACTCCTCGAAACGCTCCCGAATCAGGGACAACCGCTCAAGCGTGGCGGCGTGCTTGACCTTGCCCAGGTAGGGTGTCAGACACATGTCCTCGTCGGTCTTGGCCGTGCGGGGAACGCGCGCCGGTTCGGCGGGCTCAATGATACTGCTGGCGTGTGACAGTCTGGTGTAGCTGCGGAACATGACGCAGCAGCCGAATTCCCTGGAAAGCTCAAAGGCGTACCGCATCATTGCGCGCGCTTCGGAAATGTCGCCCGGCTCCAAAAGCGGCAGGTAGGCAAACCGGGAAATCCAGCGGGAGTCGGTTTCGTCGCCGCTGGAATGGGCGTCCGGGTCGTCGCACACGGCAAGAACCATGGCGCCTTGCTTATCGCCGATGCCGGTCAGGCTTAAATGCGTCAGAAAATCCAAAGCCACGCTCAGTCCGGCGTTTTTCATGGCCACAAGAGAATACAGGCCGGAGATAGCGGCCGCGGCCGCGCCTTCGCTGGCCACTTTCTCATTGGTGGACCATTCCACGTGCATGCCGAATTTTTCCGCCTGTTTGGCCAATTCCTGAATGATTTCGGAAGAGGGAGTGCCGGGATAGCCGCTGGCGTAATTGACGCCGCTTTCCAGGGCGGCGCGGGCGATGGCTTCGTTGCCGAGAGTGAAGCTGATAGAATGGTTCTGATTCACGAGACCTCCATCCGGAATATCGCGTTGCGATATGTAACATTATTCTTCAGCATAAAAAGAATACACCTTGTCTGGAGAAAAGGAAAATTACACTGTAATAATACATAGTTATTGCTGGTTGTCGCTACCCGTGCGGCGCTCCTTCAATGCGGGTTCGACCAAACAGGGGATCGAAAGGCGACGCCCAAAAACACTTTGAATCCGGCAAAACGCGATCTATTTTCTTTGCCTTTGAATTCATAATGTGAAACAATGAGTTTATATTACGTAATAGCCGCGCTCGCTGTCAAGAGCAAAAGGGGCCGGGAAAGCGAACGCGACCCTGTGGGGGAACGCGCCGAAAAAGCGCGCCAACTTTTTAGGTTGACAACCCCATGACGGAATTGTAAGCGCTCAATGTGAACTATGGAGTTTATAATATGAATCAGACCGGCCGTTCGGCAAACGACAGATATAAAATCAAGGTGCTGGAGAAGGCCTTTCGAATCCTCGATCTCTATAGTGAAACGACCTACGAGCTTACCGCCACGGAAATCGCCGAAAGAGTCAGGTTTAACAAGACCTCGGTTTTCAGGATAATTACCAATCTGGAAGAAGCGGGATTCCTCGAAAAAGACCCCGCCACGCTCAAGTACCGATTAGGGCTGAAGATCTTTTTCATGGGCTCCCTGGTCAAGCCTTTTACCGATCTCAAGCGGGTCGCCAAGCCCTGGCTCAAAAAGCTGAACACCCTCTGCGGCGAAACCGTTCACCTGGCCGCCCTTCAGGACGGTGAAGCCCTCTACCTGGACAAGATCGAAAGCAGCCGTACCATCAGGGTCGCCGCGTCCCGTGTGGGACAGAAACTCCCGGCCCATTGCTCCGGCGTGGGCAAAGTGCTGCTGGCGAACATCCCGCCTGACGAGACCGAAGCCATAGTAGCTGAAAAAGGACTAAAGAGATTTACCGACAAGACTATCACCACATGGGAAAGACTCAGTGAGGAGTTGAGCCGGGTCCGAAAACAGGGCTACGCGTTCGATAACGAAGAGATAGAAGAAGAATTGAAGTGTGTGGCGGCCCCCATATTTGTCAACAAACAGGTGGTAGCCGCCATCAGCGCTTCAGTGCCCAAGGAGCGCTTTAATAGAAGCAAGGATGAGTTGACCGATTTGGTCATTGCCACCGCGAAACATATAAGCGATGATTTGAAGAAGCTGCGGAAGGGCAACTTCTGATCCGGCGCCCGCTGCGGCTCCTTTTCGCGGGTATAGGTCAAAACCGGAGAAACGGGGTATATTGAAAGCGAGCGCGCGGTAATTTATCACGAGTGTAGAGAGAGTCGCGCGATCTGGTTTCATCCGGAATTATCCCGCGACCCTCTCCATTTCAAGAATTGGTTTCCGGCGTCCCAAGTCGCCCGCGTCAGGAGCGGTTCGAACTACACAACCGTGGAATCTTTTAAGACCGTATAGCGCCCGTAAGGCACAAATCCCACTTGGGCGTCCCGGCCGAGTTTATCAATGGCCCTCTTGTAAGCCTCTTCAATGGAATCAAACGCGGTGATGCCGATGTCTTTACAGAACGCCAGATTTTCTTTCCTGGTTACAACCCACACTTCCTTCCTGGTCATGACCTCATAGATCTTATACCAGATACATCCCGCCCACAGCTCCTTTTCCTTTGTGTAAAAGTCCCTGAGCGCCTTGGCCTGGTTTTCGCGGGAAGGAGGCATGGAGGATTTCAGCAGGTCCATGAGGGCAAAGCCCGGCCAGTCGCCATATCCCGGACAAGGCGTGGCCTGAATGATAATCCCCTTATCGCGGACCAGCGGATCGCAGTTCACGACCGCCCAGCCGGTATGAAAAAACAGGTGGTTGGTGGGCGCGGAAGACCCTGTTATCGCTATATCCGCCTTTTTCCGTTTCAGCTCGGGCAGGCCGAATTGATAGATCTCATTATATTTTTGCACCGCGATGCGGTGTGATTCAACGGGGGAGCCGGCGTTTACGTAGGAGACGCGGTACTTGTTATCAACTATTACGTTGATTCCCATCTGGACCCCGACCATCCGCAGCGCTTCATATTTATCGATTTGCATGAGGCAGTCGTTGTTGCCGGGAATACATTCCGGCGACAACGACATGACATGGTTCAGCTCAATGGTTTCGTTGCTGCTCACGGCGGGGATTATCATGCCGGAACCGCCATATCCCCATAAGGTGGCCTGGGTCGTGCTGATGGTCACCACCGCATCGGCGTCGGTGACCACTTTATGAACAAAAAGCGGAATACCGGCGGTGGTCACGCCCACAAACCGATAGTTGTCGGCTTGAGACACATCGTTGCAGGTAATGGAAACGCCGCTGTCCGCCAGTTCCTTGCCCAGCTTTTCTTCTATTTCATGCTGGTTCAGCGGTGGGACTTTTCCGCAGCCTATTATTATGGATATTGCGCATCCGGCCTGCTTGGCCCTCTTTACCAAAGGGGGCAGTATGGCGTTGGCGGGAGCGGCGCGAAACTGGTTTTCAATGATAAAGGTCAGCTTTTTACCCGAACCGATAAGCTCCGAGAACTTGGGACCGTCGATGGGGGATTCAACGGCCCGCTCGGCTTCCGCCGCTACGTCCTGAACCGGTTCCGGTTCCTGAGGCGCGCATTGAAGCCATAGGTTACGGTCAGGGATCTGCAATTCGAGGTTTACTCCGATTTCTTCGGCTGTCTCGTAGGGAATCTTCAGATTCGCCATTGCTATTCTCCTTTTCTCTCACGTATGGGAAAACCGTGGGGACGCGACGTCGGACGCGGCCGCCCGGCGGGATTAACGTTGGGACACGGTAAATTGTTTCGCTATACCGGCTATGGCGCATGACAGCAGTTCCCGAAGACCGGAAGCGACGCCGGAACAGTGGCGATTGGAGTATCGTCCCGGAAACGCGTGGAAGTCTTCGATCCTTTGGAATCCGCCGCCATGGCTTCTACCGCCGGGTTCAAGAGAGGTTCGGAGTCGCTAACGGCAAGGCTTGGAAATCCGCGGGCCTGAGGTTGCGCGCCTCACAGAATTCATATTGTGAACTATAGATTTTATACTACGTACCCCGCGTCTTCAATGTCAAGGGCAAAATCCGGCCGAAACACTGACCAGGGAGCTGATGGCGGAAAACAGGCGTGTATAGTCGCGCGGAGTATCCCCGGCGTGTCGCTCTTTCCAAAAATTAGGCCAAAGCCCGGCCTGCCATGGAGCCGGCGCCCGCAGACATTCCAACTGGTCGCCGTTATTGGAGGATGTTAAAAGATCGCGGGCCGAGTGCATTGTTACTCGCAGCCCAAGGGGCCAGATTTCTAGGGATAAAAGTCAACTGGTCCGGCGCTTCCCGAAGGAAAACCACACTCGCGCATTTTTTCCTTGACAGCAATTTACCGACAATCTATTGTCGACAATAGACATAATATCAATAGACAACACTCAGCCAGAGCTCGTTCATGAAATTCATCGGCGTAACCGAAGGCCTGATACAACACCTTCGAGAGCACATTATTGATGGAAAACTGAAGCCGGGGCAGAAACTCAGTGAGGTCGAACTGTCGTCCAGCCTGCAGACCAGCCGTCCCCCTCTGAGAGAAGCCTTCCGTGTGCTTTCCGGCGAGCATTTGGTCGATTTTGTTCCTCGAAAAGGCTGTTTTGTCTCGAAAATCTCCATGGAAGACTGTCTCGAAATATACCAGGCGCGGGAAATGCTGGAATGTTTCGCCATCGGATTGCTGGGGAAAAAGAAGATTCGAAAATTGCCTGAGGTCGAATCGGCTTTGGAGACGACCGCCACCCTTATATTGCCGGTGGAGGACGATCCGGCCAAAAAATTTGCGTATCTGAAACTTATAGCTGAATTTCATATTAAGTTGGTAAAATCTGCTGGAAATACTAGATTAAATTCTTATTATGATTCTATTTTCCCGATATTGGCCCGTTACCAGTCTATATATGTGTTTATCCGAGGTCTGATGGATCAATCGCAGCACGAACATGAACATGTTCTGGCGCATATAGAAAACGGCAAATACGCCGCCGCCCAGGAGTCGATACGAAATCATATTCGGGCCTGGCCGAAATTGTTGGAGGGGCATTTGCGGGAGGACAAGCGCACATTAAACGATTGAGCCCATGGTTCGCGTGTTCGGCCAAAGGCAAAAAATATTCTGAATTGTCGGTACGTTAGGTTTATTTACGGGTAATTTGTCCCGAAAAATCGATTTGAGCGAACAACTTCGCGCGGCAATGACAGCGCGCTCCTGAAACTTGAGCGATTGGGGGTAATGATGGGCACACCAGAGCAGATTGTGGCGGATCTAGCAAAGCTGATCGGCAAAGAAAACGTATCAGGAGAAATCTACGAAAGAATCAGTTATGGGCAGGATGCGGCGCAACCGGACCTGGTCCCGGAGAATATTCCGATCGCGGTTGTCAAGCCGACCTCCACTCAGGCGGTTTCAGAAGTAATGAAGTACGCCAACAACAACAAGATACCGGTTTACATCCACGGCGCCGGAACCGCCTTCAAGGGATCGCCGAAACCCAAGCGGCCGGGCAGTATTCTGCTCAGCACCCATGAACTGACCTCAATCGAGCCCCATGAAGAGGATATGTACTACGAATTGGGCGCGGGCGTAAACATCTACGCCCTGGAAAAGCTGTTTCTCAGCCGGGGATACCTTTTGCCCATGTGCATCGGGAGCAAATTTTCATCAACCATTGGAGGCGCCGTGTCCATCAACACCATCGGCCACATGGTTGACGTCTGCGTGGGCAAAATCATCGATTACGTCATGGGGGTGGAGGCGGTTTTGCCCAACGGGGAAATCATCGACACCGGTACGAGGAGTATCCGCCGTCCGGCGGGGCTCGATATGACCCGGAACTTTGTGGGCTCGGAAGGATTGTTCGGAGTGATCACCAAACTCCGCCTGCGGGTGTTGCCGGAGCCCAAAAAAGGGTACGTCGTGGGCTTTTTCCCGGAGTTAACGGACGTGGCGCACGCGTTCCAAAAATATTACTGGTCAAAATTTCCGCCTCCCCTGTACGGGGAACTGTTGGACAAGGTGGCCGCCAAAGCGCCTTTTGAACTGCGGGGGATGGGCGAGCCCCTGGGGCACATGGCCCTGGCGATTACGGTCAGCCATTCCCAGCGCGAGGCGGACGAACTGGCGGAAGAGATGGTGAAGATCTTCAAGAGCGAGAACGCGGTGAGCGCGTACGTCGTCCATGATGAAAAGGAACGAAAAGATCTTTGGGACGCTCGAGACAATATTTTGAATATCCTTCAGGCCACGGATGAAAAAGGCGGCCTGGTAATGGCTGGAGGCGTGGAGTCCGCGGTTCCCCTCAGCCACCTGGATGACGTTCTGGTCCACCTGGCGTCGGGACATGAGTATCAAGCGCTGAAAGACGCGGGAACCTTTATATACGGACATATCGGAACTTGCGATTTGCACGGCATGTGGGTGGTTCCTGTCAGCATGCCGCCGGAAGACCGGGCCCGGATTTCCAAAGCGGCCATACAACTCGAAAGTGATATCAACCTGAAGTGGGGGTGCGCGTCCGGCGAAATCGGACAGACGGCCTCGCGCATTCCATTTTTTAAAAAGAGATATGGAATGGCGGCCCATACGATGCTGATGAATTTAAAACGCGCGGTGGATCCCAATAACATTCTGAATCCTGGCAACCTGGAAGGTGAGGGGTACGAGCAATGAGTAGTTCGGATCTGCAACATTTGGAGAAAGAAATTACGGACAATATCCAACGATGTTGGAAGTGCCGAATGTGTGTGGCCATGTGCCCGACCTATGAGGGGTGGTTTTCCCAAAGCGCCGCCGGCCGGCTCATGGCCATCAACCTCTATATCAAGCACGGCCTTGGCGATGTGAAGACTCTCGCCGATCTCATATATTCGTGCGCGGCCTGCCGCAGATGTCAGGAGCGCTGTAGAGAACTGTCCACGGACTGTCATCCGGCCGACACCATTCTCAAGGCGCGACAATACTTGGTCAGGAAGGCGGATTCCGAGGAGGGCAAGGACTAATGAGCACACCATTTAAAAATGTCATACCGGCCGGCCATGTTCATATCAGGGACAATGTAGTGGCAAAAGGGAATCTGACCGGGATTTCGGAAAAAAAGGATATCTGGGCTAAAGGATTGAATCTTCCCATGCAAGCCGAGCACATGCTGTTTGCCGGGTGCGGCTATCAGCAGATGAAATATGTCGAGGGGATGATGAGCGCGCTGAAAAGCGCGGGGAAAATGGGCATGGGCGTGGGGCGTGTGGTGGGTATCAGCAAGGCTTTCAGCAAGGTGGGGATCAACCTGACCAACATGACGGCCAAGACAATGGCCTCAAAGGAGGACCCCTATACGCCGGTTTTGGTGAGTTCCGTCAATGTTCTCCGCAAATTGGGTATAACCCCCGGGTATCTGCACGAAACGGAGCCATGCTGCGGATCTCCCATGTACTACGCCGGTTTCGAAGACGACTACGCTGAAAACGCCCGGAAGAATTACCGAATCTTCAAGGATGCGGGAGCGATGAAGCTGATCGGCATAGTGCCGGGCTGCACTTCAGCCCTCAAATACAACTATCCGAAATATGTGAAGGGTTATGACCTGGAAGTCTACCACATTCTGGAAGTGATAGCCGAACAGCTGAAGAACAGCGGCGTCCGGCCAAAGGTACAGGAGCCCCTCAAGGTTACCTATCATGATCCCTGTCAGCTCTCCCGGTATATGAAAATCACCCAGGAACCGCGGGAAATCCTGAAAAGCATTGAAGGGATCGAGCTTGTCGAACCGGATGCGGAACAGGTCGGCCGCTGGTCAACCTGTTGCGGAGGCGGCAACCTGGAAACGAGCCATCCGGAGCTGTCCGAACGAATGGGAGACAGGCGTTTCGAGGCCTTGCAGGCAACCGGCGCATCCATCATCGTTACTAACTGCCCGGCTTGTGAAATGCAGTTGAGCCATCAGGCAAAGAAAACCGGTACCGATATAAAAGTTGTTGATATTTTGAGACTTCTTGACGAGGCGCTTTGAAAGCCCCCTGCGGGTACGCTTGATCGCGGTATCCATTGAAAGAAGACCCGCGCGCTCTTGAAGCTCAACCAATCCTTGACCGTACGCCGGTACGAGGGGCGGCGCCGGAAAAATATCTGATTGGCCGCAGCGCGGCCATTTGCGGCGAGTATGAAAAGCGCGCCAGGAACCAGTGTCATATGAGAGGCAGGAAATGACCTATACGGAGAAATTGGTTGATAAGATTGTTGGCTTTGATAAGGAATCAATCCCTTCAGAGGTGATGGAGCACACCAAGTTGTTTGTTTTGGACACTATAGGTTGCGCTCTTGGCGGCTATGACACGCTGCCCGGCAAACAAATCCTATCCCAGGCGAAACATTTCCAAGGAGCCGGAGAATCCACCCTGATCGGGGACGGAACAAAGGTCTCGACCCCTTTTGCCTGTTGGGCCAACAGCAGCCTGGCCAATGTGCTGGACATGGATGATGTCTATGCGGGAACCGCCCATCAGGCCAACGCGCTGATTCCCACCGCATTCGGCGTCGGCGAGACGCGAAACGCCTCGGGTCTGGACGTCCTTCGGGCCATTATCCTGGGCTTTGAAGTGGGCTCGCGCATCATGATGTACTGCTGGCCGTCTCCATCCAAGGAACGTACGTATTTCCCTTCAACCTGGCAGGTGTTCGATGTGGTTACCGCGGCGGGTCTGCTTCTCGGCCTCGACGCCAAAAGACTCTATAACGCCTTCGGCATGGCGGGAACCGTGCCGCCGCTGCCCGTGGATATGCAGAAATTTGTCGAACGGCCCATCGGGTTCGCCAAAAATGTATTCGGCTGGACGACATTCACCGGGCTTTTCTGGACGTTGATGGCCCAGGAAGGCGCGGTCGGCGTGGCCAACATCTTCGACGGGGACGCGGGTTTCTGGGCGATTATGGGGTCCGATCAGCGGAATCCCGACAGCCTGCTGCAAGGCTGGGGAGAAAAGTACAATATCCTGGAAACAAAGTATAAACCCTATCCCCTGTGTACCTGGGGGCATACGACAGTCGATTGCTTCAGCCAGATCGTTCAGGAACACCAGATTGATCCGCGGGACATTGCGTCGATCCAAGTACGGACCATCCAGCGCGTAGTCGATTTTCTGTGCGACCCGAGCATGGAAACCCTCTATGACTCGCAGTTTTGTCTGCCTCACGCGTTAGCCATGGTGGCCCTTGGAAAGAAACCGGGCCCGGAATGGATGAGCAAGGAAAACATGTTCGAAGAGGCGGAGGCAAAGAGGATCGCCTCCAAAGTAACCATGGAAGCCGATCCATCGGCGGACCGTGTGTTTGATGAAGAAAGAGGCTTGGCGATCCCCACGGAAGTGACCGTACGGACGTCTGGAAACAGAGCTTATCAAAAGAGTCTCAAATATTCTAAAGGCACTCCGAACAACCCGTTTTCGCCGGAGGAATTGAAGAGCAAATTCAAATCGCTGGCCGCCTCCGTACTCAATGAGCGAAGGACCGAGGAAATCTGTGATTGTGTGATGGCGCTCGATAAGCTCGAAGACATATCGACCCTTCTGCGCTTACTGAAAGTATGAGTTTCCGGGCGCCAATGAAAGAGGCGGCCGGCCCCGCGGCTTTGAGAGTTAAGCGGTCAAGCGCTCGCAAAAGACAGGCGCCGCCGGAAGGCGGCTTTTGATAACCCCAGTCAGCTTTGACAAGGAGGCGCAATGCAATACCACCGGGACGTAAACAATATCGCGTGGGAGCCTCATCCATCAGTTCAGGGCATACGGATCAAACCTCTGATTTCCAACAGGGAAGACGGGCTGGATGTCAGCTGTCTCCTGGTCAAAATACCGGCCGGCGGCGAGGCGCCGGAACATATTCACGAAAACCAGGATGATATTATTTACCCGCTTGAGGGAAAAGCGACCATATGGATTGACGGAGCCGGCGAATTTGCTTTAGAGCCCGGGGCCTTGGTCCGCGTGCCCAAAGGAATTCGCCACAAGGTATATAAGGTACTCGAAGACCTGTTGGTCTACGACGTGTTTTTCCCGGCTCTCATGTAGCCGGAGGGGGGATAGAGGAAATGTCCCCATCAAGATTTCGGTTTCAACAAAGGCTTAAGGGGAAGGAGGTGAGCTTTAACTCCAAGCTTTATTAAAAAGAGGCAGACGGATCATCATTGTGTAGTACCGCGACTAATAAAAGAGGAGACTGATAATGAGAAAAAAGAGAATAAAGGGGATCTTTTTTATAGTGGCCGTTTTCTGCGCCGCGGCCATTGCATTGACAGCCGTCCAGATCGATGCAAAGGAAAAAACCTATAAATGGGTAGGCCAGGCTTTTTGCGGCCGCTCCTTGCGCATCTTCGAAAACATTGATCATTTAGCCTTTCTGATCGACAAGTATACCGATGGACGGCTTACGGTCGAATGTAAACAGGCCGGTGAGCTGGTTCCCGCCGGTGAAGTCTTCGACGCCGCCGGCCAGGGCATCATCGACTTCGGCCACGGCTGTCCCTGTCTGGCCAGAGCCAAGGCCTACGGGGCGCAATGGTATTGCGACGCTCCCGGCGGACAGAGTCCTATCGAAGAGATTATCTGGTACTACAATGGCGGCGGCAAGGAAATTCTCGAAGATATATTTCACAAAAAATATCACTGCCACCCCATCGCCTGCAATACCTTCTCAACGGAAGTCTGGGTCTTTTCCAACAAGGAAATCAAAACAATTGAAGACCTGAAAGGACTTAAAATGCGGGCCGCGGGCACGCGCGGGGAAGTGCTCCAGTCAATGGGCGCTTCAGTAGTGGTGCTGCCCGGTGGAGAAATTGTTCCGGCCATGGAAAGAGGCGTTATCGACGCCATGGAATATGGAAACCTGCATATCACCTATCCCCTGGGATTTAATGACGTAACCAAGTACCTCTACTATCACCCCAAAAAATCCACGTCTCCCATGAATCTCTGGGCTATCAATCTGGATAAGTGGAACGAACTGCCCGACGACATAAAAAAAGAAGTGGAAAGAGCCAGCAAGGACGCCGTTTTTCAGTCCCTTACCTGGGCCATCGAGCAGGATCTGCTTTATATGAAAAAGGCGGTTGAAGAAAAGAAAAATGAAGTCCGCCTGTTGCCGCCGGCAGTCGCCCAAGCGGTCGATGAAGCGGCCGCGGATTATTATTACGAAAAAGCCAAAACCGACAAAGACCTGGCTCGCGTAATGGAATCCTGGGCAAAATTCAAAAAGGAATACGGCAACTACGCCATATGGATCGACTATTTTAACATGACCGGGGATCATCTTGGACTGGTTAAGGGAGATTCCTGATCGAAAGAACCGCACGGAACAGCGCATATAGCAGGCAATACACTCCTTCGGACATGCTGCCGGCCGCAAAACGCCGGCGTGGGAGATGCGAGTGACCGAGAACTGCAAGAACATCTAATGGGAGGATCCCCGCGGCTTGCAGAGTGGAGACTAACGTGCGGTTGCGGGGACCCTCCAAAGAAAGAGCTTGCAATGAAAATACTCGATATCATCGATAACATCAGTATATGGAGCGGAAAAATATTTCGCTGGTCCGCATTGGTTCTCAGTGTGGTTGTCGTTTATGAGGTGATTTCCCGATATCTATTCAACCGCCCGACAATTTGGGCCTTTGATACCACCATGTTTCTTTACTCCGCGCTCTATCTCATGGGTGGCGCATATGTATTGCAGGAGCAGAAACACATTCGTGTGGATGTTATTTACATGCGGTTTCCGGAACGGATTCAAGCCGTTTTGGATTTGGTGTTTTACGTTGTTTTCTTCTTTCCCTTTGTCATCGTGATGATCTGGTGGGGGGCCAAGGCCTCGCTGTGGTCCTACAGGGCCGAGGAAATCAGCAATACCAGCCAGTGGGCCGAACAGGTTTATTTGTGGAAATTTCTGATTCCCTTGGGATTTTTTCTGATGCTGTTGCAGGGGATTCCGGAGCTCATTCGGACCATCAGGAAATTGGGGGGGCGTACGAATGGAACTTGAAATTTTAGCTTTCCTTATGCTGGGGCTTATCATTCTGGCAATCATGGTCGGAATACCGGTGGCGTTTTGCCTGGCCGCTCTACCCCTGATTTTCGGTTATTTCGCAATGGGGCCTCGCATCTTCCCGATGTTCGCGATGCAGGGCTGGGGAACCAATATAACCTATGAATTCGTGGCCGCGCCGCTCTTCATTTTTATGGGCGCGTTGATGGAACGGTCCGGAATCGCGGACCAACTTTTTGAAAGCTTTTACCACATCCTGGGCTCTCTAAGAGGCGGCCTGGCGCTCGCGACCGTGGCCATGGCCACCATCTTCGGCGCCTGTACCGGTATAGTCGGAGCTTCAGTGGTGACAATCGGTTTACTGGCCCTTCCCTCCATGCTGGCCCGTAAATACGACAAGGCGCTGGCTACGGGAAGCATCATGGTCGGTGGAGGTCTCGGGGTAACGATTCCGCCGAGCATCATGCTGATCCTCTACGGAGCGGCAACCGGAGTCTCCATTGCGAAACTGTTCATCGCCGCCATTGTTCCCGGCGTGCTTCTCGGTATTATGTATTTGCTCTACATTTACGGCGCGGCGCGCCTAAAGCCCGAACTGGGCCCGCCGATCGCCCCGGAGGAGCGTATTCGTGGGAAGCAGCTGGTTGGCATGACCGTACGATCGCTGATTCCGCCTATCTTTTTGATTCTGGCGGTCTTGGGGTCCATATTTTTCGGTATCGTCTCGCCGTCGGAAGCCGGGGGCATGGGCGTCTTGGGCGCCTTTATTCTGATCCTCTTCAGCGGCAGAATGAGATTGAGCGTATTCACCGAAGCCGTGACCTACACAATGAGAATAACGACAGCGATCCTGCTTATCTGTCTGGGAGGAAAGCTCTTTACCGGAGTTTTTATCAGCATGGGAGGAGATGTCGGTCTCCGCAATTTCATGCTGGCCTTCAACTTCGGACCGATGGGCATGGTTCTCATGATGCTCTTTATCGTGCTGATCATGGGCATGGTCATGGACTGGATCGCCCTGATTTTTATTCTTACTCCTATTTTCGGACCGCTTCTGAATACTATCGGGATCGATCCGCTCTATTTCGGCATTCTGTTCTGTACGACCCTTGAAATATCGAACATGACTCCTCCGTTCGCCTACTCCGTTTTTTATCTGAAGACGATTACGCCACCGGAGGTGACCATTGGCGATATGTATCGGGGCTGTATTCCTTTTGCCATCGTGGATGTGTTGTGCACGGTGCTCTTGCTGCTGATCCCGGCGCTGGTAATGTGGCTTCCGGCTTTTATGGAATAAGGCGTTTAAAGGCCATCATAACGTAAAAACGGCGCGCCCCTGTTTTGCCGGAAATCGGCAAAATAGGAGGCGCGCCACAAAAGCGGTTCATAGCCGACATGGTAAGGCCGAATTGGTGGTGGTATTGCATTGTTGGCTTAGTGATGAACCGTCAGAGGAGTCAAATTACAGATATTAGTTATTTGGGGCTTTTTTTTATTAATTACCTTAAAAAAAGCGTCAATGAGTCGATAAACCTTTTGTTAATTTTTTCGGCTGACTGCGCATGGATGGGTAGTTATGCGGTGAGTTGGGTTTTGTCTTGACAAGGAAAGAGCGGATATCAATATTTGTCGACAATAAACAACCCACAATAAACATAAAAATCAACAAAAGGTCTAACCGCATGGAACTCATTGGTGTAACGGAAGGCGTTCTAAAATATCTAAAAGCTCATATTATTACCGGAGCGCTCGCTCCCGGGCAAAAGCTTAATGAAATTGAACTATCAACATCACTGGGAATTAGCCGGCCTCCTTTGCGAGAAGCGTTCAGAATTCTTGAAAAGGAGCATCTCCTGGTGAGTACGCCCAGGAAAGGGTGCTTTGTTGCGCCTCTTTCAATGAAGGACTGCCAGAATGTTTATGGAGTGAGAGCTATGATGGAATGTTACGCCATTGAGACGCTTGCGCTTCGTAATATTCGGGAATTGCCCCAAGTAGCGGCGGCCCTGGAAAAAACGGATCATCTAGTGAATCCCGATGACAATGACGCTTATGGCAAATATGATTACTTGAGAGCTATAGCTGATTTTCATATAAAAATCGTCGAAGCCGCCGGAAATCTATTGTTGGATCAGCTTTATCTTTCCATCTTCCCCTGCCTGGCCAGATACCAGTCACTCTATACTTACAGACCGGGTCTAATGGAAAAATCTCGAAAAGAACATGAGCTGGTTTTACGGTTCATAGGGGAAGGTCATCACGGTAAGGCCAAGGAATTGCTGTATCACCACATCAACAAGTTCGTTGAGGTAATCGCGGATAAGGTTAAAAATAGTAGCGGTGAAGGTAAAGGTTTCGATATTGCATAACAGTAAAATCAGTTCTGATGGATGTTAAGACCGTGCAAAGTCAATAGACGCCGTTTTTACCTGTGACGAAGATGCGAATAAACCTTTTTGGTCGTTGATTTAGGGACGAGTAATTCCCCCATGCCAGACATTGCGTTCGTTACGAACAATGAATCGGATCGAGGCGTAAGCAAACTATTGGGGGGTAAATTCGTTTTCCCTGCTTGCTGGAGATTTTACGAGAGCGCCGTATACGCAGCGTTATCAAAGCAATTAAAAAGTTAAGAGTTTTTCTAATACCTAAGACATCGCGAGGAGATAAAAGATGAAATTCTATGGTTACCCCAGAGCCGATGGCAAGGTAGGAGCGAGGAACTACGTGGCAATTATGCCCTCTGTTGGGTGTGTCAACAATCTTTGCTCGCAACTCGAACATATGATTCGGGGCACAAAAGCGATCCGCCACGATCAGGGCTGTTTGCACCCGCCGGCCGACACGGAACAGGTTATAAGGACGCTGATTAATCTCGGCAAAAATCCGAATATCGGCGCGGTGCTCGTGGTCGGGCTGGGCTGTGAAATGGCCAAAGCCGAACGGGTGTACGAAGGAATCAAGGAAAGCGGAAAGCCGGTGGATATGGTAGCGGTCCACGAGATTGGCGGCATGATCGAAACCATGGCAAGGGGCGCCAGAATCCTCGTGAACATGGTTTCGGAAGTGAGTGGGATTCAGCGGGAAGAGTTCGGCCTCGACAAGCTTGTGATGGGCACCAAGTGCGGGTCTTCGGACACCACTTCCGGCCTTTCCGCCAATCTGGTGACCGGCGAAGTCTGTCGCCTGATGACCAAGAACGGCGGCAAGTTCATCCAGGGAGAAATCTGCGATATCATGGGGGGCGAGTACACGCTCAAAAACCTCAGCGTCGACCCGAAACAGGGTGAACAGATTGTCGATTACGTCCGGGATCTCTATATGCGCGGCTATCACGTAGGGGCGGACGTCAGGGGAAGCCAGATGACCGATGGAAATGTCGCGGGAGGTTTGACCACCCTGGTGGAAAAGGCCCTGGGGGCTAACGCGAAGGGGGGAAATGAACCGATTCAGGGAACCCTCGATTATGCGGAGATACCGCCGGACAGCCCGGGACGATATATCATGAATTTTCCCGGCCATGGTTTCGAAAATCTGACCGGTTCGGCGGCGGGAGGCGCGGTCCTGCATCTTTTCACCACCGGCCGCGGCGCCCCCAACGGCAATCCGATCATGCCCACGATCAAAGTCTGCGGCAACGCAAAAACCGTGAAGACCATGAGCGAGCACATTGATGTCGATGTCTCATCGGTCATCGATGAAACGGAGACCATCGAAGCCGCCGGCGAAAGGCTCTATCGTTTCGCCATCGACGTGGCCAACGGAAAAATGACCAAGTGCGAAATTCTCAATTTCGAGGGAATGGAAATCCTGATCAAGGGTCCCGTCATGTAACCTGTGGGAGGAGAGACGATGAACAAGTACGCCAAAAAAATCTCCGAATCGGACAATGTCGTCACCGCTGTAAACGATCTGAAGGCGGGTGAACAGGTGACCGTAAAATTCAAAGGCGAAGAGGCTCGTTATACCTGTAATCAGGACGTGCCGTTCGGTCACAAGATCGCTATCCGCGACATCGCCAAAGGAACGGAAATCCGTAAATACGGTGAGAATATAGGCAGCGCCACCGCTGACATCAAAAAAGGGGACTGGGTGCATATCCACAATGTCAAGGACACGTATAAATGCCTGGACAAGGAAGGCAATCCGCTTCCCGGACAGGAAGATTAAACGGTGACGACCTAACCCGTGGCTATCATGCAAGCCGGAGAGAGCGTCTCTCCGGCTGAAAGCCGTTTTCGCCAAAAGCGATTAGAGAAGGTGGGAAACAATGCTCTTGACGGAGAGAGAAGAGGCAATGGCGCGCGGCGACTTCGGGCCGGGGATTCAGAAGTGCATGGAGATCCTGATCAAGTTTGGAGAAGCTATCGGCGCCGAGAAAATGGCCCGGATTTCCAGCGCCCACACCATGCCCAAGGAACCGCCCGAACTTTTACGGGAAATGACCGAAGGCGCGCAAGAAATCAACACATTCACCACGCTCCACCCGCTCATGGCCGCGTTCAGTCCCCAAAGCTGGAAACGGATGGGCCTGCCGGAGAACTTCGTCGAAACCGAATCAAAGCTTTACGAGCAGCGGAGAGAGATCTACCGCAGGCTCGGTTTTTTCCAGACCTACACCTGCATCCCGATGCTGGTCGGCAACCTCCCCCGAAAAGGTGAGCTGGTGTCATGGATTGGCACGGGCGCGCAGCTACTGGTCAACTCCATCATCGGCGCCCGGTGCAACCGAGATGGTACGGTCGTCAATCTGGCCGCGGCGGTGACCGGTCGCGCGCCGCTGAGCGGTTTGTATCTGGATGAAAACCGTAAGGGAGAGGTCCTGGTTAAATTCGAGCGGCTGGAAGTGGATCGACTCTCAAACGCCCAGTTCGGCGCCATCGGTTACCATATCGGCGCCGCAGCCGGAAGCCGGAACGTGGTTATCGACGGTCTGCCGAACGATCTGAACCTGGATCAGATCAAGTACCTGATGGCGCCCCTGGCCGTTTCCGGGTCCGTGAGCCTTTGTCACATCGTGGGGTTGACACCTGAAGCCCCTACGCTGGACGCGGCTTTCGGAGGGAAACCGCCCAAAGAGACGATACTCATCGGGCCGTCCCAGATTCGCCGGAGCCTGGATCAGTACGCGGACGGCGGCTCGCAAGTGGACATGGCCATTTTCGGCTGTCCCCACTGCACGGCGCCGGAAGTAAAGCGCCTCGCCACGCTTTTGTCCGGCCGACGGCTTGCCGGGGACAAACGTTTGTGGATCGGTATGCCCCATCAACACTATCATCTGGCGAAGCTCATGGGAGACACTGACATTATTGAATCAGCCGGTGGTGTGTTCGCCAGCAGCTGCATGGCGACCATCCCGGAGGCGCCCATCCCCGCCGGCGTCCGTGTGATCGCCACCAATTCCTTTAAGGCGGCGCACTATATTTCCCGGCTTACAAAAGGAGCGGTGAAAGTGGTTGTGGGTGACATGGACCAATGTGTGGAAGCGGTCACCGGAGGAAACTGGAGGGAGGCGCGGTCATGATACTCAAAGGACGTGTCATCAACGGGGGAGAGGCGGCCGGAGAAGCCGTTGTTCTGGATACTCCGTTTTCTTTCATCGGCGAGTTTGACGCCGGCGCCGGAACTCTGGTGCTCGAAGGCCATCCCTTGAACGGGGCGAGCGTCGCCGGAAAGATCCTGGTGTGCCCGACCGGGAAAGGCGGGACCATCGCCCCGTTTATCGCCTACCAGGCCATGCAGGCGGGCAAAGCGCCCGCGGCGATTGTATGCGAGACCGCCGACCCGATTTTGTGTGAATGCGCCCTGGTTATCAATATCCCGATTCTGGATTCCTTTAAGGTGAGTCCCCTGAAGGCCATAAAGACGGGTCAAATGGTAACCATCGCCAACGGCGAAGTTTCTGTTGAAACAGCGTAACAAGCCAACCCCGGGGTTCAAACCAATGGCGGTTCCCTGCTTGGTCGCAATGGCTTCAAATCCTTGAGGGCTGTCTTCTCAAGCGCTGTTTTAACCTCTCAAAGCCTCCCTGGGATCGACTGAAACCAGGAAACACCCCAAGCGGATGCGCTGGTTCTGAATGAATATGGAGCGTGAAGGGGCTATTACTCCCGTCCCTTCATGCTCCCACGTTTATCCAGGAATCTTTCATCAAAGGGAAACATGGGAGACAACGCAGGCCCCTGATCCGTAACCACCACGCCCTGTTCCAGATCCGGCTTACCGATGTAGGTTTCGATGGCCATAACCTATTCTGTTTGAATTCGGCCGGGTAATCAAAGAGGAAACCTCTCGAGCCCCCCATGCCTTCGTACCGCGCCGGCTCGATGCCGTGTCCAAACCGGAAGAGGCCGCGCGTCTTGTACCCATCCTCATCATATTCGGAAAAATGCCGGCCCACATCAGCGGCGGTCTTGCCGGGCCGCGCCTCATTAACCGGACGCCGTTTCTCATCTGCCGTGTCCCATAAAACGGCGCCTCCAGAAATTGCTCATCGATCAACCGCATCAAGCGCGGGTTGAACAGGCTCTCCCCCTGAGGCTGACAGTACCACGCGGAGCGCTTCAAGCCCATTTTGATGATTTTTGAGTATTCGGCCTCTGTCTATCAAGGTTGATGACGGAAAGATGTAATCGCTTGTTTTCGCAGGATGTTTATGGTGCCTGGGGCGGGAATCGAACCCGCACGAGAACCAAGTCTCAAGGGATTTTAAGGGCACAGGGGCAATTTTTGTAAAGCTTAATGTTTGTAACTACTTACAGACATTGAGCTTTTTTATTTATGTTTGGGAAATGTTGGGTTTTATTGGATAGTATTAGAAACTGGTGGGCACGAAAAAGGCACAAGCGCAAGTGGAAAGTGTATGACTGTCGAAAAAACCTCAAACTGATTCCTTGCATGGCTTCTCCCAATATTGCATTTAAATATGGCAGCGTGTTATTAGTTTTTCTGGGGCTAGGCATGCGCGGCCGAAGAGTTGGTTCCTCACGCCAACCTGCCCCTCTTCTAAAATGTGGGGAAAAAGCCGAGTGGGGAGGTATTCATGCTCCATATCAACCATCCCGATCATTTTCCCGCATTAAAACTGGAGGCTTTACGTGCCCAAGCTGAGCAGTGGGCTGCTCGCTGGTGGCAACTGCGAGGGGTTAAAATTAAGCGTATAATTCTTTCACGCCAAACCTACTTGCATGACAAAGAATATCTGTTATGGGCTCAAGTCGATTGTCGGGCATTTGAATCCTATGAAGATTTTTTAACCTTTCAGGATGAGTGGCTGCATTTTAAGCCCACGGAGAGAAATTTGCCCGGAGTGTTCAAACGGCCAGACTCTTTCAGTGAAAATGAATGGTTCTTTTGGGTGCAGCTTTTAAATGGCCCACCGACTGATGATCCTTGGTGGGGGAGTGAAGGGAAAATTGAAGAAAAGGTCTTATTCCTCATCTCTCCGACAGCAGGTGACGGATTTGCTTCAAAAGAATTTTGGTGGGAACTATATCGGAAGGAGGGTGAGAGTACAGATGAGCAGTTTCGTGATTTCATTGATTTTCCTGATATATTATCAGTAGACGAATACCATGAAGAGCAGTCAGGATGGCAGGCCTATGCCCGACTTGGAGAGCTCTCGAAGTCGGAACAGGAAATCAAAGAGGGAGATATCCAGCTTGAAAGAAAATCTCAATATCTCAAAAGTATAAGAGATAGAAAAGAAGAAATAAATGCTTGGCTGTATCATGATGGTCCGTTGCCCGTAAACATAGAAGAAGAAATTACAACAACCGATGTTATAACCTCACTGATTGAGAAGGAAAATCAAGGAAATAGATTCGCCTTCATAAAAGAAGGTCCTACATGGACAATTGTCTATGAAGGAATAGTTAGTAGGGGCCACAGGGGAAAGGGTTTCGAGGTGATTCATTTCTTAGTACGCAATCAAGGAGATGGGTTCAATGCTTACAGGTTTTTAGATACGCCTTCTGTTCAATTGACCGAAAATCAGGAAATATCAAGGAATGAGTTTGTTGCTGAAACAGGGGGCAAGCGGAACCAAAGATCTCGAATACGGAAAACGCCTCAAAAAGTTATTAAGGAAATAGAGGAGAAAATTTCTGACTTTAAAGCGAGATTGGAAGAAGCAAAGAAAAACGGAGACATACAAGCACGTGAAGAGCTCGAAAACAAACTAGATGAATACAGGAGTCACCTCAAGCAAGCCAAGGGTTACTTCACTACTCCAGAGGACAAGAAAACCACAAGCACGGTGGGAATTCAAATCCGGCGGGCGATCGATAATATGAAGAAAACAAACATGTCCCTCGGTGAACATTTCGAGAAGTGTATCAAGCCGATGTATTCTCTTGTGCTTTCTTATCGACCTGACCGCAAAATCGAGTGGAGAACCGGATAGACTCAGTCATGCCACGCCCAAGCCGTTAATTCCTTTTTGCGGCTTAAAGAACCAATCGAATAATCACTCCTTTTTTTAAAAAAATCTATTCCAACGCGTTTTGTAGGATTTCCTACGGTGTTTGTAGTGCATCTTCTTATAGAGAGAAAGAATTTTCTTTTTTAAGGAGAACGCAATGAATAAGAAAAAGCTCGCCCGCCTTGCCGCCGGATTGAGACAAATCGATGTCGCCATAAAAACCGGTTTCACTCCAAGTTACATTTCATATGTGGAAAACGATCTGATTGAACCTACCCCTGAGAGGGCCAAGAAGCTCAATAAAATATTGGGGCAACGCGTTTATAATGAGAACGCTTGAGAACCGCGTTTTGTTGGTGCTTCATGGTTACTGAAAGGGAAAAACCTTTGAATAGTGAACGGCTAACCATGTTTGATCCTCTCGTCTGGTCTCAATTCCTCAAGGAAGGGGAAGTAACAGAGGTTCGCGTGCTTGGCGTACAAGGAAAGAATTCAGCATGGGGCAATGAATGGGCGCGCGGGACCGTGAGCGGTTATTTCGATGACCATGAGGCTTTTTGTAAGGCTGTTAAGTTGGCGGATAGAGCGAAGCATGGCGGGATTTATTTCACCGTACAAGTGATTGATCCCAGACTTATTGGCCGAGCGTTCAACCGTTTGCGAGTCGTGGACACAACTACCTCTGATAACAACGTCATTGCACTTCGATGGTTGCTATTAGATACGGACCCTATTCGTCCAAGCGGGGTTTCTTCCTCAGACAGTGAGCTCAAACAAGCTCTTGCGGTCAGAGATGGGGTTGCGGAGTGGATGACCTCAGAAATGGGATTTGCAGCGCCCATAAGAGCCATGAGCGGGAACGGTGGGCATTTACTGTTTAGATTGCCAGACATGCCCGTAGGTGACGACTCAAAGGCGTTTATTAAAACTACCCTCCAGGGAATAGCGACAAGATTTGACACTGACACTGTATTGATTGACCAAACCGTATCTAATCCCGCGCGAATTTGGAAATTGTACGGAACTACGGCGAGAAAAGGCGATCCTATACCGGCGGGGCCACACCGGGCAGCGCGTCCGCACAGGATGGCTTATATCGAGACCCTAGGACGTTGAAGCGATGACGGATATTACACCACAAGCCGCGATTGACAAAGCGCGGGCGATGTTCGGCCAAAGGGAAGAACATGCTTTACCTCATGAAACGGACGCACGACTGGACGTTGCCGCTTATCTAAATCACCACGGAGTCAGGTTCAAGGTCAAGAATAACGGCAAGGGCACTATCTATGTTCTTGAGGATGGTTGCCTGTTCGACTCTGGGCATGGACGAAATGAAGCGTCGATTATCCAAGACGCGAGCGGAAAGCTCATTTATCAGTGTTTCCATAATTCATGTACAGGTCACACTTGGGAAGAAGCCCGCGCGATAATCAGCGGCGATGAAAAACTTGCTGCGTTTATGGTGGGCGGAAATAGAAACTCCACAGCGCGAACAATTTCAACAGAGCCAAAGAAGCCTCTTGCGATTCTGACCGGCGAGCAGGTTTTGGAACACAAGTCTGAAGATAAACCCATAATCAGCGGTTTGTTGGACCGAAAAGAGTCGCTCGTGATCGTTGCCCGAAGCGGTATCGGCAAGTCACTTCTCACAAACAATATTGCGCTCGTTGGCGGAACTTTTCCGTTAAATGGTCTGTTCAATCATTTTCATATCCCAAAGCCGTTTAGGACGCTTTTCGTGCAAAGCGAAAACGCGCTCAATCCATTCTCAAAGCGCCTTAAGAAAATGATTAGTGGCAATCCTCAGCTAAGAGCAGGATTGAAAAATTTATTTTTTGCTGGTGAGAACGGAATCCTTCTCGGACACCTCACCAATTCGGATTTTCAGAAAACATTACTGGACGCCATCAAACAGACTGAGGCCGATGTCTTGGACTTGGACCCGCTTATCTCTTACCACGGGGAGGACGAAAACGACAACGCTAGTATGCGCCGCTCTCTGGATTGCCTTACTAAAATCATAAATGAGACGAACACGTCATGCATTGTCGTGCATCATATGGGCAAATCCAACAGCGACAATGGCGTCTTTTCCGGGCGTGGCGCGTCGGCCATTGGTGATTGGGCATGTAATATCTTGAGCCTGACAGAGGAAGTTTTCGGCGCTGAAAAAGTCATCAAGGTCACGCACGAGAAATCCCGAAATTTCGAACAGGCACCTCCATTTTATCTTCAGCGGACAGCCGACTTGCTATTTGAGCGGATCGAAAAACCGGGTACGAAAAGAGATAAATACATCGACGCGGTAGTTAAGTGTCTCACTGACCTTGGGGGTTGCGTGGATGCTCAGAAAAACCTCAAGCAAGCGGTTATGACTAAAATGAATTGTTCGGAGGCCACGGCGCGTAGGGCGATTGAGGCGGCTCTCGAATTCAAGGCAGTCTTGATTGTGCCTGGGAACAAGAGTCCTGGGTATAAATTACCTGATTGAGTCAATGTGTCAACGTCATGTGGCGCGTCAGAGTCTATTGGCGCGAAAAATATACAAGAAAATCAGTTAGTTAATGGATGTGTCACAAATTACGCGTCAAAACAAAATAATTCTCTGTAACTTGGTGAAATTACTACAATAGTCAATGTGTCACACTTCCCTTTATAAGGGATGGAATTGTGACGCGAGCGTCGTCACAAGTTCCACTCTAACCATTATAAAGCGCCTTAGTGAAAGGAAATCATGGGATATTGAATCCCGTGAGCTTAAATAATATCCGTGAAATAAAATAGTTACAGATAAATGTGCCCAACTTGTGCCCAAAATAATCAGCTAATACCACGTAAAAGGCTCTATACCCTGGCCGAAGCCGGGGAATATTTAGGCCGGTCCGAGTGGGCTATGCGTGAATTAATCTGGGCGCGTAAGCTGCCGGTTGTCAAAACGGGCAAAAAGCAATGGATCGACCTGGAAGATTTGAACGCCTTCATTCAACAAAACAAAAACTTTGTTTAAGAGGAGCGACAACCCAAGTCGCATAAGGATAAGGGAAAGTCTGAAGAGGTGTCTTTGTTCAGCTCAGTGGGAGGATTTGGGTCATAATGGAAGTTATAGGTAAAAAATTACCGTTGAAAAAGCAAAAGGCGATAATTGCTCTCCTCGAGCATGGGCGAATTAAAGACGCAGCTATCACTGCGAATATCGGAGAGACAACCCTTTATAGATGGCTGCAAGATCCTCCATTCAAGCGCGCTTACCATACTGCAAAAAAGGAAGCGTACGGCCTTGCGATGGCTCGAATACAGCAGACTTGCAGTAAAGCCGTGGACACATTACTAACTATTTTGAGTGACGATGGCGCGCCGCCTAATAGCCGTGTTTCGGCCGCCCGGATCATTTTAGAATGGGCCACCAAGTCTGTTGAGCTTGAGGAAATAGAAGAACGTCTCGAGCGTTTAGAAAAAAACCTCAAAACTTCAAAATATAGGTGATCAAAATGAACGTTAAGAATCGACTCAAAAAACTCGAAGAACATACCAACTCGGATAAAATCATGGTTTATACTGCCATTCTACCTGAAGATGACCGAGAAGCGTGTTTGAGAAAACACGAAGAAGAAATTGAGCGATTTGTACATGAAGGATACTTCGTTTTTGCATATCTCCAAGATTTTAGCGGCAGAGGCTCTGTGGCTCCAGCAGCAAGAGAAGATGAGTAACCCTATATTGTTCTGCTTCACTGGAATTGGAGCAATTCAGTCGTTGATTTAGCGAGTCACTGACTCGAGTTTCAAGTATATGTATCCCGTGGGTGGCATTCTGCCGTTTCATTTTTCTCGCTTCTCTGGCTGATTCCAGTTTGTTGTCCCGCTCCATAAAAATCTGTTTGTCCCGGCCTTGGAGTTTCTCTTTGGGAGCAATATATCCGGGGCGCTGATTCAGCGCTTCCTGAATAACCAGTTTTCCTAGTCTGCCTTTTCGTAGCCGCTGTTCGCAAGTGATTCAGGTAGTTTCAAATGGATAGTTTGAGCTAGGAAACCTTTGACATATAGTCTAATGATAAGGTACAAGCAGTTCCACACTTAATTTCTACCTTCCTAGCCCGATTATAAAATAACGACCATTAAACATTTATGTCACCTGCATTTCCTTGTATAATACTTGCATAAAGTAAGCGCATATACATGTATACTAGACTCGAAGATGAATATTAATAATATCAATAACTTGTTGAAGTTTTGCATACTGGTGGCTGGGCATAACGATCCGAGCGAGCAGGAATTGGGGCCTATACACCTCGTCAAATACGTATATCTCGCTGATCTTCTTTATGCGGAAAGGCATGAAGGACAAACCTATACCGGGGTTGATTGGCGTTTTCACAATTATGGCCCTTGGTCCTTAGACGTCTTTAATCGCATAGAGCCAGTAATGGAGGAGATTGGCGCTACCAAAAAGATCATTGAGAGCCAGCGATATGAAAATGACATGATCCGATGGAAATTGAATGATGAAGATTTATTTGAGGAGTTGGATAACGAGTTGCCTGTAGACATGGCTTTGAGATTGACTGGTTTGATACGTAAATATGGGAGCTACACCTCAGATCTTTTACACCTTGTGTACACAACCGAGCCTATGCTTAGGGCGGCTCCTGGCGAAAGGCTTTCTTTTGAAGATTTGGAATATCCTTCAATTGAATTCCAGGAGTCAGCTTCAATTCCAAGAGAAGGCGCGCAAAGAAAAAAGCAGCCAGATAAAATTCGAAAAGAAAAGGTACAAGCCCTAAAAGAAAAAGTTAGGGAAAAGATTGCAGTAAGAAAAGAAAGAAAAAGGCTCGTTCCCGCGACGCCATCACCGCGCTATGACGAAATTTTTCAAAAAGGACAACGTTGGCTTGAAGAACTTGCTGGCGAAGAAATAAAAGAATGCTCAGGTGAAGTTTCTTTTTCAGACGAGATATGGAAATCACCAACGAGAAGAGAATCAGATGTATCCTGATGATTCGATCCAGAACTACGTTGAACCTTGGTGGATTGAGGATGACAGTAGAAAAGTAGAGCGGGGAAGATTATTAATAGCGTTTCTCCCTCACGTACATCAAATACCATACACTTTGATTCCTGAAGGAAGAAAATTACCCACAGATCACACTTCCGGCTTTTTCAGGATGGAAGCATTGCAAATAAAGAAACCACCGAAGTTGTCCGTTCTTCCGGTTGCGGCTATGCCCGCTTATGATAACGAAATATATTTGGTTTATAGGGCAAAAAGGCGGCCGGCAATCGTGATCAGCGAGGGAGGAGATTTTGTCCAGTCCTCAATGAGAACTGGCGGCGCAAAATGGCAAACTTCACCTACGCTTATAATTGCTCCAGCATACGGAACAACCCAGTCTGGAAAGCGAGGAGGCTGGAACCAAGAACTCGTCATGCGAATAAGACATTGCGAATATCCGCAATATATTTGGGATAATTTGCCAATTTCTGCGGATTCGGAAGAGTCAATTATAAGGCTAGATCATATACAGCCAATAGGAAACCATCCTGCCGCATTCGAAATTACAAAATATAAGCTAGATGAAGAAGCTCTTAAGGTTGTTGATGACTGGATGAGTTGGTTATTTACGGGATTAATTGATGAAGATGGAATTCTCCATGATATTCGTTTCGATCTGAGAAATTTGGAATGAGTACTTGGACGGTTCTTATTGTCTGACTTACATCGCTCCTCCGCTTTAAGAATGATATTTTTTCATAAAATTAGATTGGCCACTCTGGGATTGGGTTTTTCTTAAGTAAGTTCTCGACATACTCAGGATCGACCTGTTTGGCATAGGAAAGTAGCCCCATAATGTAATTCTTAAACCCCAAAACGGAATGAAAACCGCGTCTCTGTGCATGCCCTATTGGATCTTTTGCAGCGAAGTAAAGGTGGCATTCGAGTTTGCCTTTGAACGATTTTGGCAATCGTGCTTTTTCAGAATCTACGAGTAGGCCCAATACGATCTTTCTAGCTCCTGGTGGAATGATCTGCGCCTTCTGTAGGTTAGGCTGCAGACCGTATTTGGGCAATATAGAGTAGATTGTATGGATAATCTCAAGAGCTTTTTCACGAGTGAAAGCAGTAGAATCGGTTGAAAGCGTAATGTCATCCGCGTATCTGGTGAATGTAAGGTCAAGACACTTAACCGCTCCGGCTATTTCTAAATCGAGATCATAGACAATAATATTTGCCAGCTTTGGACTTGTAGGCGCTCCTTGCGGTAGATGGCCTATTCTATCGTCCTCATAATCTTTAATTGATGACGAATAATTGGATATCCATTTGGAACTTTCATATTTTCGTGAGTCCTTATGCAAAACCTTTGTACATAATCTAGCCATTTCAAAGGCTATTAGATGACCATATCCAATATTTGCGAAAACATGGTATGCTTGGATTTCTGATAAAGATTCAAAGAAATGCCGAAGATCTATTTTTATCAACCAAGTACATCCCAAATGCTGATTTGCGCATTCTAAGGCTGATTGGCCTTCGCCAAAGGCGTAACTATAAGGGCTCGATCGCACCTTCGATAATATAAACCTATCAATCCATTGCTGTGTTCTTCTTAAATTCTTAGATGGCGCATTTATATGCCTAATACCACCGCTGCGTTTCTTAATTTGAAAGCTACGATATGGAATAATTTTCCTGGTTACAACCTTGCGCAAGAAGCTATAGGGAACGTCCGTATGGAAGGCTAGATGTCCTAAGGTCAAAACCGCTGGAAAGCCAGCGTTTTGTAATTTGTGTGCTTGCTGAAGCGCAGCGTCAAAGATATTTTTTGGTATAGCCCTTCGGCTTCCCTCGCGGCGATATAAATTAGGAACCCAGCGAGCCATCTACTTCGATTCCTGTCCTCGCGCAGCGAGGATTATCATGCCGCGCCTCAAGGCACACGCAGAGAAAAGTGTGGCATGATAACCCTTGTGGTTAAGCGGCCGTTTTTGCCCAGAAATCCGGTACTCCAAATTTCCGCTGTGCGCCATCATAGCGCCCGTGGCAATTTAACTAGATGTACTCGCTGGATTCCTGAAAGTCAGAGGATAATAAAAAGAAGCTTTTATTTCAATATCGATTGTACTTATGCATTCATTTCTTCTAGCTGCGATCAGGACCCTCTTTCCCAGATCAGTGAGCCGTTTTTCCGTATCGATCCAACGATACATCATGCAACGGTTTACTTGCTGACGAATAATCGGCAAAGGTAGCTCCATGATGTCGCCGAGAACATACTCGTGGCGCCTACGTCCTGCAAGACATGATAAGATTGTGAGTAGCTGTCTTGATTCATCGCTGAGATTGCGAAAGAAAGAAGGTTTTGTAAGCTGGGTATGACCTAAAGCCATTAATATTCTTTCTTGGTAACGCTGTTTTTGATCAAGTCTTGAGGCATCAATGATTAATTCTGGTCGATCAGGAAAAAAGGCAGTCCATGAATTTTCTTTTGAGGCGTAGAGGACTGCGGGGTTAGTATTTGGGCACTTGTGAGCAAATACTATGCACGTAAAGGAGTCTTTATATCCTATTGGCAAATATGGTTTACTGGTATACTGCGCATAGGTTCTACAAACCTTTTCGATTTGCTCTTTTTGCTCTTTTCTCCATATAGCCCTGCCGATCCCTGTAGATTGCATGAGTAGAATATCTGAATAAAGGCGGCATTGCGATACACATTTTTCACCTATTAATGAAGCAGCATACGCACATGCAATGAAATTAATATATTTCAAAGAATGCCAACTCTTTATTGTCTCATTCCTATAAAGCCACTCGGCAAAAGACACCATACGCGTTCCACTTCCCATCATATCATCAATACACAAAATGTGCCGACAGCATGATTCTCTCATATCTAATATACTAGGATGGTCAAGGATACGTGGGTCCGAGTGGGCAATATCGCGGCAGAGATTTGAGAAGATGCCCTCACTACCAACTTCCTGACGGCCAACTACGCTTAATGGACGCATATTTATGCGCCGTCCCCAATAGTGTTCACCTGTGTTTTCTCGTGCAGCGAACAGCGCTATTGGTCCGTTTGCTTTATGCTTTAAAAAGTCCTTGATCAGGTCATATAAACCGACAATAAGCTTCTCATTAGAAACGTACAATACGCTATCGAGCAGAAGTCTTGCGGTTTCTCGATCTGATTCATCAAATTGAGTCAACCAGGTTTTACCTTGAGGGGTATTTGAAAGGTAGACACCTGTTGTAGAGGTATTATTATGTGCCATTAATAAATCCTAGTTAGATACTTTTCAAAGGGCATTTAAAACCTTGTAAGCCTTATAAACAGGCTGTGGAGTTTCAGATAAATCTATTAGAATTTGTCCTGTAGTCACCCCACCGAAGCATGTCCACATTTCGAATTTAGTAGTCAAATAGTGAATAATAGCAAGGGAGAATTTTCTTTTCAGTCTTTTGGCAACTCACTATGAGCTGAATATCGCTTTCTTACGTCGAGCGATATAGCTGACGTAAACCATAAGTCTTTCGATCCAATACAGGGCTTCTTCTTTACTGATATCTGAGATGTTGTGATTTCCGTGTCTGATATCGGGATATAGATCATGTAATCTGTTCCAAATACCGAGCCCATCTTTTATTATTAAGTCTGATCCCCACCGGCCGTCTTCTCTTAATGTTTTAATACTCTTACTAATATCCGAATTCCCCCCCATTTGATTTACCATAGCTTCCATTGCGGAAAGGCAATCCCGCAAGGCATCTTTCCGAGCTCGTGGGTTATCAGTGTTCTGTATCTGATATCTTGCTTGTTCAAGGTGTTCTTTTGCTTGAGTACATATATCCTTTACGTCGTTTTGAGCGCGGCTAATGATTTCATCCGAAGTATCAGGCTTTTGGTAAAGCTCCCAATAAAGTGCGACTCCCATGGGGGAAGATTGATAATGTGTCAGACGATAGCCAAAATCATATTCATCAAACATTTCGTTCAATTCTTCCAGCAAGCTTCTGGAGTCATGATGTTTTACAAGATCATAAACAAAGTCCATTAGCTTGTGCATTTTTTTCTGGCTTAATCTGTCCAAAAGCTGATCGAGATCACTCACAAGCCAGTCCCAGCCCCAATTCTGAGTGGGTTCACATGGGATACGCGAAGCTACATCATTACAGATAGATTTTAGTTGCTGTGGGTCTTCGGCTATGCGTAGGATAAGCCCTTTTAAAGCAGACACTATACCGGCCGGAACCTCATTGTAATAAAACTCACCATTCTGATATTTTTCGTAATCGGGGAAATCATCACGGAAAGACATTATAACGACCTCGTGGATAATACAATGCGCTTCGACTCTAGTATCTCGCATCAATCGGTCTCTGCTCGTATAAAGCATCCGGCTCTCACTGCTACCTTTTCCCTTAATATACTTAAACTTTACCGTTTTTGGCAATCAAGATGATTACTTCAAATTCAGAAGGCACAATACAACCCGCAAGATGGGGCAGTCCAATCTAATGGAACCGAAACCTCCATTTTTCCCTTTGAAATCCTTACTGTATATGCTATTTCCATAAGTCGGCTTACTCGCCCATTTCGGGCGGGTTGACGGCGCTGGAAGAAACTTCACTCCATTCCTGACTTTCAAAATAACCTGTTATTTTTCTTTAGCCTTGGTGGAACACTATGCGGCAGGTTGTCATTGAAAACCCTATTCTCAACTCACCCTTCGAAGAGCCGACACGGCACTTCAAGTTTGACGAAGACGGTATCACAAACGAAATAGTTAATAGCCGTCGCGTTAGTTCCTATTTCGTGCCCATCGCGCAAACTCGTAATAGAGGCAACAGGCAACTTACCATTAATAACGAATGGACCAGGGACCGCATTGAAGAAAACAAGGTCGTCAATCGCATTCGCCAGCGGGTCGCAATCTGGAGAAAAGGCGGTTATGTGGGAGTCACGCCCACCACGAGCAGGCTGCTGGAATACTGGACTAATCCCGACCGTGAGCGGAAGCTCTTTTTTTGTCAGATTGAAGCGCTAGAGACGGCCATCTACATTTTGGAAGTCGCCAAAAAATACGGCGACGCCTGGATTGAAAACGAGCTTCGTGACGCTAACAATCGGTCAAATCCCGGTTTGCCCAGAATGGCCTTGAAGATGGCGACCGGGACCGGCAAAACCGTAGTCATGGCGATGATAATCGCCTGGCACACCTTAAACAAGCTCGCCAGCCCGCAGGATGGGCGCTTCTCGGACACGTTCCTCATTATAGCGCCGGGTATCACCATACGGGACCGGCTCCGCGTATTGCTCCCCAACGATCCCGACAACTACTATCGTCAGCGCGATATTCTGCCAGGCTATCTGCTGGAAAAGCTGTCACAAGCCAAGATTCTGATTACTAACTTTCACGCCTTTAAACATCGGGAGAAGGTTTCAGCAGGAAAACTCACTAAGGCAATTCTAGCCGAAGGGGAAAACGGGATTTTTACCGAAACGCCGGATCAAATGGTGAGGCGTGTCTGCCGCGAGCTTGGAAACAAAAAGAAAATTATCGTCATTAATGATGAAGCTCACCATTGCTACCGGCGAAAACCGGATGGCGAAACGGTCAAGCTCACGGGCGATGACCGCAAGGAAGCCGAAAAGCGCGAAGAACAGGCGCGTGTCTGGATATCCGGTATTGAAGCGGTTATGCGCAAAATCGGCGTGAAAGCTATCTATGACCTGTCGGCTACACCGTTTTTCTTGCGCGGTTCGGGTTATCCCGACGGCATACTTTTTCCCTGGGTTGTTTCGGATTTTGCGCTCATCGACGCTATCGAATCGGGTATTGTAAAAGTCCCCCGAGTGCCCGTGGCCGATGACTCCATGCGGGGAGAACAACCCACCTATCGAGACCTATGGATTCGCATTCGCGAAGACCTACCGAAAAAAGGGCGAGGCAAGCAGAAACTCGCGGGTGAGCCCAAGCTTCCAGCCGAACTCGAAGGCGCGATCCATAGCCTTTACGGCAACTATGAGAAATACTATCGGCTGTGGGACCAGAATGAAGAAGCCCGCGCCAAGGGTGTCACACCCCCGGTTTTCATCGTGGTTTGCAATAACACCAACGTATCAAAACTTGTTTTCGACTATATCTCGGGTTGGGAGAAGGAATTGACGGACGGCTCAACGGTCGTTGTCCCCGGCAAGCTTCCCATTTTCAGCAATGAGCTTAATGGCGCATGGAGCGCGCGGCCTAACTCCATTCTTGTAGACAGTGAACAGCTCGAATCGGGCGAGGCCATGAGTTCCGAATTCAAGAAGATAGCCGCTCATGAAATTGACGAGTTTAAAGCCGAATATCGAACTCGTTTCCCCGGCCGTGACACGGATAGCCTTACCGATGAGGATTTACTCCGTGAGGTCATGAACACCGTGGGCAAGGCCGGAAAGCTCGGCGAAAACGTCAAATGCGTAGTAAGCGTTTCCATGCTTACGGAAGGATGGGACGCGAACACGGTTACACATATACTCGGTGTGCGCGCTTTTGGCACGCAGCTTCTTTGCGAGCAGGTTGTGGGGCGCGCCCTTCGGCGCATGAGTTACGCCACGGAGCCGCAGAAGCTCATTAACGAAGGAAAGACTATCGAGTTTCAGGGATTTTCGCCGGAATACGCGGAAGTCTACGGTGTGCCTTTTTCCTTTATCCCGTGCAGTGGTTCGATGAGTGAACCCAAGCCCGGCCCCCTTCCGACTCGTGTTCGGGCGCTGGAAGAACGCGCCGAGTGTGAAATACGTTTTCCGCGATTGGTCGGCTACCGCTACGAAGTCAACGACGGAAAACTTCAAGCGCGTTTCACGGATGAATCAAAGCTTGTTCTCAGCACGGCCGATATTCCTACCAAGACCGAGCTTGACCCGATTGTAGGAGAGAAAAGCGTCCATACCCTGGATGAGCTTTGCGGCCGTCGCCTGAACGAAGTCGCCTTTGTGGTCGCCCGGCGGACGCTGGAGAAATATTTTCAGGACGATGACGGCGGCCTGAAGCCGTGGCTTTTTCCGCAGGTTCTCGGAATTACAAAGGAATGGTTGGGCAAGTGTGTAGTCTGCAAGGATAACACGTTCCCGCAATTGCTTCTTTTGGCTGAGTTCTCCCATGACGCGGCCGACCGTGTTTATAACTCCATTGTCGCTTCAAATGACGGCTCCACGCTCTTAAAGCCGATTCTGCGCCCGTATGACACACTAGGAACGACCAGCTATGTGGATTTTGACACGACGCGGCCGGTATACACCACGCGAGATGATAAGTGCCATGTATCGCACGTGGTCGCCGATACGGGCTCATGGGAACAGAAACTCGCGCAGACATTGGAAGATATGGAAGAAGTGAAGCGGTATGTAAAGAATCACAATCTTGGGTTTACCATACCCTACACGCTCAACGGTGAAGAAAAAAATTACGTACCCGATTTCATCGCCTGTTTGGATGACGGTTACGGGGCCGAAAACCTGCTAAACCTCATTATTGAAGTCACCGGAGAGAAAAAGAAGGACAAAGCCGCCAAGGTAGCCACGGCAAAAACGCTCTGGATTCCGGCCGTCAATAATCATGGCGGGTTCGGCAGATGGGCTTTTATGGAAATTATGGACCCGTGGGACGCGCGGAACCTTATCCGAGCGGAACTGAAAACCAGCGCTCAAGTGACGGAAAGCTAGTATGCCCAGACAACGGAAAACAAAAGCCAGCGGGAATATACCTCTCGAATCGATCCGGCATAGGGACAGGCGCAAAAACATCCCTACGGAAGAGCTTCGTGATTTTGTGGCCGAAGACGAGCGCGATCCCAAGACCATGCTTTATCCCCGTGACCCGTCGCTTGACCCGCAATTGGTATGGAAGGGGAAGGACGAGCAGGATCAGAAGGACCTGGCCATTCCTATAGCGCCGGTTTACATTCAGGAGAAAATTCACCCGCAGGCGCTTATAGAAAACCTTCGTGATACCGCAGGCGGGGGAAAGGACGAACCCGAAGAGCAATTATTCCTTGATTTTAACGGCGCGGACTTGGACACCTTTGAGAAAAAAGTCGATTTCTATCAACACGACCAGCGCTGGACGAACCGTATGATTCTGGGCGACTCCCTGCTGGTTATGACAAGCTTGGCCGAAAAAGAGGGCCTGAAGGGCAAGGTTCAGACGATCTACATTGACCCGCCCTATGGGATCAAGTTCGGCTCTAACTGGCAAGTGAGCACGCGCAAGCGTGACGTGAAAGATGGCAAGGCCGAAGACGCGACACGACAGCCCGAACAAATTCGCGCCTTCCGTGATACCTGGAAACTTGGAATCCATTCTTATCTGGCGTACCTCAGAGACCGACTTATGATCGCCAGAGAGCTCTTGACGGAAACCGGAAGCATTTTCGTGCAGATCGGGGATGAGAACGTACACCTCGTGCGTTGTATTTTAGACGAGGTGTTTGGGAGTGAAAATTTTGTTTCTCTCGTTACTTTTGCGACTACAAGCGGTTTCGAATCCAAAGAGCTAGCCCGTGCTGGCGATTACCTTCTATGGTACGGAAGGAATCGTGCTAATGGCATTAAATTTCGTTTGCTCTACGAGGAGCAACCTAAGAAGCCAGGGGAAGGTCTTTATCGTTGGCTTAGTTTGCCTGACGGGAGCAAGCGTGCCATGAGATCAGCTGAGATTAAAGGCAAGGAGCCACTTCCTTCAGGAGCTAATCTTTACAGTCCCGATAATCTACTTTCACAGGGTGCCGCTTCGAATAACCAAAAATTTCATTATCTCGGCAATGACTACTTGCCTGGATCAAACTCACATTGGAAGGCGCAGTTTCCTGAAGGCATGAATAGACTTGCGATCGCTGGGAGAATTCACGTCTCAAGGAAAAGTTTACGTTATGTGAGATTAGCAGACGATTTCCCCTGGAAAGCTCGAAATAACGTCTGGACTGACACACTTACTGGACAGTTCACGGAAGAAAAACGGTTCGTTGTGCAGACGAACACGAAGATAGTAGAACGTTGCCTCCTCATGACCACCGATCCCGGCGATTTGGTTCTTGATCCCACGTGCGGCAGTGGGACTACCGCATATGTGGCCGAGCAGTGGGGGCGTCGCTGGATTACCATCGACACCAGCCGGGTAGCCTTGGCTTTGGCCCGCACACGGCTCATGGGGGCCAAATACCCGTACTACCTGCTGGCCGATTCACAAGAGGGGCTTAAAAAAGAGGCTGAAATCACCGGCAAGGTAGCCCCGCCGTACAAGACCGAAGGGGACATCAAAAAGGGGTTTGTGTATAAACGTGTACCTCATATCACGTTAAAGTCCATCGCCAACAATCCCGACATTCGCGAGGGGATGAGCCGGAAAGAAATTGACATTGCCATAGCGCGCCACGCCGACACTGAGACCCTGTACGACCAGCCATACGAGGACACGAAAACGGTACGGGTAACCGGCCCCTTTACCGTGGAAAGCCTTTCGCCGCACCGGGTGCTTTCTACCGATGAAGAGCAGCCCGAAACTCAGAAAAACGGTCAGCGTGAAGCTACGGACTTCGCAACCATGATTATTGAAAATTTGCGCGCGGCGGGTGTGCAAAACACGAAGAAGAATGAACGGCTCAAATTTGATCTTTTGGAGCCTTATGAGGGGGGCGTCTGGCTCCACGCGACCGGTCAGTTCACCGACTCGGACGGCAAGGAAAAGCGGGTTGCGGTTTCCATCGGTCCCGAACATGGCACTGTCGGCCCTCTGCATGTCAAGGAAGCCGCAAAAGAAGCGGTGCAAGGTATCGGGCACGACCTGCTGATAGTGTGTGGTTTCGCCTTTGACCCGCATGTCTCGGAAGAAGCCATGCGATACGGAAAACTCACGGTGCTTCCGACCAGGATGAACCCCGACTTGGCTATGGGAGACGAACTGCTTAAAAAGACCGGCGCGGGTAACCTGTTCATGATTTTCGGCGAGCCGGACCTTGAAATTACAAAGCAGAAAGACGGCAAGATCGTAGCCGAACTAAAGGGCGTGGATGTGTACGACCCGACCACGGGCGAGATTCGTTCTTCATCAACTGACGATATCGCCTGTTGGTTCATTGACACCAACTATAACGGCGAGAGCTTTTTTGTACGCCATGCCTATTTCACCGGCGCTGACCAGCCGTACGAAAAGCTTAAACGAGCCCTACGAGCAGAAATTGATGAAGACGCCTGGGCAAGCCTGTATAGTACGGTAAGCCGCCCCTTTACCCCGCCCGAGACAGGCAAAATCGCCGTGAAAGTCATTAATCATTATGGGGATGAGGTTCTGAAGGTGTTTGGGGTGTGAGGGGGGGGAGAGGAGTGATACTGGAGAACTGCTATATGCATGAGGAGTTATCCAAGAATCATCAGGGGAGAGCGCCCCGAATCAGCCAAATATAGTGAGTTACCCACTTGCCTCCAGCGATTTCTGGGGCGCTCTCTTTTTAAATAACCGTGGAGAAATTGAGATTTGAAATGGTATGGGCAAAAAAAACCTCCAGGTCGCAACCTGGAGGGGTTCAGTGAGTTCCGAAGAGCCCAACTGGGGATGATCAACTTTATGTAATACATTATCGTCATTTTTTAAAAAAATTCAAGCGAAAAGAATAAGACCTTCCTCCAAGGAACGTGATGAATAGGACTGCATTTTTAATTGACGGGTTTAATCTGTATCATTCCGTGAGAGACGCGAGCCGAGACTTAAATGGGTCTAGTACTAAATGGCTGAATATTTATTCATTGTGCAGTTCATATCTTTTTAAAATCGGAAAAGGGGCGAATATCAGCGGAGTATACTATTTCTCTGCTCTAGCTAAACACCTAGAGTCTACAAATCCTGATGTGACAAAGCGCCACGCTGCATATCTGGAGTGTCTTGAGGCGAGCGGTGTTACTATTCAGCTATCTGAATTCAAAAGGAAAGAGATTAATTTTTTTGCCAATAAAGAAAATCTCAAATTATCCGGAACCGTGATCAGATATGAAGAAAAGGAGACGGACGTTGCGGTCGCCATAAAACTCTTGGAATTATTCTTTGTGGATGAGTGTGATACAGCCGTTATTCTTTCGGGGGATACGGATATTCGACCGGCGGTTGAAACAGCGTTGAAACTTTTCCCTAAAAAGCAGGTGTGGTTCGCCTTTCCCTACCGCAGGAAAAATAAGGATTTGGTAAAATTAGTGGGAAAAAATAAGTCGTTCAGGATAAAAAAAGAAGCTTACGTTCGTCATTTGCTTCCAGATCCTTATGTTCTTCCAAATGGAAAGCAAGTTTATAAGCCAGATAGTTGGTAGCCTTGATCGCTGAATAATTTTGAGTCTAGCTCGAAGGGGTATGAGAAGAGCAACAAGAGGTAGTCTATAAATGGAATCGACCATCCAAGTTGCGATAATCGGCGCAGTAGCTATCGTGATATCTGCTATAGTATCTGCTTTCTTTTCGCTATATAGCATTAGAAAGACAACCGAAGCCACTAAGGATATAGAATTGCTTAAACATTCAATTGAAAAAAGAAACGAAAGGGAAACTCTGGAACTCAATGAACTACTTAATGCATTGAATGGTCTAAAAGAAGGGTCTGAGTCTATTCAAAAAGTTAAAGATGAAATACAGCTTTTACTTTCTTCCCGTCACGAAACACTCTTATGTCAAGATTTTTTAAATAGATTTAAGATCGCGAGAGAAAATCTCGTACAAACTTTTCAAAAAAATCAAGCATATTTGCAAGGTCATGACTATAAGTCGGTTCATCTGTCAAAAAATTTATCGTTTAATCTTGAGGCGATTATAGAAGAAGCACTAAATAATCATGAATATGTACCAAATATTGGTGGAGAATTTAAAGATAAGCTACTGGATTATCGTTTACAGCTTACAGATTTTCAGAATTATATAAGAGAAAGTAGGACTACGAAATTAATAAGTCATACTCTTGCTAGCAATTAATATGCTTATGAAACAAAATAAATCTATAATAATTGGACTTTGGATAGATGACGAACCATCTAGCAGTGAAATTGTCTGTATGCTGTTGGAGGAGAAATTCAGTATTAAAGTAGAATTTGCTCAGACAATAGAGACCGCCATACATAAATTAAAACAAAAAAGATATGATTTTATTATACTAGATATGTTAATTCCATTTTTAATTTCAGATAGTGAGAAAAGAATACAGTTTGGCGGTGAATATTTTTTAAAGAAGATTCTCAGATCAGAAATACTTGAAGATACCAGAAATCCTATTCTTCTAAATATTCCAATCATAGTAACAACGGCTGTTTCAAGGGAGCATTTGGGAAAATATATAGATAATACTAAAATATTCTATGTAAGCAAGCTAGCTTTAGCCAGCGAAATGGTTAGGGTAATACGTACTGTTACAATGAAAACTATTGATGACGCTGAAGTCGTATAATCAGGAACAAAAAATCTCTATTTTAAAACATGTGGTTTTTGGCCGTTTGTCCCCCCCCCAAAAAATGCCAGATTCTAGTGTAACTCTTCCAAGAAGGGCAAGGGATTTTTTAGAAGAATGGTTCCGCAACTCGGTCAGAGCCATTGAAATATTTAGGAATATAAATCATATTAGAGCAGATGAAAAACTTTTAGAAAAGCTAAAAAGAATATTCCTAATCCTGGCGCCGCAAGTTCGAATCTTGTCGGGAGTCACCAATAGAAAGTACCTCATGGCCTTTTTCATTCGAATACCCAAATCAAAAACCTGAATTTATTCTACTTATGTACTTATTTACTCATTGACTTATTGCTTCGTTTTGGGTATTCTTTATCTACAAGTTATGGAAGGCTGGAGGACATCGTGAAAAAGACTGTGACCACGAGGGCGCTGCATCAGCGTATTAACCGGAAGCTTGAGAAAAAAGACCAAAAGCTTTTCAAGTCCCGAACTCAACAAGATGTGTCAGACTTGGGCGATTATTACCTTATTGATGTAAGTTCAAATGCCATAGTGGGAAATCATATTGACCTTGAAAGCCTAGGCCGCGAACTTGGAGCGCTTGAGGAATATGAGGCGCTCGGCAAAAAATAGTCCACACGAGGAGCTACGGCATGGGATCAATTTATCTACGCGGCAAGACCTACTGGCTAAAGTATTATCACAATGGCAAGCCTATACGGGAAAGTGCAAAGACCGATAAGAAGACCGTCGCCAAGCGACTTCTAGAACAGCGCGAGGGCGAAATATCGCAAGGCAAGATTCCTGGTGTCTATTTCGATAAGGTGACGTTTGATGAACTGGCCGAGGATATGCTCACCGATTATCGCATCAACGGCAAGAAAAGCCTTGTGCGGGCCGAACGGAGCGTCAACCATTTAAAGAGGGCCTTCGGTGGCAGGAAAGCAACACAGATAAGCACGCCAGCCATTAAGCGATATATCCAAATGCGGCTTGGCGAGGGGGCCGCAAACGCTTCCATCAATCGCGAACTGGCCGCATTAAAGCGCATGCTCAACATGGGAGCCAAGGCCACACCCCCGAAGGTTGACCGCGCGCCGCATATCCCCATGCTCAAGGAAAACAACATCCGCAAGGGATTCTTTGAACACGATGAGTTTATAGTATTTAGAAAGCAATTACCGGATCACCTGAAGGGTTTTGTGACCTTCGCCTATAAGACCGGCTGGAGGGTGTCCGAAATAACGAATTTGACCTGGAATCAGATTGACCTGAAACAAGGTATAGCGCGCCTTGAGTCGGGAGAAACCAAAAACGATGAGGCGCGGACGGTCTATCTTGACGATGAACTGAAAGAGGTCATGCGCGAGCAGTTCATTAACCGGCATTTGGGTTGCTCGTATGTCTTCCATCGGGCGGGGTCTCAAATACGCGACTTTCGCGGCTCATGGAATAAGGCTTGTGAAGACGCCAGATTGGGAAAAAGGCTGTTTCACGATTTCCGGCGCACAGCAATTAGGAACATGGTTCGTGCGGGCATACCGGAACGGGTAGCCATGATGATATCCGGCCACAAGACCCGCGCGGTTTTCGAGCGCTACAACATTGTCAATGACAACGATTTAAAGCAAGCCGCAGAGCGCCAGCAATCCTACCTAAACTCCCTCACGGGCACAAATCAGGGCACAATCGAATGATTCGGGCACAAAAAAAGAGCTTCGCAAAACTAGCTAAGCCCTTGATTTTGCTGGTGCCTGGGGCGGGAATCGAACCCGCACGAGAACTAAGTCTCAAGGGATTTTAAGTCCCTTGCGTCTACCTATTCCGCCACCCAGGCAAAGAGAATTGCTACCGTGAATTTGAGGCGGTCATGCCGTGTTGATTGGCCGCCGGACGCCAGCAGTATAATCAGCAGATACTACTCTAAGTTATAGTTGGTTTCAAGAACGAATGAACCCCCGACCCGCCGCGGGCGCTATGCGGCGGGTGGAAGACACGTACGCGGAAAAAACATCGGGAAGCCGGGGCCGGGTTATCCTGCGGAGTGTACGTTTCGCGCCCCACAATGAATTCCCTTCCGCGAGAAAATCCGTTCTTCAAAAAGCCGTTCGCCTAATGTTTTCGCGCCGGATCTATTTTCTCATTTTTTAGCAGGCGTTGCTTGGCGGCTTCATACTCTTCGTCGGAGAGCACGCCTTCTTGCTTGAGACGATGCAGGGCTTCGAGTTCGCTGCTGAGGGAATAACCGAGGTCGATGACGTCGGGCGCGTGGGTTCCGTTTTTGTGATCGACCATATCCGGAGCGGGCAGCGCCTTGGTCGCTCCTCCCTCCCAACCCAGAGCGGTTTTGTCGATTCCGTTTCCGCCGCTGTAGGTGACGTTCATGAGGCCGCCCAGGATCGAAATCTGCACGCTCTGGCCTTCTGCGGCCGCGGACCGGACCGCCTCCATGAATTCGGTCGACTCATCAAGAATCTTTTTCTTAAAGCGCTTCCGATACCGATACAGAAGAAAAACGCCCAGGGCCGCCAGAAAGACGCCCCCGCTGAAAATATAAACACGATAGTCGAATACGGCTCGAATGAAGAGAACCACGAAGACCAGAATCAGGGGGATGCTGATCAAGGCGAGCATGAGCCCGTAATACATGGTAAAGCTGGAAGCCAGCCCCATGCGGTCTTCGGGTTGAGTCATTTCCTGTTGTCGCTTTTTCTTGAACATAATCTATTATAAACCAAAATATTGTGACGCTTAAGCGCTCTTTTACCGGTAAGCCGGCAACTATCGGCGCAGGGACAAGCGGTGGATATCACGTTCGTCGGACCAGGGTGACCGGACCTCGGACTATACGAACCGCTCATGTTTCTGTCAAGCTGAGGGCGACCGTCGCCTTTAGTAGAGAATCGGCCGCGCTCCTCGTTTTCTTTACCCTGACGTGTTATAAAGACGACTGATTTCGCTCCATTTTCAAGCTGCGGAAAAACGTTGATTTCATGCTCGAGTGAAAGGATGGCGCACATGACCAACCGGATTATCAATCCCAAAGATGGAACCACCCTGCTGCTTATTCCCGAGGGCGCCTTTACCATGGGCTCCGAACTGTTCGATGAACGGCCTCAACATCAACATATCCTTCCGGACTATTACTTGTCCGTCTACCCGGTGACCAATGCGCAGTACGCGCTTTTTGTCCAGGAAAGCGGGTACCGGGGATCGGACGAATGGCTGGAATACGCGGGCCCTGGAAAGGAACGGCGTCCGGTGGTGAAGGTGAGCTGGTTTGACGCGCAGGCCTATTGTCACTGGGCCGGATTGAGGCTGCCCACCGAGCCGGAATGGGAGAAGGGCGCGCGAGGAACCGACGGCCGGGAATACCCCTGGGGAAACGATTGGGACGGCGCGCTGTGTCAAAACAGTGTTGACGGTGAACAAGACGGTTTGTGCGACGTTGAGTCGTTCGAAGCCGGAGAAAGCCCCTTCGCTCTGCGCCAGATGGCGGGCAACTGCTGGGAGTGGTGCGCAAATATCTATAAGGAAGATTTGTATCAGCCGTTCGGCCAGGGAGATTTCATCGTTCCCCTGGAAGGCGATCAGGGCGTGCTGAGAGGCGGCGGCTGGGAGGATGTGGACGAGTTTTTCTACCGGTGCTCCACCAGACTGTCGAACGCGCGAACGTTGCGCCATTATCAGGCCGGTTTTCGCCCCGCCAGAAGCGCATAAACGAGAGTGTGGCGTGTGTGATATGAGGAAACCTTTTTTGCAAAAAGGTTTCCTCAAACTCCTTCCCAAAACTTCTCAGTTGCTTGCCCGCGGCAATCGAGGAAGCAGATGTTCAAGATCGCCGCAATCATGTTGACGTTCCCGCTTCCAGCGGGAGCGAGAGCATAGGTTTTTGGGGGGGCGTGGGGGGACCTTTTTTCGAAAGCGGCTATTGCTCTTACTCCGAAATAGTGTTAACCGCTTGCGCGATAAGGTCAATCCGGCCTGGTCTCGGTTGCCTGCCGTCTCATCCATGCGCCTCAGCAACCGGCTGTCATTTCGAGCGCAGCGAGAAATCTCTAAAGGGGGCGCGGGGGCAGAAATGCCTCCGCTGTAATTATCAACCCTCATCCCGACCTTCTCCCAGAGGGAGAAGGAGGCCATGTACTCCTTTTCGGAGCTAACGACATAACCACATTTTCAAAAAGGTCCCAGCTACCTTCAACCTTCAGGAAGGCTGATGATTATTTTCAAACCCTGATCCGTGTTTTCGGCTCCGGACGTCCCCCCATGCTTTTCCGCGATTCGCCGGGCGATGGCCAGCCCCAGACCGGAGCCTTTGTTCCGCGTCAGGTCTAACCGGTAGAAAGGCTCGAAGATTCCGGTCAGTTCGTCATTGGAAAGTTCGCGGCAGGTATTGGTTACGGCGACGATAGTCCGGGCTTCCCGCCGGGACGCGTCCAGAATGATCCGGCCGGTTTCCTCGGTATATTTGACCGCGTTGTCGAGGATATTGGAGAGCGCGGTTCTCAGCGCGGCTTTATCCGCGTGGACGACGAACAGGGGCGGTATGTTATTCCGGATATCCAGTTTTTTGAGTTCAGCCGCTGTTCCGAAGCGGCTCGCCAGATCGTCGGTTATTTCGCTGAGATCGATTTCCTGGATGTCCATGCTGGCGTTGTGAAAGTCAAGTTTGGATAAATCCAGGATTTTGCCAATGAGCGTGTCCAGCTCTTCGATGTCTTCCCTGATATCATCCAACTCGCCAAGCGTAAGCCCGTCGCCGGAACGGCTCAGCTTTTCCCTGATAAGCTCTTCCGCGATCCGGATTCTGGCCAGCGGGCTCCGCAGTTCATGGGATACGTTTGCGGTCAGTTCACGGTGCCCCTGGATCATCTTTTCGATCTTGTCGGCCATGATGTTGAACGATCTGGCCAGATCGCCGATTTCGTCCTTGCTTTTCACGGCCGCCCGGGAAGACAGGTCGCCTTCCGCCAGCTCCAGCGCGGACTGCTTAAGGCGTTTGAGCGGATTGGTGATGAACCTGGAGACGGGTATGATCAGCACGGCGATTACCGCTCCGATGATTATGAGCCCGAGCGCGAACGCGCCCTCCGGGGGACGTTCCTTTTGCGGCCGGTAGTAAAGGATATTCAGCTTTCCGGCTCCGCCGGGACCCAAGTCCAAAGGCGCGATGGCCCAGACTTGCCGTTGTTTGCCGTCACGCCTTCGATACAGGTCGACGTCGTCCACTCGTAAAGCGTGGCTCCCGGTAAAGTCTTCATCAAAAGAAGGCGGAGGGCCGGAAAAAGATTGCGCCACCGGCTTCCCGTCCGGTCCGTCGATCCAGACACGGGCGTCATAAATCCTCGCCAGATCGGAAACAAACGCCTGCAAGCCGTCGGATGAGTGTAAATCGAGTCGGCTTGGGGCCTTGATTCTATCTTCTATGAGTTCCCGGGCGGTTTGTGTTTTGGATAGGGTATAGCGTTCCACGCGTGAACGAAAGGCGATGACGAAGAACGAAAAAATGAGCGCCTCCGTCACCATGAGGATGATGATGAACGATATGAATATTTTAAGGTACAGCTTTCCGATTCTCATGACTCGTCCACAAACATGTACCCGACGCCCCAGATGGTTTTGATAACATTTTCGCACGAAGGGAAGACTTTCAGTTTTGCGCGCAGCTTGCTGATGTGAACGTCGACGCTGCGGTCGAAAGCGATAAAATCTCTCCCCCGCGCTTGATTCATGAGCTGGTCGCGGCTCATGACGCTGTTGGGCCGGCTCATCAAGGCTTCCAGCAGATTGAATTCAGTGGCGGACAGTTCGAGTTCCTGTTCATCGATGTACAATGCCCGCCTGGCTCTGTTCAGCGTCAGGTTTCCCGCCTGAAGAATATCCGGTTCCTCACGGATAGCGCTTTCCTGCGCTGAAGGCCACGCTCGGCGCAATACCGCTTTTACACGGGCCAGCAGTTCCCGGGGATTGAACGGTTTGGGCAGATAGTCGTCCGCTCCCAATTCCAGCCCCACGATACGGTCCGCCTCCTCGCCCTTGGCGGTCAGCATGATCACCGGAAGCGCGTGTTCGGACCGTATTTCGCTCAACACCTGCAAGCCATCCTTGTGAGGCATCATCACGTCGAGAATAATGATATCCGGAACCTCGCGGCGCAGCGTCTCCATCGCGGCCAGGCCGTCCGGAGCGGTCAGCACATTATAGCCGTAGCCTTCCAGATATTCGGTCAGCAGCTTGCGAAGTTTTGCGTCGTCGTCGACCAGGAGTATTTTCTCTTCCATTCCGATGTACCATCCCCTTATGGCCGAATATACCAGACTCCGCAGCTCGCCGGACAAATTTTACACTTTCTTTACACTTTTAGGCTTGCCGAACAAACTTATTTTACACTCGCGCATTACCATGGGGGCAAAAGCTGAGAACAGAAAGGCGCGTGAGGCGCCGCCCTAACAAGGAGGATTATCATGAAGCGAAAAGTAACAGGTGTGGTGATCGTCGCGGTAGCGTTGCTGATGGTTTTTGCCGCCGGGTGCCGAAAGCCGTGGATGGGAGACGGCCAGTTTGTGGACATTTTTATGGGTCGCCTCGATGAGCGGGTGGAAACCCTGAACCTCACGGACGCGCAGAAAACGCAGTACGAAGAGCTTAAACTCAAACTAAGGACGAATCTCGAAGAATTCGGGCAGGACCGGCTGGTTTTCAAGGACGCCATGAAGACCGAGTTGTCCAAGGAAAATCCGGACATGACCATGGTCGCGGATAACCTGAAACAAGGCATAAGCGATATGGCCGAATTCGCCACGGGAAACGTGGATCTGTTTATGGAATTCTATCAAACGCTGGATGCGACCCAACAGGCGCAGGTCGTGGATGTTATTCAGGAGAAGATGGCGCGCCATGAGGAACGGATGACCAAATACAAACAAAAACGCGTTTCCGAATAAGCGCGCCGGGCGCCGGTTAAACCAAGACTCGTTTTAATCGATTGACCGGGAAGGGCGGAGGCCGCACGCGCCGCCCTTCAATCCGCCTTTAAAAGGCATTCAAAAAAAGGGAGAGAGACATGAGCGGTATTGATCGGAGGCGTTTCCTGGCCAACAGCGCCAAAATGGCGGCAGGCGCTCTGGCGCTGGGCGTCTCCACGCCCGGCATGAGGGACTGCCTTGCGGCTGATATAGAGTTTACCGAAACGGAATGCGGCGTGGACGGGAAACCCAAGGACAGGATTCTGGTGGCGTACGCCAGCCAATGCGGTTCCACCGGCGGTGTGGCCGAGGCTATCGGCAAGGAGCTTTGCGCCCGGGGCGCCGAAGTCGATGTGCGTCTGGCCGATAATGTGAGCGACACTTCGGGCTATGGCGCGGTGGTTGTGGGCAGCGCCATACACGGCGACAAATGGCTGCGCAAGGGGATGGAATTTATCGACCGGCACAGGAACGATCTGAGCAACAAACCCGTGGCCTATTTTCTGACCTGCCTCACGCTCTGTTATCCTTCCGAAGAGAGCATAACCAGGGCCAGAGCATTTCTCGATCCCGTGTATGAGCTTGCGCCTGAAATCAAGCCGGTGGGGACAGGGCTTTTCGCCGGGAAGCTCGATTACTCGAAATTATCCTGGGCGGTGGGCATGGTCATGAGGAACAAAATGAAGAAAAAAGGTATAAGAGAAGGCGACTACCGTGATTTTGCCGCCATACGCGACTGGTCCGGGACCATCCACGGGCCGCTCACCGCTTCCCTGCAGAGCCGCGAAAAGTTTCTTTTGGGATAAAAGGCATGGCCGTGCTATCTATACCGCCACACCCGTTTTTTTGAAGGAGGAGCCCCATGAACAGTCGGAAAATTTCTCGCCGTTTTTTTCTATCAGCTACTGCCATGGCCGGTTTTGTCACGGCGTTTGACTGGGGCGGGGTCAACGCGCTTGCGGCTCGGATAAAACCGAAAAAGGATTACCCCGTGGCTGTCATCGGGGCCGGGCTGGGAGGTCTGTGTTGCGGAGCGCTTCTGGCCAAACAAGGCTTTCCGGTCACGGTTGTTGAACAACACGACGTCCCCGGCGGGTACGCGTCTACCTTTGACCGCGCCGGGGGCGCGTTTACGTTTGACGTGTCATTGCACCGGACATCAATAGATAACGACACCCTGCGGCTTTTCAAAGAGCTGGACGTTCTGGACAAAATCGAACTGGTCAAGATATCCGACGCCACCCGCATAATCAGGCCTGCGCATGAAACTGAAATCCGCTCGAACCGGCAATGGATGGAGAATTACCTTTGCGAACAATTTCCTCACGAACAAAAAGGCGTCAGGGACTATTTCGCGGAGGCGCGAGGTGTGGCGGCTGAGTTGCAAGCGCTCGAGACGGACAAAAGCCGGCGGGATTTCCCCTCCCGGTATCCCAGGTTATGGAACCTGAGGGATAAAACTCTGGCGGCTTTTGTAGGCGCCTATGTCAAGGACCCAGCCATACAAGAGTTTCTCACCATCGGGTGGGGATCGTACGGCCTGCCGCCGTCCGAACTGGCCGCGTTTTATTACCTGGTGGCGACCATGACGGGCAAGGATGAGCCCTGTTACATAAAAAGACGCTCGCAGGATTTGAGTGACGCGCTGGCTGAAACCATCGAAGCCCACGGCGGCCGCATGCTCTATGGAACTACGGTGGAAAAAATCATGATGAAGGATAACGCCGTATCCGGAGTCGTGACCAAAGATGAAAAACATGCGCCGGCCAAAATCATCGTGAGCAACGGCAGCGCCGTAACCACCCTGCGGAAAATGCTGCCTCCCAACACTTTGCCGACGGACTACAGTGGCAGAATAAGCGGCTTTCGGCCCAGTATATCAACGTTTATTGTATGGCTCGGGCTAAACCGGGACATTCGTTCGACCATAAAAGACAGCCATATTACCGTCTCCTCCGGCGGAGGCGCTGAAGCCCACTACCGGCATTGCCTTGAGGGCGCCGTTGAACAATTGCCGGTCAGCGTGGTCATATACGATAATTATTATGAAGGCTACTCAAAACCGGGCTCGTCCACGATTACTTTAACCACCCTCAGCGGCTATGAGCCCTGGCGGCGTTTTGAGTCCGATTACAAGGCGGGCCGTAAGGAAGCCTACCATAAGGAAAAGGAACGATGGGCCGGCGCCCTTCTGCAAAAGGTCGAAGAAAAGGCCATACCCGGTCTTACTTCCATGATTGAGGTCAAAGAGGCGGCGACCCCGCTCACTAATTGGCGCTTTACCCGGAATACGCAAGGCGCGGTCTATGGATTTGAGCAATCCGTGGATAATTCCTTTATGAATCGCATAAAAAATAGAACCCCGGTCAAAGGGCTCTATCTGTCCGGCGCGTGGGGGAATCCGGGCGGTGGATACGGGGGAGCGCTCAGTGGCGCCCAAAACGCCTTTGCCAGGATTATGAAGGATTGGGCGTGATGAAAGGGGCGCGGGCGTAGCCGCGCGGCGCCCGTCTTCGGCTCAGGTCAGGCCAGGGTCCACGGTTTGGTAAAGTAGGTTTTACGTACCTGGGCGGCCTTGGATTCGGCCCATTTTTCCAGCCCCATCTTCTTGATCAGGCACAGGTTGAAGACCTTCATATTATGCGGCAGATCCCCGGCCCTGTCCGCGTACGGGTGCAGATTGTCGCAGGGGAATTGGTCGCAGTCGCCGCAAAATTGAGCGCCCCTGGCCTGGGAACATTCGTAGGCCGCGCACCGGTGCGCTTCGCCGAAGGCGTATCGCTGCAGCGGTATCCGGCCGTTGTGCGCGCGGCATCCGTCGCACAGCATCACCTCCACCGGGACATGGTATTGCCTGGAGAGTTCCTCCACCGTGTTCATGGCTTCCCGGTCCTCCCGGGCCAGATAAAAATGACAATTAAAGCAATCCAGACCACAAGGGGCGGTCATATGAAAATAGTCCATAAGCGGCTCTCCTTTGCGCGTGAGGTTCAATGCGCCGATTCGCTCTAAGGGGCCAGGCAGGCCTGTTTGTAGGCGGACGGTTCAACGGCGAGAATAAAGCATACAGGCGTTATTGTCTAACCTGGCGCCACGCCAACTTACGAAGTCTAGTCGCCCGCATGAGCGCCGCTGGTAAGCTCAAACACATTTTCTACAGTATGAGGTACCTTAACATGGTCGAGGCTATACTGAATCAGCCCCAATTTTCGACTCATTTTGCTGACTCTATCCTGCCACTTTGACGGACCTTGCGCGTACTGGAAGGAGCACCAAGTCAGAAGGTATAAAGTCTCTTTGGGTACTATGGTGACAAAAGTATAAACCTGGTCAACTCCCGGCTGTACGAATGTATCGTGCTCTAAAACCAGGTACCCTCTCTCGGGACGCTCCTTCTGCTTTATAGTCCATTGACATAATTTTTCTTCATTCTGCCTTATTTTCTTTGGTATCAGGCTTGAAGGGTCAACGCGCTCCTTTTTGATGAGTGAAGTTGGGAAGTCCAATCTGCCGGCAAGCGGGGGATTTTTAAACAGCTTGAGCTGCTGATCCTCAGACCCTATATACCGCAAGTGAAGCCGGATATTTCGCGCAACCAAGGTAGCGGAACCCAGATTGTGGAGATGTATGCCTATATCTAAAATAATATGATCTTTGAACACCCCAAGCTTCCTGCATGTGGCGTAAAACTGAACGGGAGCAAGGAACCCTCGCTCTAAAAAATATTTTGTGTATGCCCAGAGCGCCGCAAAGATTCCTGCGACCAGTGTGGCAAAGCTCACAATGATACTCATAAAGTGGGCAAAACTATCAAGCATCTCCTGACCTCCTTTTTCTCGTCTCCTAAGCGGCCTGGAAACGTCTGTAGTCTGTAGGGGGGCTTATCCTCCCCCATATTCAGGAAATAGATCTGTGACGTTCCGCCTTGTGGCGGCGTTGCGCCTTCGCATTCCGATTATATGGTTTTAAGAGTCAGCTTGGGCGTGAGCGGTGTAAGAGCGCAGCTCTCGACGTGGATGAAAACAAGGGATTTTGTCAATTTTTGCGAATTGTTTATATTTTAAAATAATATATTGATAATTTCAACAACGCTGCAGTGCGCTCAAAGCGCGCAAACATCATTGCCAAAATACTCCCCACATGGCCGCAAAAAACGGCCTCGGACAAAATTTGTCCGAGAGGCGCAAAAGAATGTCCGCGCAGACTCGAAATAAAAAATTTTAACCTCTGTAAGTATATGAAATTACAACATATATAATTTTTAAAAGTTTGGCACAACGGTTGCTATATTACAGACCGAACGCCTCATACGACCCAACAAACCCCCCAACCCCGCCAGGTTTAGCCCCCCTTTTCCTGGCGGGTTTCTTTTTTTCTTGTTCCCGTCTCCAACCGGCTTTTTACCAATGCGCTTATGCCGTTAGCCCCGTAAAGGTGTTTCCCGCCTGCGCGATGAGGCCAATCCGGCTTGGTCGCAGTTGTTTGCGCTATCTTCCATTTGCCGCAGGCGCCGCCTTTCATTTCGAGCGTAGCGAGAAATCTCCCGCAGGGGGCGCGGGGGAAGAAATTCCCCCGCACGATTCCTTTTCATGCTTTTATCGACAGCCTCAGTGGGAGAAGGAATCCATTTACTCCTTTGCGGAGCTAATGACACAGCCACATTTGCCAATTCCAGCCATCGGACATCATGCGCGCGCCGCACATTTCAAGGAAAAACAGAAAAATGGAATAAGGGAGCCAATTTGGAAGACGTGGCGTGAAACATCTGGTAGTATGGCAGGACTTTTATCAAATTTTTGTATATAACCAGACCATGACCTCTGTGCAGCCAGGCTCCGAAATATCACCCGCCGCCCGAAAGAAAATCATTGTGTTGGCCCCATCGGGCACACTTGCGGACTTTGATGAAGAATACGGCCTTATCCACCGGGAAACGCAGCGATTTTTTCCGGACGCGGAGATTGTGTGGACCTACGCGTCGGACTCCATACGCAAGCGGCTTCCCGAAGAGGATCAGGCCAGGCTGGCGCCGCGCGCCGTTTTCCAACGGCTGCAAAAAATGGAAAACGTGGTCGGTGTCGTGCAGTCGCTGCATGTGATACAGGGTGGCGAATTCGCCAGGCTGATCAACGACGCCTCGATTCTGCCGGCCGGCTGGTCGATCGGCGGACCGTTGCTGCGCGATGAAGCGGACTTTGAAGAAATGGTTGATTTTATCCGGGACCTGCGAAGCCAATTCGCCGACGTTGATTGCGTCGCGCTGGTTGGGCACGGCGCCAAAGCTCCCTACGGCCTCATTTACGAGAAGCTGGCCGGAAGGCTGTCCGACGAGTTCGGATCATCGGTTTTGTTCGGCGTGTTGTCAAACCGTCCCGAACGCGCGGAGGTCATGCGCAGGATCGCGGCCGAAGGGTTCAAGACCGTTCAACTCGCGCCATTCTTATTTTCTGTCGGTTCCCATGTGCGAAATGATATCATGAATGGACCGCACAGCTGGAGGCGGGAACTGGAGGAAAACGGAGTGTCCGTGTCCGCGGTTCCATACGGATTGAGCCGCTATCCGCAAATCGCGCGTATGGTTCTGCGTCGTCTGAGACAGGCTTTGCGGGAGGGCGAAGCGCAAAATTGGCGGTAGCCGGGCAAAACTTCCTTTACATGGCAACGATTATTTTGTTTTATGAGCGTTTGTGGGTTGTTTGAAGAACGAACGCGCGGGTTGGTATGAAGCGGCTTTTATTTACGATCTTGTTGATTATCCTGATTTTCCCCTGGACGCGCGCGACCGCGGCCGAAACGGAAGAACCGGCCGAGCCCGTTTTCCGGGTGAACAAAATTGACATCGTAGGGGCCATCAAAGAGCGCGAAAAAACCATACGCAAGACCATGCGGGTCAAACCGGCCACCTGGAAAAACCTTCTGCCGTGGAAAAAGAAACAGAAATTCAACGAAGAGGAACTGGACGCCGATGTCCAGCGCATTCAAAAGCTGTATGAGCAGTGGGGCTATTATTCGGCGGACGTAAACGCCACCGTCGCAAAAAACGAACAGAAAAAAGAAGTCAACATACAGATCACCATAGACGAAGGCCAGCCCACCCATATTTCCTCCGTCGAGATCAAGGGCATTGAAGACCTTTCCCAAAAGCGTCAGACGGAAATAAGGTCCCGTATCCATCTCTATCCCGGAGAGGTTTTCGAGCAACAGGCGTATGAGAAATCGCGGCAGGAAATCCTCGATTATCTGGGAAACAAGGGATTCGCCAAGGCTGAAGTGGACTGGGAGGCTATTGTGGTCAAGTCCACCAGGCGCGCCATTATAGAGCTCACCATAACTCCCGGGAAACGGTACCGTTTCGGCCATGTAACCATAACGGGGCTCAAAAACATCGATTCCAAGGTCATCACGTCCCGTCTCACCTTCAAGGAAGGCGAATGGTACACCGCCGACGCGGTACGGAACAGCCAGCGGAATATTTTCCAGTTGGGTCCCTTCAACCTGGTCACCATCAACATGCTCGACCCGGACCCCGGCCGTCCCGAATATCTGCCCGTGGAAATTGTCACCAAAGCGAAGAAAGAGCAGGCCGTCAGCTTTGGCGTAGGGTACGGGACCGAGGACAATGCCAGGGTAAAGATGGCATGGACTCACCGGAACTTTTTCGGACAGGCCCGGTCGTTTTCATTTACCGGCAAGTATTCGTCAATTACCAGAGCGTTGGAGGGAAGCTTTGTTCAGCCCTATTTTTACGGGGGGAACCAGTCGCTGCTGGATACCTTCGGACGCCGGGAAGACGATCTGGTGAGCTATAAGAACGTGGTGTGGTTCAATGAACTGGCCGTCACCCGCAAATTTTCCGACTCCTTTTCCATGTCGCTGGGCTACATCTTCGAATTTAACGAGCTGGACACGGTGGAAGTGCACGACCCCCAGGACCAGGCGCAAGAGGGCAGCAGCGACATTGTCACCGGGCCCCGGTTTTCCCTGCGCTACGACACCCGTGATAACATATTGGATCCCACCAAAGGGTTCTACGCCACGACAAGCTTTGATTACGCCTCGCAAACGCTTGGTTCGGAAATAAGCTACATACGCGTGATCGCGGAAGGACGCCACTATCTGAAGCTTCCCCGAAAGCTGGTGCTGGCGAGCCGTCTGCTGGGCGGCGCCATCGAACCCGTACAGGGCACTCGCGAAATCCCCATTTACAAAAGGTTTTTTTCCGGCGGCAGCAACAGTGTGCGAGGCTATCCCTTCCAAAAGCTGGGGCCGCTCGATGACAGCGGTCTGCCCTTTGGCGGTAGAACGCTCCTGGAGGGATCGGTCGAGCTGCGCTACCCCATCTGGGGCGATTTGCGCGGAGTCGTCTTTGTGGACGCGGGTGAAGTGAACCCGGACGCCTTTGCTTTTGACGCCAGCGAAGTCCGGTTCACTTCGGGTTTTGGCTTGCGCTACAAGACCCCCATCGGGCCGATTCGAGGCGATATCGGCTGGCAGTTGAACCCGGAACCCGGGCTTTCGAAACAGTGGAATTTCTATATAAGCGTTGGTCAGGCCTTTTAACCATGAAACGATTTCTGAAGATAGCGGCCATATCCCTGGCCGTTTTGATTTTAATCTTGCTGGCGCTCCTGGGAGCGTTGCAGACGCCATGGGTCAAGAACCTGATCGTGGCCAAGGCGGAGACCGCTCTCTCCACCTCGCTTGGAGCGCGGGTATCCATCGGCCGGTTATCCGGCGTGATTCCCTGGACCCTCAACCTGGACGATCTTACGCTACAGATCGAGGGCGACGAGAAGCTCCTGCATATAGACAGGATCGAAACGGGAGTCCAACCGTTTGCGGTTCTGGCCAGGACCATCCGTATTACCAAGCTCCATATCCGGGGCATGGACGCCAACCTGCGCCGGGAGCCCGACGGAACGTGGAATTTTCAACCCATCATTGACAAGTTTTCGGGCGGGGAGCCGGGGAAGCCTACAAAGCCAGCCCAAAAGTCCGGCGGGATAGAGGTGGAGGTCCTGGACGCCGGCCTGGCGGACGCGTCCATTCACATAGACAATAAAGAGATTCCGCAAAGCAAACCCCTGGACGTGGCGCTGGCGTTCAAAGGCTCCTACCGGGACGGCGCCGCGACCTTGGACAATCTGTCGGTCACCTCCCAAGAGTCCTTTATCAACGCCAGTGGAAAATTTTCGCCTTCCGCTCCGCCGGACCTTCGTCTGAACATCGATGTCAAGGACCTGGCCGACATAACGCGCCATTTCCTCGCTCCTCCCATGCGGGGCTCCATACAGGGGGATTTACGGGTGGCCGCGCTGGAGCCGGTCCCCGTCCTGGACGGAACGCTCAGGATACAGGACTTCTCCGGCCTTGGCGCCGGCGCCAGACTGCTGAATCTGACCATGAAGGGCGACACGTCGTCCCACGTGTCGCAGGTGGAACTCTCCGGTTCGGACATATCCTACAACGATCTGGTCATCCGGGAGATAAAGCTGACCAGCGGTCTATCGCCGGAAACGCTTACGCTGGAAGCGAGCGCGTCGGGAGATCCCGACCTCCAACTGGCTTTTGCCGGGAAGCTGGACGGGCTCACCCGCCCGCAGAAGGAAATCTCGGTTTCGAAGCTGCGCCTGGGCATGCGGGATTCCTTCTGGGACGCGGCCGAACCAATCAAGGTGACCTATAAGCCCGACGGCGTGACAATAGAATCCCTGACCCTTGTCCAAAAAGATCAGAAGATTTCTCTGCGAGGGACCGCGCAATTCGAAGGCGAAAACGATCTCACGGTCGATCTTGAAAACATCAACGTGGGCGATAACCTGCGGCTTTTTCAGCTCATGGAAGACGTGGAGGGTATCCTCTCCATGCGCGCGCGTCTGGCCGGATCGGGGGCCAAGCCTCGCATGGAGGGCGAACTCCATCTCACCGGGGCCAAATGGGAAGGGGTTGAGCTTTCCCATACCGACCTGAATTTCAAATACGCCGACGAACTGGCCACCGTGGAATGCGTGGCGCAGGCGCCGGGCGACAATGCGCTGCGCGTGACCGGGCGGATACCCATCCGGCTTTCTCCGCAGTCCTCCGAACCCCTTTTCCCCGCGTCCGGCCTGGATCTTTCGGTTGACGCCAAAAAGTTCAGCCTGGCCCTGCTGGAAAAATTCGTTCCCCAGCTGAAAGAAGTTCAAGCCCGGGCCGACCTGACCGCCCATCTGACCGGCGCCCCGTTGGACCCCGCCATAAACGGCGCCCTGGATCTGCAGGGCGAAAAGCTGGAGTTCAAGGATATCCCCTATCCGTACGCCATACGGGAGTTGAGCGCCAAGGCTGAGTTCAACCGCGATGAAATCAGCCTCCGGAATCTCAGCTTCAAGGCCGGGGAACAGGGTTCCGTCGCTTTGCAGGGCGGGGCGCGTTTAAAGAATTTCATACCCCAAACCTACAACTTTATCTTGCAGGCCAACCGGCTTCCGGCGCCCCCTTCGGAAGGGTTTAAAGTCGAACTCGGCGCGGACCTCAACGTCCACGGATCGCTGGACACGATCGCCATGGAGGGATCGCTGCAACTCGAAGAGGTTACCCGGAACTACCTCTGGAAAACGCAACAGCCCCTCTCGGTGGAGTTGGGGCCGGGCGGCGTACATGTTCGTTCATTGGCGCTCGTGAACGGCGACCAGAAGCTGGACCTGTCGGGGGTCCTTTCGACCTCTCAAAAAAGCGATCTGACGGTGAAGCTGGAAAAGATCGGCCTGCTCTCCAATCTGCAACTTTTTGGGATCAAGAACGCCCCCACCGGGGATGTTTCGGCCGACATCAGCCTGACCGGCGAGAGCGCGGCCCCGCGCATAGACGGCCGCATTGAAGTCCATGACCTCAAATACTCCGACGCGCCGGCCGCGCAGGCGGGCATGGACATTCATTACGCCGACAAACTCGCGGAGCTTTCGGGCGCGGTGACCGTCGGGGACGGAAACGCGTTGAGCGTCAAGGGAAAAGCCCCCATAAACCTGGCTCTTGAAACGGATGAGCCGCGGATTCCGCGTTCCGGTCTGGATCTCTCCATACAAGGGAAAAAGCTGGACCTGGCCCTGCTGGAAAAGCTGGTCTCCCCACTGCAAAAGGTTCGGGCCAGCGCCGATATCGATCTCACCATAACCGGAGATCCGCTCGACCCGGATATCGACGGACGGTTTGCTCTGACGGGCAAGGAGATCGCCGTCCGGGGGCTTCCGGCCCCGCTCAAGGACGCGCAGGCGCGGGCGCGGTTTACGCGGCATAAGGTGGAAATCGAGGATCTGGAATTTTCCATGGGGCCGCAGGGCAGCGTCGCGGCCAGCGGGTACGCGAACCTCGAACAATTCGAACCCCGGGATTTCGATTTTTCGCTCAAGGCGCTGAGAATACCCCTGGGCTCGTACAAGGAGAAACACGGACTCGTCGACGCCGACCTGAAGGCGTCCGGGACCATGGAGAAGGCCCGGCTCACCGGCGACCTGGCCCTGAGCGAGTTGGAAACCGGGGTCGCCTGGCGGACGTCCAAGCCAATCGATATCGAGGCGCAAAAAGAGGGCGTAGACATACGCTCGTTCAATCTCGTCCACCGTGATCAGACCATCGGCATGTCCGGGACGCTTTCGTTCACCGGGACCAGCGATCTCACGCTGACCGTGGACAACGTGGACATCAAACCCCTGCTGACTATCGCGGGCGTACAGGAAGAGGCCGCCGGAACGGTGGACGTTCGCGCGCGTGTGCGGGGGCAAGCCGACAGCCCGAAAATCGAAACATCCCTGACCGTGCGCAAGGGCTCCTTCCAATCGTTCGACCTGTCCAAAATAGATTTCAAGGCGGACTATGAAAAGGGAGCTTTGTCGGTGAACGGAACCGTTCAGGACGCCAAAGAGGGCGAGATCAAGATATCCGGAACGGTCCCGGCGGATCTGTCCCTGCAGCCGGCCCGTTTCCAGCTCTCTCATAAAGGGCTCGACGCCAATGTACAGGCCCACAATATCGATCTGTCATTCCTGCCTCAATTCGTGTCCGCCATTGAAAAAGCGGACGCAAAGACCGAACTGAACCTCGACCTTACCGGCGATCCGTACGAGCCGACGATTCAGGGAAAGATATCGCTGGAAGGAAAGGAAATCGCGGTTTCCGCGCTGCCGAATCCCATCCGCGATCTGGCGCTGTCGGCCAGCTTTGACCGCAAGGAGTTTCGCCTTTCCAACCTGGACTTTAAGGTCGGCCGTGCGGGTAATATGTCCGCCAGTGGAACCGCCCAACTGGAAGGGTTTGAGCCGGTGGAGCTGAACATGTCGGTTTCGGCCAAGGAATTGCCGCTCGGGACCAGCGAGGGGGTAACCGGTTTCGCAAGCTTCGATCTGAAGGCGCAAGGGCCGCTCAAGGAGCTTCATATCACCGGCGACATGGCGGTGAAGGGTTTGCAGGAGAAAGTGTGGAAAACGGCGCAGGAACTATCCATTGTGGTGAAAAACGACGGCCTGGATATTCAATCGTTCACGCTGACCAATAACGATCAGAGTATAGCGGCGTCGGGCAGTCTCGAACTGGACGGGAAAAACGATCTGCGGCTGACGATAAGCCACCTGGACATACCGCAGACCCTGGCCCTCGCCGGCGTGAGCACGGCGCCGGAAGGAACGCTGGACGCCGATTTTTCCGTAAAGGGTTCCGGGGACGCGCCGCTCATAAACGCCACTATCCAGGCGGACAAGATTACCTTGGCGCCCCTGGAACCGGTTTCCTTCGCCATGAAGATCGACTATGAAGACAAGCGAGCCGCCATAGACGGGTCGCTGGAGCCGGGAGGCGGGGGCGGACTCACCATACGCGGCGTCGTTCCCATCGATCTGGCCTTGAGGAGCGAGGGCGGGAGGATTCCGTCCTCCGGTATGGACCTCAAGGTGGCGGGTAAGCAGGTGAATCTGGCCTTTCTGGCCATGCTCACCAAGCAGCTGAAGTCGCTCAAGGCGAGCATGGATCTTGACGCCGCCATCCAGGGCAATCCCCTCAAACCGGACCTGGAAGGCTCGCTGATGGTGAAAGGCGATGTGGCGGCGTTACAGGTATTCAATAAACCTCTCACGGACTTTGTTATCAACGCTTCTTTCGATCATACGAGCGTCAAATTGAAAGAAGTGAAGGGCTCTCTGGGCGCCAATGGGTCAATCGATATTTCAGGAGAGATAGGTCTGGAAAACCTGACCCCCACGGACATTCAATTGAAGCTGGCCGCGGTCAGGGCGCCGATCAATTACGAGAGAGCGGTGAAGGTGATCATAAACTCCAAAATGGAGGTTACCGGGGCGCTGATGGATCTGAACATCAAAGGCGATGTAAACATCCTCGAAGGCGTCGTCTATGTGGACCGGTTTACCTCGGTGGGAAGCGCAGAAGGCGTGATTGTGGTTCAAACAGAGGAAGACCTCAAATCGCTGGGCAAGGAAGGGGAACCTTCACAGTTTTATCAAAACATGGCCATGAACATATCGGTGAACGGCCAGAGAGACTTATGGGCGCGCGGCGCCGGCGCCAATGTGGAGGTAAGAACCAATTTACAGGTGTCGAAAGTTCGCGGCGAGGATATTCGAATAAACGGCGCCATAACCACCATTCGCGGGTTCTTTGACTACAGCGGCAAAAGCTTTGTAATTCAAAAGGGGACAATAACGTTTATCGGTTTGGAAGGCCCCGACCCCTTGCTGGACCTTATCGCGCGCTATGAAGTCAAAGATACAAAGATCTACGTCAACGTAACCGGAAGCGCCTCGAAACCCGCCTTGATCCTGACTTCAGACCCGGCCATGGATCAAAGCGACATAATCGCCTATCTCCTGTTCGGATCGCCAGTCAACAATTTGTCAAGATCCGATTCGAATCAGCTCCAAACCATGGCGGGCAGTTTCCTTGGAGGTATGGTCGGCGACACCATGAAAGGTATTCTGGGCAAGGAATTCGCCCTGGACGTGTTTCAATTCGAAGGCGGGGCGGGCGGTCTGGAAGGAAGCGCCGTCACGCTGGGCAAATACATAGCGCCGAGAATTTTCGTGACCTTCAAACACAAATTCGCGCAGGACGCGGGCGACGAGCTTCAGGTGGAATATGAGGTTACCGACTCTATCAGCATCCAGAGTCAGATAGGCGACGACCAGAACACCGGCGCGGATATTATTTGGAACTACGAGTTCTGATCGGCCGGAAGCGTCGGAAAATTATGTAAGCGGCTGGGACCTTTTTGAGAATGTGGTTATGTCGTTAGCTCCGAAAGGTAGTAAATGGATTCCTTCTACCTTTGGCGGTCGTCGATTTTGAGCTTTGTGGGAAGGAACTTTTTGAAAAAAGTTCCTTCCCACGCCCATCCTCAAAAACTTAAAGTTGTTTAAAATATAATAAATTAAGATACATAGCATGTATCATTTCTAGCGAGGCGAGAAATCGCTTACGGGGCTCGCG